>Ga0116227_10003953_pt1 | contig 32495 bp, 25 predicted proteins | sample S1TSphgellanicum_FD_89693 | JGI IMG/M metagenome (GOLD analysis project Ga0116227, IMG submission 89693) | Host-associated microbial communities from peat moss isolated from Minnesota, USA - S1T2_Fb - Sphagnum magellanicum MG | ecosystem: Host-associated > Plants > Peat moss > Unclassified... | reverse complement strand
ATCAAATTCTCGTGTCCCAGGAGTACATGTACATCAAGAAAACACACAATTTTCCACTGATCAACTTATGGAATGCCAACTTCAAATGCATGAAGTGGCGCAAAAGCTTGTGAGTACACCATTGTTTAGTTTTCAAGATTTGAAGTTACGCACCAAGGACATAATTGCAATTTTAGAGGATACCTTGAACATTACATCAGGTCCTCTACCAATCCCTAATCCACATGCTACAGAGGTCCCATCCAACACCTTGGAAAGACATTCGATTGGCTCACGTGTTGCAGATGGCGTTTGTAATCCGGTCGCTAGTTCTAGCATGGCTAAACTAGTGGGCTTTCCTACCTCTGATTCTACATTCACATATCAGAAGGGAGTTTTGAACACCTCACTTGTGGATTTGTCACTCAGCAAAGGTGTTGTGAATAGCCATTCTCTACACAAAGTCTCTCACTCATTTCCGAAGGTGATGCCTAGTGAAAGAACTTCCATCGCCACCGGAGTTGCCATTGTCAACAATACTGGGTCAGCAATCCAAGTGGGAGGACATACACCCAGAGTGGTACTTCTTGACACAGGTGCCTAACCAGTGATTTTTGGAGTTCAATTCGCCAAGAAGATGGGCATGTTTGACTCCAAACTATGGAAATCTATGTGGCAGATTCGCATTGCTAGTGGGAACGTAAAGGAGGTACTTGGGGAAAGCTCAGATTTGATTGCACTTAAGTTCAATGAAGATACAGATCAAGAGCTTTGCTTACAGGTTAGATGTTTAGTCACCAATGCCACCACTTATGATGTGCTCATTGGGCAAGAGGTGTTGTTTCCACCAAGTTTCACAATTGACAACTAGTTCGAACATGCATACACTACCGAGTGGATTGGGAGACTGATGGCCACCACTTGGGATACATACCCTTTGATTTACATGGGAACCATAGTCCTATGGCTCACCATTGTATGCTCAAGGAAGCACACACCATTTCCTACATCCAACAAGCTAACCACGAATGGATAGAGGGAGATGAGGAGGAGATAGCTTACACTCAAGCTACTGAAAGTTTGAGGGTGGTTCCTACTGACATTCAACATGGACCAGAGGTTTTACAAAGGTTCAAAATAGCCCACAAGCCTTTGGTCAAAACTTTGTCTAGTTTTGAGAACATGGAGAGCCATGGCGAACCGATTAAGCCATTACTTCATCAACTAATCACCTGGACACCACCTAAGGAAGGGATTACATTACTAGAGCTCTTTGGTGGTATTGGTACAGGTTTCAAACCCCTACTATAGTCAGGGATGGTGGTTCGGAAGTATTTCTATGTAGACATTGATCATATTGCAAGGCAAGTGGCGACGTCAAGAATGAGGGAGTTCATAACAAGATTTCCACAATAATTTGCAACCACCGCATGGAAGGCTAGTTTCACATTTTTACCCTCTGACATACAACTAATTCAGAAGAAGCATATGGAATTACTTGGCCCTGTCGACCTCATCATTTCAGGTTGGGAGTGTCAAGGATTTTCAGTGGCTAGATTTGGAGAAGGCTTGAGTGACACAAGATCTGGTCTTTTCACGAACATGATACGATTGATCACCTGGGCTCAATCCATTTCTCCTACACTTGGTTATGTAATTGAGAACACTCCTTCTCAGCTTGATCAGAGGGAAAATGTCCAGGAGCACTACACATTGGTCAAGCATTACCTTGGAGAGCCGCTCCTACTTGATGTGGCACAATGTGGTTCCTATGCACACCGACTGCGTAATTGGTGGACCAACTTGGCACCACTTTTAGTTCTGCAGCTAGCTCTGAAATACATTATCAGAGACCTGAACCTGCAGGTTTCTCACATATTGGATGATCAAAGTTCTTGCCAACCAGTTACAAGGCAAGAAAAACCTCCTTGGTTTCCTACGAACACAATAGGAAAACCAAAAGGTGTTTGGCCCACCTTTGTCTCCTTCCCAGGAGCACACGCCTTTCAGGGAGATGGGCCAGGCTTCGTGTATCATCACGTTTCAATCACTTGGGATGAACCAAGCCCATAAGAAAGAGAAAAGGCTATGGGGTTCTAAGCTGGCACTACTAGTCACACTAAGGTGACTGGATTGGAGCGTAATGTTCTACTAAGGAGAGGCATGAACTTGAACTCCCTTACATGGTTGTTGGTAACTTGTGTACTCTTCCAAATGTACATAACACCAACACTGATTCAATCAACTTGCAGTTCTAACAATGCAACCACATGGCACCTCGACCAAATACACTTGCCTATCTTCAACACTCTACATTTCACTCTCAGTGTTGGGGGGGAGGAGGTACCATGTAATTTGACTCAAGTTGTGTCTAATACACCTCTACACCTAGAGGTGCATTAGCTTCTGGAAAAACTAGTATAACCTTCTACGAATCTACGCAGTTGGATAGTGGAAAACCCAATACACTAGGTTCTTCAAACACACTTTCTAACTCCATTCCATGTGTTTCCAACTACCCTTTCGTTATGGGGAACCAGTTCACCAAGAAGGAGAGAGACCAAGTCACAAACTTGCTAATTAAGTATGAAAATGTGTTTGCATTCTCAATGGAAGACTTAGGTAAGTGTAAGACCATGCAGTTCTTTATAGACCTTAGAGATGAAACACCCATCTATCGAAGGAGGCATAGGTTGAGCAAACATGAATGGGAACTAGTAGATGAAAGATGCAAAGAGCTCCATGAGGCCGGTCTCATTCAGCCATCAAGTTCTGATTTCGCAGCCGCTATAGTAATGCTAGCAAAGAAAGATTCAACTGGATTATGGACTGAGAAAAGGATGTGCGGGGATTATAGGCCTTTGAAACTAGTTACACTGCAGGATACGTACCCCATGCCCATCCCTGAAGAATTGTTTGATAGCATTGGAGATTCAAACATCTTCACAATTATGGATCTAAGGCAAGGTTTCAACCAGATTGTGTTCACTACGAAGGATCACAAGAAAACAACATTCCATGGAAGCAACAAGTTATGGGAATGGCTTGTCATGCCTTTTGGATTAAAGAATGCACCTGTCTTCTTTCAACGAGTCATAGACCAGGTTCTCGAAGGGGCAGATTTTTTGAAGTGCTACATAGATGACGTCCTAGTGCATAGCAAGGGACTCCTGTAGCATTTGGCTCATCTTGAGGAGTTATTCAAGAAGCTCCACGAAGTCAATATGAAGATCCATCCTAAGAAATGTGAGTTTGTTGTCACCTTAGTAATCTACCTTGGACATAGAATTTTGCCAACTGGTATTATGGTTCATTGGGCCAAAGTAGTAGCAATTTTGGAGATGCCTAATCCTATTGATGTTCACACGTTGAGGAGCTTCATCGGACTATGTAATTATTACAGAATTTATGTCCAAGATTTTAGTATTATTGCTCATTTTCTCTATGCATTGTTAAAGAAGGATGTTGCTTGGACATGGAGTGATGAAGCTCAAGAAACTTTCAACACACTTAAGGAAAAGCTTTCAGAGTTCCCTATTCTAAGAAGACTTGATTTCAACAAGGTTTTCATTCTACACACTAATTGGAGTGCTTTTGGTATTGGAGCTATTCTTGGCCAACTTGATGAGGAAAGTAAGGAATATGTTATCGCTTATGCATCTCGAAGCAACAACAAAGCTGAGAGCAACTACTCTTCATACGAGGGGGAGTGCCTTGCTGTTGTATGGGCCGTCATACATTTCAGGCCCTATTTTTATGGCACCAATTTCACTTTGTATACCGACCACCAGCCTATCAAATGGTTGATGACCAATGATAAGCTTATTGGTAAGTTAGCTCGTTGGGCGCTTATACTTCAAGAGTATGAGTTCAAGGTTATTCATCGGCCTGGTCTTACACATCAAAATGCGGATACCATGTCATGAAGACCCCTCACTACCTCTGAAGATTTTTCAGAAGCTAGGTAAGATTTTGACCAGATTCCAACAGTACATATATATGAGGCATCTAGTTATCTTGCACTACTGCAATGTAACCTGGTTGAGCATCCCATTCTCGATATATGGGAGGACTTGGACACTCTGAGTTTTCTTCAACATGGGGAATACCCTTCCCAAGTTACGTCAAGTCAACGAGATCGCATACAACAGCGGTCCAAATGCTATTCATGGAGGCAGAATCACCTCGTCCGATGCTTACCACAAGGCGACAGAGTGGTTCCACCACCACATGAATGGCCTAGTCTTATTCAAAAGGTACATTCGGAGCTTGGACATTTTGGAATTAAGTGTACTTATAGCCTTCTCGCTCCCCATTACCATTGGAAAGGTATGTATGCTCAAGTCTGAGACATCATTGCTAGGTGTGAACAATGTGATAGAGTGAGAATTTCTTTCTCCTCTTGACAGCTCACGCTTTCTCCACTCCTTATTTAGGGCATGTTCTATCGTTGGTCATGTGATTTAGTTGGAGAGTTACCACAAACCTCTAGGGATAATGTTTACATCATGATTATGATTGAGCATTTTTCAAAGTGGGTTGAGCTTGTTACACTACCAAAAAAATCATCACATAGCACCAGCCAGACTTTCTTATAACATGTTCTAAGTAGGTTTGGGGCTTGTGTTGAGTGCCTTATTGATCAAGGATCAGAATTCAGGGGAGAATTCCTAGACCTACTTGACCATGCTCTCATTGACCATCGTTGGACTTCAAGAGATCATCCTCAAGCTGATGGCCTTGCAGAAAGGATGGTTCAAATGTGCAAGAAGGGACTTCGGAAGATTTGCCTCACTAAGAACAAAGAGGATTGGGACCTAGCCCTCCCATACATCGCCATGGGTTACAAGATGTCCAAACACGCCTCTTTATTTCATTTCTCTCCTTACTTTTTACTTTTTGGGAGACATCCCATTCCACCCTTTTCCATTGTTACTCAAATGGACCAAGTTGTGGATTTGGATTCCCCAGCCACTTGGGCTAAGGTCATTGCAGAAAGGGCTGTTCTATTCAGGAGGGTTATGCCCATGGCCATGGAAAACCTGTCCATTGCACAACATCAAGACACCTTACGATATGCACACACACGAGGTGGCAGTTACAAACCTAAGGTGAGACAATTTGATGTTGGTGATTTTGTATATCTCCAACGACAACCAAATGATACTCTAGACACTTCTTCCAATCACACTATCTTGAGGATTAAGGCAATCAGGCCTTTAGGTGTGTTGGAGCTACAAGGAGCTGACGGACGCACAATTCGGGATCATTCCAAAAATTGTGCGCCTTGCCACCTGCCGAACTTAGATCCTACTATCATCACGTCGACTTGGATTCCTCCACTTGATTATCCATGTTAGGTATGTCAGAGGACGGACGATGCTGATCAGATGTTGCTTTGCGACAACTGTAATGGTGGATACCATTTCTTCTGCTTCAAGCCGGAGCTCATTCAAGTTCTCGCCGGCAATTGGTACTGTCCATCATGTTCTCTTACAACACCTTGATTCCTACTCAGACCATGCCATGCTTTTCCCGACTCGCGTCTGGGGGGGGATACATGAGAATTTCATTTCAGCCTCCCTTGTGCATTGTATATATATGTGTGCATGCATATATTTTTAGTTGATTAGTTTATACCTTTGACTAGCTTTAGTCTTTTTGTTTAGTAGAATTTACTACGTATTTACATCCTTACGACACCATATGTCACGACACTACACGTCACGACAGCTATCATGCTCATACATGGCTTCACACATGATGGCCAGTTACGAGCATGCCCATGTGCACTCTTAGGGTTAACGTATGGTTTTAGGCGATTGTACGCTATTAGGTACTTAGGGTTTCAGTTTGTTGGTGGCGGTATAAAAGGCCCAACCCTTTCTTTCTCCTTTTAGTTTTTCTAGAATTCTTTTGTCAGGAGCTTCCTCCATAATAAGCTAGGATTTCTAGATGCTCACAGCGGCCATTGCACGACCATTGTCTACATACATTTCATTTCCTTCTTTCATTGTAATTCAATATACATGAAAATTTCATCTTAGCCTCCCTTGTGCATTGTATATATATGTGTGCATGCATATCTTTTTAGTTGATTAGTTTATACCTTTGACTAGCTTTAGTATTTTTGTTTAGTAGAATTTACTACGTATTTACATCCTTATGACACCGTACGTCATGACATTACACATCACAACAACTATTTGACTTTAAGAACCTAGGTCTTTTAGATACATTGAAGGCAAAACCATGTGTTAACCTTGAGAACATTGATCACAAATCAACATAGTGGTGACTCTTGAAGAGTACTCACACAACATACAATATAGGCCAGTAGGAACCATAGTTAATAATGGGTCAATTTCTTCATTCACATTGTGAAGATGACATGGTGCACAATTGCGCACATGGTCTTTCCATGTCTAACCATTTGGGCCTTCTAACAACAACACTTTTGAAGTTAGAACCTTCTGCACACGTACAATAACACGTCTTATAGTCACATCCAAAGTAGTTAGTGTTGTTTTTTGTAAGTTAACATAATTTCATAATTCAAACCTCTAAATTTGAAGTTGATGACCACCTTCACAGATAATGGCTTAACGCAATGTATTTTGGTGTTGGGCAATTGCCAAATTTTCCATAGCCATGGGCATAACACATCAAAACAAAGTAGCTCACTATTCATATGCCTAAATCCACACATTAGGATCATCCATCTTGATTATTGCCATTGCATTTCATTAAAGTGAGGCATAACCAAACAATAAGAAGTATGGTGAAAAAGATGAAAGGGCAAACTTATCCTTGGGTGGACCCACTAAGAACATCACACCCCCAAATTTTTGAAACCCATCAAATTCAGGACAACATAGGATTCACATAAAGAAAGCTTTTCATTCTAAATGATTATCAAAAGGTTACCCAAGTCACATAGAATTCAAAACCCCAATTAAATTTATAGAAAAATGTGTTTTAATGTGGAAAATGAATGCATAAGGAAAAAGTTTTAGGAATATAACATAAGGGATTTTTTTATTAAGAACACAAATGGAATCTATTTTTTGGGAATTTTTCTTGGATGTTAATTTTTTAAAATACTTCAAATGTCAACCTTCTTGATATTTTTTATAGATAATTGATTGAATCAATTTTCATTTGGTTATGAATTTTTGAAGTCAAGATTGTGAAGTCTTAAAGGGTCATGGATGTCAAAAATATAAATGATAAATATTTTCACCTTTTGTTATTTTAATGATTAGTTTGGATCATTCCCTTGTGCATGTATTCAATAAACAAGAAAAAATATCTAATGTGAAGGGGAGTGAAGAAGAATCAAAGTGATGGTATACTTTGGTGATGTGTTAAGGCTCTATCACCGAAGCTCCAGAGTCATCTTGTTTTATTTCATATGACTACAAGCTTGTGGGTTTTCAAGATTTTGGGTTGTAATTTAAATTGATGTAATGGGAATAAGGGATAATTCATTTGGAGTGAAAGATTGTGAAGATCTCCTATAAGCTTGGAGTTTCATTTGTATTAGTTTTGGGATTTATTTGGCTTTATATGGTGGAATGTTTTGCAAACAAAAGTGAGATCAAAGGTTTGAACCTATGTTTTGTATAGGGATCCTTTGAACATGTATATATGAAGGTGTTACCATGAAAACAATATGATACTCCTTGATACTTTAAGAGACATTTCAAAGAGATCTAATCACCAAAAATCACATCATTTTTGCATTAAAATTAAATAATATGCCAAGATTGGAAAAGGGATGTGTGTTGATAAATTGAATGGCATTTAGTTTGAATGCTGGATGAGACTAATGTGTAATTTGAATTGTTCCAAGTCAAGTAACATTTGAATACAAGTTTCCTACTCTTGTCATGGTCATTAGGACAAGTCTCCTTTGATTAATTAACCTCTTCCTCTTTTGGAGCTATAAAATACTTTTCACTTTTCAAATAAGAAGCATAATAGACCTTTTATTTCTTGGGGGGATATTCATGGATATAAGGTATTTTCAAAATACATTTAGAATTGTTTCCAAGTCCTATCCTTTATGAAATATTGTAGTAGCTTGGCGGCTTCAACAATAATTTGCCAAATAATTTATATACTTTGGGAATTTTAATGGCAATTTAGTTTTGATTTTGAAGATTTTGATAAGTACAAAATAGATATAATAAAAATACTTTCAGTACCAAAAATTTTTAGTTGTTTTTTTAGTTGGATTGTTTTCACAAACTTGTATTATATTGGAAAGGGCCAAGGTTTGAATCTAATTACAAATTTTGAATTATTCAACATAATAAGCAAATAGTTTTTGAAAAATTCAACAAAATTAAAAATAATTTAGGTTGTGCTACAGCCACCAAGGTATCATAGTATCACATTTGAACTATGTTTTGAAACATTATGATAACCCATTATTGTTTATTTTATTTTTATTCATGCACACAATAGAAAGTAAAAAAATTATTATTTAGGTTTTGAAAAACCATCAATCTAAAAAGTGTAGGGTAAAATCCCTAGGACCACCTAGCTTTACACATAAAGACCAAGGCACTTGAAAAGGAGTGCCATGAAGAAGGACCAAAGAAGAATGTAATGAAAAAGGAAAGACCCATCAAAAGAGGATGGGAAAATGAAATCCCTTGCAATAGGGGATGAAAATAATAATTTGTGGTAAAAGGCGTGAGATTCCCTCCCATGATCTTGGAAGGAAATTCCATTTTCAAATGCTTGTTGATTTTGGTGTCATTTTTATGGGCTAGGTTTTTACATTATGAAAATCCATTATTAATTATGATTTTTTGCTACATTTGAAGTCAATTTTGATAAGTTATGAAAACTCATTATCATTTTGTTTGATTATCAATTCTAGAATCAAGTAAATTAGTGATATTTTGTTTTTGAATTTTGAGGTTTCATCCATGTGATTAGTTTCCATGTCTATAGGTGGATATCTTTGGTTTTTCTTTGAATTTAACATATAAGGGTTTGGATTCTTAGTCTTTAAGGTTTCAATGTTATAGATTGTGATTGATTCAATGCACCTTTGTGTCATAGTGATCTTGATTGAACAAGATCCAACTAGTTTTAGATGTTTGCCAAGTTGGAGTACTATTCAAGGACATTATTTTAAGATATCATGGATCTATGTTTGTTGTAGCTTGGTGGGTTCATGTAGCCATAAGTTTGATGTTGGGGTATGGACACATGTTTCAAAATCTAATTTGTTTTTGTCGTAGGGTGTATTCATGATTGGGGTACCAAAAAGGAATGACCTATTTTGGAAGAATTACATATGACAAATTTACATTTTTGTTTATTTTATATTATTATAATTGTAATGGAATTTTGTATGCCAATAGATAAAATGATATAAATTTGAATAATATGTAAATGTCATTTTTGAGTCCTTTGAATTAATTATATCAAATGTTTAAACTACACTTTTTAAAAAAAATAATCAAAAGGAATGCATAAAGTCATATAATTGGTTTCAAACTTTTTGTACAACAAATACATGTCCCCTTCTATAAAATACGTGTTCATTGGGTGAACTTGATCAAAAATCAAATCATACAAAAATTTTAAAGTTTTGAAATTTTGAAGGAAAGGGTTACGAGACAAAGCACTCATTTTAGAAACCATTTAGCAAAAAAACTTATATTCAATGAATTCAAAATGTTTAGCTTTAACTGCAAGTTGCATGTGTAAGACATAATCTTGCTAAAAAACATGTTTGGTTGTCCATTGAAACTCATTTTGAGGTTTTCTATATTTTGGCTATAAACCAAAATATTGATACACAATTATGTACACATGTGAAAAATCACCACCATCACATGAATTATTTTAAATTAGAACTATTCAATTTTTTTCATTTAAGATTCAAGTTAAATGTTATTTGCAAAAGTTAAGCTTATCATAGTCTTGAAATTCTTTTTCCTTTTCTTGAAACCTCAACCTTGAATAGGCCCCATAATACATTTGTAAAAAGACACATTGAGTGTGGAAGGAGATGATAATGATGTTGTATTGGAAGCTATATGTACATGGTTGTCCAATGTCCATTTGTAAATATGATTTCATTCATTTCAACCCATTTAGAGGATGTCTTGAACTTGTATTCAAATACATTATTTTTGAAGGCTTCACCCATGTGTACATATTATTTAGACAACTCCTAAAACATCACACTGAGTTGGCGTTTGCTCTTTTTCTTACAAAGCTTCAATTATAGATTATTTTTAAACAACAACAATGATCATTTCCACATAGATTGATTGCCCAAAAAGATTTGATCTTCAAGCTAGTCGTATCCTTTTACATTCTTGCTTTTCTCACTCCTTTTGGTTCATGGCATGGACTTTTCACTTCCCTCCATGCATGTCTATGACTATAGTGTTTTGAAGATTTCACCCATTCCATTCAAATAGCACATGGGCAAATCCATAGATCCATGAGTTTTTTTGATGTTGCAACTTACTTTTGAAGGTTTTTCAGGAGTTCCCAGTCCCCACCATCGTTGGGTTCTATGTTTGGTCTATTGCTAGGGCCCTTTGTGATGTGTTTTGAGCTCCAATTATTGGATTTTTTTTGGGTAGATTTAACAATTACAAAATATTTCAAACCACTTTTGTGAAAGTTTGTTCTTTTAAGCTAGATTTTGGGGGTTCAATATAGAGATCCAACCATTGCATCATCTTGAGATTCAACATTGTAATAGAATTCAAGCCTTTTTCATTGTTATTATTATAGTTATCATTATTTTCTTGGCATAGTGGAGACAACCTTTTTTTTTTTTTGGTGCAAAATTTGCACCTAAGTGTTGCAAGATTTTCTTTATTTCAAAAAGTTTTTCAGATTTTGAAGAAAAAAGTTCTCAAATTGCCATATTTATACATTAGTTCATAGCTTGTTGCCAAAGAATAACAAGTGTCCTAACTTTTGCTATTTAACTCCCTGACCTGTAGCCAAATTTGGCTAATCTTGACCTCCTGTTGACGCTCACCAACCTGCCAACCTCACAGAATTGAAAAAAAAGAAACCCTGAGTGGAGATCTGATTTTTCGATCATTATAAACCAGCTTTTCTCATGGCTAAAATGGCCAGTAAACATTTCTTTGTTACTTTTCCATTCTATTAGTTCATGAGGAATTGAAAAAATTAAAAAAACTGGAAATTAAAAAAAAAATAATGCAGAACTGTGACATCCTTGCAACTCTGTTTGCACTGCATCAAAAAATGAAGAGCAGATTTGAGGTGAGAATGTGCTATTGGCAGTTGGTTAGGGGTGTGCTCTGTGACCTTGTCAATTCAAGGGGACTATCTTCTGTGTATGTCCAACAAATGGGATCATATGAAATTGCATTCATGAAGAACCAAAAGAAGATCAGGTGGAATTAGTCCATTATGCACTTACTTTAGGAGATTGGAATAAACCGGATCAACAACAAGCGTACCAATTAACATACACTAAGTATCACAGCATCAATGGAAGCACCAAAATGAAAATTTCAGGTTAATAGTATGATGAGCAGCTGTGATAGGCTACATAATGAATGGCCCAGGTGGTAACATTTAAAGGAGTCTCACTTTATTCTGTCTACTCTTTCATGTTTATGAGTGAGAGCAGCTCCACCTGTGCTTAGTATGTGGCCCTTGCAAAAGAAAATTTGGATGAAGGAAAGTCACAACATGCCAGTTTGGTTCAGGAAAATGGTTTTGGCCCCGCATTTTCGAGAGGATTCAGAGGCTGGTACATGGCACAGCAAAATGGTTTTGACCCAGCATTTGCAACAGGGTGCAGAGGTTGGCACAGCAAAGCGTAACACCTGCTGCTGATTGGCTAGATAGTTTGATTGGTCCAGGTGGGTTGCTATTAGTACTCTCTGACCAATGTGCAGTCCCAGTTTTAGTTTTATGGGTGGAGTTGGAAAAAGGTAAAAAAAAAACAAAACTTGAATGTGAGGAATATTTCGGAAAGGGTCACACACTGAGCACCGACCCAGATTCTCTTCTCTTACAAGGCACAACCTACCTGTGGTTTGTACAACCTGGAGGACCTCTCTACAGAGTATATTCAAGCTCAAAGGATGCAGAAATGGAGTATATTTACTGTATGATTGTGAAATAACAGATAACAGGTTGTGAGTTGTGAGTTGTGACAGGAAACAAATTTTGAATATTGATCAAAAAATGTGACACACATCAAAAGTACCATACAAGCATCAGGCTTTTTTACATAGGATTGTATACATACACTCAACATGTCTGGTGGTATAAAAATGTCTTCAATTTAGTAGTTACACATGATGGGAATAGCTTGGCCTGCTTGGTGTACTCCAAAGAACTTAAAGGAGAGGAGGAGGTTAAGGCACCTACCTACCTAGACCAGCAGGATGTTATATTCCCACCCCGCCCATTAAAGTTCATGGGGATAAAAGCAAACCCTCTGTGGAGTTTTGCCTGCTTGGAGTGCAGGACACCTTTGTTGTGTTCTGCTTTGCACATGTCGTCATTCCAGTTAAAACTGACAACCTTGGGCTTCACCCTACACAAAAATAATCCGTTGCGGTTTCAGACCATGTACTCAAGATCAACATTGAAATTCATCAAAGAATATGCTGTGCAACCTTAACACTAAAAATACCTTCAAGTAGACGTCAGTAACTAAGTAAGTATCTGGTTGATAGAATGTGATGTGTCAGTTCCTAGAAATGCCACGTGACAAGCTCGGGTACCTAACCTATCTTGTACTCCAGTAGTTTTCTAAACATGACAAACTTGTCCTCAATCTATCTATGAAGGGAGGTAGTTTGTTTGTCACATTGACATAATCCAGAGCATGGTGACTATTGCCATGCTCAATTGATACCGTTGGAGCGACCTCAATGAGTACGGGTGCATTGAGCTGGTTTCATAATGTTTCAATCTATAGGGGAGAAATGATTTAACAATCAAAGACTTTTTCACTGAAAATTCATTTAAATTAAAACTAAAATTATAAAAAAAAAATTGGGCATGCTCTTGATATAGTTGGAAAGCCCTCATTGAGTGAGTAGGATTTAGTGAAGGCAATTTAGAAAATTTTAGACTGAACGTTTAGGCTATATTGAATTTTAAACCTAAGTTTTTGTCATTGAAAATTCAATGAAATTGCCCCAAAAAAAAAAACATTTTGGAAGGAGAAATTAGTTGCATAACCAGTTCACACTTGGGCCAACAGCACAGGCTACTACACTAATATAAAATGAAGCAAAATCTGACAGGTTAGGAGAAAAGCCCAGGAAATGGAACTGATTCAGAAGGCTTGATCATGTCACAAAAGAGTGAATTCATAATTTCATAAGGACTAGTGTGGCCTGTGCCATTGGCCCCAGTGTCACCACGACCTCAACTGATTTTTCATGCCAAAACCTGGTTTTCTGGAATTTATTTGAATTTTCAGCGGCAGAAATCACTTAAAAAAATCAATATCTCCCACATTCTGAATCCAAATCGTACCAAATAAATTCCATTAAATCCTGCTCATTAAGATCTTTCCAGCAACACCAAAGGCACATTCCAATTCCGCCAAAATTTTCAGCTATGATTTAATTTAATTTTCAGTGAAAAAAAATCATTCAATATTCAAGAACTTTTGCACCGCAAATCCAAAGGTCATTGAACCAAGCCCGTGCACCCCTCCTTGTCCAGAGCTTCTCCAAAGACACCAAAAAACACGATTTGAAGCATCCCGGTTCTTTGGATCTCATAACTACAAAACAAAACAAACTACCTTCCTTCATAGATAGATAACCAGTTCACACTTGGGCCAACATCACAGGCTACTACACCAGTATACATGATGCAAAATCTGACAGTTTAGGAGAAAAGCCCAGGAAATGGAACTGATTAAGAAGACTTGATGATGTTGAGAAAACAGTGAATTCATACTTTCTCAAGGACTTCGGATAGAGATTTGAGGACACTGTAAGATTTGAAGCTTTCAAAGAGAATCAGCCAATATGTTATTATTGTCGCATAACTTTCAGTAAATTTAGTGAAGATGACAGAGACAGTAGGTCCAAGGTCTGAAAGCAAAATGAACACAAATTCAGATTTTGTTACAAAATCTTCTCCAGGGAACTTCAGGGACCTGAAATGTGCTGAAAGGACTTCAATCAGATGCACATGTGCTGCAAAACATTGATTAGATTTTGGTTTTGCTTCAAGAAGATTTTGAAACCTAAGTAAATAAATAAACAGCTAGCTAGCTAGCTACTACTTCCAGGGAACCAATCAATCAGTTTCCAAAACTCAATTATCTAATAACCTAATAAGTAATACATTGAAGTTTAGGGCTTAGGGTTTTAGGGTTTAGGGTTTAAACTTCAGCCTTGCTGAATCCTGCAACCAAATGGAGATGAGATTGGTTTGCAGGTTTTGTGGTCATGTTGTTGTGAGGTTCACAACAAAGTTCCCTGTTTTCTTCAAATAATGTGAACTTGCTAAAATTTTCCTTTGATATTCATCTCGTTTCTCTTTGGGGCAGTTAGCGAACGTGTTCTAGGTTTTGCATTGTTCCGGATCTGTTTTCGATCGTCCCGGAGTGAGGACAAATGGTGTTTGAAATTTTCAAACACGGTGAGTATTCCCTTGATCCTCCTCAGGAGGTTTTGCAAGATGAATTCGTACTGGGAGACCATTCTTGATGGGCAAAGTCAAGCTCACTTCGTAGGTCGGCTTGAAATCATCATCAGCAGCAGCAGCTTGTGAAGTAGCAGCGTTTGACGACATGGAGATGGTGAAACGGCTGAGTAGAGTTGCAGCTACCAACTTCATTTGCAGCATGGCCAACTCTTTCCCCAAGCACACACGCTGACCAGCTTGAAACACAGCGTACTTATACGGACTCTGTGGCTGGAACACTCCATTGTCATCAAGCCATCTCTCTGGCTTGAACTCCAGACAATCGCTACCCCACAACTGCTCCATTCTCCCCATCGCATAGGGCGCATACGCGACCACCGAGTCCTTTGGGATATGGGTTCCATCTGGCCATGTATCCTCTTCCATCGCAACTTTCGTATCGAACGGAACCGGTGGGTAAAGTCGCATGGATTCTGTCAACGCTGCATCCAAGTAATGCATATTCTTCAGTTCCTCGTAAGTGAATTTGGGACTAGACGTCATGTCGATGCTGCAGGGATCAGCTACAAGAACTGGTGACCCATCTTTTTCACCATCTGCAATAGATGTCGTAATTTTGTCCTGGCGCTGATCACCATCTGCAGCAGCAGCTACTGCTGTTGTTGCAGTAGTATATTGATCTGTGCTATCTTTCTTGTTGGCAAGATCATGATGCATATGATGATTCCTAGAGCTCACTATTTGCGCAATCTCAGCGCGAATGGAGTCCTCGACGTGACGGTTGCGAGAGAGCAACCAAAAGAACCACGACATACCTGCAGCAGTGGACCACAATGCAGATCACACTGAATATAATTAGCAGCAAGCAAACAAGCAACACACACAAGGAGCGCAGATCGGATGACTCCATTATCGGAAAATTGTCGAACTCTAAACCTCCAAGAATAGACTACAAACGTACGTAAAACAGAGAATTGTGCAACAGAGGGGCGGGGTTTCAAAGCAACATTGCCAAAGAACCTCCCACAGGAAAAGTTCATCTAGAAGAGGGATTTCTAAAAAGGATAACTGAGAACTTTCCCGCATGTCACACAGGGAGTTGTATGAGAAGTCCTTGAGCAATTACTGATGAAGTCTGCAGCTGCAGGGCCACTGAAACTAGCAGACTAGTAATGCATCATCATGAGCTCTGATCAGGCTAATTGCTAACTCCTGATCAGTTAGCTTTTCTTGAGAACTAGTCACAAATTACCTGTAGATGATGTATCCCGTCCAGCTAGAACGAAACTTATCACAATATCTCGTAAGAAAACATCGGTGAAGACAGCTTCCGATGGCGGCTTCGACTGCTGCTGCTGATGATCCGGCGGCAACTTTGCAGAATCTGCATCAGTTACGTCACTGCAGCTTGATCTTTTGGATTCATCAATTGCAAGGAGCAAGAATCTTGACAAAAGGTCCATATGATGCTGCCCATGATGCTGCTGCACCTGATAATGATCTGCGGCAGTCGAGTTATCTAAATTTTCTGCAACATCCTGAGGCTGCTGCTGCATCATTTGTTGCTTCCTTTTGTGGATCACAGACATGGCAAGCTCGTTGATTTTATGAATAGCATGTCGCAGCTTTCTTTCCCCACCGACATTGAGAGCCCGCTGGGTTTTCCAAATGAAAGGGTAGGTGACGAAGCGACGGGAGGAGAATTTTGTGGCAGCGTCAAACGCGTGAGCAAACTCCACAGCGGGAAGCGAGATATGAAGGTATTCTGGATCAAATCCAAACGCAAGTTTGCAAATAGTATCGAATGTGAACCTACTCAAAAGGTCTTGCAGATCCACAACCACTCCTGCACTGCAACTGTGCGACAACAGCGGCATGAACCGTGTGTCAAGTTCCACTTGCACTATTTGCTGCATGAAGTTGCGCAGTGATCTTGTAGTAAATTCACAGATTGCAACTTTCCGTTGCAGTTTCCAAAGCTCACCGTCAACGCTAAAGATCCCTCTCCCCAGCAGGTCATTCAGATTGTCGCAGGTTTCTGGTCCTTTTGGGTAATTCGCGACGTTGGTCTTCAATATGTACTCCACATTCTTGGGATTTGCTGTCACATAGCAAGCAGGGCTGCCGGGCCTCAAGTACCTCACCGTCATGTTGCTAGTCTTCTTCAGAAGTTGTGTGTTCCAGTCGTGAAACACCCGCACATGGTACAGGATTTGAATCAAGTTTCCAAATAGCGGGTAGATTGCAGCTCCTTTGTTCTTCCCGTAGAGTGGATGCTCCCACCAAAGTGCCACAAGGCTCACAACAAGAATTGCCAACAACAATATTGGAATCCCCAAAGCAGCTCCGAATGTATTATTCAGGAGCTGTGAATAGTGCAGCGGACTTGTAGCTCCAGAAAGCAGCAGATGCTCATTGAAGAAATTTCTTATGCTTTCGTTCATTTTGATTTCTTGCCGGATGAGAACGATGACGTGCAGTTGTTTCTTTCAGATCACTGCAGATTTGATCAGAAGCTGATTAACGTCAAGAAAATGAAGGAAGTGTCTGGACAAGAAAATGCAAACTACTATATATCTACGGAAACAATAATTCTAATCTAGAAATCACTAGTCTATTGCAGAAGCAGCTGCATCTGGATGAGTTGGCATGTAACACATCAAAGAATCTAAGCATCAGTACTAGTCTCTAGAGGCTGCTGCTCTCAGACTGGAACAGCTAGCTAGCTCTTGCGGTACACTGCAGCTACTTGAGGTAGAGAGATCAGCAGCCGGTCACGGCTATAATCTCTTTCAAAGAAGTCTTCTGTAGCAAATACAGCTGCATTCGGTAAGCGGTTAGCATCATTCATGGCTCTGCAACAGTATGATCAGCTAGACTACTACTGCATATATAACACAAGGAGCTCTTGGATGATTTCCTTGTAAGAAAATTGTCAAGAATAGAGACATCAAACGTAAGTAAGTAACAGTTGGGAATTGTGCAACACATGAGGCGATGGGTTTTGCAACATTCCCAAAGAAAAACTCACAGGACTCAGGAGCTCATCTAGAAGGGTTTATGTACAACTCCACCATATGACCACAATAAGCTGCTAGCTAGGGGAAGTCAGTCATTAAGACCAATAAGACACCCAATAACCCAATATAATGTTCAACCCAATAACCGAAATAGAAAATTGAAGTACAAAATCTAGATCCAAATCACCTGCTCTATAAGATCAATTCCACAAATCGCCAAGTTCCTGCACGATCCAAGTTGTGAATTCAGCAGTAGCAGCAGCTAGTTTGCAGCTATAGTATAACTAAAGCAATCAAACAAGAGAGACGATATATATAACAACAACCGGGCCTGCTTCCAGTTACAGAAACAAACATATTCAGCTGATGATCATGATCAGAGAGCTCAAGAGAGACTCTAGATACTCAAAAACCAACTAGGATATAGGTAGCTTTTCTCAGTACAAGACGAATATCCCCAAATGGGTATTTAGATCACATGCACTCCCACAACAACAACAATTCAACAAACAAAAACAACTTCAACGACAAATCAAACAACCATGTGACGACAACAATCAATATATATTGCCGGGGGGGGGGCGGCTAAAGCAGATCATCAGTCAGTCACTCGAGCAAGAGGGACCAGCTGCCGCAACAACAACAATGTTCCAAGTTCCACAATCATCATACTCTTGAGTACTTCCAGAGCTCTGGGGGAATAGTTCAGAGTTGTTGTCTAGAAAGTGGACAACCTCATGTGAACTGGAACCGTGTGATGAATGGATGAATGAATGACTGACTGACTGGATGAATGAATGAATGACTGACTGAATGGATGAATGAATGAATAAATGAATGAAAGTGAGCTTTTGCAACATTAGCCTTGGGGTAGGAAGAGGGGGGGGAGTAGGGGGGCTTCACCTGAGACCTCCTTTTATAGATCTTCCAATTTCAATGAGCACTAATAATTTAAACTTTTTTCCCCTTTTTTTAAAAGCTAGAGTTTTTTTTGTGAATTATTTTGTGTGACTTAAATTATTAGTGTGCTCATTGAAATATTGTTCCCAACACAATAATTTACACAAAGTCTAGATAGCTTCAAAAAAAAAAAAGGGAGGGGGGAATTTTTATAATTCAGGAATTTGATGAAATTGTTGAAAATTTGAACTCCTAACTTTTGAAAAAATTTACTAGTATTTAATATTGTCCTGACTCCCAACCATTGGGTTATTATTATTTACACATACATAACATAAAGTTGTACTTTGCATAGTTGTTCCTCATATGTGGAAATAATTTTGAAAAATTAAAATTTTGAATCTGCCTAACCCCGTCGTTTTTTAAATGAATAAATAAAATATTTAATGAAGAAGTGCCGAACATGAGTTGTAGGTATGGTACCTACACATGTGAAACCAACAAAAATAATCAGCCTTTGAACACCCCCTTGCATCTTTTAGGATTATCCTCCCCCATTATGTTTGGTATTTCAGAATGGCGAATAAAGAAGAGGAGGAGGAAGAGGAGGAGGAGTATTTTCTTTTTGCTGGATATATATTATAGCCAAAAAACGAAATTAAAAGTGCCAAAATCAAGTGTTTTTCTAGATTCTCAATAGCCATCAATGTTCAACCAAAATTTGAGAAAAAATAGTCAGATTTCCATACATGGTTCAAGTACTAGGTAGTCCACAATGTAAAAGGATGTTTAAAATATTTTATTTTTGAATTTTGAATTTGGTTAAATCTTCCTATGGATGATCATTGCTTTGGCTACATCATAAAATTGCAAATAAAAAAATTGTGCTGAGGAGCAGTTATACTTATTCCAATCTTCTGATGTTTGTCATTGGATAGCATCCCAAGCTCAGGATTCAGCATAAAAATCGCAACAAGTTTTTAGAACCTCTCCAAATAGTTAAAAGAAAACTAGATTTAAATATGCTACGAAAACTAAAATCACAGTCCAAATGTGGTGAAAAAATTTCAACATTTTATTTTATTTTTTCCAAAATTTGGCAATTCTTTTCAGGAAAAAATGAGAACATTGCAACAGAATATTTTGTTTTTTATTTTCACATTAATTTGGCACACACACACACACACACACAAAGAAGCTGAAGAGGAGGTCTTAAGATTGACATGGCTGATTGAAAAAATGACTTGGAAGAGATTATTATGTTTTAATTTCCAACTTCCTTTGCATGTGGAGATGACATGTGTTCACCTCAACTTCTTCATTGATTCAGAAGAGCATTGAAGTTGAAAGATAAGCACAGAGGTCAGAAGTCTGAAGTCTGAACACCCTTGTGATGATCTTGAGTATATTTCTTTTCAGATAATATGATTACATCTTATTGGATCTGAACTGGAGCTGCAGCTGGAAACTATCATGTGACACACGAGGCTCTTGAGAAAACTTTGCATCTACTTTGCCATTGGGTATGTAGTAGTGTTGATCTTTTCAATTATTTATTTGATTTCACCAAAGTGTGTGTTTGCTGAAAAGTTTTAACACCAATTTTTTCCAAGTTCAAATCCAAAAGCCATTAATTTGCAGAATAGCAAATTTAGAAATTTGCCACCAAAAAAATCATTGATCAGGTGTATGGGCGTATAATATATATGCTTAGTAGTGTCTTTTTAACTGGTGTAGTCATGATGGACTGCATGTACAGTTAGAGCTGCAGCTGCCAGTGTTGTGTGGGTGGGTGGATGGGTGCGTGCGTGCGTGTATGGTACTTGCATTGTGTTGGGTTTTGCTTAGCTGTGGGAAATCAACTCATTTCATACACCTGCTGTGCTCCCCTGTGTCTCCTGAAAGTGTTTTTCATGCGAACCACGCAACTATGAATGTTTAGGTTGGAAAACATGGGAAACATTTATTGATCATATAACATATATTGGATTGTAACTTGTTGTGAGAATTGATTCAAACTACAATAGCTTTGTAACTTTAGAGGGGATCCATGAGTACTGAAAACACCATTTACGTGACACAGCACTCACCAGTGCACCATCCATTGGAAACCCATTATGACTCAGTTGGGTTACCAAGGTTTCATTCCCCTCAGTAACCTAGCTTGTAAACCATCCTACCGCCTCGCCAAAACCCCCCCCCCCCTGCCCGACACCCCCAAACCCCTCATACTACAATGGTAATTGCTAGTGTTGGGCAGATACCTGGCTGGGCAGGTGCAAATCACCAGTTCTGGGTAAAAGGAACAGCACCCTTTTGCAAATTTGAAGAACCAGATTCAGATTCAAACATAGTATCTATCTGGCAGGAGTTGAGAACCATTGTTTGTCCATGTGCTCTGAGAACCATCTTTCTTTTTACAATCTGAGACCCTTCTCTGCCTTGACCCTTTTCATAATAAGTTGGGTCTCAGGTAGCCTTTAGGTTTAGGGTTTAGGGTTGCCATCTTCCCATTGAGCTTTTGCCATCACCTTTGAGCTTTCATCACATTTTTTCTTTTTAGAATTGCCTCCATTCTCAAGTTGATTTGTTGTTTGTGGCATATTTTGGATGAAGCTCAAATATAATTGCATGGGCATTCTTAGTTATGTTGAAGTTGTCACAATCCTTCAACTCTCAATGAAGCCTTCTAAAGTAGGTCTTGGTTGCTTTTGAGTTGTCATAGTATGTACATGCATTTTCTACTTATAGAAGTTATATATTGTGATATTTGAATTTTTGATGGTGATGAGTTTTATTTGAGTAAGGGCTTGGAGGTTGGTTATGTGTGAAGTGCAAACCCATCCTGAGGTGGTACACTAAGAATCACATCACCAAAATTCAAAACCTAGTTTAATTTAATTAAAGAAATTTAATATTTTAAATTATGATTTTTATTATTAACTTGCAGCATATGTGCTTTGTGTTCCCCATCTATGTATACATTATGAAAAAAATGTAGACATCTACATAGGTTATAGAAGTAAAAAATTTGTGTTTCTAAAATGTTCTTAACAATAAACATGTGTTTTTTTTAAGTATTGACCCCTTATCATTAAGTGTCAAATTGCTTCGTTGTGTAGACTTTTTTTTAATCAGTTATAGTCACTAGGGTATGGCCTAAATTGTTGATTAAAACAAGAAAAATTCAAAAATACTAAAACTTTGTAGACTTGAATGCAATGCCCAAGTTCAAAACCTTCTAACCTTGACCTTCCAAAATTGCTCAAAAAATTATGATTTTTTCTATCCACTATTTATTAATCAAATAAAAAAGAAAACCATCTTAAGCCTTTTTAAAATTAAAATCATGAAAATAAAAAAAACATGTTCTTTTTGTGTTTTTGAACAAAGAAACCCAAAGTGTTATTCTCATAAAACAATTTCTCTGACCAAACATTTGGAATATTAGAATTTAATTCTTTATAAATTCAATTAAAATTTCAAATTTTACATGGTTTAGGTAATCTTTTGATATAAAATTTGAAGTGAAAATTATTTTTTAAATGAATCCTATGTTATTTAAAAATTGATTGGGTTACAAAAATTTAAGATATCATATTCTTTGTGGTACCACCCAAGGATGAACACCTTAAATTTAAGTTTTTTGCTCAAGTTTGCACATCCAATGTGCTTCAAAGGTACATTATTGCACGAGTTTTCATCGTTTGCCCTTTAGGTATTTGCAATGATTTTTTGAATACAACTTCAAAGGTTGTTACTTGTCATTGTCTTTTCTTTTGTCACATGCCATAGGTTTGAGGTTTGAGCAAAGGCTTTGGAGATGTTTTGTTGAATTGCATCCATTGTTTTTGAGCAAAAGCTGTTGAAACTTGAGTTTCATACACCAACACATGTTATTGCAAATGTAATTTTTTCTTGAGGTGAATGAAAGTGTTACTCCCATTTAGGGTTTTTGTTTGTTTTGGTTATCATTTGTAAAATGCATGCTTATGTGCAACAAATAGATCCAATGGAATCAATAATTTCCATCAATTCTTCCATTGACCCAACTTTATTATTTGATAATGAAGATGATAGTGAGTTTGCATTTCAAACCCAAGTTATTATTAGTTCACATGAGGCATTCAATATTAAATTAAATGTTTCTTCCACACTTTTCATTTCAAAGGTAATAGAAAATTAAGGAACGTGATACCCTTAAATCATTGTTTCACTAATTATTGACGAAATGTTTCTTTACATTGTGAATGATGATGTTCCTATCAATTCATGTAACCCACAAGTCGCATGAAATGTGTTAGGTCCACCATTGTGCTTTGTAAATGGATGTTGACGTTCACAATTTGGCCCATGGGAAAAGTATTAAGGGGCTTTTGAACTACAAGCAAGGTCATGGTACTAGTTATTTGGAAAAACATGTTTTTAATTCAACATTTAATAGACTATAAGAAGTGGAGGTTATTGGTGCAAGGTGAAAGCACATTATGGGGTGGCCACATGGGGTACTTTTACAACAAATATTATAGTATGTATTTTTTTAATGTGATGCATTTAATTTTGGGTTTCACTTTTGGTGTTTGGGTTTTATATTTTGATGACTTTCACAAAGTTAATGTTAATTTAATATTTTTAAAAATAATTTAAGATTAAATTCAAGGAGCCATGGGTGTATGTTAAACAGAAACACAATATAAAAAATTCATTTCTTGTTTAAATTTCACTAATGTTCGATAAAAATATGACCCATTTCACATTTTTTTGTCATGTTCCATTTGATCGTGATTTCACCTTGCACCAACAACCCCCACTTTTTATATTCTACTAAGTGTTGAATTAGAAACATGTTTTTTCAAATAACTAGTACCATGATCTTTCACCCTTGATTTTTTAGACCCATCAAACTTTGAAAAATTTTAAGAAACACTTACATAATTATTTTCATAATTTTTTAATGAATGCATTTATTAGGTTCCATAGATTTTGAAATTTCAATAATATTAAGAATATTGTGTATTTTGATGTTTTTAATCATTACATTCAAAAAAAATTTCTATCATGCACATATGCATGGCCTCATACATGACGACTGGTTATGGGCATGCCGATCATGCCTTTAGGGTTAATGTATGCTTTTAAATTACTATACGTTATTAAGTGTTTTAGGGTTATGGCTTGTTTAAGGTTTGAGCTTTGTTGATAGTTCTATAAAAGGTCAAGCTATTCCCTTCTCTTGTCAATTTTTTTAGAATTCCTTTGTCAGGGGAGTTTCCTCCATAATCAGATTGGATTTCTAAATGCTCATGATGGCTATTACATGGCCACTATTACACGACCATTGTTTACATACACTACGTTTTTTTTCCTTCTTTTCAATTTAATTCTAGAAAAACTCCTCTATGTCATTTAATGTTGAAAACAACAGATTTTTCTTAGCTTTGAGTTTCTTGGGTTTATTTTGCTTGCTGGTTTCTTGTGTTCTTGATTTGTTGCTACTTCTTCTTCTTTTTCTACTCTTGTACTACAGTTACAACATGAACAACAACAATCATAACTAGCAATAGTGTAAGCGAAAGAGAAGAGACACTAAAAACAAGCTACAAACTGTGAAGTTCTAAGTTCCGAAGCTTCAAAAAGAGGAAGGAGTGAACAACTCCAAGCTTGTTTTATTGCTAGTTTTAGGTCTTGGGAGCATGTACACACACACACACACATAAGGTTTGAATATAGTACAAGATCTGCACCAAGTGATGCAACCCCACATACACTTGTTTTCCTTGTACATGGGCTTTGAAGTTAGCATTTGGGTTGTGCACTCCTATGTGTTTTTGAGCTTGCAGTCATGTAGTGAGTTGCCCTTATAACAACTATAGAAGAAGAAGAAGAAGAGAATAATTATAAAAAAAATGCGAAGTAAAAGAAAAAATAATTCTCTCTTCTCTTTTGCAAACCATCGATGTAGAGCTCGCAGACATGAACCACTTTGTAACATTGTTGCCATCGTAGTTGCCGTTGCAGTCACTGTTCGTTGTCGTTGCAATCGTTGTCTGTCGTCGTCGTAGTCATCATCCATTGTCATCACAGTTGTTATCCATCGTTGTTAGTGTCCGTTATAATCGCCATCTGTCATGGTCCATCGTCCATCGCCATCTATCATAGTTCCGTCCAATGTCCATTAGCTTCCATCCAACATCTGTCAACATCCGTTTGTCCATACAGTTTTGTCCGTTCGGTTCCATCTACCGAATTCCATCCGGTTCCGTCCATCGAGCCCCTTCCATCCACCGACATCTGTCTGTCGCCGTTCATCTTCGTCGATGTAGCGTATTCTTCAAATCATATGTATTGTGTACATATGTATCCAATACCTTTCCATTATGATTGTATTTAATTGCATAGGTTGTGTTAGAACTTTGTAGTTAGTGCTTTGTATTGCTAAAAAATTTTGGGGCATGGGACAACATCATGTCCTCAGATGATGAGAGCACTACCGCTTAGCCAAAACCAAGGTATTAACTACGAAGTAACACACAATCATTTGAGCCGATTTCTTTGAATTCACGATTTTCACAACGGTACCATCAAGCGTCTACAACACCACCGTCATCTAATACAACCCTACCAAGAATTTAGGTTCAAGTTACATTACATCAATGGTACATCAAAGTCCATTTAGAGGGGTTAATCAGTGGGGTATGCCTATTGCCACACCAACTTTCACACCATCAGCGTATATTCCACTACAAGCCATTACCTCTACACCCATATACACCATGGAGGTCAACAATTCCTTTGGGTGAATTGAGAAGTTCAACGAAAGACCAAATACCATTTCTTTGAGGGAGTTTAAGGCAACTTTTTCAACTATGGTTTGTGAATTAGAGCTCAAATATGGTCCTAATTACACTAAGGCATTCGCATTTAAACAACTAGCTCGTTATGTGCATTATGAAGCATTGGATGTCTACAAGTAACATTCTCTGAGGATTTTGGGTGTCACCAAATCCCAATTTTAGTTTATGCAATAACCATCGCCACCACCTCTCAAGGGTTTAGGGTTTAGGGTTTAAAATTTTGCAAGCTGTCATTGCACATCATGGGACTATGCCCAATAATCCAAATCCGATACCTACTTTAGTAAACTTTTCTCCTCAACAACTCATTCTTACTACCACAAACATTCCTCGATGCACCAACTTTTGTTGATCCAGTGGGGGAATTTTTTCGAGTTTTTGAGTTAGAATTTTTGGTTAAAAGTTTTGAAATTTTTTTACAGCTCGTCACCTTTTCTTGGCAGAAGGATGAAACCTTCAAAATGTTTTATAGGAGGTTTCTCAAGTTCAAAAAGGATACTAAAAACATCACAGAACTAGAAGCTGCCCATCGGTATCTTCATTCGTTGGAAGACATTCCGACATTCCATGTGCAAGTTTTGCAATAGGTTTTTTGCAAAATTTAAAAACTCGTACACTTTGTTAGATGTGTATAACATTTCTAAAAAGTTGGAATTAGCTCATGCACACTATGAAGCTAGTACTATGAGGCCTCCATCACATTCAAAGCCTTAGCCTCCACTAGTTGTGCTAACCAGATCATCACATTCTTCTTAAAGGGTTATAACGGTGCACTCAGCTACACCCATCCAACCTTCTTGCAACTATTATGGCAATCTTGCCCACAAAGCTAATGAATGTAACATTCCTTCCGAAGATCTCTTTTGTGATTATTATGGGAAAGAGGGACATCATGAAACTGTTTGTTTTTCCAAGTTCCCAAAATGAAAGCAACTTCAATTACCATGACAAAATCTGCTGGCATCTTCTGTTGCCCCTTAACCAAAAGCCAAGGCACCTCAACCTTCCATTCATGTTTTCCTCACCAAGGGTAATTCCAGTAAGAATGTTAAGAAGAAAGAGCACAATGGTGACAAGAGGGAGGTGCTTCAAGCCCATGCCGCTCAAGTTCAAACTATGTAAAATGAACTTGAATCATTAAAGGCCCAACTTGCTACTCTAAAAGGCAAGTCTTCCCAACTAGCAAGTCATGCCCAATCTATAAAGGGTTCAAGATCACGGGAGGGACCTCCTAGGTCGTTTTATGGCCTATCACACGATGCCATGGTTGGGGAGTACATTCTTTCCAGTGCACACAATTTTAGTCCTAGTGCACACAAGAAGCTAATGCGGCACCTAGAGTTTCTACCACTAGTAGGTAATTCAAATTGATGGACTTGCATTTGGTTCAAATCTTATTACCAGGGTTAGAGGAGCTCAAGCAATCATGCCATAATTTTTTTGTCCTTTCAACACGGAAAAAGAATGCACCTTGTTGGCGAGGGGGGAGGAAACTACTACACCACAAGATGTTAGGGCATCAAATTCTCATATCCTAGGAGTACATGTACATCAAGAAAACACACAATTTTCCACTGATCAGCTTATGGAATGCCAACTTCATATGCATGAAATGACACAAAAGTTTGTGAGTACACGGTTGTTTAGTTTTTAAGATTTGAAGCTAAGCACCAGGGACATAATTGCAATACTAAAGGATACCCTAAACACAAAATCAAGTCCTCTACTAGTCCCTAATCCACATGCTACATGGGTTCCATCCAACACCTTGGAAAGACATTCCATTAACTCATATGTTGCAAATGGCATTTGTAATTTGGTCATTAGTTCTAACATGGCTAAACTAGTGGGCTCTCCTACCTCTAATTGTACATTCACATATCAAAAGGGAGCTAAAAACATTTCATTTGTGGATTTGTTACTCAGTAAAAGCATTATGGATAACCATTCTCTCCACAAAATCTCTCACTCATTTCCAAAGGTGGTGCCTAGTGAGAGAACTTCCATCACCACTAGAGTTACCATTGTCGACAATACTGTGTCAACAATCCAGGTGGGAGGACATACACCCAAAGTGGTACTTCTTAATACAAGTGCCCAACCAATGATTCTTGGAGTTCAATTCGCCAAGAAGATGGGCATGCTTAATTCCAAACTGCGGAAATCTATGTGGCAAATTCGCACTACTAGTGGGAGCATAAAGGAGGTACTTGGGGAGAGCTCGAATTTGATTACACTTAACTTCAAAAGGTACAGATCATGAGTTTTACCTACATGTTAAATGTTTAATCAGCAATGCCACCAGTTATGATGTGTTCATTAAGTAAAAAGCCCTATTTCCACCAAGTTTCACAATTGATAATTAGTTTGAGCATGCATACTACCGAGTGGATTAGCATATTGATGGCCACCACCTAAGATACATACCCCTTGATTTACATGGGAACCATAGTCCTATGGCTCACCTTTGTATGTTCAAGGAAGCTCACACTATTTCCGATGTTTAACAAGCTAGCCACGAGTGGATAGAGGGAAATGAAGAGGAGACAACTTACGCCCAAGCTACTGAAAGCTTGAAGGTGGTTCCAACTTCCTACTGACATTCAACACAGACCAAAGGTTTTACAGAGGTTCAAAGTAGCCCACAAGCCTTTGGTCAAAGCTTTATCTAGTTTTGAGAACATGGAGAACCATGGTGAACCGATTAAGCTAGTAGTAATCACTTGGACACCACCTAAGGAGGAGATTACATTACTAGAGCTCTTTGGTGCTATTGGTATAGGTCTTGAAGCCCTACTACAATCAAGGATGGTGGTTCAAAGGTATTTCTACATAAACATTGATCCTGTTACAAAGCAAGTGGTGGTATTGAGAATGATGGAAGTCACAACCAGATTTCCACAATAGTTTACAACCACTCCATGGAAAGCCAATTTCACTTTCTTTCCCTCTGACATACAACTAATTTAAAAGAAGCATATGGAATTACTTGGCCCCATGGATTTCATCATTTCAAGTTGGGAATGTCAAGGATTTTCAGCGGCTAGATTTGGAAAAGGCTTGACTGAGACAAGATCCGGTCTCTTCACGAACATGGTGCGATTGATCACCTAGGCTCAATCCATTTCTTCTACGCTTGGTTATGTAATTGAGAACACCCCTTCTCAGCATGACCAAAGGGAGAAAGTCTAAGAGCACTACATGTTGGTCAAGCATTACCTTGGAGAATCATTCTTACTCGATGTGCCACAATATGGTTCCTATGCACACCGGTTGCGCAATTGATGGACCAACCTTGCACCACTCTCAATTTTACAAGTGGTTCTAAGATACACCATTAGAGACCCCAACCTATAGGTTTCTCACATATTGGATGATTAGAACTCTTGCCAACCAATTATGAGGCAAGAAAAACCTCCTTGGTTTCCTACGAACACAATAAGAAAACCAAGAAATGTTTGGCCCACCTTTGTTTCCTTCCCAAAAGCACACGCCTTTTAGGGAAATGGACCAGGCCTAGTGTATCGTCATGCTTCAGCCATTTGGGATGAACCAAGCCCAGAAGAAAGAGAAAGGGCTATGGGGTTCTAAATTAGCACTACTAATCACACCAAGGTGACTAAATTAGAGCGTAATGCTCTACTGTGGAGAAGCATGGACCTTAATTCCCTTACATGGTTTTTGGTAACATATGTACTCTTTCAAATGTACACAACACCAACACTGATTCAATCAGCTTGCAATTCTAGTGATGCAACTACATGGCACCTCAATTAAGTACACTTATCTATTTTCAACACTCTACACTTCACTCTCAGTGTTGGGGGCAGGAGGTACCATGTAATTTGAATCAAGTTGTTTCTGATACACTTGGAAGTACATCAGTTTATGGATACACAATTACAACCTTCTACGAATTTGCGTAGTTAGATAGTGGAGAACCCAATACACGAGGTTTTTCAAACATATTTTCCAACTCCATTCCATTTGTTTCCAACTACCCTTTCATTATGGGGAACTAACTCACCAAGAAATAAAGAGACCAGGTCATAGACTTGTTAATTAAATATGAAAATGTGTTCGCATTCTCAATGAAAGACTTAGGTAGGTGTAAGACCATGTAGTTCTCTATAGACCTTACAAATGAGACACCCATTTATCGGAAGAGGCATGGGTTGAGCAAGCACAAATGGGAACTAGTAGATGAAAGATGCAAAAAACTCCATGAAGCTGGTTTCATTTAGCCATTAAATTTTGATTTCACAACTATTATAATAATGTTAGCAAAGAAGGATTCAATTGGATTATGGATTGAAAAAACGATGTGTGGGGATTATAAGCCTTTGAACATGGTTACACCTCAAGATAAATACCCCATGCCCATCCCTGAAGAACTGTTTGATAACATTGGAGACTCAAACATTTTCACAATTATGGATTTGAAGCAAGGCTTCAACCAGATTGTGTTTGTTGCGAAAGATCACACGAAACGACATTATATGGAAGCAACAAGTTGTGGGAATGGCTTGTGATGCCTTTTGGATTAAAGAATGCACCTATTTTCTTTCAGATAGTCATGGACTAGGTCCTCGAAAGGGCGGATTTCCTCAAGTGCTACATAGATGACATCGTAGTGCATAGCAAGGGACTCCTACAACACTTGGTTCACCTTGAGGAATTACTCGAAAGGCTTCACGAAATCAATATGAAGATCCATCCTAAAAAGTGTGAGTTTGCTATCACCTTAGTAGTCTACCTTGGACATAGAATTTTACCAAATCATATTATGGTTCATTAGGCCAAAGTAATAGCCATTTTGGAAATGCCCAATCCTATTGATGTTCACACTTTGAAGAGCTTCATCGGACTATGTAATTATTACAAGATTTATGTCCAAGACTTCAATATTATTATTCATCCTCTCTATGCATTGTTAAAGAAAGATGTTATTTGGACATGGAATGAAGAGATTCAGGAAGCTTTCAACTCACTCAAGGAAAAGCTTTTAGAATTCCCCATTCTTAGAAGACTTGATTTCAGCAAAATTTTCATTCGACACATTAACTGGAGTGCTCTTGGTATTGGTGTTATTCTTGGCCAACTTGATGAGGAAAGCAAGGAATATGTTATCGCCTATGCATCTCGAAGCAACAACAAGGTTGAAAACAACTACTCTTCATACGAGGGGGAATTTCTTGCTATTGTATGGGCTATCATAAATTTCAGGCCCTATTTTTATGGCACCAAGTTCACTTTGTATACTGACCACCAGCCTATCAAGTGGTTCATGACCAATGACAAGCTTATTGGTAAGTTAGCTCATTGGGAGCTTATACTTCAAGAATATGAGTTCAAGGTTATTCACCGACTTGGTATTACACATTAGAACGTGGATACCATGTTGTGGAGACCCCTCACTACCTCTGAAGATTTCTCAGAAGCCAGGTAAAATTTCGACCAGATTCGAACAATGCATGTATCTTATGCATCTAGTTATCTTGCACTATTACAATGTAACCTAGTTGAGCATCCCATTATGGATATATGGGAAGACTTGGACACTCTAAGGTTTCTTTGACATGGGGAATACATTTCCCAAGTTACATCAAGTCATCAAAATCAGATACAATAACGTCCAAACGTTATTCATGGAGGGACAATCACCTTATTCAATGCTTGCCACAAGGCGACAGAGTGGTTCCTCCACCACATAAACGACCTGGTTTTATTCAAAAGGTACACTCGAAACTTGGACACTTTGGAATTAAACGTACTTATAGTTTTTTCATTCTTCATTACCATTGGAAAGGTATGTATGCTCAAGTCTGAAACGTCATTGCTAGGTGTGAACAATGTGATAAAGTGAAAATTTCCTTCTCCTTTTGACATTTCACGTTTTTTCCACTCCCTATCAAAGGCATATTCTATCACTAGTCATGTGATTTAGCTGGAGAGTTACCACAGACCTCTAGGGGTAATGTTTACATCATGATTATGATTAAGCATTTTCCAAAGTGGGTCGAGCTTGTTGTGTTACCGGACAAGTCATCACATAGCACCAACCAAGCTTTCTTACAACAAGTCTTAACTAGGTTTGGGGCTTGTGCTAATTGCCTTACTGATCAAGGATCAAAATTTAGAGGAGAATTCCAAGTCCTATTTGATCATGCTCTCATTGACCATCATCAGACTTCAAAGGATCATCCCCAAGCTGATGGCCTTGCAGAGAGGATGGTTTAGGGACTTCGAAGAATTGCTTCACTGGGAACAAAGAGGATTGGGACCTAGCCCTACCTTACATCACCATGGGCTATAAGATGTCTAAACATGCCTTTTTGTCTCATTTTGCTCCTTACTTTTTATTTTTTGGGAGACATCACATTCCACCTTCTTCCATTGCTATTCAAATGGACCAGGTTGTGGACTTGTACTCCCAACCACTTGGGCTAGGGTCATCGCAAAGAGGGCTACTCTATTCAGGAAGGTTATGCCCATGGTCATGGAGAATTTGTCCATTGCATAGCATCAAGACTCCTTACGGTATGCACACACACGAGGTGGCAGTTACATACCTAAGGTGAAACAATTTGATGTTGATGACTTTGTGTATCTCTAGCAGCAAGCTAATGATACTCTAGACATTTCTTTTGGTCACATTATCTTGAATATTAAGGCAATCAGGCCTTCAAGTGTGTTGAAGTTGCAAAGAACTCACGGACACACAGGTTAAGATCATTCCAAAAACTTTGCACCTTGCCACCTACCAAACTTGGATCCTACCATCATCACGTTGACTTGGATTCCTCCACTTAACTATCCATGTCAAGTATGTCAAAAGACAAACAATGCTGATCAGATGCTGCTTTGTAATAGTTATAATGGTGGATACCATCTATTTTGCTTCAAGTCAGAACTCACTCAAGTTCCCATCGACATTTGGTATTGTTCATTATGTTCTTTTGCAACACCTTGATTTCTACTAAGACCATGCCATGTTTTTCCTGACTTAGGTTTAGGGGGGGGGGGGGGGGGCTACACCGACTTTTTTCTCCACTCTCTTTTTGGGGGTTTTTTTTTTTTTTTGTTTTTT
>Ga0116227_10003952_pt1 | contig 32498 bp, 11 predicted proteins | sample S1TSphgellanicum_FD_89693 | JGI IMG/M metagenome (GOLD analysis project Ga0116227, IMG submission 89693) | Host-associated microbial communities from peat moss isolated from Minnesota, USA - S1T2_Fb - Sphagnum magellanicum MG | ecosystem: Host-associated > Plants > Peat moss > Unclassified... | reverse complement strand
TCCCGGAGCTCCAACACGCCCCTCTACCCCTCAAAGTGTTGTGAGCTAGGGAGCGTGCTCCGACTCCTCCCTCTTCCGCTGCTTTTTTACTTGGGCTCACATTTGAGTCCTTTAATGAGATGGGAGTGCGTCATGTGGTATCACGTGGTATTCTAATGAGTTTATGCCCATTAGGCCATCACTCGAAATTGTAGTGAAAATATTTAGATCATTGATCTTCCATTAGAATTTCACAAGGCGTTGTCTAATATTACAACTCCATTAGCTATGTACCAACATCCACTACTAACCAACAAGATGACTTGTGGGGTCCATGTGGTGTTTGTAGGTGCTGTCGCCCAAGAAATGGTATGTGCATGGGAATTGGCCAGGCGATAATCCTCCAATTGTGTTGGGCCAAGATGGCAATATGTGGTGCACATGGCCAACCAAAACTTGTGTACCTTTCAAAGTTCCCTTAACAAAATGAAGGGTTCCAACAAGAGGCCACTCATTATGTGTGGAAGAAGGAAACAAGGTTCCATGGGGAACTACAAAAAGAGGTGAAGCAATGTGTGGTAATTGGGCAACCACATGCAGTCAAATTCCCCACTAATGAAGCTAGGGAGATCTTGAATGGTAGAACATACTAGCAACAAAAGATAAAGGAGGTGGCATACATTCATTTGGATGTGTCAATTTGCAACTTTAGGTTGCACACAAAGGCACAATGGGATGCCATCCATGGTGATCTTGCAAAGATTTTCATTATTGACCCACCATTGAGGCCTTTGACAATGGAGAGGTACTTGCAAAAACACTTGAGTTCTGTAAGACAAAAGTGGAGGAAGATATGGAATGTAGGAGGTGACACAACAAGGCCGAACACTTATCTAATGCATGCATGGAAAAACTTGGTGAAGTATCGAAAAACCCCCCATGCCAAACATGAAAGTGAATGGATGCAAGAAATCCATCTGATGGTGAGCAATCCATGGAAACTTGGGTGCATGTCCATCACTCGTAGGATGTCATTAGAGGTAGAATGTATAATAATGTAGTTAAACTACTAATTTTGTCTTTGTTCATTGAATTGTTTCATTAATTCACACACTTGTTTCCCATTCAAGCTAATTGTGGAATGCATATTTGGTTAAGGTACATACTACAATGGGAGGAGCTAGTGGTAGCCACAAAAACCCAACAAATGTTGTTGTCTAGGGCTTTCAACAAAACATCCACCAATGGCAAGTGTCCAACCTTTCCATTAGTTAATGCAATTCTAGTTTTATTTAGGACTTAGTAGAAGGCATTAAAACTAGGATTTGACTTCAAGCATTCATGGTAGAATGCAGTTCTAGTTGGACTCCGATGGAGGTGGGGATCTAGCTAATGGAAGGAAATGAAACTTCCAATTCCACATAGTGAAATGGAATTCCAATGGAGTTGTAGTGCAGTTCATTCTAGTGTAATTCTTGTAGTGAGTGGAGTCCAACAAGTGGAACCTATAATGCAGTTCCAATTTTTGGGGTCCAATGGAAGGCATTTAGATTTTTAAATGGAATGCCTCCACTGGAACTGCATTGAGTAAAGTCGAACACATCCCAGATAATGGCATTGTAGTCCTTGGCACTTAGACTTCCAAGTGGAATGACATTGAATGAACTCCATTATTTCCAATGGAATGGAGCTGCAATGGACCTTCGTCAAACTTTGAGGTGGAATGATTCCACTAGAATTATTGTAATTGAACACCAACAATTCCATTGGAATGAGGTTCCAATGGAAGTCACTTGGATTTCCAATTGGAATGACTCCATTTAGGATTACATGGAATGAATTCCAATACTTCCATTGGGGTGGGGATTTAGTGGAAGCATTCATACTTCCAAAGTGGAGTGTCTCCATTAGAATTCCACTAATTACAATGGGTGCAATCTATCAGTTCCACTAAAGTGGGTCTCTAGTGGAAGTATTGGAAACTTACAAGTGGAATTATTCCACTATAACTACACTAATTGAACAATCATTACTTCCAGTAGAGCAAATCATTAGTTCCACCAGAGTAGGGCTTTAGTGGAAGGCATAAGTACACTTGGAACTTAGACACTAAATGAACTCTAGTAGTTCCACTAGGGTGGGGCTTTAGTGTATGCCATTCAAACTTCCAACATTCATAGTTTTCCATTAGAATGGGATTTGAGTGGTTGGCACAAAGATTGTCTAGTGGATTGAAATGGGTTGAATCTAGGGTGGGGATCTAGATAATGGAAGGCACCATGAACTAGAGGTTTGGATTTGTAGCACATTAGCAACATGCACAACGTCATTGAAAGTCTGTAACTCTTGTATTTTAAATGGTTAGGTTATTACAATTCTTCACAAAGTTACTTATATCCTAATTGTCCTTCCAAGTCCAAAATTGCAAGAAGCCTAGGTTGCAAGAGTGCCTAGGTAACCTATGCACATTTTAAAATTCTTTTAGACACTCTCACCAGACCATTATTAATATCAGATCCTTTGGTTGATTCTCATTTGCCTTTGGGTAAATTCTAATTACACAATTCCAATTGCTAGTTCCTCAATGTTGACATAGATCAATCCAAATTATGTCAGACATGAAGATTAATGAGGTTGTGCTTGCTTCAACAATTAGGTGCCAATGATAAGGTATAAAAGCTTTTGGGTACAGTTTCAAACATTAGAATTGGAGAGTACTGGGTTAATGAGATACCAATGTCGACAATCCAACAAATGAGTTAGTTGGGAAAAGTGAGATTGGGGTCAACTTTTCTTTGCTCTTGTTGAAATCACTCCATTTCCAATCATTTTTCACTAGGTAGAAGTAATGGTATGTATCCATGAATACATTTGTCTGGCTGGAGCAACTGAAACAACTTTCAATCACCATAGTCCTACAACGACCAAAAAATTTATTAATAGCGATCAAAAAAAAATCAAACGGTGATAAAAATTTCTTCAAAAAATGACCAAAATTTTTTGGGCAATGAATAATTTTTTTGATTCACTAGATCAATAATGGAGATTAAACCATTGTCCATTATATGATTGAAATTTTTTGAGCTATGATTGAAAATTTACAAGGTAATGTTCAAAAAATTTGGTCACCAAATTTTCAATTGCCCAATTAGTGACCAAAAACTTTCAATCGCCAAAGTTACATTAGAATTTTTTAGTCACCCAAGCTAGTGACCAAAAATTGGCAACCAAAATTTTTAGAATTGCTTGAAAATTTTCCACCAAAACCTTGGTGGTACCATTGGTCACCTAATAAGCCAACCATGACACATGCTTCAAAAGTAAACTTGTCAACTTCATTTGGCAAGGCTACATGGAAGACCCATTCTTTTGGTGATAATGTTGGTATGGCACACATCTTCTAGGGGATCATAAGGGGATTGCAACATCCAAGTCCTACACAAAGGCATACAATGGTCAAGACTAATTTTTTTCTCATCAACATATATGGCAAAGTTCCCAACTAACCCATGTTTGCATGAATATTGCAAAAACAATGAGTAGATGCCAATTTTCATCATGGTTATTAGGATGAACATTTAGATTTAAACTTTAGTATCCCATTTTCATTATACAATGTATAAGATTTAAGTTGGGATAACATTTTTTTTGCATGAAAATGATTTCGGGGTGAAAACAATGTTGAATTGTGATTGTGATGTGATTAATGTGTGAATGATCCAATGAAAAAACCCCTACATGCAAAGTTGAAACTTCAAACTTCCAATGTAAAGTTTAAATTTCAACACAAGTATTTGAAATATATTTCAACTTAATTTTTTTGTTGAATATTAACAATTTCATAGTGAAAATTTATTATTAATTCATATCTTTAAATTTTATATTTACATTAATACTATTACATCAAATCTTGTTTTCATCAGCAATCATGCAAATATGGACCAATTTTTTTGTTAATTATATTTATAATTATCATTTAATTCCGAAATATCACCTAAAGTATTGAACAAAAATTAAACCTTTAAAATACATCATGATTCATAAATCACTCTATTATCAAATTTATATCTAAATTTTGTATTTTCTATTTAAGCATAGTCCTTGGACCTCAACCCAAGATATGGTACAAAATATCTTTTCATGTAGACAATAATATGATGTATTTATTATAGTCTATATTAGACTTTAATATCTAGTACCAAGTTTTCATGTTTCAACTTCCAAGTTTTAATGTTTTAATTATTTTATGTAATTATTTAATTGTCTTCAAGGAGTTTTCCCATTGAATCAATGAACATTGATGGTGCAATTACATCATGATTCAATATTATTTAGTGCTTTTGGTTTTAAAAGATGTAGGGGATCTCAGACAACAATAACAAATTTGAGTTTATTTCAACATGGACAACCTAATTCAACTCCACCCATCATGTGTTAATGAAATGGACGCACTTCTTGGAAAGAATATTCATTTCCTAGTCTATACAATTAAATATTTTGGGTTTCATTACATCTTCTTTCTCAGTGTTTTTCTTTTGCAATAGATTGGATAGCCTTGCGTGTAGTTGCAAGTATATTTGGGTCCTACTCGGTAGTTGTTTTTGGCATTATTACAAATGTGTATTTTGATGCTAGTTTTTTGACTAAATTTTCAATTTCAAAATATATGGGACAAAATTCTCTTCAATCCAATCAAACCAATTGTTTATGCCAATTTTTAAAAAAAATTTGACCTAAATGATTGTCCAAAATGACTAAGATGACTAAAGGTACTAATTGATGTGGTTGTCTGAAATGACTGAAACTACTTGTTGATGTGCCAATGTTAATTTAATTTCAAAAATATTAATATTTTATTTTTAAATATTTTAAAAATAATTATAACTATAATTATAATCTTATTTTCTTCCTATGAATTAAACTATGGACGAATCCAAAGTTGCACTAAACCTTTGATACCATTATTGAAAAACAAAATTGGGTTTGACAAACCTATAACAAGTTGTCATGAGAATGTCATGAACATAACATGTCCAAAGTGAGGTTTGAACTTTCACATCTTCATCCACAACCCAAAACATTTACCACTTTACCACCATCTCATGTAGGGATATAAATTGTTATCACAAAATATATAAACACATTTTTTTAGTATCATACATTTAAAAAATATTACATAATTAATTCATTCCATAATTAAAATGGTACACTAATTAAATATCTTTAATTAAATATTATTTAATTAAATTATCATTTAATTGAATTCTATCAATAATAAAATTCCAAATGGTTAAACATTAAAAATTTATATTTTGAATTTTGAAAATGAATAAATAATAATAATTGTATGAAAATTCTACTTTTAAAATATTTAAAAAAAACTAATTTCACTTTGAAAATTATATAATTAATATTCACATGTCATTAGTTTTGTAAAATAAATTAGTTCAAAGTTTCACATGTACATTAATTTTATTTTTCACTTGTCATTTTGTTATATTCCAAATGGTGTCCTTTATTTTTATTTCATTTAAATAAATTTTAAAACGAAAACATGATATTCATCATTTACTTTTATTTATTTGGGTAATTTACTTCAAAAAATAGTTTTAAAATGTATTACTATTATTTTAGTGTTCTCACATCAACATTATAATCATAATAAGTCATATCAAGATGATTGATTTTAGGCACATTAATCACATTAATCAAGTAAGAGAATTCCACATGGGTGCTACATACACCACCTATCAACGAAATGTATGTGTTGATTAAATAACTAGTTTTTTTAGTCAAAACGTACATACCTAATTTTGATTTTAATCAAATTGAACATAGTTATTTCAAACAAATGAATTTGATTTTATAATTATCTTAGTTATGATACTACTAGTGAAAAAACCATGTTTTATAGTAATGAATTTTTGTTATCAAACTATTCTTTTGTCTTTGATTAAGGTTCATTCAAACCAATTCATGGGTTGGTGATATATGTCATTTGAATGATACCATGTAGAAAAAAAATTCATGTTGAGTATCGTTGTCATGTTTATTTGTGTTGTTTTCATATTCTTTTTTTTGTTCATATCTAAATTTTTTATAATTAAAAAAATTATTTCATGCCAAATATTCAAACCAAATGTGAAAAAAACATGAAAATAAGACTCAAATAAAACAACACAAATATGGAACAAAATAATAAGGAAATTTTTTTTAACCAAAAACAATTATAACATCACATCACATAGAATAAATAAATAGAAATTTAAAAACTTTTTAAAGTTTAAAAAAAAACACACGTTGTAATTTAAAAGGAAAACATTCAAAAGAAAAAAAAAACAAAAGATAACACATATCAAATTCCACTCAAAATACAATAATGCAAAAAATATAAAGGGAAAAGGACATAACAAAACGCATAACAACATACAAACAAAACACATTACAAAATAGAAAACAAAACACTAAATATGACAAAGAATAGTATATAAAACATAATTATTATGGTTGTTTAGTAGTTGTGTCCTTTACACTTTCTTTTTCATCAAGTTTATCTTCTATTTTAGGTGTTCTTTTTTTCTAAATTTGGGTTTCACATTGTTGCACATTACCACTAATAATCAACTAATCAATTGATGAAAAAATGAATTGATTTTGTGAAAATCAAATTCCATCGAAATGAAAATATTTAATGACCTTGTATGCAACTTGAATTGAATTGAATTCAAATTCAATTCAATTCCAATTAAGCTAATTTCAATTTCAATTCAACTAAATTTAATTCAACAACTAAATTTTAATTCAATTGAAAAAATGGCATGTAAATTGGTGGAAAAGGTGTTGAAATTCAATCATGATTATGGTGTTGGAAAAAAAATAAAATTTAAATACACCTTTCCATGTTTCTTCACTTGAAAATAAGTTAAATAGATTCTAAGTTGGAATTGTCTAAGTGACAACTTACAATTTGTGAAACTTAAAATTGTCTCACCCAAACTAGTTTTGATGAATCATTATCATTAACATTATTATTGTTTTGTTTCTATGGCCTAGGAAAGGTCCAAATCCATGAGGAATAATTTTCAATTAAATCCATACTAACACATAGATAACTTACAAAAACCAAGTTCCCACAACACCCATACATTGGATAAAACACTCACAATAAAAAATATGAAATCTTGGGGGGGACAATTTTTTTTAATTTAAAAAATACATGAGTATAAATATAGGGTGCCATGTATTGGTTGTTGTATAAATTCTATAATTTAATTAGTTCTATAATAGGGTTATGTTTATTTTGAAAACAAATTTATAATTAGTTTAAGGTATGCATTTATCCCCAAATAGATCGAAGAAAAGAAGAGAAATTTTTATTTTAAATTTTGGGTATTGAATGCTAGTAAGTTCAATTAATAGGTTAATAAATGCACTAGTTCCATTTACACACCATTTAAATAGAAATCTTGACTATAACAAGTGCAAACATGAAATATTTTTTAGAAAATAGATCATACATTCATGATTTGTCCCTTGCCTTTCTTTGTTTTGAATGAAATGGAATGGTTGATGGTTCAAAACATTAAATATATATGTTACTTGTTTGGTAGGAACTATAATTTATCCATCTAAGGAGCAAATGGTTATTTCCTTTCATTATACCTTTCAAGCCCTTGAAAGATGGGAGTTGTCATGTGTAATTAAGTATTAAAACTATAAATAAATAAAAATACATGGTATCAAAATTTGATGCAAAAGATATATTATAATTATAATTACGGTGGTTTAAATATATGCATTTGTTTTATATAATAATATAATTAGAAAAAATGGGTTCCATCACATATTACCCCTTAAACAATTTTTTTTTTTTATGCAAGGAATTTATAATTTTAACATTTAGTGTCTTCCTTAGGGATGAAATTTATATATTTTTGAATTAAAATCACCCACATGTTTCAAGCTTGGTGATTGGATGTGAGCTACACTAAATGGGGAGGTCATCATACATGCCTAAAACTTAACCTTATAGGGATCACTCACCCAAGAAACATAGGCTTGCTCTTGTGAACACTCCCATAATCAAAATGACACATAAGTTTATTGTGACGTACGTTCAATACAAAGAAAAAACTTATTTCAAGGCTTAATAACAAAATAGCTTGACATGAAATCATGAAAAGGAGAACGAGCTTGAAGCTCCACCCACAACCCCTTAAGTATTTGAAGAGAAGAATGGACAAATTATCAACCTCGTTCATCTACATTTACATTTATTAAACATTATAATTCATCAATTTCAAACCAATAACATTATGCCACATATTAACCTATTGAAACTATCATCCTTATATGGATGAATCCCTAAATTATTGGGAATCTACTTACTAGGATTTAATCAAGTTCACATAATTGACTTTCAATTATGCTTAACCCAAAATAGTTAACTAAATAATTCATGAATCCAAACCTAAATCCCTAATCAAAATATTCTTGAGGTAAGGCCCATAAAGTATTTTCTTTTTAAATTTGTGAAGTAGGTTGGTTGGCTACAAATTGTGAATGCTTCTATGCCAAGTTGGTTTTTTTGGGGCATGTGGATCTTGTTGGCTACACAAAGAATATTTTTTTATAGATGTGGCTATCATAATTTTGATATGTTCATAACTTGATGACAAAAAATTGCAAAGTGTTGTATGCTCAAATGGCCATATATTTCTTCAAATTTTAAGCTTAATATGTTATTGGATTTTAAACAATGTAACATGGTGGCAACAAATGCTTCAACATGGTAGGTGTTGTGGCTATTGAATATGAAGAGTCATTGATTTAAGCTTTGTTTCATAACCATGCACAACAAAAGACATTCAACAAAATGTTATACAAACATATGCATCGTTAGTTTTTGTTTGAAGGCATCTTTTTGGAGTACGTAAGAGATAGTGAAAAACCATAATTTCTTAAATAATAAAGGCCATCATATTAGTGTTATAAAAATGCAAGCATCTATAAACCATATTTGCACCAACAAGACAACATTAATCATGGTTGTCATAATGTTGTTGGGAAGAATCTTAATGCACATTGAATCCCCATCAACTTGTGCATTTTCTACAATATTTTAAACCATGAAGGAATTTGATGGACAATCCTCTAGACATTCATACTAGTTCTCATTGACATAATGCTAGATTTGAAAGCACTACATGTGTTTTAGAAAATATAGCTTTATCTACCCATGCATGTGGGCAACATAGATGCAATATTTTGTGCCACTTTAATGTATGCATGCACATGCATGAATTTACTTTATGAAAGAACACCACAAGCCTTATAAAATTTATGGAAGCATGTCCTTGAAAATTATTTGTATTCTCTATGCCATAAAGGAAAAAAAAACATGGAAGTTCACCTATAAGTACTTTAGAAGTTAAATTAGAAAAATTGATATTGTTATAACCCCACTTTGAGAGAAGTGTGAGGTCGCTAGTCACACTCTCGAAAATGGGACTTGGGAGTCCTCCGGGACTCCTGAAAACTCAGAACGCAATTACAGGGGTCAAAACACCTTGCATTGAAATGCTCTTTATACCATTAGAAAGGTCTTGAAGTGTAGATGTCCAAAATGGCCTCGCATGAGCCATTTGGACATCTGTAGCATAAGTTATGGTCGAAAGAAGGGCCGGGAGTCAAACTGGCAGTTTGACTCTCGACCACTAAAAGTCGGGAATCGACCCGATCCCGGTGCATGCAGGTGAAGTGCGATACACCGTTGGAAAACTTTCGAGGAGAGCTATAACTTTGCTTTAGACCTCGTCCCAATCTGAGCTCGGGGCGCGAAGTTATGAATGCCCAAAGTCCTGGGAGTCCAAACCGGGACAATTTCGGGACTCCACTTTGGGAGTCCTAGGAAAAAGTGCCATTTGGATGCAAGTGCGGCAGTGAGATGCAGAAAATACTATATGGGGGAAGGTGGTGGCTTCCCCCAAGTCCGGGCCGTGGTGAGTCAAATGAGTCCAAGGTTGCCCGTGGCTTGTCCTAACACCAAGTGTGTTCTGAGTAAATATTAACCAACTTGTTGGTTGGTTTTGGATGCAGGACCGAATAACTAAGTAGCTTGTCCTTCTTCCTAGTCTAATCCTGGAGCTTTCAGCACGCCCCTCTTACCCCCTTTAGTGCTAAAAACTGGGAGCGTGCCCCGAGTCCCCTGCCTTTCCGCAACTTGAGTGACTCAACCCGAACTTGGGACTAATTAGGGACTCGAGAGCGCGTCAAATATCCATAGTTTTCCAACATGTTTGCCAAATTTATCTTCTCTAATACACATTATCTTCCATTGAATCCTAGGACTTGCAATTACAAAACTAATTTTCAATTAGGGCAAGAAATAAAAGGATAAATAATGGGTCATATAATGGTAGAGAGATTTTCAATGGAATAAATTGCTAACAAAAAAGATATTATACTTGAGTATTAACAATGTCTTCATAACCTATCCACTTGCAACATTTTGAATGTCCTCATAACACAATGTTTGCCAACGTCACCTATACACTATAGTGCGTGAAAATCTCATGAAAGAAAAAGAATTACATATTTAAATTGTTCCAACTTCCCGTACACACAACCCTAGAATAAACCAAACTTTGTAATGGGCATTTATGTATTTGCACTCATACGTTGGTAAATATCATGGAAGATCTGGAATCTTCACACATGTCCAAATTGTAAATGGAATAAGGTGCCATTAAAGAAGATATACTTAAGTATAAACAACATGTAGCTTGTAACATTTCCTCATAATATTGAAATAAATGTTTGCCACCATGTGTAACATGTGAAAATTTCAAGAAAAAATGTTTTTTGAGTTGTTTGCGTCCATACAACCTTAAAAGAAATCAAAATTTGCAAAGGGCACTTATGCATTTGTGATTATGCATTTATAACTATTGCAAGACAAACTTGTATTTCTAAACATTGTTTTCCCAAGATACAATGACATTACAAGATGTTTTAGGTGAGGGACTAGTATAGAATTGCTCTTCATTTGTTTGAAACATGACATCACTTAACAAATTGATAGTACACATGCCTTGAGTAGTTATACATTGTAGAGGGGGCAAAAGTTTATACTAGTGCCATCACTGACAACCTCAATGAGATCAAAACTAAAGAATAGATGAATTGCTAGATGATTACATTTGTTTAACAACAAGTGTAATGGGTTCCATGCATGCAGTAGTTGATGACAATAATGGGTATGGCATCACCTTTTACACCTACCCATGCATCTTCTCTATGTCAAATTATGTTCAAGAGATTACCAAAGCTCCATGTTTGTAGATTGTTCCCATATTAAGATCAATGCCCAAAAAAAAAAGGCAATTCAAATTATAATCAATAGACAAACACAAAAATCACGGGGAATGGTGACTTGAAGGGGATTTGATCCCCAATCCAACAAGGATCCTACTTAATACAAGTCATGCCCTACATGCAACCAAACCCATGTTAGGCAATATACAAAAATCAATATTAAAATGAACTTACAAAATTTTAACAACTTGACAATAATTGGTAACTAGGCAAATATAGGCTTGTGAATAAAAGTTTAGAAATAAAAAGTGGCCATTCAAGGTTCATCAAGTTCCTTTTACAACTCATACAAAAATTAATGTCAAATCAAAATGGAAATCTTAAAATAGGATGAAATATATATACACATTTGAGAAAACCATAGAAGTCCTATAATGTCAAACAATATTATTTATGCTCATCATACCAATTGCGGATGCCATATAAAAAAGGAAGTTCTTTGAGGAATAAAAGTTTTGAAAATGCATGCAAACCATAAGCTCCAAATGAGTAATCAATTAGTTCCAATTGATTTCACAAAATACAAGTTGGACAAGACACATTCATCTTCCACATTGTTGAACATTATAACCATGCAAAGAGTTACAGTTTTCTAGGGGGTGAAAATTGGTATCACCATGCCAACTTTATGCAAAAACATGTCCCATTTATGAATGTGTGATATATAATTTATTCACATATAATATTTATAAATGAATCATAATAAATTATAATAGAAACATAATAAAATTTATTTTATTAACTATATTTTTTATATATAAATTAATCTAGATAATTAATTTATTATTAATATTTATTAATGCCATACAATTAATTAATTTATGGAAAAAATATTATGTTTACACATATAATATATTAATTTTTACTTAAAATTATGAAAAAAAAATTCACATCTCAAACATCTATTTGATTTAAGAAATTATATTATACAAATTTTCTCATAATATATCATAATTGTACCAACAAAATGTAATTTAAATGTATGATATGAAATGGGTCATAAATTACTCCTACTACCTAGCATATCCAATAAATAAATTACATTTCTTACCTAATATAATAATTAATAAAAAAAACATATATCAACATGATAAAATATTTTTTATTTAACCAACATACATATGACCTACTTGCTACTTACTACCTATCCTACTTATTTCCTATTTAATACATTGATTGCATAGCCTACCTAATTATTTAATTATACTTACTACCTAAACCCTAAACTATTTAATAAATAAATTGCATAGCTCAATTAATTAAATAATTAATACAAGAACATTATCACATATCAACAATATGATAAATACCTACTACTTAGCCCTAGTTCTACAATTAATTGGCATGGGTCTTTTGAAATTTTCACAAACCCACCAAACTCTACTACACATTTAATGGTTAATTCATTGAAAAAATTTAAGGAAAAATAATTAGACTATTAAATCCAACAATTTAAACTTTTTTTTTTCCCACATTTGATTACATGTGCATTTGTGATTAAAATTTATAGTCACAAATCAAGTTGAAAAGATGGCATGTACTATCCAATGGCCCTTGAACCACCTTCCAAGTCACAAAAACAACTACATTTTCATCTATTTTGGGATGCTACTAAAAATGGATGATATAAGTGTATTTTTCATTTTCATTTTCATCCAAATCAATAGTAGTCACAAGTATAAGTTGCATATGCAACTGCAAAACCACTTTGTAGTCATTTATGCGACCACCAATCATTTTTACCAAGTGCCACGGAGGACAATTGTATCTAAAATCACAAAAATGGTTGATTTAGATAGAAGTCGCAAACACATGGGTTGGAATGTATAGGATTCTTTGTAGTGAAATTTCACTAAAAAAATGTTCATTTGGTATATTCTTAACATTTTTTTTAATTTGTAAAGAGTTGTTTCGAGCTTTGATGAATCATGGTGGTTTAATTTTGTACATGTGGTTCATTTCATGTAAATACTTTATTTCATCTTCATGACCAATTGCATCTTTGGTTGCCAATTTTGTCCATGAATATTACATATTTTCAATCCTCGTCTTACTTGGTATATTCATTAATGTTCATTTTCATGCATTTAATTCAAATCATTTTGTTTAATCTCATTTTAATGGTCTAATTCATTGATGTTGCTTGAATTTCATATGTGCAATTGCATCCATATTCTTGACATACATCATCCAATAGGATATGGTGGATACAATATCATATTATAATAACCAACAAACTGCCATTCCCTCTTCCTTTTTTCTATCTCTCTCATCCTTTTCCTTTTTATTCATTCTACGCCCCCCCCCCTCCCCCCTTTTGTGTAGTGCCCTTCAATATTTCCCCTTCCATAAAAACCTCCACTAAAAATTGTGATGTAGTTTTGAAGGACCTCCCCAACCACAATTTCCCACTCCTAGATATTTTTCATAATTTCCTTAGAGGTTGGGGAGATTACATTTAATATCATTAAGGGTGAGTGCAAGTTATAGTGATTCACCTTTTGTCTCATAATGACAATTTTTGTGATGTTAGAGTAAACATAATTGTTAATTTGTATTTTACATCTCATAATTTTTAAGAGGGACTTAGTTTACAAACCAACATTTTAGGATGAACTTCAAAATGATTAAATGATTGGTATTATAATTGATAGGGATCGAAATCCATTTTAGTCAAACAATATATCAATAAAACCAAGTTTTCAATTTTTTGTAGTATGTCAATTGTAGGTTAATCTTAACGAACCTTTTGTTTTTGTTTTTTTATTGTTAATGTTAAAAACAAGGGTATTTTCAAAAGTTCATACCACTATGGAAAACTATTCATTTTATTTTGGGTTTATGCACACTTGTATAAAAAATTCACCTTCAAAAGGTCATAAATATAAATGAAAAAAATGGCTTAAAATTGATGGATTGTTGATGTTTTATTACTTAATCCTTCCAAAGCTCCAAAAAAATACAAAGGAATATGGACTTTGGGTGATTTTTTTTCATGTGTTGTTTTGTGAACCATTATAGCTTACACTCACCCTTAAGGCAATGGAGATTTGTTGTAAGGTGATATGTAACATTCATTTGAATGCATTTGGGTGGTCTTTATAATAGTGCATTTCAATTTTACAAAGGGGGAAACTTTGTTATCAATGGCTCCTCCTACATTAAAATGGCCCTTGGTACCTCCCCCAAGTGATTATTACATAATACCAAAATGGCCAAATATGTTTAAGGCATGTTGCTAAGTGAAAACCCTAGTTAGGATATATGCCGATATTAGGTTAAGTGGGTGCGATCATAGTCAAACGAACCAAAAACCATGTCAAATGACTAAAAACTATCAATTTTGTCAAACATATTTATGTAATGTCATTTTAATGTCATGTTAATCACAGAAATTTGTGCTAAATGATTTATATGAGTGTTGATTTTTTTTTAAATCATTTAATTTAATAAATTGAGTTTTGGGTTTAGTAAAAGACTTTTGAACGTTAACACTAGTAAAAGACACTAGAACTTTAACACTTCAATTTTTATAAAGAACTAGGCTAAGGGATCTTTTAATAAAGAAAGTTTGATGGGAAAAAATGAAATGATGATCTAACCTAGCATCCAAATTTAAAAAACACTCATAATTTAAAATTGTGTTACTTGAAATTTTTAGAAATTCAAGATATAAATTCAAAATGTTCAAATTCCAAGAGTCATTTGCTATATGTAAATGGGTCATAATGTGATTGATATATGAACAAAGTTGTGGCTTATGGTACAAAAAACTAAAGCAATATTTTAACATGATTTGAAATTATGATCATTTTTCAAGATGAAATGTAAAATTTGGCAAAATTTGTACATTTTTAGAATAATTATATTTATTTTTAAAAAATTTAAAAAAATGATGTAACTTATTGGGGGAATTTTTAATATTTTTCAAAACATGTTGCAAAAAATGTCTTTCAAAAATTCCTTTCGATGAAAAAATCAAAATAACCACATAAGGTCCATTTGTGGTTGAGTTTTTTTGTCACCATTGGCTCATTCGATTGTGATTACAACCAAGTGGCCTAGGATGTGAAATTCAAGTAACCTATGAAATAGGTTCACTATCCTATCTTAAAGTAAAAATTTTGGTTAACATAAAAATCCAAAAATAAAAATGTTTAGGTTATAACCTAGGATATGTTGCAATGGTGGTGAAGTTTGGGTTGTCATGGAATATTTTTAGATTCCTTAAGGTTTTCTGAAAACATTGAGTTGCTTAGATAATGGCAATGGTAGTAACAATGGTAATTATGGTTTGTTCCTCATACTTTATTTTATTATGGTGTTCTTTGCACCTTTTGACCTAAGTTTTGTTGCAATTGGACACAAAAATTTGGTAGCTATTTTTTGGGATCTAGAACTGGGAATTTGGTAATTGGATGCAACACCATCAAAGTTGCATGATTGTAGAAAATGGTGAGTAGAAGGGCAATATTCATGGCATGAACATTTGAAATGGATAAAGACAATTTGCTAGTGACCAATGTCAGGGTAGTAGGGCTTGCACTATGGATCACGATACTTATCATTATGCCAAAATATGATTTTTAATATTGGTTCTTTTCAATTGTGATCAAATCCTCATTTATGTCATTTTTCTAATCATTTATGCTATGTGTAATTTATATGACTTAGTCATGGATGTCATGTTTTGTGTTTTATAAAATGCAAGTGAAGGTGGTTAAAGTTCATGGGAATAACCATAGTGCTTCCTTTGTCTTGGGTCAACTTCTTAGACTTGTAAGCTTTGTGTCAAAATTGGGAATAAATGGGTGGTCATACTAACATGTACAATTAGTAGTTGTAAACACTGCTTAATTTTTTGGATTTGGATTGTAGAAAAAAATAAAAAAAAATAAAACAATTACTTAAAAAATGTTATTGTGAATACATTATGTACATATCATAAAAATTTGGAATCATGAGTAAAAAAATGCAATTTAAACACTTTTAATGACTTGTAACCATTGTTTAAAAACAATTTCAACACTAAAAACACAATTTGAAAAAAAATTAATGACATATTTTTGGATTATTCTAATATACACCTTAACATAATAGTATCAAAAAAACTTTTTTTTTTGAAAGACATATTAAAAAGATTCTTTTTAAAAACAATAAAAAAAAATGGTTTAAGGGCTACCAGGTTTGGCTCCTAATAGTGTGGTTGGACCCTAAAATAATTCTAGAATTAGGAGGTGCAAAAAGGGAAATCTCCAAGTGCATCAATTATGAAAGCTCTAGTTTTGTAGTCTGCACAACTTGCCAAGGCACAAACATTCAACCCCACTACTTGGTATCATAAAATATAAGAACAATGACTAGAAGTTTCACATTCAATGATTTGATCTGCATATGTAGTTGTTTGCATAAATGCAAATTCAATGCATCAATATATAAAAAATGAAAATTGTAACTAAGGTTCCATTAACATTCATGTCCACAGAATTTTGTTGTAATAACGTTTGTTGTTTTCTTTCGTATTGAAGAAAGATTCACATGCATGGTATGATTGTTATGGGATATATTCAAGATGCCAAAGCCCTATGCTACAAAATGAGTAAGGTAACACTTTCAAAGTAAGGCATTCCCAATACAAGTATCATTGAGGCAAAATCAAGGGTGTTTATTTAACTACTACCTTTTAATGCCTATCAAGGTCCAACTTCCATGGAAAAACTCAAAAATCAAAGAATAAACAATTAAGTGTAATAACTTGGGACTAGGAGTCCCAACAACAAAATTGGTACAAAAAATAGGGTGATAGTTTACCTTTCTAAAATTTCCAAAGAGGAAGTATTATTTGAAGAATAACACAAAATTGACACAAAGGATGGAAAAACCATTATGGTAAGCACTACCATTATTGTTGCCATTCTATTTGCCACTTGTCGACTGTGTACATGTTGCTTTGTAGAGCTACAAAGTGTTGCCATCACTACAAAAGGTCATTTACCTTGTTGCAACCTTTGTTCTAGCCCAATGGGTAGATTACCCTCCTACAATTTTATTTATAGAAAGCAACAAAATTGTTTTCGACTACACTTTGTGAATAAAAACAAAATGACGCACCACAAATGATTTCCACATAATCACTTCAATTTTTTATTCCAAAATCCACACATACATCAAGAGGTTTCTCTCATTACAACCTCTTCCAAAAACTCATTTATCTTCTTCTTCAACTTCTCCTCCAAAACCATACTAGATAGGGGGAATCCCCCTTGAGAGATCTCCACCCATTGGCCCAAACCACATCCTTTCTTACTTTCTTGCCTCCATCCTAGTTTTTTTCTAATTTAACTCTAAGCTGAAATAACAAGATATTGTCACTTCCCCGTGACCTTCTAAAACCATCAAATCTAATCTATCTAAATAAGTAGGGAGTGGTAAATAACTATTACCTACCACAAATAACAAAAGGTTACCAAGATATTGTCTAGATCTACTTGCCCAATAACAACTTATTATATGAATGCCTTGCGATGAAGGTGTTAACCAACATAAAACATTAGTACAATATTTTTTCAATCATTTGCTAAACTCTAAGCCTTAAATGAAAAAGAAAACAAAAAACAAAATGTTCCACTAGAGCAAACATTCTATTTTTCAAAATACCATGCCCTTGGTGAAGGAAAAGTTCCACTTTGTAACATGCCCTCCATATACACTAGAAATTTCTACCCATGCTTTATGTTTGCACAAAACCTCAAGCCAAAAGGCTAATTACACTTTTGGTACCTTAGGTCACCTAGTTTTTATTCTAGGTTGTCTAGGCTTTTTACTTTAAGATAGGCAAATGAACCTATTTCATAGGTTACCTACACTAACACCCAAGCCACCTAGCCTTTATCTTAGACTACCTAGCTATTTCGCCTTAGCCTAGGCCCTCCATTTAGGTTGGCCTATTTGGTCTTCCATAGACTACTAGGAGGGAGAGGTCACATCACTCTCTCCATTTGGGTTATTCATTGCACATGATGCCTTTGAAGGCTTCACATGTGACCATCTCAATAACCCAATTGGACTCACATATGAAACATTTGTGGATCTAATTGCTAGCTGTAGGAAACTCATTATAAGCTAGAATGTCACTAACCACTTCTATTTTTGGAAATAAGTGGTGAAGTGTGGGGACTTAGAATCAATTGAAGACATGTGCATGGCAAAGACCTTTAGGGGTTGAGGCCACCTTTAGAATCTTCATTTGGACTTTTGGGGAACAAAAGTTCTGGAACACCTTTGAGACACTCAAAAATACTATCCGGACATGATTGATAATGTACATGGAATTCCCCCCCCCTTGCACCCAGGAACACGGCAAAGCCTAGTGGGCTGAGCCACTGTTCCATAAATGGGTGAAATTTGAATGGAACAGTTGCTCAGCCCATGGTAGGTAGGTAGTATTCAAGAACATGCACAATGTAATTATGAATGAGTTTTTTGGCCTTGCCTTGGTAGGCAAGGATATTGTGTTTGGATTCATTATAGAGTACAGTAGCTTAAGGGTTTTTGGCGCATAGGTAATAGGTCTATTTTTATATTAGGATTTTTGAAAAATGATATTTTGGCTTGTGTTAAAACTTGAGATTAGTTATAGAGTTATAATATCTTGAATGATTTTGGTTTCTTTTAGAGTATTTTTTGAAGATTATATTTTTGCATGGTGAAATATTTGAGTTTCCATAATTGTTCTTTTGCCTTTAGATACTTTTTAATGTAAATGGCACAGCCACAGTGTGACACACCGCTTGGTTTTGTCGGACGTTTGATGCTGAGATTAGATTTGTGTACAAAGAGTTCGTTTGTCAGTGAAAAGTGAAAATCTGGAAGAAGACAATATTGGGTGGGAGCACTTTTGGAAACAAATCCAACACACGCTGGAGACCGGAATATCACTTTTTGGGACTAGTGATGAATGGGAGCACCGTTCCTGGACACACTAGAAAAAGCAGATTTGGGGGGGTTGGCAAGAATTGACAGGGGAAAAAGAAAAGTGACAAATTCAAGTAGTGAGTGCACTACATGTGATAGAACCATAAACAAATTGATCCTGCAGAACAAGTGCAAAACTATTGAAATGATTTGGTGCAAAGTAAAAGTCCCATAGGGCAGGCTCCACCACAATAAGGGCCCCACCAGGCAGAGCCGAGAGTGGGCCTGAATTTGTAAAGCCCACCACCAAGGGCTTTACACAGTCCAAATATCAACTAAGTTTTATTTCGAAAATTCCCCATGATAATGGGCAGGTATAAGGACATTTTGTTTTTCAAAATGCCCTGGCAGGTTTTTTACAATTACATGTAATTAGTTTAGCCCTTGATGTGGCCTTTGCAGGCGGCCAATGTTTGTGTCCCTTAAACCTTTCCTGGACTTGTCAAGATGAAAAGTCATGTCCTCTTGCAATAGAGAATGGGCACTGGGTGGCCGATTCTGCCAGTCAAGTGGTCAATAATTGAGCCTGGCAGAATCGACCACCATGGGCCCTTTCCCTGGTATAAATTAATAGCAGGTTCTCTGCCTGTAGAAATCGAGTAAACTCTGTGAGCATCAGGGTCTCCTTCGACTGCTGATTCGGCCTCATATACATCTCCAAACATCAGGGTCTCCTTGGGGGTAGTTACTTGGGGAACTCCTTGCTCTGAGGGAGTTATTTGGTGTAAACCACAAGTACCCCATATGACAACCTGTGAAATGCCCAATGATTTTGTGAAATGGCCAACATTTTTGCTAAATGTCTGCTAATTTACTGGAATTCCCCCAAATTTGATTTTTTAAGACCCAGTCCCCCCTTAGTGTTGAAAATCAGGTTAGTGCTTTACATTGTGGATGAACCACAACCCAGTAGAGCTCCTAACACACCTAGTGTTAGATGGTACGTAACAATAGAAGGTTCTATTGGGACTTATAGGTAAGGTAGCTATGTTAAATATATACCCTGGTTAACTATGTCATGATGATCCACACTAGTCGTCATGAAAAGTTAGCACAACAACCGTTTACACCAATCTGGTCACTCTCATTCATTTTATACTAGTGTTTTTGTTAGGATTTTTTTTTGGGAGCCAAACTGACTATCATTGTAGAATTGATAGCCAAATTTGGCTATTAATCAAATATGTCATACAAATCATCAAACAACTTTTTATATTTTTTCTTGCACATTGCAAATCAAATATAGAAATTTGATGATTTTTATTTTTAATTTTTAACTTGTGGCGACCAAAAACCTCCAAAAGAACTTTATTTTTGAATTTTTGATATTTGATTTCTTTTTTTAGCAAAATTCACCAATAAAAAAAGGTTGCTCCATAATTGTGTGCACAAGTCTCTCATCACTTTCATCTTTCTTTCAATGCCATTTTTTGTCTCACTCAAATGCTCATTTCTCTTTCATGATTCTCACATTGTGTTCATTTTTCTTTGCATTGTTCATTTCTCTCTTGTGATTGTCAATATTGGCACCAAATTCAACTATTTGCACATTGTTATTTAGTGCCAATTCTTCTTTCAAGCTTGTTGTTGCTACTGTTTCTCAGCTTCACATTGCACTTTGCCAATTACAAAGTCTTTGCAACCTTCTCAACTTTTCATCTACACTCTACATTTTGACAATTTGTTCTTCAGTTACACTTCAGCACATTTGGTGTCTTGCTTCTCATTTGCATTTTACACTGTTGCAAATATATGCATTTCATATCTTTTGTTTTTTTTGTTTGCACTGTTTTTTCCTTATAATTTTTTTTGCAAAAGTCACAATGAATATAATAGAGAAGAAAGGAGGGGGAGAGGATGCAACACAGAGCAGAGAAAAGAAGAGAGCAGAAGATGGAAAAGATGAAGGGAGGGGAGGGAAATTATTTTAGGAAACAGATGGTGGGAACTATGGGGAACAAATGGGGGAACCTAAAGATATGGTAGAGCTACCTTAACATGGACTTGAAGGACCCTTTCTGTGGTCTTAGCTAACATTTCAATGTAATACCCAAATCTACATATTTGCCTATCACTTCATTACCATCACACTAACACTAAACCCCACATAGGATTACACATACAATTTTGTATTATGTGACATTGCTGGTTTGATTGTAGCTTAAACAACATTTCTTGGTAATATATCTTTTAAACCCTCCTACTTCCTCTTGACATTACCTAGGTAACTAGGTATGTAAGTGGACAATTATTATAATCAAGTCGGTAGGAGACATAAGTGGTTAATAACTAGGGGCCCAAGTGAATGAGCACCCACCACACATCATCAAGGATGGATGGTCAGTAGTCAGGAAACAGTTTTCTGTTGGGTTCTAGTTCCCTAGCCAACCATGGTAGTTAGCTCAGATGCTTTTTTGACTACCTGTCTACTAACAATCTATAAGCAAGTTGTTGATAGGTAGGAAGTAAAAACAGTGGTTACCTCAATAAAGACCATCTACTTACCTCCCTGGCAATCACCTATTTTCCCACCTACCTTCCTATATATGGGACCTAGCATGGGTTACCAAGGTGAAATCAGATATTGAGGTTCATCCACAGCTGTGTCATGTAAAGGGCATCCAGTGGATGGTGAGCTGGTGGGTGCTGGTTCATTGGCCCTAACTAGGTAGTTAGGATATGAGCCACTTGGTGGCAATAGGGTAAGGAGAATGCCTGTGGATGGTCGGTACATAGTTAACCACTATAATTAAATGTGAAATAAGATTATATCTAAAAAGTTAAAATTGTTCATTTATGCTTAGCCCACTTCCTTACAACACTATGTATCCGTGTTGGTTTGTCACATCCTATAAATATCCATCTTTCATGGTGTTAGTGTGATCATGCCATTGATGATTTAAGCACCCATTTGCTTCAATGCCATTGTAGGAGTGAGCGTATAATAATTTACGATACACTTTGAAATACCATCACAATTATTGTTTTGGAAAGTGAAGCACAAGTTGCGAGAGAGGTCTCCCATCTTTTCCTTCATCACACCCGATGATGAATGAATATTTTTATCACCAAAGACAACTTTTAAGCCTCTATGGACATCATCATTGTTGACCCAACTCACACATATATGGTGTAGCAAACATTGATGACAACACATGCAATGATGATGCTTGTTGAAGAAAACACACGATTATATGTTAAGCGAACCTCATGCGATAACTTCATTCCCCTTGCTATTGAAATTTTTGGATGTTTTCATTTTTGTTTTGATTTATTTTTTATTACTTGTGCACATATCACTATTGCATGTCATCAACGGTCTTCTTTAGTCCCTTTGATGCTTGTTTCTTATTATCAACAATGCATGTCCATAACCCTACAAAATGCACAAGCCATAGTGATTTTTCAATGTGCTTGATTGAGGTTCCTCATCTCTTTTACACATCATAGCTAATGCGCTTGCATTATTAACCAATTTGTGAAAAATGACAACACTTTTGTCTTAGGTCTTCTTTGTTATTGTTGATCGTCATTTTGTAACCATGAATCCTCTTTGCATAGGGTCTTTACCTGGGTTTTGTTGATTATTTGCTTTTGTGTTTTTCTTTGGGTTGCGTCTACTTGTGTTCTCATTTGCCTTGCACTTTTGATTGATGGGATCCCATCCTTGATTTTTTTTTACAGGGTTTTTCTTTCTGGTCACATCCAATGTGACATGCACAATTGAGTGGTGGGTGCTAGTTCACTAGATGGCCACAAGATCCTTAGTTCATTCTAGGTGATATATATACAATTTCTCTGGAATATTTTTGAGCATCAGGATTTTTCAAGTTCTCAAAATTTTGAGTACAAATGAAAAAAAAATCAACCTATATAATCTTCTTTTGCAGCATAAATTTTCTTAAACTGCTGAATTTATTTTGAGCATCCTGCAAAACATTCCCCAGGAATTCTCCAGAACACCCAATTTTTTGGGCAGCATTAAAAAAAATAAAGTTTCCTGACACTGTAGTTTGGAAACCTTCAATGTAAAAGGTTCAACTTAGGGTTAAATGAACCCCATCATACTATTTTATCTATTCCCTGTATGGGGGCTAGTTTACTCCTTACACTTTAGACATTTAAACCCCCAAATCAAGAGGGGGTTAAATCAAATAAAAGTATCCCTACTAAACCTTGGTGTGAATCCAGGCAAGGGGCATGAAACTGTAACATAGAAATTCACCAAAAAAGAACTTTATTCTTCAATGATGTAAACCGTAAACCCTGGGTTCTACAGCAAGAATACTCAAACTGCCAAAAGATTCTTGAATGGTATCCCATGGTTGGATTTGGTTCGATAAAGGTGATGATGTTTACAAGGGCCACAGTTTTCTTCAGTCACCAAGACATTGACATTCATGGAATATGTCATGAGCATACATCATAATTCTATGGTTGGATCTGTTGGGATACATGTGATGTTCATATGGGCTCACGGTTGTGAGATCAAATTGGTTGTTGGGGCTATGCTTGCAATTGGGACTTTCCCAAGAGATCTTCTACATCATGGTTATATTTATGCATTTTAATTGATTTTTTAAGAGAGTAGGTAATAATTCTTGTACCAAAAAGTCAAAACATGTGATGGATTGTCCTACGGCTAGTAGTGAGATGTCCCATCCTTGTCCTCACATCACAAGCAACTTGTTAGTGTGGAGGATTCACCTTGCAAGAGAGTCTCATCTGACTTTAGGTTGTCAGTGAAACTGGAAGTTCAAATGCAACACTATGATGATGACATGCAACCCAATTGCTGGACTTATAGAAATCAATCACCTACCATTATTCCCATATCAATGAACATGAACTTTCCACCCTCCATATTAACAATCCATCAACAAATCATTTTGTCCATGATGGCAATCCCACAACTTTACTAACAAAAAGTTTTTAACTAAAAAAGGCAAATTTCAAATCCATTGCTAAAAGTTCTTTTGCAATCATATTGTAGACATTTCACATCAAGATGTACTAGGTAATTTATATGGCTTATTTCAAGAGAATTATCTTGGGCAATAGGTCGTTCAAACTCTCCATGCCATGAATGGTCATGTACATAGTATGTATTATGTACCCAACAATATATTTGCTTACTTTTAACCTAACCAACCATTGTAAAGGTCAGTGTTTCATGTTTCAACCCCTCATTTAGAAAACCATATGTGTACCTTGGGATCAAGCCTCGGAGGAGGGTTAAGAAATTGCATTGTACCCTTTACCATGTTTGGAAAGTGGCAACCTCTGCAACACTGCCATAGCCTTATGGGTTTCATGTATAGACTGGGATAGCCATTCAGTAAATCCTAAAACTAAGAGTTCCATTGGATAAATTTTATGGTATGTTTTGATGGTTGTATTTCATTTTGGGATGTCATATCAAGGCCCAATGTTGATATGATCAGAACCATGATGTTATACTATACTTATGTAGGGTAAAGACTGAGGGGGGTGGGCCTTACAATAATAAGGCACCATGAGTTGTGCTAATTCACACCAGGTTTTTACACCAGGTAAGGAGCTCTCCAGGTACACTTTAAAAAAAGATCTGGTCAAACATATTCATATTTACTTTCAGAAACTTCATCTAAATCCCTAACTCAATGGAAGAAATGTGCTTGCATTCAAGTTCAAAATTTTGAAAAATGGAATATGGCTTGATCAATAGAGTTATCCATAAAGTCTTTGGGCCTGATTTCACCCCCTATCTAATCTTTCAGTGGTATCTGTAAAGTAAAGAAATTTTATTAAATCTCAGTTTGGAATGCTGAAACTAAGAATTTAATGTACAAGGTTCGAAAGTAATTATAGTAATTGTACAGGTAGGAGCAGTGAAAATATACGTAACAGCGGTGGAGGCGCTCAAGAAAGAGAAAAGATAGGATGAAACTCAGTTTACTACCAAAATTGGTGGGAAAACTAGTTTAGGTCCCAGTTATCTCACTTCGTAAAATTTTCATTCCCACTTACAAGTTTGATGGCTGATTATGCTGAAACTGACCAATCTCACGCCCTAATCACAAGACTGTACCGATAACTCTAATAGCTAGGTCTATCTTGATATTAAGAAGGACTTGCAATTGCAACCCAGTTACTTGGCACAGGGTAAAACTGCCTATCACCAGTCAGTTCTATATCACGGAACATTTCTTTAGATCTTCATCATCCATGCTTCATTTTGAGTGATATAAAATGTTATGGTTACCTCAAGGTCTAGAAATCCTCTTTGAAATGCAAAGGAAAAGGAGTAATGAAAAAATAACAAAAAGAAAAATAAGTTTTCCAACTTGCAAAAAGCATTTTTTAACTTTTTTTTTCTTCTCTTTGGACCCCTCCTACTTTCAAAGTTTCTTTCTCATTTTTTGTTCATTTTAAACGATTTAAAGTACTATAGGAGTGGCACCCTCAGTTTTACAAATCATTTTTGAACTCTAATAAGAAGAGAGCAACATATAAGAAATTTTTTGGATGTTTGAAAATTGACTTTGTAATGTTCAATGGTTTGTTTTTTTAGTTCTTGACCCTCCTACTTTGGGGGGCAGTAACTTTCTAAATTTTAATCAGTTTTTAACAATTTTTAGTGCGTCAGATGTGCCAATAAGAGAAGTTCAAATTTTGTTTGGACAACAAAAACAACAGAGCCCTCCCCTTGGATCCGGCCTGCCCCGAGCACTTAAGTGTTCGCTCATCGACCATTCTAACATAACATAAAAGTAAACAATCTATGCAACCTGTTGTGCCAGGATAAGTAGCAATAGGTGGCTAAAGCAAACCTAAATCAATCTGTTGCAAATGGTTGGAACTTAAACCTTACAACCCTCAAGACGTGGGTACTCCCATTTTGTTCCTTGTAATCCCCCTTTTTTGGGCGCTTTGGTTCATTTATGATTGCCAGGGTTTCATCAACTTCAAGATGACATTTCAGGAATGTGATCTTTGAAGTTGGCTGGCTCAATGGTGCACAGAAGCATGTGTCAATGTCATCTAGACACTTGAAAGGCGTGAAAGTTTTTGGGACTTGAAATTTAATGTGTGGAGATACTTTAATCTCATAAATAAATGGAAGCTCTTCCAAGTCTAAAATGCTAGACCTTTGCAAACAAGGAGCTAATTTTCAAATAAAGATAATGTCAAAATTTAGAACAAATCATCTTGCCTTTCAAGAATTGAATTTGAGAAGTAGACTTTCAATTTACTATTTTGCATGCTTCCCCTCTAGTGGCATTTTTTCTTAGCTTCCAATCCCAATAACAATAAGCTATAAATTGGGATTATTACTAGACCCTCAAAAGGAATCTTAAAATGGCATTTGCATGAACTATGGTATTAAGGTATGACCATTAACTTTCATGTTGTTGAATGCTGTTTTTGGTGGTGTGGGGTCTTTTAGGGGTTAAGCCAAATTGGATAATTGGTATGTGGGTTTACAATTTAAAACCACAAAACCTTGAGTCCTATTTGTTTAGTGTTGATTAGTTTTCAAGTTACTTTTAAAACATAGCATGTTGAATTTATTTTTCATTACCATTGTTGGGTTTTTGATGTGAAATTGTAAAATTCCATAGTTGTTTTCCTATCTTCTGGGTGCCATGGGGTGGCTACCAGTGTTGTGCAAGAACGTTTTTTTTTATTATCCTTGGGTAAGGATTTTTTATTTTTTTTCCAATTTATTTACCCATCAAGTAAAGCCATTTTAGCACACAAAATTTTCCATCAAGCTACAATATAGGTGTGCAAAAATTAAGTTTTCTGGTAGATGGGTAGGTGTAAACACCCCTTTATCATATATCTTTTTTGGGGTAAAACAGTAGGTATGCATTTATTTTTTAAAAAATGAAAAAGGTGCACATTTTGAAAAAATTCAGACGATTTTCAGAGGTCAAATCCAATATCAAATTGTAAGAATTGAAATGTTTGATTCATCCTTGATTTATGCATGCGCCCACCCGCCCCAAAGGGGTTTACATTTGAAATATATCCTTCTCACATACCTATCGCCCCTAACATGTGCACTTTAACCACATGTTAGGAGTCCTCAATTTTGTCCCATATGGTTTGCCCAAAGTTCCCCCTTCTCACCTGTACAGGTGGGGCAAAAGGGGGGCCCAATAATTTCACAGAGAAACTCCTATTTTGGGGAGCATTCAAAGTTTTTATTTTGCTTCTGAACCATGTGCGAATCAAATTGGCTTGTTGCAAAAACAAAAACAAAAGCAAACCCGCCCCCAAAAGGAACTTGGGAGGCACCCCCATCCAATTAAGAAAACTAATTCAGTTCATACTTAATTATATTTTTCCCCTACTTTGAATGCCTAAACACATTGAATTTTGGGTACAGGTAATTATTACATATATGCAAGGTTATGAATTGGATATTGAAATTCAAATTTACATACATTTGGCTATGTGCTTCATTAAGGATATATTGGTTTTAGGAAAATAAGTTAAGATAAATATTCCAAAATAGGAGTTTCTATGTGAAAATATTGTGCTTGGTGTGTATATCTAGGTAAAAGATATATACCTATTACCCACACCACACTATGCACCTATCAATGCCTCACACTTTTACTTCCTTGTTCCTATCCCATTCACACAAAAGTGGTAAAAACTGACTTGGCAATGACATTTCATTGGGGATAAGAGGGGGATAAATGTGTTGCGGTATCTTAACCCTGGGACTAAATGTCTTCATTTTTTCTAGATTTGGGATCCAGCTAGGGTGCAATAGTTTGACCCCTTGACTTCAAAGGGTTAAAATACCCAGTCATGTTTGCAAGAACTTCTAGTGTTGTTCTGGCCAACATATTCTCTTTCATGTGAGAGAGCACCCAAAATGGTCGGCAGCAACAAAAAAATTCAACTTTTATTATAAGTCCAAAATTATGGAGCACCATAAAAATTCCCAAGTGCCTGAAATTTTCTGAGTGTTGGCATTTTCCAGAGTGCCCAAAAATGTTTGGACATAAGTGGGAAAAAATTTCAACCTTTATAAGGTGCTTGAACTTACTGTGCAACATAAAAATTCCCAAATTTCAGCATTGAGATTTTTCCAGAGTGACCAAATTTTGGGGGCAGCAATGAAATTTTAAAACCTTAATAATCTTTCTGGGCAGCCTTTAAAATGCAACACTGCCCAAATTTTTTCAAGCATCAGGATTTTTTAAGTTCCCAATTTCTATTACCATAAAGGAAAGTTTTCCAACCTATGGAGTCTGCCTGAAACCATCAGGCAGCATAAAAATTCCCAAACTGCTGACAACATTTCAAACATCCAGGAGAAAATTTATCAGGAATTCTCCAAAGTGGTCAAGTTTTTTGGGCATCATGGAAAAACAAATCCTAAGTTACCTCAAGCTGCTCAAACTTTTTGCACAGTTTGGAAAACCCCTCAATGTGAATGGTTCAACATAGGGTTAAATTAACACCGTCACACTATTTTATCTATCTCTTCTGTGTGAACAACACAGGGGTTAATTTATTCCTTACATTTTTATCATTTTAACCCCCAATTTAAGAGAGGGTTAAATGGAATGAAAATATCCCTACTCACCCTTGGTGTGAATCCAACTTCATAGGGAAAGTTTCTGGAAAGTAGAAGGTCCGGGGCAAATTTGAAGAGAGGACAAAAGATGCATGTTGGTGGATTGAAAGGTGGTTTTGCTTGGATAATTCAATGATCTCAATTATTTTTTTAATCGTTAAATTCTATCCTAAGTTATAACATGTAGCAAAAAATATAAAGGATGCTAGATTTTTTATTTTCATATTTTCTTATTGCTAAATCTAGCTAAATCTTCTTAAAGTTGATCATTATTTTGGCTACGTCACAAAATTGAAAAAAAATCCCCTAATTGTGCCACTACTAATAATGTGGCACAAGCCTTAAAGCCATAGGCTGAGTTATTCAGATATTGATAATTCACATGTTAAGTAAACACTTTATTTACCATATCAAGATTAGATATTCCAAAATTACATCCAACACTTTAATTTTCTAGGCTATAATTTCATTGAACTTTCATGCCATCTGTACTTTCTCCCACTACTTGAGAGACTCAATAAAACAACTAATAGCATCCTTCTCAAGCAATTAGACTTTTCCATTCTTAAACTCTTGGTAAGGATATCCATCACATACTTATTATTCAATGCATTCCAACGGGTCTCCTTGCATTAAAAAAAAAGCTCTTTGTCATACAATATTGTACCTCAATATGTTTGATTTGCTGATGACAATTTTAAATTTGCACCAAAACAATTGTTGAATGATTGTTGCTATGCAATAAAATATGAGCCATCTAAAACTAGCATGCCACATAGTCACATTGTGGAGTCTTCATAGCAACATTTTGTCCTTCAAAATGAGGCTTGCAACAACAATATATTCAACTTCTTTTTAGATCCTAGGGTACAATCTTATTAATACTAAACAACCAAGCAATAGGTTCACCATAGATGTACGTATATAATTAGTTTTAAATTTCTTGTTTTCCATAGACTATCACCAAAACACATGGTTTAAATAGTCAATCTTCTGTGATACTTACATATTCACAAGGTTATGTTGTTATTGGTACAAGTTCATACTTGGTAAGGAACTATAAAATTTGCATTCATGATCTCAAGGCTTGCTAATTTAGACCATACAAGCTTTTGAGGACCTTGCAAAATTTTGTTTCTTTGCCATAAATGAAGAACCTTTGTGCTTGTTCCATAGAAATTTCCTCATGAAGTTCTCCATGTAAGAAAGCACTTTTAATGACATCAAGTTGTATTAGCCCAATTTTATAAATTGTTGTTGTAAAGAATGTTGTTGTCATCAAGGACCATCTTTGGCATAGTCTATCTGCAAAGTCTCCCCATAATCCACTTATTTTTGTCTAAAAGAGATTTGTATTTCTAGTAACCTTGTATTATCCTTGCCAATTCCATTTCACTTTATTTTCATATTTGAAAATGCACTTGCAATTTTATTTTATTTTTGTAAGAAAATCCATTAACTTTTTTGTATTATTCTTCACTAGAAATTTTCATTTTTCTTGCATCACAATCTCCCATTATTTATCAAGTGACAATATAACACAATCAAAATTTCCTAGTTTTTTCATGACACATGTTAGTGCAACAAAATTGGCTACATCATTGTAATATGTCAATCAACACCTTTTTTTTGGTTAGCATGTATTCCTTCCATCTCCACTTATTGTGCATGTATCTATCTCAATTATTCTTGTACTTGTTGTGGTCATCTTTTCATGTATTGAAATCTCAACTATATTTTATTGAAGCTCATGAATTAGTTTTGATTTCTTGAATAAGGATTTCATTTTGTTTTCCCACATCTCCCATTACTTCTTCATCAAGTAGGAAAAAATATATATTTAAGTGAATTAAAATTTTAAATCTCAATAATGTTTAACTCAATTGTTCAAACATCGAAGTTGATTTCATGACATAACATGCATTTAATTGAACATGGATTAAAATGTTAATTTCACACTTAATTCAACTTGGTGAGTGGGAATAGAGCCACCTATTGGCCACCATATTCAAACAATTTTCAATAACATTTTAAGATGATTTTTAATTATTTTAATGGAATATAATGTTATGTCCTACATTTGGGTAGATCATACGATTTTCACTTGTTTGAGGTGTAATACAATCGTGTCAAACATAATATAATCATATATAAAACCAAAAACATCATCAATATAAAACTTTTTCACATAAATATTTTTAATAACATAAAACATTCAAATGCAATAAGACAATGAAATCACACACCAAGTACATAACTAATGTATATTAATGAAAGTTCACTTAGATAAATATTAATTAATGTATATTAATTAAAGTTCATTTAGATAAATATTTTAAATAAATAGTATCTAAAATATTTTTCAATGAGAAAATTATAGATTTCATTCTTGTCATGACCTTAACCTGGGCTTGTGTCCAAGGGTAAAACAAAAGAGAAGGAGCATGTTTAAAAGATGTTTCAAGATTCAAACACATTTTCATAAGTGTGGGAAAGTGACTCCCAACATTTCCAAGTGGTTTTTTCATTTTGGGAGTTGAAGTTTTGTACAATTTTTTGAAACAAAAGTGTAGGTAATAAATTTGATCCAAATTGGGCCCTAAATATACCATTGGAAAATGTTTTTAAAATATATATGAAATGCAATTTCTATTTCTCCATTTGGAATTTTGAACTAAAGTTGTGGCCAAAAAAAAGGTGGGGAATCAAATTGACTACTTGACTCCCAACCACTAAAACCTAAGAAACAAGGGCAATTGACCTTTGAAATGAACTTGTGTTATGTCATTGGAAAGGTCTTTTCAAGGACTATTTCAAAAAAATTCCATTCAAAATTCTTCAATTGGAATTTGTATGTGGGTGTTATGAACCCACAAAATTGTAAGACTCATAACTTGAGCAAATTAATTTTTTGGGGAAACCCATTAATTTTTGCCATCTTGATGCACAACCTTCATTATTGTAATAGATCCAATATAAAAGGAGGTGGTGGCTCCTCTCTTGATCTAAATTATTTCCTTATTGCTTCAAGTCCTAATAGGCAAGTCAATTATTTGATACAAAAACTAATATCAATATATATATCAAGGTTCCATTAATATACCTCACCCAACATTAATATATACCATGTACAAAATAGTACTAAAAAGGAGGATGGTTTGTGCATGAACGTAAAGCCTAAACTTGGAGCTTGAACTTGGAACTTAAAGCTTCATGTGATTTTAATCCACCTACATGGATGAATATGTCCACATATGGACAATTTCATATTGATGAATTTCATTTTTCATGGATGAATTTCATTTATGATTTGGATTAAATAAATAAACCGTTGGATAAAATTCATCCATGATTGGGAGATAAATAAATTCAAAATTATTTATCATTTTTTGTTTAAGTATTAATATCTCAAACTTGAATGTCAGTTAATAATGAGGGATAATGAAATTGTGATAGTAGGAGAAAATATGATGATGGGACCAAAATAATTTTTTAAATTTTGTTTAAAAATTCATTTTCATGAACAATGTTAAGCAATTCAAGAAATATTGTCATGGAATGAGTGTCACCCCCCCCCCCCCCCCCC
>Ga0116227_10003951_pt1 | contig 32499 bp, 22 predicted proteins | sample S1TSphgellanicum_FD_89693 | JGI IMG/M metagenome (GOLD analysis project Ga0116227, IMG submission 89693) | Host-associated microbial communities from peat moss isolated from Minnesota, USA - S1T2_Fb - Sphagnum magellanicum MG | ecosystem: Host-associated > Plants > Peat moss > Unclassified... | reverse complement strand
TAATAACAGTTCATGTGGAGGTGGTCCCCGCCCCCCCCCCCTCCCAAAACGTTGATACACAAAAGGATTCGTCCGTGTCCGGATGATAAATTCATGAAAGCTCGGCTAATTTAGTGTACATGAATTTACGGCATTTCGCATTACGGTTGGTGAAGTTGTCCGTCCCTTCAACTTGGTTCCACTTGGTCATCAATGCTCATTTTGTGTATTTTTTTCTTTTTCTTTTTCTTTTTCCTTTGAAGCCAACGGGGAGACCCCAACCTTATAAGCCATTAATGCTCAATTTGTGGTTTGATTTTTTTAATAATAATAATAATATTATTACTATTCCTTTGACGCCAGAGCAAACCCAACCTAATAAGTGGTCGGGGCTCAATTTGGTTTTATTTTTATTTTATTTATTTATTTATCCTCTTCCCACCCAAAAACTTTATTATCATCAATTTATGTGCTACTTGAGGCTATGATGAAAATAAATTAAATAAATAAATAAATAAATCACCATAGGATTAAGTTTGTAGATTCTATCCAATTTGATAAAACATGGTAAGAAAAATAATCCCTCTAAAATCGAAATGGAAATGTGATGAAAAATTTCCCAAAAACTTTTGGCAAAAACACTTTCCCCCAAAGAAGGGAAATACGAAACAAAATATTCTTTTTTTTTTAAAATTGTGTATTTGTGTGAAATTTCACACAAAAAACTATTGAAAGTACCACGGCAAGTTCAACATTTCAATGTTGAATAATTATTTTATTTTGACATTTTCAAGTTTTAAAATGAAATATTTAAAAAGATTTTCTATTTCCCTTGAAAAATAAATTGTTATTTGAGTAAAACATTTTTTGCAAGTTTCAACATTTCTATAAACAATACAATTCTAGTGCCTAAGTTGCTATGGTGTTATGGTATTCCTCATTGAGCGGTTTGTGCTACATTTACTACCAAAGTCAATAGTATTCTATGTCTCATCATGATCTCATTGATCATTAAACACACATTGCAAGTATTTTCTAGTTGTATTTAGAAGAAAGATGTGTGTTACCTTGCCATCCTATGAATTTGAAGATGAACTCTATGCAAATCAAAGTGATGAATTGTTTAACAAGTATAATGTTTAGAACACAAAAAAGAAGAAGAGAGAGGATTGTAATTGTTTTCAACTCATCAATATGCAATCACCCAACCAATGGATTAGTTCAAATTTAGACAATTATTAAGAGGCTTACAAAAACAAGTTTTGTGAAACACATTACAAACTTGTGCAACATATATATGTTTGTTTTCTTATGAATTGTACAATAACCTACATTGTGTAAATGATTGATTGAAATGGATAAGGATTTGAATGGAATTAAAATATAATAAGCCATTGGATTGTGCACCTTGGATTGAGCATAAGTTTAGATCCATGGACACATTGATTTGGAATTGATGTTGAAAGGATGATCAACTACAAATTGCAAAATTATTGTTAAAACAATTTACATTTTGTCACACACGTAAAATTGAATGCCTTCTAATCATCTAATTTGATCAAAGATTCATCCTTAACAATAGATAATTTAGTTAGAATCATCTAAATCAAAATTTCAAACAAACCAACCTTGTAATCCCTATTGGTTATTTGAGGTTTTTGAAATAATTGGAAAATGACATACATTGTTTGCAAATAGGTAGTGAGTGCCACATTGGTTGGTTGAGTATTAGTCAAAGCTAAGGTGTAACATCTTGTTTCAAAAATTTCCAAAAATTTCACTTAAGTGACATTATGATATGAAATGAGTTAGGTTTAACATTATAGCCAATGAAGAAGGAAATTATGTAAAAGAAAATGGTGTTTTGTCATAAAATAAAACTTGCACAATATGGATATTATTAATCACATCTTAGTTTGCTATGTGACATTCATTAAAACTTATTGATTGATTTTCTTTTGCTCTTGGTGACAAGGGTTCATTTGAAATTTTAAATATCTTCTCACATAGCAAACCAATAATGTAAGTTGTGTCACACTAAACAACAACAAACACAACATACATTCAAAAAAGCTATGTATTAAACCAATTGATTTTAATAATTAAACTCTATGATAATAGGTCAAAATAATTAAAATTAGTAAGTAGACACAACACATACCAGATGATACGTGTAGGTGAACATTGTAAGTGTTTATAACATAGTGTTGAAAACACATTAAAGAATTCCAAATCATGTCAAAACAAATTTTAACATTTCAAATGGTTTGAAATTCCCATCAACAAGAACATCCTTGATTTTGGTACACTATTACTTTTTAAAAAATGATTAATGAGAGCAATGATAATGATGTCATCATGTAACAATAATGACATCATGATAACATCATCATATATATGAATAAAAATACATATCAAATTTTGGTTAAAATTAATAGATCTAAAATAAAATACTTATCATCCAATTGGAAATACATTTAGTATAATTGCCACCTAATCACCCAATATTTTTTCCCTTTTTTTTTCCTTACAATTTATGACCTTACAAGCTTGTGTACATTTTGATAGTTATTCAAATATCATATGATACATTTTGGACAATGTTGGGAAGGTGAATGTAAATACACATATAACTTTTTTTACACTTGCAATTACATGAAGGAAGACTAAAAAAAAATAGTTACAATTGCATGGTTTCATGTAAATATTTTTGCCAAGGTACATGTAAATATATATGCATTATATACCTTTAATGACTAAGTATACCTATTTGCAATCCATATTAATTAGTTTTGGGTACATCATAAGTTCAATGTTTTCTTTTTGGTAATGGGCCACTTTGATTGGCCTTTCACAAAAAAATCCAATACCTTAATGTTCCCCAAATATAAGTTTTAACTACTAATAATAAGGCATTGTGGAAATGTTCATGCTAAAACCCATATACAATACAAGCCCAAATTTTTTAACAAAGGATATGGGACAAATTATGGTGTTAATGGGCAATATATTGAGTGCATATTGGGTGAATGTTGTCCCACTTCATTGCTTTAGTAGGATTTCTATTTCTAACTTGTTTATCATCATTTTTGGCCTAGACTTTTACAAGAGCTTGAGTATATATTATAATTCATATTAATTAATTTACTTAGTTTTGGTGCATCCAATAGCTCAAAAAACAAAATTTGGCAATGGGCCATTTTGATTGGTCCATCATCAAATTCTTTATAAAATTTGGGAATGTTTTATTCATTAATACTCATGTTGACATTTTTTGCACAATTTTTTCCTTTTTAGAAAATTTTACACATATTTACATAGATTTGCATGGTGGGTAATTGTCAATCATTTACATTTACATTGTTCTACACAACTTTAAGCAAATTTACACTTACAAAGGATGGTAGGTCTAAAACCATGTACATAACCAACATGTATTTTGGAAAGGTCCATAATTGTTTAGGTTTCCGTTTGATAAGGAATTTATTAAAAATTAATGAACGTCAACTATGAAACATACACTTTGAAACTCAAATCTTATCATGTGAAAAAGACATAATATTATTACGCATATAATGGATATAATGGGGTGTATAATTTCATGGAAGAATGAATGTAGAATAGAAAACATGGGTGTAATCAAATTTCCATGTCCGCAACTACTTATGTTTAACCTATATCTACATAGTACATATTAATGTATCCTATGTTGTTGGCCCAAGTGTGAACACATTGAATGTTCAACAAATTTTTCCTTTCAAACCCAATTTTTATAGTTTGTTTGAATTTCTAGCAACAAATTTCACTCAAAAATCAATATCTTTGACACCTTAGTTGTGAAAATTGTGAAACAAATTATTAAATCTAATTCACGAAGGGCTTTCCAACAACACCATGAATGCTTCCAAATTCCAACACATTTTTTTAGTTTCAATCTTATTTAGTTTCATTGAGAATATGGTTCAATAATCAATAGTTTCCAGACTATAGGTCCAAACAATTTGAGTCAATACACCCCTTCTCATCAAGAGATTTTTGAAAATACCAAAAAGATGGCATGAAGCATTGTGATTTGGGAAATCTCACCTTGATAAAACAAAACAAAACAAAATAACCTACCTTGTTTCATAAATAAATTTTCTTTGAAAGGGCATTTATTTATTTATATTTACAAATACAATATGATATCATGTGATTTGCTGGTGGCAAATGCCACGCAAAAGTTAAATGTTGAAAAGTATTATAATCATCAATGTTTTATATTGTGCAAATTGCCCAATTTCCCATCATAATTAGTAACTTTCCATAGATTACATGTTGGTCATTATATTTATAATAGACTTTTTTCTTCAAATGGAGATTACAAACATTTTATGTTTTTAATAATATATTTGATCTTTGCTCAAGTATGTGTTGAACCTCTATATAAAAGGTTTGATCATAACAATTTTGTAATGTTGAACAAAAGTTGTTTGCTTGACACTCCCTTGTTGTTATGATGGGAGGATGGGAAAGTTGATTTTATTAATAATCAACTCATTAAGTGAACATGGAATTTCTTGTAAGCTTATCCAAGTATGTTGATTTTGTATAATTATAGCAATGAGGTTCTTTAACCCTATTAACTTGCACACCCTAATATGCATAATGGCGATAGTTTGTTTTGTGGGCTAGGTAGGATTATGATATGATAGTGACTTATGCTTATAATATCATGTTGAATTTGAAACTCATAATTTTCGTATGCCTAATCTTAGAAAACCATGTGAATTGTACTTAAAAGGTCAATCCAAAATCTTATGCAAAAAATCTAGAGGCATTTGAAACTATAAACAATGTAAATTGCATATCACACAAGCCCACATTACAAAAATATTGGTTGTAAATGATTGAAGACAATGTAGACATGGTGATATGTTCCTTGATGTCCTTGCAATTCATGATCACAAAAGGAGGACAATCTAATGTGATTAATCTTGACCATAGACATCAACAAGAAGGTTAAAAACAAATGACATATGACATATGCCTAGAAACAAGCTAACATCATCTCTTCAAAAAAACATCATTATATTTTAAACAAGCTTATGCTTACACAATTGATCCAAATTTAAACAAGAATATTTAGATTAACAAAATAAAAGGCAACCACTTCAAGTGAGGATATAGTTTAGTGAAAGTTGGGTGCATGACCATTATTAATATGCATGAAAAACTCAATACACTAGTAGAACTTACTAACATGGAAAAAAAATAATTTCCAACAAAAGGGATAGAAATAACTTGTGTGGGTATGGAAGAAAAATGTTAACAATCATGTTTAAGTTAAATCCCTTTGAGATGAGAAAAACTACCAACACACAAGACTTTCAATCAAATATTTTGTAACAAAAAGCTTGTTGTTAAAAGGATGCACCATGGAACCACAAAAATGGTGAATGAAGTGACCAACATTTTGGAAATGAACAATTGGAAGAGTTTTTTGACTTGTGATCAAGTTTTGATTCAAGGCATCATTTGACACTATCTTGCACAAAGAATAAAAAACCAAGCAACAAACAAAAGATTCACAACAATAGAATCCAACATCCCTAAAACATCATACTTTGTTTGAATTTTAATACACAATAATATAATTTAACCCAAAAGAATTACAAATTAATGATGAAAAAAAAAAAAAACTTTCACAAACTTGCCCCCTCCATGTATTTGTGCTTTTACAACACTTTAACAATGTGTTGATACAATCGTTGATATGATGTTGTGATAACATTGTAACACATTATGATGATTGATCATTATAACATCATGTTAATGATTGATCAATGCTTCACTAAACTTTGAATACATTACTATACCGTTGTAAAAGCTCAAATACACAGAGGCGACAAGTTTATGATGAAAGAAAAAATGAACTACTTACAATGAAAAACCAAAAAGACATGATGATGATTGAGAGAGATGAATATGTGTGTGTGTATGCTTTTAAGTTTTAGTGACGTCAATATAAATTCCATCAATGCAAATTCCATACACATTTGTGTGAATTGAATTGAAAGAGATTAATATTATTTTTTGTGTCAAGGTGACATAGATGAGCTAGGATGATATTTATAAGAATCAATCTTGGGAAATTAGTTTCAATGATTTTAAGATTTGTCCATTAGTCAAGATCAATTTTGCAATTTTGCAATTGAATTTTGACAAGATTCTATTAGTCACATTTTGTGTTCAAATGAAGTTTCAATGGACAATGATTAGAGCGACACATAGTTGCAAAAAAGGTTAATGAAATAACCACAAAATGATGAATGTTTTATAAAAAATGATTTCATTTTCTTTTACAAATATGCGAGTATCTAGTAAGCACTATGCCTTGACTCAATAGTCTCTTATTCAAGCCTTTTGCCGACCCATATGACAACATCACCCATAAGGACATTGTTATTCATTTAGGTGGGACAAAATTAAAGTACAAAATACCCAACGTATTGGACGACAAACACATATCATAAGACAAAGGAAGCTTCAACACACAATTATCAAATAATTGAAATGATTTTAAAGATTCGAAACGTAATATTTTTTAATAATCCAAAATATTTTTCTATTTTCTTTCCAAATATTTTGTTGTTTGAAATTTTTGTGTGTGAAAATTTCAACATTTCTACAAATAATTTAAATCGATGTCAAAGTTACCAAGGTAATATTGAAATAACATTGGTTGCATTCATTGTAGATTTGATTTTTGATTTTTGATTTTTTGATTTTTTGCTTTATTTATTTTTTTCTTGTAAAAAAAAATTGCTCATCTAAATTGGGCAATGAAGCATCGCATTTCACATGGTGTGGGGTTGGTAGTGGGCTTGTTTCGTTCAACAAATCCCATTAAAACGCAACCTCCAACTTTCCAACCCCCCAAATTATTGAAAAAATAATATTGACATCACTATGATTGCCAAAGTGATGGATAATGCCCATGGCCCATGGATGGAATATATGATGGAATAAATAAATATAAAAAAAAAATGTTCGTAGATCATGAGGCCTAGGCAAGGGAAGGATATATTACATTCACTCTTTAAGAAGTCCTTAAGCGTAGGATCCCGGGTGTGTCTTAAGGAGTCCCTAGGCCTATGATTGCCCCCCATCTCAAGGAGTAAGGGTTATACTTACCCTCTTCCTCTTGTTTATGAGGATTATTTGTGGATATAAGGTGCCCTCCCAATGCACAAGGGAATTTTTTTGGGGTACTTTAATGAGGGGGGAAGATCTTCGAGAGAGCCCTCCTTCGTATACATACATTCTTAAAAAACTTCATGTCCGTTCCAAATTTGTGGGTCTCTTTTTATTTATTTCACAAAGACGGAGTTGAGCCTTGGTTTCATTGTCGATGTGAATAAAGTTTCCGGATTGTCTACAAACGTTACAATATATATATATTGTTGGACTCCCCGATAGACGCCTTGGACCACACCGATAGATGCCTTGTGCGTGCACTACGCAACCGATAATATTATTGGGAACCTTTTTCCGCAACCAATGTTGGACGTATATACCTCATGAGGCATGCCCATAATATTATTGGGGAACCTTTTTTTTTCCCCCAACCATTGTTGTCAACGGCATGCTTGTGAAAAATAACGGACACACACCCGCACATTACAACCAAGTTCGCAATAGACTACTAGTATTGTAATATTGTGGCAAGTTCAACACTAATTATATCATTTTCGGAAATGTTAAGATTTTTTTTTCTAAACTTTAAAAATTATAAAAAATTCAAAGATTTTTTTTTTGGTGAAGGAAAATAAAGAATCTCTTTAAAAATAGAATATTTAAAATAAATAAATAAATAAATTTACACTGAAATGTTGGAACTTGTCGTCGTATTATTATGGTACTATCAATGAATTTGCAAATTGAAATTGCCAAAAAGTCCGGATCTCCAATTTAGTTTGAAGTTGTGTCCATTTGAGGCTCGGAAAGCTATTTGAATTTTGGAGGGCACCTTATGGCACCTTTATTTATTATTTTAATAAAGACCCGTAGCTAGAGTTTTTCTTGTGGCTCCAACTCCTTGTTAATATAGGGCGGAAAAAATTCATCTAATTCTTGCACGTGCTTTTACGATTTTTGTAAAAAACTTTGCCTATGCTCAATTGCAAGCTTTACAAAAATTGTTTAAGACCCGACCCGCTTCGGGTTCTTCTCACCATGCTCTTCACACACATAATGTGTCCGAAGGGGAGGGTCATGACCGGAGTTTAGGCCACACTCGGTGGCACTTGGGCCATTATTCCGGTAACGCCCCCTCACCCTAGGGCTTTTGACCTACCGCTATGAATGTCCCTCCCGGGAAAGAATCTTACACCTACTCTTCTTAAGAAGTGGACTGGTCATTATGCCTACATATAGCTGTAAGATCCCTCCCATTATTGGGGAGTAGGTGTAAGAACCCTACACCATCTGCGTAAGGTTCACGATAGCATTTTGTCTTGTGCTTTACGACGGGTAAAGCCCACCAGTGCAAGACATTCCCAAAATGCAAAGGGCGTGCGTCTCTCTCGACTTGTTTACCGCTTCATCCTAGGCCCCTTATTTTGAGAATGCCCTTACCACCCCCTAGGGGGTCTTTACCCTATACAAAAGATTCATCGAAAACTGACCGGCGCACCTACCCGATGTCAAAATTTTCAACTTCCCCAATTTCTACACATTTTAATGTCAAAATGAAAGGAATACAATATATATATATATATACACACACCTAAAATACATATGTACATGTTGTATCCATACACACACATGCATACACATATACCTATTGTGTATGTATAGTGCATACATGTGTGTATCGTATACCGTAGGGTACCTTGGGCACCTTAGACACTAATTTATGTTATTTGTAGAAATATGGAAATTATCACAAAAAAAAAATTCAATGGAAAAAAAATTTGTGAAGGCAAATGAAGAATCTATTGGAATATCCATGGAGATATTCATAATTAACTAATTAATTAATTAATATATATTGTGTTGAAGTGGCCCCTATATTATGGTATGCATATGTATGCTTGTGTGGGGTCAAAATTTTAGTTAATAATTGGGGAGAGAATACCCCTTTAGAAATGTTGAAATTAAAACTAAAATAAAAATTTAAAATTTTATTTTAAAAAAATTAAATATTTAAATATTTATTTTTTTAGAAAAAACGTTTTTCACAGAACAAATTTTTTTGAAGGGAAAAAAGGGAAGAGTTTTCATTTGATTTTTTTGACAATGAGTCTTCAAAATGAATTTAAAATTGAAATTATTAATTTGGAAATTAATTAGTTAATTAATCTCGACAGAATATATATATGGGTAAAAAGCTGGCCCTGTAATAAGTACTAGGGCGGTAAAACAGGTGAAATAAATTATTACCTAGTAAGTAGGTCGCAGTTAATAGGTAGTGCTGGATTAGTGTGTGATTAAATTAGTTCGTTAGTTAGTTAGTTAATTAGTGGGCTTAAAACTAGATTAGCTGTGGTGGCTGTGATTAGTGTGTTGGGAGTGCTGGCCTTCTTTTCTTTCTACTAGCGAAATTTCGTCAAAAAGTGAAGTGATAAATTCCTAAATTCGAAAATGAGGTGATTTTGGAGGGTTTCAATCGCCAGAAGTGAGGGGGCAAAAAAAAAGTCGAAGAAATTGTCAGATTTCTATATTTGATTTTCAGTGAGTAGCCACAAATGTAGAAGGTTGATTACAAAGTTTTTTTCTTCATAACTGGTGTATAGCCAAATTTGGCTAAATCTTTCTAGGGATGATCCTTGCTTTTTTTTACATCTTCCTAAGGATGATTGCCACTTGACCTAGCCATAAACTTTTAAAATTTTTTTTATGGGAGTTTCTGTTTGTAGTCAAAGTGGCAACCATCCATAGGAAAATGGAAAAAAAAAAAGAGCAAAAACAGCGAGGATCATCCCTGGGAAGATTTAGCCAAATTTGGCTATAAACCAGTTATCAAATACAGAAATTTTAATCAACTTTCTTTTTTTTATGGCTACGAAATGAAAACCAAAATATAAAGATTTCACAATTTTTTTACTGTGTTTTTTTTTCCTTTTCCCTCTCACTTCTGGCGATTTGAAACTCTTCAAAATCACTTCCATTTTGGAATTTGTTATTTCGCTTTCTGGCGAAATTTCTTTCGCCAGTTAATTGTGTTTTTAAAAGCCTGGAACTTCTACTTCGTGGAACGTGCCTGCGCGGGGCACTTTTTGGCGAAGTTTCCGCAGGAAAAAAAAAAGAAAAAAAAATGCTGGAATTTCTTTTTGTTCGAACGGGCGGGGCGGGCAGAGACAAAAAGGAAGTAAAGGGAAGGGGAGGGGAGGGGAGGGGCGGGGTGGGGGGCTTTGAAAATGCATCGTGCGCCATTTGTTACACCTCTGTTTGTCGTTGCTGCTCCCTGCTGCTGTTGCAACAAACGCGAACCAAAAAAATCCAAAAACAAAAAAAAACGAAAAAGCAAAGCTCCACCGAGAACAGCAGCAGTAGCAGCCCCCCTCCTCCTCCTCCTCCTCTTTCCGCCCTCCCTTGCTCTGGCTGCAACCAAAACCTTGGCTTTTTAATGGCGGATTGTTTGTCTGCAGCAGTGGATCTTGTCATTCGCACAGATGGACACCAGCTCGGAAACCATAAAATAGCAACAATAGCTCCAATTCGTTGCTCATTTCGGATCTCTTCGTCTTCTCCTTCTTCTTCTTGCTCCTCCGAGTTTTCCTGCTCCTTCTCTTGTTTTCTGACCACCAGTTAGTTATTTGTTTGTCTCTGCTTGAAGAACTGCAAAGTATTATTTCTTTTGCTGCTGCTACAGCAATAATATTTACTTTTTCTGTTTCTTCGACTTTTGTGATCTGTTCTACTTGTTCTTCTTCTTCCATTGACTCCTTCCTTCGTCTCAGCTTTGTTTGTGTGTGTGTGTGTGTGTGTTTTGTCTCTATCTTGTTCGACCTCGGTTCTTGCCAGGTTTTTTGTTTTCGGTGTTTTTTGCTTCTTCCTAACCATCAACCCCCGTGTTTGGTTTGCCAAGCTTTGTTGTTGTTGTTGTTATTGCTGCTCTTCTCATTGATTCCAGTTCAGGAAAATGTGCTGCTGGTTGTCATAATAGTCCGATCGTTGACGTCGTCGTTGTTTCTAGGTGCTTGTGTGTATGAGAGACAGAAGAGAAACAGCGAGACAGAGAAACACATATACCTGTTACAGATAGAAGAAAGTGCATGTTTGTATTGCAGATGATGACGATCTTATCGCGTTTGCTCTGTTTTGAGGCCTGAATTTCTCTTCTTCTTCTTCTTCTTCTTGAACATCCCGTCTTTCCACCAGCACTTTTTGCTGCTGGCGTCGTCGTCGGAGTCTCCTTTGCAGTCAATTGCTTCCTGGTCGATCTGTGTTTTGGAAGGGGAGCTTCCTCTTCGGTGTGAGAAGGATTTCTTCTACTGAAGAGATTTATCATCATCATGGCGAAAGGAGGACAAGGAGCACCACCTCCGGACTCGCGGGATCCTTCTTCCCTCGGTGGTCAGGGTCTTCAACAACAACAACAACAGCGCAGCAGTCTGCTGAATGGCGGTGGAACTCGGATGATGTCGGTACAGATTTCCAAGCGACCACGGCTGCCGGATTTCCTGCAGTCTGTGAACATAAAGTATGTGAAGCTGGGATATCACTACCTCATCACTCATCTCCTCACTCTGCTCTTCATTCCGTTGTTGTTGGGGATACTGCTGGAGGTTGGCCGCCTAGGGTCTGACGATATCTGGAAGCTCTGGCAAAATCTGCAGTTCAATCTCGTCGTTGTGCTCATCTGCTCGGCGCTCATGGTTTTCGCGGCCACCGTCTACTTCATGTCAAGGCCCAGACCGATCTACTTGGTGGATTACTCTTGCTACTTGCCGAAGGACGAAAGTTTGAAAGTCGCTTTCAATGTCTTCATCGAGCGCACCAGGATCTCGGGGTTCTTCGAGGAGAAGAGCATCGAGTTCCAGAAAAGAATCATGGAGAGATCGGGTCTTGGTGAGAACACCTATCTTCCTCCCGCCATGCACGAGCTTCCTCCATGTCCCACCATGAAGGCAGCCAGAGAGGAAGCAGAAACCGTCATGTTTGGTTGCTTGGACGAGCTTTTCGAGAAAACGAAGGTGAAGCCCAAGGAGATTGGAGTGCTGATTGTGAATTGCTCTCTCTTCAATCCCACTCCCTCTCTTTCTGCCATGATTGTGAACAAGTACAAGATGCGAGGTAATATTCGGACCTACAATTTGGGAGGAATGGGTTGCAGCGCAGGTGTAATTTCCATTGACCTTGCCAGGGACATTCTTCAAGTGCACGGCGGCACCTATGCTATTGTGGTAAGCACAGAAAACATCACCCAGAATTGGTATTTCGGGAACCGCAGAGCCATGCTCATACCCAACTGTCTGTTCCGAGTTGGTGGAGCTGCCATCTTGCTCTCTAACAAAGGCACGGACAAGAGACGATCCAAGTACAAGCTCAGTCACGTTGTGAGGACGCACAAAGGAGCAGATGACAACAGCTACCGATGTGTGTACCAGGAGCAAGACAGTGAAGGTAGGATGGGCGTGTCCCTCTCCAAGGACCTCATGGCCATTGCTGGCGATTCATTGAAGGCAAACATCACTACCTTGGGTCCTCTCGTGCTCCCACTTTCAGAACAGATCCTCTTCTTTGCCAACTTGGTTGCTCGCAAGTTCTTCAATGTGAAGATCAAACCCTACATTCCTGATTTCAAGCTTGCTTTTGATCATTTCTGCATCCATGCTGGAGGTCGTGCTGTCATTGATGAGCTGCAGAAGAATCTTGTGCTCACTGAGAAACATTGTGAGGCATCACGAATGACACTATACCGATTTGGAAATACATCCTCATCATCTATCTGGTATGAATTGGCATATACTGAAGCCAAGGGTCGTGTTAGGAAAGGCAACCGAGTCTGGCAGATTGCTTTTGGAAGTGGATTCAAATGCAATAGTGCAGTTTGGCAATCCCTTCGCACAATCAAGCCATCGAAGCATTCACCCTGGGCACATTGCATTGATAGGTATCCAGTTGAGATACCAGATGTGTACAAATTTGATTGAGGACTTCACAGTGGAAAGGGTCCTCCCATCTTGCAGCTTGTTTGAGAATGAATGGATGCTGTTGACTATTAGATGCATCATGAAATGGAAGTAGGCATGTAAAGCTTGAAAGTCAGGGTGTGTCCTACTGTTCTGTTGTCAGAAGCATGCAGGAAACAAGCTGAGAAGCTGCTAGATTGGCAGCTCATTTGTCTCACAGAATTGTGATATACAGTCTCCTCTCTAATCATTGTTCTCGGTAAGATGATAATGTCACATAATCAGAGTGGATTGCAGAACAACTGCATTGACCTTCTGGTTTCTTCGACAATAGAGAATTTAGTGGTTTATGAACCAGCAACTTCTCTGCTCTCTGATAGAGGAGAAGCAGCATGAGTCTTTTAATAATTTCCCTATTTGAATTGAAATGTGTGATATTGCCGCAATACAGAATTGTTGACTTGAATTTGTCTGATGATGCAGCAACAGGTGTGTGTTTGTGGATCTCTGTTCCAGAGACTTTTGAATTCTTATCACTTTTTTTGTTTTCACTCTTTTAACTTCTTGTTGCTTCCAAATTGTTGTGAAGCCCCTCTCCCTGCTACCTACCTATGTTGGTGGCAACGAATCCAACAGTGCCTGGTTGCTGTCATGTGTGCAAACTGGTGGAGACTTGCCAAGGGCCCGAATGATCCCGATCTCTTGATTTGACTACCTATATTCGGCAGTATGCTGTGAAACTTCAGGTAGGCTTTTGAAACCATTATTGTGATTTCATTTCTCTCTCGTGCTTTACTTTCCACCTTGTAACTCCAGCAGCTATACATTGAACATTGAATTGTGGTAACAGAATTGGTGTCTATTTTTAAGTCTTTTTAAGGTGGTCAATACCTCAAGGAAATTTCTGGAACAATCCTGAAAGGATCTCAACCTTTTTTTTTGTGTGTCCTCAAAGTCACTTTCCTTGTAGCAGAGACACCTGTTTGCATATTTCTGATACCATTCTGCTAATGATCATTAGCAAGCGTGCTCCATTGAAGTCCTTTGTTTCTGAGTTATAGGTAAGTAAGCAGGCTGTTTTTTCTTTCCAAGGACAACTGGGAAAAGCATGATCAGTGTGAGGAGTTGTGGGAAATATGTGTTCCTTTTTTCTGACAGGAACACACACAAGTGACACGAAGTGCAAAAACAAAGCATGATGGGTTGCGAAGTAGTTTTGTAAGGCAAAGTTTAGTGTCACAATACACAATTTTCGATTTGTTTTTTGTGCATCCATTGCACTACTTTGAATTGATGTCCAACAATGTTAAAATCGCACAAAGTCACATGCATGAAAACATGGACACAAATGAATTTAGTACAATTTGAAATTGACAAGGTCACACACACACAAAAACACTCACACAAAACCCCTTCCCCCTCACCCTTCCCCACTCTTACCCCATTTTTTCTGGCTAATATATATGTATATAGCCAAAAAGTGAAATTAAAAATGCTGAATTCTTTCTTATTTAGCCAAAACAGTGAAATTAAAAGCTGCAAAAGTCAAGTGCTTTTCGAGATTTTCAGTAGTCAGAATTGGAGCAATTTTTATTTCTTATCTTTTAAATTGCCAAATTTCCATACACAGTTCAAGTAGGGTAGCCAAGAATATAGAAAGGTTTTTTAAAAAATAAATTACTTTCATATTTAGCTTGCTTGTAACCAAAATTTGGCTAAATCTTTTTCCTATGGATGTTGGCCACTCCATTATTTTGGCTACTACCTAACCACAAAATTGACCAAAAGAAAACATGGCCCCACCCTCCCCACAATGGCTCCACCCAACTTGAGTTTTAGCAACAAAGTACCTAATAAGAACTATAAATAGCTAATGTAATATTCGGCAATAAATAATACTTGCCTGGGTTATTATAATAATAATTTTGTTTTCAATTTTGCCTTAATGGGACACTAAAATTATGGCCATTATTGGCCACAACTGGGGAATTAATTGCTTGTACATTATTTTTGTCCAAATATTTTATTAAAAGAAGTTGTTGTGTGGTTCAGCTTCTTCTTTCCATTTTAGTCCACTCTCTTAGGCTAGTAATAAACTCTCCAAGACAAAAAAGGAATGAAGAATGGCTATATTGGAACACTAATGGCACATCCTACATTAATGTCAAACTACTATATATATATATAATTTACTTTTAATTTAATTAATTAAATTAAATTTATATACACTTTTGTATTAAAATGGGTGAGGCACAAAATTTGTCAAACTACAATAATTATGCACCAAATATATTTTTTAGATTGAAATTTTGATGAAATTTCTGACACTGACCAACAACAACAACAACAACATGAAAAAGAAATTCCAGTGGCTTTTTTTTGGGTAGCCATAATTATTATTATATTAGGTTATTTTTTATATCATGGATGTCTTCAAGATAATAATATGACTCAAAGACAAAACCAAATTAGTTTGATTTTTTGTTTGTTGATAAAAAAATGAAACTTTGAATTGCATCAAAATAGGATTTTGTGTGTGTGTATATATATATATATGTGGATATTGTTCACAAATTTATTACTAATTTTGATCAATTTTGGTTAAACTGTGAAATATGTGAACAAATAAAGCTTTTTCTTGAGCAATTAAACCCAAATTAATTTTTGAATTTGACCATGTCACAAGTTCCATTGATTTTTTTCTCAAGATTTGTTTGGAGCCTATCACAAACAAAAAGTATCTAGTCATGATGCATGGAGTCTCTTCTCAAAGGGATGAATGAGCAACTTTCACAATATTTATTTATTTATTATTTTTAAAAAAATTTATTTTGTGAGTATATATATGCATTTTGGTTTTTTTAGTAGGAGGCAATAAGACTACATTCACCCAAAAGCAGGTTTTTTTTTTTTTTTTCAGTTTTTTGATTTGCCTTAAGTGGCAATCATCCATCAAAGGGTTTAGCCAGATTTGGCTACATACTAGATATGAAAGTTCTAAAAAAAAAACCCAGAATCTTTCTATATTTTTGGCTATGTACTAAAACTTATCATAAAAAATCTGGTGATTTGGAATTTAATTTTTTTCATTCAAAATCTGGTGATCTTGGGTCCTCTTTTTTTTTGTTTTTCCATTAAATCCTTTGTGTAGGTCAAAATCATATTTTTCAGCTCAAAATTTGGTGAAATTTCACCCCCAAAAAACACCGCCCAAAAGTGGACAAAAAAGTACGAAAGAAAGAACCTTATTTTCAAACTACATGAAAAGGGGTAAAAGGGGGTTTTGCCCATTTTTATTTTTTCCTACTCATGTTTTAAAGTGGTTTTTAATGCATGTGGAAGCTCAAAGTTTGGGGATAAGGAGAATGATGTTTTTTTTTTTTTCAAATTTTGAATTCCGTAAGGTAGGTAGGTAGGTGGATAGGGTGGTAGGTAGGTAGGTGGATAGGGTACTCGTGATCATCCACAAGAAGACTTAGCCAAACTTGAGTGCAAGTCAAAGAGGGAAAGTAACAAAGTCTTGGAACCCTAATTTTTGGAACCCTAATTTATATTTTGGCAACATGTTAGAACCTATCATCAAAATCTGACAATTGTTTTTAAAAATATAAATATAAATATAAAATCCTCCCAAAAAAAAAAAAACTCCTTTGCATGAGTCAAAACCCTTGTTTTTGTCCAATTGATTGTCAAATTCATGAAAACGGGTCAAGTTAAATTTTTTAAAAATACATGGAACTTGTGCTCACCAAAGTTTCTTTTCCTTGTTTGCAAATAGTTTTACACACAAAAGGTTAGCATAATTTAATTAGTATTAACACATAGTTTTTTTTTTTTTTTCCTCAATTTGTGAAATAGGTAGTCTAGTGATCATCCACAAGAGGATTTAGCCAAATTTGGTTATAGGTCAAAAGAGGAAAGTAGCTTATTTTGGGGGGGAATATTATTGTCTAAATCTTTCAATTTCAGATTTTTTTTTCCCTCAAAATTTGATGACATTGAACCATTTTTTCCCAAAAAAAATCTTTGTTGAAAATCAACATTGGTTATTTTTATGGTTATATTAAATGGCAAAAATAAAACATGTAGTTAAAATAGTACAAAACATGATTTTTATAGTAATAAAAAGGACAAGAGTGTAATAAAATGAAATATGTAATCATAAAATTTAGAAAAATAAGTATTACATAAATATTTGTAGGTCGTAAGCACGTCCAAGATAGGTAGACACACTTAGAGCAGAATTTGGATGAACAAATTAATCCAATAACTTAGTGTTAGAAAGCTATTGATGAGGGCTATAGGAATGATCATATATTGGATAAGTTTTTTGATAATTATGGTGCTTTGAAGTTTTAGACATGAAATATTTAGAAATCAAAAATTCGAGAACTCAGAATTGTTGATTTTCCCCCATTGGGATGCAATCCCCCATGGAGATATACTTCTAAGTACTAGGGAATCTCGTGCTTCATCTTTCATTGCTTGTTTTTGTCTTACAGCTGGCTGCCTCAGCTCTGGATCCATTTTATGGCATAACATTGTCTCCAAGATGCCTTGCAATGGCAGTGGTATGGTTCTCTGTCTCCCTGGACTATGCCCCTGCTTCTGTTCTGGATAGTCACATGTTGCTAAACATGGTGGATTTAGGGTTTGAATTTTGTACTAGTTCTTTCCCAAACCTGTGATGAGTGCATGACTAGAGTGGCAGAGGGTTGGGTACACACATTGTCACCATAATGTGTTCATCCCAATTGTTGTACCCAGATTGCCATATCTTAATACACCCATATTTTTTCATTTGATCCTATGTTTCACATTGTGGTGGGTGCAAGCTGCAAATCAAATTGAAGGCATGAGAGGGGTTATTACCTTAAGGTCTATGTTCTTTGGGTTTCAGTCAAAAAAATCCAATGGCACATGAGCACATACATCTTTGAGTTGGAGTAACATTGTATGAAGTTGATAAGAGTGAAGATGATTAGGAAGAGAGGTGATGAGTCTAAGAGCCCAACTGATGCATACTGAAGTTGATCAGAGTGAAGATGATCAAGAAGAGAAGTTGTGAGTCTGAGATAGCTTAACTAATGCAAAGTGCTGTGATCAGGTATGTGGTTTCACCAGTGAGATGCTGGACCCAATGTACCAATCAAGGTAGGTCATTTGGACTCTAGTGTGCAGCTGCATTTTGATGGTTGTGATGCAACTTCATTGGAAATTGGAGTATTTGGAGATTACGTCCAGTGGTTTTGTTGTCTCTTTCAAGACACAGAAGGGAGTGGTCCAGCTCTTTTGGGTGGGTGACCAACAGTTCAAAGGACTACTTGCCAATATGGGAGACAGCATGGTTGAAATCCCCATAGCCAAGAATCTATGGCCCGAAGATCTTGCTAACTAGGGTCTACAGATAGCTCAACCCTCCACCACATGGAAGATTATACAGAAGCATTAGTCATGTGGGATGTAATTGTAGCACTCTCCTTTCTCAAGAGCTTGGCAGGCATTCAAGTCATGGTCTCAATCATATCTGGTTGGCTACAGAGTTGTTGGAAGGAGCACAATCACTTCATGATTGACCCTTTATGCATGTCTGTTGGGAGCCTACAGTTGTGTCTTGCAAATGCTTCATTCTGTCAACTGCAAATGGCTTGTGTCATCTACAGGCACCTGCTATTGGGACATAGCAAGTTTGAAGAGCTTAATGGGGAAAGCTCCAGAGAGAATTGGGACACTGGAACAGATGAGACCATCCATATGGGCTTGCTGGGGATCCCTAGGGAGGGTGGTGGATTAGCCCTTACCTCAGAACAAGAACAGCTATGGAAGAAACACCTATGGCACATGGAGCATGAACTTCATCAACGGTTGATTCTTTTCACTCTGTCTGCAGCAGCATCACTTGAGGTAGCAGAACATGAGCAAAATGTACTGAAGGACAAGTCAACAGAATTGTGGTTGACGGCTGATTGGGTTCTTGCTAATGGCTCTGTGATCTTTCCTGAGTTGCTTGCAGTAGCAGCTCACATGCGTTACTCAAGTGATGATATGTAAGTCCTAGCCATCATTTTCATCCCATGGATCTTTCCAGACATGAACTTAATATGAAATGTATGTCTTTTGCCAATGTTGTCTTGAGAAAAGGGCAACTGTGCCTACCAGCAGGTAAGGTTATGGGTTCTGTACTGTCAGACATCAAATAGTTATTGTGAATGGTTGAGAGTGCAAGAGCTGGTTTGTTAATTTTGACTAGTGAGCCTTGGGCAAATCAGCACCTACATTGGTACCAAGGTAAAAATGCTTCTAAACATTATAAATATACCTTCCTCAGATTAAATCAGGGTCTCCAGGTCCAAATTTAACATTTATCAGTTTCAATATAACCATTAAGAGCCTTCACTCATGAAGGTGAAATACCAGTGTAGGTGTTGGTTCACCCTGACCAGTGCAGTACTTGGCAGATTATATACCCTTTTGGATATTCACTGCATATTGAATAATTGCCATTGATTCACTTCTTCCTAGTTCTGGAATTTGTGGGGGGGTTCTATAGAGTGCAATATAGAGTGAACTTTGTTCTCTAACATTGAATCATGCTGCTTGAAATAGCAGGTTCCCATCAAGTGACCTGCAGTCGTTGGAGGGTTGCACTTTCTGTGATGCTGTTGTACCACTGACATCCCCTGAAGTAGCTTACTGTCATTCTGTTGAATTGAATAGTAATGACATCAACCACAAACTCCCGTTTTGTTCTATCTCATTGCAGGTTTGTTATTCTCATGATTGTTTCTCTTATCAAGCTAAAATGGCTATTTCAGTCTTCGTCTGTAACTCATGGCACATGTGAAATTAAAGCTCCTTCGATATTTGAGTTTCCTCTGTTGAGGACATTTAGAATCTTCTTAGGAGGTACTTTAAAGGAATCTGTTAGTAAAGTGAATTTCAATTAACTGTGGTCAGTGGAGTCCTTATTTTAATGTTCGGAAGTTGACTTACTGAACATAATATGTCTTGGATCATCTCATATTTGCTCTAGGGGTCTCAATTGGTGGAATACAACATATTCTGCTTACACTAGATGTTTCTGTCGGGAATTTTAGGTTTGCTCTGCAGTTCCTTCCTGATACTGCAGTTGCTGTGCAAGTTGGGCAACAAAACTTGCACCTACTTTATTCTTCACTCTATTGTCAAGAAAGAACATCAAGCAGGTTTCTTCATTAGTTGTCCTGCAACAACCTGCACTGCCTACATGTCCTTTTTGTGGTGTTTCCCTACACCAGTTTTTGCCAGATTTCCTCCTCTCACCCACTGCTGTATAGTTGCTAATTTGATTTGAGCTGCTCAAACATCAAATTGCGAGAAGAGAGTAGAATCTGAGTAGAGCAGTATCCAGGTGCTATACTGTCATCATAGAAGGATTACTGCTCTATAAAGACTTTGAAGTTATTTTCAGTTTTGTGGTACCAGGGCTTCCTCAGAACCCTTCTTGCACCCATTTGATGTGGATCTATGACCCTTTTATGGGAGAAACTTTTGACCAGCATGTGAATCTTTAGGGTGCAAACAGGGGAAAGACTCTGGCATCAGTGTTGTGGCATCAGACAAAGGTCTTGTAATTTCATAAACACAAGGACCTGTAGCTACATAGATGTTTTGTTATCACACGGGACTTTAAGAAGCAATTTCTAGATAGTAACTTCATGCAAATCAGCTGAAGGAAGTTTTATTAACAAGGAGAAAGCATGAACAAAAAATAGTCCCCTATCACCAGATTCCTGCTTCTTTTGGCATGATTAAACCTATAGAAACCTAGGCTGGTAAATTTCCATTTGAGCTTTCTGTTATATTACAGTCAACACTGTAACATAACAAACTCAAACATGGCACTATCTCCTGAACAGAGTACTAATTAGGTCTTGACGTGTTGACTTGGATTGAAGAGCTCATGGTGGGTATGCAAAGTATGGTCCATGAATGCCCTACACAAAGAGTTCAGCTCTGTTCTCTTATTGCAATTGAATTCACCAGATATCTTCATAAAGACAATTTAAGTCAACCTGAAAAGAGTTGTCAAAGCTATGAATATTTCAGATTGGACAGCAAACTGGCAACAATCAGCAAGCATGAAAAAGAAACCCCTCCTTAAAGAAAAGTGAAAACAAGACCACATGACAGAATGAACAACAACAGGAGCAGTTTGAACAACAACAATGGTCATATGCATGTTCCCAGACCTTCAACAACATGTATGGCAGTGACCAACTACCATAACAACCCCACTAACTTCATCAGTTCTTGGTAATGAGTCAAACACTAACCATCAAACTAAGTTTTTGTCACAAGACTGGCAGTAACAGGAAAACTCAGACATGATGCTGGCTAGCTCAACAAAACTTTTAAGAGATAAAGAAGACCAAGAGACCCCAAGAAGAAAGAGGACTGTAGAAAGGGAAAAATGCCAGACAAAGAAAACCCAAAACAAGAAAAAAGAAAGAAAACAAAGAGCAAAAAGAAAGAGAACTTTGAGATAAAGACTTTAGATGATAACAAAATGCAGCTCAACAAACATGTGAAGGTCATCATACAACTGAAAACTAAAGTGTGGATTGAACAGCACACTGGATTCCTGTGAAGACTTGACCCATTCTCTTCCTCTTTTTGCTTTCCTGAAATCGCTTCCTGTGTTCATCTCTTTCCTTACTCCATTTATCCATATCTTCCTACAACCCAGTTTGTCCCACGAACTAGAACAAGAAGCCCACTCATCCTTGAAATTATTACGGCAACTATGACCAAATTATGGAATCTTATAGGCCTTCTTTAGTCATAAACCAACCAAGAGAATGTGACCAAAATACATTTGATTCTGTAGCCAAAGGTTCGTATCAGATGATTAATTGTTTGTGGGACAATAAACCCTGGCCAAGTCTAAAGGACCTTATAAAAGGCAAGCACCAAAAAATTGGTTAATTTCACACATTTTCTCCAAACTCATGTCTCTATGTGCTCAGATGCAAATGAGCCATGAATGAGACCTGTTGAGATGTATATGTCTGTTTTCTGGAGTACTCCTAGCTTAAGAAAGACAATAAAGTTGAAGAAAGTTGATGTTTCTTAATCCAAAGTCTTCTTCATTTTTGCAACATTCTATTCATGCTTCATTGAAATTCTGTCTTGGTATTTGCCAGAAGCAAGACCAACAATCTCTGTACATCACTGTAACACCAGATTGTGGGCATCTTAGCTCCTAGCTTTCAAGTGGCTGATGGGTCAAAGGGAATTTACAAGTGACATTCTATCAAAGAACCTTGTCATAAACATGAAAATATAAGGAACCTTCTGTTATCTACTCCAGACAAAGCTTCAGAAAGACAAACATACCTGAGACTCCTTCCCTGGAATGGAACGACGAAAGAAGAAATTCATAATCGCCATAGCATCCTCTGGCATGTCCATTTGGAACTTCAACCCTAATTTAGCAAATGATGACAAAAGTGCAGCATAATCACCCTGCACAAAAGAAGTTCAGCCAACATTACCAACCCACTGAAATATCCTGCTTGAATCAGCTTAGGTGAAAAAACTCACATTACTGAAGATTCAAGAAAATAGTCTATATACCTTTGCGCAAGCAAGAAGCATTTTCACAAGTGCTTGCTTTTGGAAAATGATAGGCTCTTAGTGAGGCCAAAATCCAGAAGAATGGGCTTAAAAGGGGGCTCCTTGCTCACAAAAAAATTTCTTGCATACACCTATAACGTAAAGTTTGAAACATATTTCTTTTCTTACAATGGCACATGCCTTCAGACATGCTCAATGACTGTAATCTGCAATGAACATATCAATCTTCTACCATCAGACAACATAGGTGTGAGACAAATGCCTATGGAGATCACTTGGACAAGTCTACACAAAATTTGGAACTTATTTGTAGACAACTAACCAACCTACCTATTGTAAGCTGAACATTTACAAGTTTACCAGGGTCTCTAAAGATACAAGAAACATGTCTTGCCAGGATGTGAGTCAAGGAAGACAGGAGGAGACACCGAGGGAGAAAATCCCACCTTGGGATTAAACAATACGTCTTTTGACATGTAATTAAGTCCAAATGTGTCTTTTCACAAATTAGGGCGCACAAATATACAAAACTTGAAATCATACACTCTGGATAAATCTAGAGAACATGAAATGTGATGTTGCAGGACCTGTGCTTTTATAGAAGCACTAAATTTTGACCTTAATGGGTATTGTTATTGAATTTGTTGTTGTACTTTTGTTGGGTCCTTGAACTCTAAGAATTCCAACAATGCAAAAATGTCAATTGTCTATCCATTTTGTCTATTGGCTCTAGGTTGAGTTTCAAAAATGTCAATTGTCTATCCATTTTGTCTATTGGCTCTAGGTTGAGTTTCTTCATCATTATATTTTTGCTTTTCAAAAATCCTTGATCCCTCAGAATTCAAAAAACATGATGTTAGATTGTCTATCCATCCCTTTTGATAATTGTCTCTTGATTCCTAGCTATTGGACTTTTGAACCTTGCAGGAATGAGAACTACATCCTCTTTTAACAATTCCAGATTTTTGCACTTTGTACTGTCATATCTTATAACATCCAACCTCCACTTTCATCACCATTATTTATGATGACACTTATCATGTGAGTGTCATGAATAAGGTCATGACTCTGGTCATTCTTGCCATGTTAGTTTTGGTTTTGCTGGATGTGACAGTTTTGGAGTTCTCTCACAGAGATGTTTATGCACAAGTTTGTGCTCAAACTCAATGTCCACGTGACACAAGTGGTCAGATGCTCCAACTGTTGTACTTGTAGACTTTCTCTGATTTTTTTGGCAGAGATTTTTCACCTATTACATTGAAAAAAACTTCAAAATGGATTGAAGCAGGTTGGAAGTTCAGTAGTTCAGCAAAGGATTGAACTTCATGTTTATTAAAAGCCCTGTGGTCTACTTGATTGTCAGCTGGCATCTTCTTCTCATTCTCGAAATCTTGGAATGCATGCATATGTATGTAGTTGTTATGGCATTGTGAAAACATTGTGGTGTATTCATCTTCTTTGGCGCTGGTTCACCAGAGCTGATGAAGTCAGTGGTGAGTGATGACCACTACATCTCATGTGGTGCATGAGAGATGGTCTGTTAGACATGAACAAACAATTTTTATTGACAAAACACTCTCAAGGTCTCTCTTGACATATGTTCCGAAAACATCTCTCTAGTGGATGTGATGTACACTGTCTTTATATGTGTACACTGCATGTGCAATGAGATGTAGGTAGATGATGTCGGTTCCAGCATATGAACTTGACTTTGCAAAAATTCCACATGAAACTGCAATTTATACAAAGAAAAATTAAGATCAAAAGAAAAAGTGTTCACAAAATTACTGCGGAGGCAAAATGTGAAGAAGAGAACTTTGTGGCTGTTTCACAAGTGCCTTTTGAAAGCTTCCAAAAAATGAAATTTGCATGCAATGTAAGCTGTACTTCAAAGATGGTGGCATTTTGTCACAAGAGTAAAATAAGACTGGCATATATTGCTTCTGAGGAATGCAGCCAAGGCAGTTGTTTGAAGTAATTAGATCTGAAAGAAGGACCCAATTTTTTTGAAGGAGTAGTGATTTGAAGAAGGATCCATCATTAAACCTCAGAGCTATGAGGTGGGTGCCATAATCCTTCTTTCATGGAAGCATTAGTTGCAAGAATTGATGATCTTGTTGGTTACTTTGCAAAACTTGGTTGCATTTTATGCAGGTCGAGACTTGAGAGCATTGCAAAATCATGCAACAAAACACATGTATGTTTTTTTTCTTTTTTTTCCCTCCTTTACTCAGACATTACTTTCAGACATTGACTTTGCTTCTGAGATAGGTAAACTAACTAGCCTACTACACATAGCCTCCACCAAAAAAAAAACCCCAAAAACAAAAAAAGGAGGTACATGTACAAAAGTTTGTGTAGCTGATGATGCATATTCTTGGGTAGGAAGTCCTATGTTACAATTGCGATATAAAATGCGAAAAATCCAGTAGTGTTTGATTGTCTTGATCCTGCAACAAAGAAGAAGAAGGTGGTGGTGGCTCATTCGTGAAGGTGCAGTAATTATCCGCCGGTGGTACAGCAGCAGCGTTGCAGCAGCTTTCGGGCCTTCCGAAGCAGCAGCTAGTAGCAGCGTTCTCCATCTTCATCTGGTTGAGGAAGAGAGCGCTCCCCCCTCCTCGCTGTTGCAAAAAGGACATGGTCTGCTCCTGGTTAAGAGCCAAAGCTGCGACCTGCTGGTCAGAAAGTTGAGCGCTATTACTTAAATGAGCAAGATGGTCCGCAACTTCCTCCTTCTTCAGTAACAGTTGATTTGCGACTTCCTCCAATTCTTCCAACCCGTACGCATTCAACCGGTCGTCCCACAACGGACTCTCCAGATTGTCGGCCAGTTTCCGGTTCTGGTCCACCAAGTGATGCAGATCCGCCGTCAGCTTCTGCAGCTGGTGATGCAGCAACGTGGTGTTGTCCAGCTTGCGCTTCTCTCGCTCCTCGCATGCCAAACTCTTGTACCTTGCTATCACGGGCGCCACACCGGGTGTTCCCCATGTCAACGGTGCACCCACTTGCGGATGACACATGAGACAAACCTCCACACCACATAATACTGATAGCTCCTTCACCTTCTTCAATAGCCCCTTCTTCCGCTTGCTGTAGGTCACTGCCCGAGATGCATCACTCTTGATATGTGCGATGGCGATCTTATTGCGCCCCATCTGAAGAATCTGTCAATTCCTCACTCCCTCCCTACCTCTCTCACTCAGTGATTCTTCTTTCTTCAAGAGCAATTCAAACCAGACAAAACCAAAGGGAACAAACCAGCTCGACACCCAATTGTAGTATACAGAAAAACCATTTCAACTTTGCTCTTCCGATTGTATCTAAGCCATCTCAAGCTTGTAGATGGGAGAAAAAACATGGGGCGAGACTCGAGAAGAAGACGAAGATGGAGAGCAGAGTAGCCGTAGGCCTTGCAGGTGTGCGAGAGACGCTCGGGGCTACCGAACTGGGCCATGTCGGGAGTTGCTGTAGACTGCAGTGCAAGTGCGGCACGCAGCAGCTTGCACTGCTCGAGCGCCATCCCGCAAAACCAAGATTCGAGATCCCATGATCAGGTGACAATTTTCCATGTCCCATCTTTTTCTTTCTTTTGTCCTTGTCACCTGTCTATCTGTCCTTTCTGTCTGTTTTCACACTGCGATCCGATGTTGAGACATTGTTTGTGTGGCCCAAAAAGCTGTCCAATTTTCTATGTTTCTAAAATTTATCTATAATTTATTTCCTAAATCTTCTTCCCTTTATAAATATAAAAATGTATACTTGACTGACTCTTTACATATTTAAATAATTCACCAAAGAGAAGGATTTTTTTTTCCTTTTTACAACAACCAAAATAAAATATTAAATGGAGAATAATGAAAGCCTTAGTTGATTCAATTTATTTTTTTCCTTTTTGAACTTCTGTTGATTCAAATATATTAGTTTGAAATTAAACACTTCAAGGTTTGGGAAAAAGAGAAAAAGAAAAGTAACACTCATTGGAAGGGTGACAAAAGCTGGAAGCCTTCCTGTGTTGCAACAACCGAAGAAAGAGAAAGTATTTCCAATTTCCATCACTGCTAATGTCGGTTATGGCAAAAACGTTATATTCAAAATTCATGTAACATATTGACACTAAAATTGGTAGTCTAGAGTCAAAATCATGGGATTTCTTTCCAATTCAAATCTTGCATCTTGAATTGAGGTAATGGAAACCATACAATATGGTCATCAATGCATATGAAACAGCTGCAAGGGACATGATTGCATGATTGCATGCATGCTCACCCAAGACAAAAACCAAAAGACCACACAAGCCTTTACATGCATGCATGTTAGTTTGTCAAGCCCTCATCTTGCAACAAGTTTTTGCAGCAAAAAACTGGAACACCACATCAATCATGTCCTCTAATGCACACATGTAGCATGAAACGACAATTATACCCTACAATTCACATGACATCATGTTTGCTGTGGACATCCTTGAGCCCCATCCTCGACCCCACATCCTGTGTGTGTCCCCAAACCGCATTTGCAAAAATGCCAAACTTGAAACCCTGAGGCTAGTTAATTGTTGAAACTAAGGTTTCTGGAGCACAACTTCAGAAATCCAACACTTCTAATAACATTTAGTAACATCACTTTACTAGTTGGAACTTCAGTTTGGAGCTCAGATCACAAAAGTGACCGGCTGGGTCCACACAAATTGTGCAATAATCTTTTACATAGAAGCTATATTTACAATCATCATTTTCTGCAAACTATGAGGTTCCCTTGCCAGGGTTGAGATGAAGCAGGCAAGAATCCTTTCAAAAGACTTCCCTTGCATGGTTTCTCAAGCTAGGTTCACCACAAAGATATTGCAGTGGTGTGAGATAAGATAATGTTAATTGAAGAGGAGAAAGAGAGAGAAAGCATTAGATCAGAAAAGTTTGATCTGATTGTTGATGAGTAAAAAATTGAAAGGTTTGGAAGATGAGCAATCAACTTCCAGATTGACTCTCAAATATGATCATCACCCAATATGATCAAACTGGTCAGCCTGATCCACAGAGTGCATGTGCTACTCAATGCTGTTGTCAATGACAGTCAGGGTTGAGGAAAGATGATTGAGAATCTGGATATATGTAGTGAAAGGGTTGAGGAAAGATGATTGAGAATCTGGATATATGTAGTGAAACATACTCCAAAACATCATCGATTATGATAAATTGGGGGAAGATGGATGAGAGGATCAACTGTTTTACCATCCTTATGGATTTCAAAGTGAAGATGGGGGCCAGTGGAGTGTCCTGTGCTACCAGAGAGTGCAATGACTTGAGATTTTCGCACAAATTGGCCAGTTTGAACAAGCAGGTCATAGCAGTGCGCATAAAGAGTAATGAAGCCATTTCCATGGTCCAGGCATACAGTCTTCCCGTATCCTCCTTTCCATCCTGACCATGTTGCCTGCATCATGCAACATGATATAGCTGTATTATGAAGAGAAGAAGTCGGATGGAGAAGATACAACCAATATTTCACCAAAATGTCAGGTATGGATCTGAAATTAACATGTCAAGAGAATAGTATTGTACCAAGGAAAAAGTAAAAACTATTTTGTGACAAAATAGAACAACAAAATGTGCACAGCATTTGAAACATTAAATCCATCATTCTCACAGGAAAATTTGCGAAGTGGAAACTGAAGGTGGCTGTATGCATACTTACTCTGCCACTGGTTGAAGCAATCACTTCGGTTCCTTGCTCAAGGGCTATATCAATACCATTGTGAAAGTACCAACGCCCATCTACAGTTTGAACATTCATACATCAGCCACTACAATATATATGTCAGCTGCCTAGCTGAGGAAGAAAGAAGACAGATGGATAATGAGAAAGTCATATGCTTCACTCAAAATCAGTGAAAAGAACAGAGAAAAGCACCCTCAAAAAGTATACAGAAAGACTCACAGGACCCCTCAGATATCCAACTCTTGTGGATTGACATTGACCTTAGAAATCTTCTCTGCTTTTACATGGGTAGCATTATAAAGCATAGGCCCAATTCAGACCATCAAATTGGTGGATATGAACTCACCTTTCCAACCATAGAGGGAGCTGAGCCAGCCACCTTGGCAAGGAACACCAAATGGCTCTGGTTGCCATTTTGGCAGAAGTGCTTGCATTATCTTGTTCTGAACTAGAGGTCTCAAAGCTGGGATGCTTGCAATATTTTCTGGTTGAAGCAAATACCGCAAGGGAGGCCCTCTGGACACTCTCATACAGTTTGTGTGTTGTGGACTCGGAATGATGAGCTCTTGGCCCAAGTAAAGATGGTTCATATCCTGCAACAATTCCCAAATTGATTGAGAAATCAGGACAGAATTTTTTTGCTGGAGGTGCAGAGTTTTGCCCTGTGCCCTATGGTGAATGGGTCATGGATCCATTTACACCTCAAGATTAATCTCCTCATTTTGAGGCACAGTTACCTGGCCCTGAAACTATCATTCTGTCAAAGATTAGAATTGAGCTCATAGCAAGGTCCAGTTGGCAAGCTGAAAACCTGAGATAGATTGTTGGCCCTGCGAATTTCGTCAGGACTCACATCATAGTCCTCTGCCAAGCTCCAGAGTGTATCACCCCAATTAGCTATGACTCGCCTCTCCTCCTTGTTCTTGCTGACCCCTGCTTTGAAAGACATCAGTGAGGTCTTCATGTGCATGCTACACTGCTACAACCAAACAGGCAATTTTTACCTTCAAGGTGGGTATTGTTATGGTTCATTCTGGTGTTATAAACCTTACAGTTTGTTTCTAGTTCAGGCGGCCTTTTAGTAGTTGGTCAACACTCCAACATTTGTCCAACACCTATTGAAGCTTCATAATTTGTCGGTGTACAAACCAGATTCAGTACTACCTCACACACATTCTGGGTACCTTGCATTTCTTGCCAATCATCATACATCCCACTTTTGGGTCTGAGTACAGAGTTACAGAACCTCTAATGGTAGCATATACAAGCCTGCATGCATGCATGAAAGTATCAAATTGGGTGACATCCAGAGAAAGTGCGAAGCTGCTAAACAATAATCCAGAAGAGAAAGAAGCAGATACTCACACAATCGTTTGCGCTTGGTTTGATTGGCTGCAATTCTTGGTATCAGCAGAGCTTGGCCAGGCTGAAAAGCAGGCACCATAACTTCCTTTCAGCCGTGTCCCTTTAGGTAAAGACTCATATGCAAATCTCTTCTACACTTAAAGCATGTCAGTGCGAATCATCAAGCTTAGCCTCTCTTTGAACAGACCATGAATTGACACCATTTTCAGGTTATTGGAATTTGCAAGTAAACTGAAGTGAAATGAAATGGGAGAGACAGTTCTGGGTTTAGGGTTTAGAGTTTGGAAATGAAACACAGAGTTCTCATTTTTACCTTCAGAGACTCAATGTTGGCAATGCTGTTCACACGCTGCAAAACATGGATTGGTACTCTCACTAATCTTGAGATTTCTGATAAGCAATCACCCTCCCGTACCACTAGGGTTGAAAACTCCACATTAGAATAATCCTGGTTGTTCTCATGCCTGCTTTTTTCTTCCGGTATTACAACAGTCAAGGAGCTTTGACTGCTACATGTCCAAGACTGTAAAGCTTGCACTAGCACTCCAGGCTGCAGCTTGTTGTTCCCAGACTCTAGTCTTGATTGAGCCCTTGCATCTTCCCTTGCTTGATCACTTATTAGAGATTCTTTCAAATCTGAAATTGTTGTCAATCCATAAGCACAATCATCATCCCTGAACAGTGACCTAAGATTCTTCCTCTTTGGTAGTACTTTGTCTGGCCCTTCTTCCACCCATGCTGTCATCTCTGGACTGGAATCCGTTGTTGCCTTATTTGTTTGATCCACCGTCAAACCTACACAGTAGGTGTAAAAAGAGATTTTGATGAACTGCAGATATTGAAGGTGAAGCCTTCAAGATGTGTCCTTCAGGTAGGGAGAGTATACAAAACTAAGGGAAGAAGTTCAAATCACAACAAAGAAGAAATGTAGCAACGTAATTTTTTTTCTCGGTTTCAGAACCTTATAGTGAACCTGACCTTGATTGATGCAGCACATATGTCAGAAGCAAAGCAAGACAAACCAGTGAGAATTATGAAGCGGAATGCTAAGTAGTGCCAAACTGAGCAGATCAAAGAAAAAAGAATAAGATCTAGGCTTATCGATTGCTAAGGCTTTCAACACTCAAAGGCTGGTGTTATTACAGCAAAGATTGAACACAAGTCCTTCGAAGGGTCGCAGAATTTCAACTGCCAAGTTTGGAGGGTTTTGGTTTTAGATCTAAAGAGAAGAATCCACTGAATTCAATCCTTAACCAAAAAAAATAGAGACGATAAGAGCAGAAGTTCATGCATGACTCATGATTACGGGGAAGGGTCGCATAGTCGGATTTGCTGCTCCTCCGGCAATCCTGGAACCAAAGTAGGTAATAGAATACAATTGCCTACAAGGAAGGGATCTGATACCCGAGAGTATTAAGGACTCATTTCAGAAAAGGATCAGTAATGTGGATCAACAACAAGAAGGGAAGTTCTCACCCGAAGCTGATTGTAAAAAGAACAATGTATCTTCCAGAACTGGCACTGGTCCTCCTCGTGTTATCGCGGAACGGAATCAGCAGCGATTGCTTTAGAATACAGCCATCTGCAGAACAAGTTTTGTAGTCCATACATACAACCACACACTCTCTCTCTCTTTATCTATCAATCGAAGGCGAAAAACTTTTCCGCCAATCCATCATGCAAACAGTGAAAAAATATAACCAAAAAACGCCTACAATCACAGTGCGCTCCAGTTTCTCTTTCCGACGACAAACTGCAGATGATGAAGGCCAAAAACGAATCGTCCAGAAGAAGAGAGAGAGAGTGTGTGTGTGTGTGTGGAAGGACCCCCGGGCAGAAGCGACTTACTTTGCGCTTCTTCTTCTTCTTCTCTCTCTCTCTCCCCCTGCACTGAATCCTCCACAGGTAGAAGAAAGAGAAGATTCAAAAGACGCGGGACAGAATGAGGAGTAGGGAGATTTGCAAATGAAGGAGGAGGAGGAGAAGGAGGAGGAGGAGGAAGAAGAGTGGAGAAGCACGAGTGAGAGGAATCGAGAGAGCTCCAAACGCGAGCGTGGGACAGGAAAGGACTTCTCAGGAAGGAACCAAAAAAAAAACAAATAAGTCCGCTGCTGTGCCGTGCACGGCCCACGGCCCTCTGTTTATTTATTCAATAATAATTACCATAATTCTCGCCATCCCCTAACCGTTCCGGAGAACTGGCACAAAAATTAATGACAAGAATGACGTTGTAAAATTATTTTTCCAAATTAATTTCGTCGTCTTAAGAGCTACGTCTTTTCACGTGTGGGAGGGCGGGAGGGGGCGGGGGGGCTTCCCAAATGTGGTAATCCCCGGCCCCAGTGTTTTTTTTTCTGGCGAAATTTCGCCCTATAAAATATGATTTCGACCTATAGAAAGGATTTTCCACGGATAAAATGGCCCAAATTCGCCAGATTTCCAAAAAAAACATTCCAGTATGTGGCAAAAAATTTAGAAGTATTCTGTTTTTTTTCTACTTTCATATCTAATATGTAGCCAGATCTGGCTAAATCACCTAATGGTTGATTGCCACTTCAGTTACATCACAAAATTGGGAAAAAAAAAAAAAAAAAAAAAATCTTTTTTTCTTTTTTTTTTTTCAACATATTTAAAATTTTTTTTAAAATATATTAAAAAATAAAAATAACAATAATAATAAAAAAAAATTTTTTTTTTTTTTTTT
>Ga0116227_10003950_pt1 | contig 32506 bp, 23 predicted proteins | sample S1TSphgellanicum_FD_89693 | JGI IMG/M metagenome (GOLD analysis project Ga0116227, IMG submission 89693) | Host-associated microbial communities from peat moss isolated from Minnesota, USA - S1T2_Fb - Sphagnum magellanicum MG | ecosystem: Host-associated > Plants > Peat moss > Unclassified... | reverse complement strand
TGTAAGTAGTTGAGAGGTGGTGTGGGTGGGGGGGGGGGGGGGGTGGGGGGAGGGCAATTCTGCCAATTTTTCAAGAAAGAAAAATTGGGGGGAAAAAAAAAGAAAAAAAGTGCAGAAGCCAAATAATGATAATAATAAGTTGTCAGATTTCTATATTTGGTTTTAAGTATTTGTGGCGAAAAATATAGAAGGATGATCAAATGGTTCTACTTCATATCCGGTTTATAGCAGTGTGAGGATGGGTATTTGATTTTTAATTTTTTTGAGAACCATGGTTATATATAATCAATGGGTATTGTGATTTTTGATAACCATGGTTATAAATTAAAAACCAAGCATTTGATTTTTTGATAACCATGGTTATAAAATTTAAAAACCGGGCATTTGATTTTTTTGATGACCATGGTTATAAATAAAAACAGTGGGCATTTGAGTTTTTGATAACCATGGTTATCAGCCTTTGATACCTGGCGACAAGGGTTTGGTGCCACATTTTAATACCCACCTCCCCTCTGATTTATAGCCAGATTTGGCTAAATTGGGAAAGATTGCCATTTTTCCTATATCTACTCAAAGAGAACACTGTCATGTCAGTCACTTACGGCAATGGACTCGAACAAGAGCTTGAAGGTGGCCTTCCAGAAGCTTTCATGCTGGCAAGTGCACCACCCATCAACCATTAAGGTTTAAGTGAGCAATGAGTGAATATTAGGGTTTGCTATTAGGTCCTCTAGAAACAAACCCTAACATGGTTATTATTCACTCATTTGGGTTTCTATTGGGTTCCTAGAATGAGTGAATATTAGGATTTGCTATTAGGTCCTCTAGAACAAACCCTAACATGGTTATCATTCCCTCATTTGGGTTTTTATTAGGTTTCTAAAATGAGTGAATATTAGGGTTTGCTAATAGGTCCTTTAGATCAAACCCTGACATGGTTATCATTCATTCGTTTGGGTTTCTAGAATGAGTGAATATTAGGGTTTGCTATGGGGTCTTCTAGAACAAACCCTAACATGGTTGTTATTCATTCATTTGGGTTTTTATTGGGTTTCTAGAATGAGTGAATATTAGGATTGCTATTAGGTCCTCTAGAAACTTGTTGTTCATAACAAACTTAAAAGAACACATAGTCGTAAAACTCATGGAATATTGGGTAGATAAATAAATGTGTAAGTATTTGTGATATCAAGTTATTTACGGTAGTATTTACCTACTTACTTACCCACTCTGAAATTAATTAATTTCCCTCACTAAAGGTTGATTCACACTTGATGGTAAGTGAATGTTAAGTCAAAGGTAAGGGGTGCATGACAAACAATGAATTTAGACTTGCAATGTTAGTTTAACACTAAAATCTACATGGTTGCCTAGGTGGTAGTCAATGTTAAGAGGATGCTAATTGAATGTTAAGTTAATGCATATTTAACATCAAGTTTTCAAAAAACATAGATTTTGTGTGAGAAGTTCAATGATAAGTTATCAGCCCTTAAAACAACACTTTAACTCAACGGTAATGTAACATGAATATATTTGAAATGTTCCCAAGAATCTACACTTGTTCTCCTCCTATTCACCCTCCATGTTCTCCTCCACTCTCATCTCCCCTCCCTCTTTGCCATTCTCTACCTCTTCCTTTTTTTTTTGTTCCTCCTTTATCCTTGCTACAAGTTGCTTAAAGGAAAAAGAAGAACATAGTTGCAAAATCTATTGCTCAAGATAGTTTAGAAGCTATAGCAAGTCTTCAATAGTGCAATGGAATTTCTAGGGACCTGTTTTTCCAACCATAAAGGTAAACAAAGTCAAAATGGAAATCTTCCTTTGCAGCCAACTAAACATATGTATGTCTTGCTGCAAGTATGCTAGACAAATCTATCTTCAATTTGTGAATAGCTTTTCTTAAAAACTTGGCAAAAAAATTCATGACAAGTTTTTTCAATTTGTGAATGATTTTTTGAAAAATGGCAAAAAGCTACTTTAACTTGCCATCATGGATTTTGGTGTGAATCCATGGTGGCAAGAAGGTATGTTTTTTGAACCCTAAATTGTTTTAAACCTAAACTACTGCATGTGTGAATACACCTTAATAAATGTTAACAAGAATGTTAATGTTAAAATTAATGTCAAGGAAATGTTAGGGGTGATGTTAGTGTTAGCACTAACACTAGGTGTGATTCAAGCTTAAGTTTCTAATTAACTTTGGTAATCTAAAAGCTAATAGTTATCCTAGATTTAATTGTTAACTTGGGTTGGTAATCTAGTTCAAACTTCATAGATGTTCACTAGATTTGATTGATTAACCTTAGTTCATCATCTAGTGCAAACTTCATAAGTATCCATTAGATCTGATTGAATAACCTCTATTGGTTATCTAGTCATTAGTTATCCACTAATTGAGATGGAGTTTTAACTAGTGTTGTTTGGGTATATCTTTTACTTGGGTATACCCATTGGGTATAATAGGGTATATTATATTTCATAATTTAAATTCTTAAAATTAATATACCTTAATGATTGGAATGTAAATTTGAAAAATTATGCCCTATTCATAACCCTGAATATATGCAAAAATGAATGTATTCAAAGTGTTGTGGCATTCAAGTAAAACAGATTAGGATAAGAATGATTTAAACCCTAACTTTATTAGTTCTATTCATTAGATGAAGATGCCTCCTAAGTGTTTTTTTTTAAAAAATTAATTATGAAACATTAGCCCATCATAACCTTTAAAAAAAAAAAAAATTTAAATCCCAAAACTTTAGAAGCTTTTTAAAATAAAAATTTGTATGCAAAGATGTAGTGCCTCCTTCTTTTGGGTTACGAGAGAGTACTTTGAGTAAACCATATGAAATAAAATTGAGGATGGCTAACATATGATAAGTGCACATGTTAGTCAAGGATGAATCAAACATTTTGCTTCATGCATTTTAACATTGGATTTGGCTTCTAAACATTGTCCTTAAGAAATTTAAATGTTTTCTTCATTTAAAAATAAATTAATACATAATACCCAAGTTTTTACCCCAAATATACAAAATTTTCAATTTATTTACCCATTAAAGGTTCAATAATTTCCATCAAGTTAGGGTCTAGGTACCTCCATATAATCATATGCAAAAACAATATACTTGCACAACATTGGTTGGGTGAACATCCATTTTTAGTGATACCAAATTGACATGGCATTCAAATTAGAAAAATATATGTGAAGCCTAGAGGACTAAGTAGCTTGTTATAATTTTTGCAAACTTAGACCCTTTGGGCATGGACATAGATTTGTTTTTATGTTTATGTAAAGCCCATGCATAATAGGAGTGCACAATATGAACATGGGCATGTGGATGGACAAACATATTCATAATTGACATCATTTTCCAAGAAAAACATATGGATGATAAAAAAATCAAATATGATACACATCCATAATTTGGTCTTGCCTTAATGAGTCATTTGAAGGCATAACGGAAGTAAAAAAAATTCCTTGTGGGCCAACCAAAACTTGTCCCAATTCATAACCAATCATTCATTGTCCATCAACTTTTATCCTTTTCAAACAAGTTCAAATAAAATCATGAGAGCTAATGGAACCTTGTAGCATTTTGAGGCTAATGTAAGATGAATATTATATATATATATATATATATATATATAGGATACAAATTATGGCAATGACCTAATGCATGAATTGTGGTTCATGTATGTACCAAATTCGCCCCTCTCACAACAAGTTCAAATAAAATCATGAAAACCAGTTTCAAGAAAGTCACTTCCATTTTATTCCAAATGGTGAGTAAAAACTAAAAACATTATAGGGTGCAACTTATTGAAATATATATAATTTATAATTCTTTAAATGTAAATGGGGTGCCCAAAATTTATTACAAAAATATAAATAGAATATATCTATCTTATATCTAAAATATCTGAAATATGTCATTATTCCATAGCATATTTAAAAATACCCTTTATTTCCAATGCTTTTAAAGAATACAAAAAGTGATTTCCAAGAGAAACCAATGGAACCTTCTAACATTGGGATGGTAATGTAAAATGATTAAAGAAAAAGATAAAATAAAATAAAATATTTTTAAAAACCTGGAGAATAGGCAATAACATGATTCATAACTAATGGTTTATTGTGCATTAGATTTAATTTGTATACAACAAGTTCAAATAAAACCATGGAAACTTAAGGAACCTTATAGCGTTAGGAGGGTAACACAAGATGAATTTTATTCAGAAAATAACCTAAGAAAATATAACCTACATTGTACATGTAGATTTTTAATTGTCATTCACACCTATAATTTTTACACCCTAGACCCTAATGCTCTATATAAGTGCTCATCCAAGTAGGTCATCTTGGGTTTTTTTCTCAAACAATCCTCATTGGTCATGCCATTGCATACTTGGGTTTATAACTTAATAGATGTTCACTCAAGGTCCATATAATTGCCAAACAATGGTTTTAACTTTTAACCAAAGAAAAAAGAAATGAATATAATAGAGAAATGTACAAAATAGCTTTACCTTTGGGCCCTCCGTTCATCTCCAAACCCATTTTTGAACTTGAAACATTGGTATTCACAAAGTGATTTTCTAAATGTTGAATTTGGGTCTAAAATGTTGGAATCTAATGTTATGAATTACTAATGTAAACATCTAATGCACAAGCTTTGAGAATATTTAATTATAATAGTAGTACACATTAAAAAAAAAACTAATAAATAAAAAAGGCAAGGTGAAACTCATATTACTTTTGAATTTGTTGGCAATTTGAATTTCACTCCCAATTTAATAGCAATGTATTTTTTATTAAAAATCTCACTCCACTTTATGACCAAACTCTAATCTTCGTGTTGTGTTTCCTTTATTTTATAACTATTTTTAATATAAAAAAATATGGACCCTAAAACATTGGTAGTTAATGATTTTGGTCAAACAAAAAACTTGAATGACATCAAGATTTTATTAAGCAATAAAAGGTTTGTTGAATGAAATAGGATTGTCATTATTTTCATTTCCAATGCTTGGTTCTTGTGTAGGTTTTTGCATCATATGATTCAATTAAAATGTGTTTTTGATTTTTACTTTTTTTTGTACAACAAAATATTTTTTGAAAGTTCCAAGTCCACTTCATAGTGTAAAACAAACAAACAAATAAAATCATATTTCTTGTGTTATACTCAACATTTGGTGTCGCAACCCTAGCCTTGGGTTCGCGACCAAGGCAAAGGGCTTGCAAGGGTGTGAGCCAAAAGGGAGCCTGGGAGTCAAGGCAAAGGCATTGCAAGGGCGTGGGCCAAGAAGAAGTCTGGGAGTCACATCATAAACTCCCGGGAGTGTTAGAAAGTGTGAGGGAGTATGAGGGAATGAATGAACCCTCACACTCCCAAGGCAACTCCCACTTTGGGAAATGGAGTCCCAGTGGATTCCCGAAACTTCAGAGAGCGATTGTAGGGGTCAAACCTCAAATGTCCTATGGCGTTCCTTATATCATTGGAAAGCTCTTGGAACGTAGATGTTTAAAATGGGCTCACATTGCTCATTTGGAATCTGAAACGTAAATTATGGCCAAAAGAAGGGCCAGGAGTCAAACTGCTAGTTTGATTCCTGACCACAAAAAGTCGGGAATCGACCCGATTTACTTAGCTGCAGGGAGCGTGCCACATATCGTTGGAAAGCTCTCGACGAGAGCTATAACTTTGCTTTAGACCGCAGTTCAATCGAAGGTTTGTTCCCAAAGTTATGGGGCTCCAAAGTCACAAGAGTCCTAACTGGCGGGATTTCGGGACTCCCAGGAAAAATAGCCATTTGGATGTAGCCTCCGTGGAGAGCTGCAGAATATACTATAAGGGGGAAGGTGGTGGCTTTCGCCAAGTCCGGGCCATGGTGAGTCTTGTGTGTCCGTGTTGCCCGTGGCTCGTCCTAGCACCAAGGGTGCTCCAACTATGCACTAACCACTTTGTGTGGGTTTTGTGCAGGCCCGTGTGAGTGAGTGAAGCTTGTCAACTTTTCCTAGTCCCATCCCGGAGCTCCAACACGCCCCTCTACCCCTCAAAGTGTTGTGAGCTAGGGAGCGTGCTCCGACTCCTCCTTCTTCCGCTGTTTTTTACTTGGGCTCACATTTGAGTCCTTTAAGGAGTTGGGAGTGCGTCATTTGGAAATAAATCTATGTGAAAATATCAAAAATTTAAAAATTCCAACATTTTGGTGAAAACATCAAATCCATGGAATGTTCAAAGCAAGTTTCATTTTTAACATTAACAAATATGAATAGGATATTGTGACTATTAAGGCCACCTAATAATATTTTGGGTTTGGGAACAAAGAAAAATATAAGAACAACAAGGGATACATTTCTTGTAACTTTGGAATGACAAATAATTTATGGTATGAATTTATGCAAACAATACTAAAAATGTATTATTGATTTCTTAAAATGACTAAATGTGGAATAAACTTGGAATAAAATTACAAATCTTGAACATTCAAACTTATCAAGAATATACAATTTTTTTTTTAAAAAACCAAAAAAATAAAAAATGTAATGGAGATAGATCAATTAGTAAAAAATAAAAAGTTACATCCCTCCAACATGGAATACCATAGAAAAGCAAGCTTTGCTAAAACAACATTAGCCCACACCCAGAGCACATAAAGATAGCATTGGAAAATTTAATCCAAAACTATGATTCCATTCAAAATAGTTGATCTCCTAAAATTATTTTAAAATTGACAAAAGTAAATTTTATCTATAGTTTAAAAGTCCTAAATATTAGTTTGTATCTTAACCCTAGATTTTTGGTACTAAAAGTAAGTAATAGATGTAATGACTCATGTAATTAATCATGTAAGCATTTCCTATTGTCGTCTCATGCCATCATATCCTACTTTCATCAATAGTTGTCAACTTTTAAAGCGATTTCCTACCATGATATTTCCATACAAAAAGTCCTAATAGTCTTTTCTAACCTTTAACATCATCCTCCCTCCTATTTGTGATTATAACCTTGTGATCATTAGCCTAAAGAAAAACCATAACTTGTTTTATCATTGCAAAAGGCCTTGTAGATCTCCAATTCTTGAATCCACCTCCATGACAGTCCTTGTATCCTATTCAACTCCCAAGATAGGAATCTAGTTTTTCAATTTCAATGACTGTTTGGTAGGCATTGTTTCAACAAAAATACACATGTTTTTTAATTTTGGATCTTGATTTAAAAAGAAATTAATGTAGATCCCATTTGGTTTTTCATGACTAGAATGAAATCCCTTGAATTCCTTTGTAATCTCATCCAAAAAATTGTGATTGTTAGTTTTGTTCTCATTAGATTTTATTAAAGGTGCATGTGTAGTTGCAAATTATGGTTATGTGGACTTGATAATTACTTCTAGTCCTTGTAGTGGCATCCTTGAAATGTTTTCATTTGGAGTCCCATCTCTTCCTCGTATAACTTCTAGTCCTTTAAGAATTAAATCCAAAAATATGTAGGGTTTCAATTTGTTGATGTTGACAAAGATGGGGTTGGGATTAAACTTGTCTATTATGACTAGTGAAACAATGTTTTTCAATAAACAATATTGATTCATGTAGTGGCCAAACCACTATTTTTTCAACTTCTTTGTATGTGTGTTTTTTTAGCCTTTGGAAACCATAGACATAATCCCCCACAGAAAAGAATTTGTTCTTGTAATGTTGTTGTGCCCAAAGAACATGATTGCATTGGTGTTTTTATGTAGTTTTGATTACTATCTCCTACCTTGACTCATCTAGCTTTTCCAATTTTAAAGTTTATTTGTCAAATCTTTGACTAAGGCAAAATCCTTTGGAAGTTTATGAGTTGGTGCTAAGTAGCAAATATTCAATAAACATCAATGGGTGTAGCCCATAAACCAATTTGAGTGTATGACCCTTGTTACTTGAAACGTTGTCATGTATGCATATATAATGATATGAAGGTGTTCATCCCAATATGTTCAATTTCTATTGACCAATTTGGTCAACAACAACCCAATCACCTTATTGGTGGGTTCTACTTGTTCGTTTCCCTACTAGAATTTGGTAGTAGGTAGTGGAGCTAGTGTGTTTTACCAAAAAATGAGTGGTAAGGATTTCTGTTGTTTCATTGATAAAATGTGTCTCTTGATCACTCACCAAAGTAAGTGGGCATTCAAACCTAACAAGTATGAATTCATAGATGAATTTTGTTGTGACTATCAGTGTGTTGGTCCAAAATGTTTTTGCTTCCATCCATTTGATAACATAATCTATAATTACTAAAATTTACTTGAATTGAATATATCATCCAACAAGCTTGATGGGGCGTATAAAATCCAACCCCCATTTCATGAAAGGTCCTATTGGTAAAGTGGTAACTATTTTGGCAATTTTGGTAGTACCAAATTTCCAGTACGTTAACAAGCATCACCTAATTGATAGTATTAGAAAACATCCTTGTGCAAGGTTGGCCACCGATACTTGGCATCCATAATCTTTTCAGCAATGATTTTTGTAGAAAAGTGGCTTCCACTCACACCTTAGTGCATATTTTGCAAAATAATGGAGATTTGGTTTGCATGCAAACATTTCCTTAGCACATGATCATGCCCCTATTTATACCAATGTCATTGAATCGATGTGACCTTGAGTACTATTTTTTTCCTTTGTTCAAGAGAAAATTGTACTAAAATATTTTTGATATGTGTTGAATTTTTTATAGCTAAAAAGGTTATAATAGAAACAAGGAGGTGTATGTAATTTGATTTAGGACTTTTGTACTTTTGATAACATTTGGTAGCCTTGAGGAGCATCTACAACTTAGTGAGCGATCAAGGTTTATAAACTATCAAAAATCATATTTTAGAAAGATGCTTAACCATTTAGTTATCCTTTTAAAAATTTGTGGTTTTTTTATTTGATACAATAAAACCATGTGATCCACATAAAAAACAAACTTGTTGCCCAATAGGTAATGCTTCAAATTATGCAAAACATAAACCACAACTAATGCCTCCCTTTCAATAGTGGTGAAGTTTTTCTTTGCATTGTTGAGAAAATAAAGTACATAAGCAATGGGATGATCACATATTTTGATAGGATTGGCTAACATAACTCCCATTACCACGTTAAATGCATCTATTTGTGCATGGAATTCTACATCCCACCTTGGAGTAATCAAATCAGGGCATCCATGTACCTCTTCTTTATGGTGTCCCATGTTACTTGACATTCTAGCATCCAATCAAATGCTTCAACTTTTCTCAATAATTTGGTAATTGGGGCCATGATGAAAACAAAGTCCTAGATAAAACATTAGTAAAATTGAACCATATGTCCAACCACATTATTAAGAGCCACATGTGCCCCTTTAGACCATTGTTTTATTTTTAAAATATTCAAGTAAAATCTTTTAAATATGTCTTTAAAAAAAAAAATCTTTAAAGTTTTCTTAATACTATTATGTTAAGGTGTATAATTAAAAATATCCAAAAATATGTCATTAAAAAATATTTTCAAATTGTGCTTTTAGTGTCAAAACTACTTTTAAGTTGCTTTTATGCAATTTTTAAAATAGTGGTTACAAGAGGTTAAAAGTCCTTATACATATTTTTCACTCATTGGATTGATTCCAAATTTTTATGATATGTACATAATGTATTCACAATAACATTTTATTAAAAATATATATATTTATTATTATTATTTTTACAATCCAAAGTTCAAAAAATTAAGTAGTGGTTATGATTGATTTTGGTACAGCTAGTTTGGTTGCACCCCCATACCAATGAAAATTTGTATGTCCTTGGGAAATTTTAAAGGTGGCATGTTGACAATTGTTGAAATTTTTTTAGGATTTGGTAAATTGCCTAAGCCTTGAATACAATGTACTTTAATATCACCCTTGAGTAAACTAAAAACATGCATTTCTTAAGGGTTAGGGAATTGTTTAGACTTGTCAAAACACAACCAAAGTTTGCCCAAATGTGTTTTTAGTCATTGAACATGTTGGAATCATCTAAAAACTCATGAACACTCCAAGATACCCTTAAAAAACCAAATAGACTATTCATTGGTACATAGGTGGAACATCGGACTTCAAACCAGATGGCATGACTAGCTAAACAAAGTTCCCGAATCTGTGATGAAAGTTATTTTGTTCTTGTCTTCTAGGGCTATTAGATTTGGTGATAATCAAAAAATCAATCCAATAAGGAATAATCTTCATGATTATCCACCATCTCCAAAACCTCCTTAGTGAAGGGTAAAGGATATTGATTCTTTTGATAGCTACATTGAATTTTTGAAAGTCTACACAAATTTTCAACTTCCTCTTTTTTTTGACATTATGACAATAGGGGAAAGCCGAGTGGCTTCCTCTATTAGAGTTATGAATCATGTAGCAAGTAATTTATCTAAATCATGTTTCACCATTGTTACATAATTAGGATTCATTTAATATCTAGCTTGATGCATTGGTTGGAATGGTGGTATCAAGTTCAATCCAGTGTTGAGTTGAATGTGGTGATATCCCCTTCAAATCTTTAGAGGTCCATGCAAAAATGTTTTTATACTACCTAAGTAACAACTTTGCATTTTAAGTTTTTTGGGAATCCAAGTTTACATTAATTTTGACCATATGTGGTTTTATTTCAATCCCCAAATTAAGGTTCTTAACTTGGACTTTTTTTAGTAATGTCCACCTAATAATTTTTGAATCATGTACCTTAATTCTAATAGGAATTAAATATATTGGAATTTTACTAGGGGTATGAAGAAGGTCAAAAGTGAAATCATCATTACTAAATTCCAAATTTGCTGAATTGGCAATCAAAATTTGTAGTTTTAAAGTGTAATGGTCCCAATTGTGAATAAATCTAGGTTTGCTTTTAAGAAAACATGCTCTTCTTCATTAGTGATTCAATTGACAAAATCATAGCAAAGAAACACTTTTGGTCACTTGGTATTATTATTGTCCAAATGTTTGGTGATGGCTATAGTGCGCATTGGACCCCATTGCTATTGATGGTGATCATATTGTTATTTGAATCATGGTTAACCTTAGCATTAGGCAACCATGGATGTCATAATAACATGCAATAACTAACATCTAGTACACTATTGTTCATTATTATAAAAGTAACAATGTAAGCAAATCCATGAATGTGGATTTTTAGGTTCTTAATCAACCCTATTGACTTTGTTAAGGTTTGATATGCCATCTTGAGAATGTAAGAAGTTGGCCTAGGGACAAGTAACCTTATTTTCTTCCTTAAGTCCTTAATGATTATGTTCACCTTAAATTATCTTTCCAATAACACATCATCCACTAATTGTTTGCTCACATGTATTTGGATTACTACTGTGTGAGGATTTATGGCTATTGAACCTACTTTGGGAGTAGGTTTTGTAAAAGTTAGAGGCTTTTTAACAAGTGATGGTTTAACAATAACATATTGTTTGAAGTTTGGAATAGGTTTTGGAAGATTTCTTGTAATGGAAGTTTTTGGGTTTATTAAGATTCCACTAGTGCATTTTTTAAAGCTCTAACATTTTCAATAATTTTAGCATTTCATGTAGCTCTAATATTTTCAATAGCTCCAACATTTTTAGTAACTTCAACACTTCTTACAATTCCAACATTTTTTGCAACATCTTATGTAACATTTCTTGTAGTGATTTTTGACAAGGTAGTTTTTTAGGGTTTCCTATTTCATTTGCAAGGAAGGTTCCTTCTTTTATATCTACTGAATGATAGCTTCAAAGGATTTTTGGAACTTCTCATCCTTGTCCCAATTAGGTACAATTTTAATTTTTCTGTGGATTTTTATCCTTGAAAACCAATTGGGTGGTTTTCAATACCTTGCTTTTGGTGGTTAAATTTGTTAGGACCATGCTAACAACAACATCCTTTTTCTTGGGCTTTGTAGTTGATATTTTGTCTTTGAACATCTCATGTGCTACATGCTTATGTGGAAAATCATAAATCTTGTGATCAATTTATCCACAAATTAAACAATGATAAATGGTTGGACCACCCATATTGCATTGGTTCCAATTACCTTGTTTATTTGATTAATTTTTGGTTTCCTTGCATTGTTGGGCATACATTTTATTTAACAAAATGCTTTTATTTTCCTTTAATTTATTGTTGGGATTATTTAGCTTCCAAATGGAACCTATCCAAGTAATGTGCCCATTTTCATTGTAGTAATCACAACTGATGTCTATTGATTTTTTTGGTTTTACAAGAGGTTCAAACAAGATTTCAATAGTCATTAACATTTCCCATGTTTTCACATTAATGAAGTTGTTTAAACATCTTTTTGTTAAACCTTGATATTGGAAGATTTTGCAAAGCATTTTAGATTTTTCAATATTCATATCATTCAATAAACACAACTTTCCATGATTAACATGCCACTAAAGTGGCACAACATAGGGATATGTAACAATAATTGTGGAAAGGTTAACATGTTAATGACAATATTAGCTAATCTGCACCCACTTGGTACTATTGTAGGCTTTAAAAATAAAAGTAATAAAAGCAAGAAATGAAAATACACTTTTGCAACTTTAAAATGACAAATAATCATAAAATTTCTATAAGTAGTATTACAAATAGACTATCGAATTCTTACAAATACTCAAAGTAACAAATCTTAGAAATAAAAATGAAAATACTTAAATTTATGAAGCAAATACAACTTCAAAATGCAAAACAAAAATCTATAATGGGAAAGACAATTTCAAGAATACAAAAACTTGAATTACAACACACCAAAGTACAATACACTAGTTCTACCAAACTTATTCAAAATTCAACCTCTAAGTACATTAAACAAACAATGAAAATTTATGTCCAAATTAAAATAATGATCTTATGGAAAATAATGGATTTCTTAAAATCTCTCCAAAACTAATTGAAGAACCAATCTTATCAAGAATCTAGAAATTCTTAATTGATAGTTGCATCTAATCATTAACTTTTCAATATTAAAATTAAGTAACAAATTTCAATAACATAAGTCCAGTAATTAATTTTGGTTGTGAAAAATCGGTAATCAATTTTTGGTAGTAAAATCTAGTAGATACTAAAATCCAATACTCAAAGTTCATGTAAAAAAAATCTTAACAATTTTTTTTTGAACATTAATAGTTCCATATAGACCTACTCATTAGTTTCAACAATCTTATACTTCTTGCACAAAATTACATCCAACTCGTCAAAATTGCAAAGTCATGAAATTGCATAAACTTTTCCCCTATTTTGAAATTGCATCCTTCAAAGTGAAACAAAAAAAGTTCACTATGTAAATTTTTTCTTCTTTCCATTAGTTTAAATGACTTTCCTAAAAACTTTAACATGAAGGTCCATTCTAAAAATGTAGATGGGGTATGGTAAAGACTTTTTGGTAGGAGTGGCTTTTGAGGCTGGGGCAATAGGAGTAGGTATTGGATACTATGGGTTCCATGAAGATCCCATCCAAGATCTTGTTGTAGGTACATTTCTTCCCTTGGGAGGCCCTCCCCTTCCAAGGAGTCCACTATCACTACATATAAGTCCTCTTCCCCCAAGAGGTCCACCACTACTTCTAGGGGGTATGGTATCCCTAGGTGGTTTAGGAGGTGGTCTTTGATTTTTGGTAGACAGGTTGCCAAGTGGGTTGGATGTTTCCTTCAGAAGCTCCATTGTTGTTTCTTTCGTTTCATCCAAAAAGGATCAATCATCATCTAGTGGTTATTCATTGCCACCTACAATTGTTGTTGTTCAAGAGTAGTTATTAACATTATAGAAATAATCAATGATGGAGGTGACCCAAGGTATATTGTGTTAAAATATCCTCCAAAATAAAAGGTTGCCCATCATGGACCATAGTGTAGGAATTCTTCCTAATGTTGCAAAATTTGGACCATAAGATGGAAAATAAGATGTTGGGTTAGGAAATATATTTATAGTAAAAGATACTGTTGAATGTCTATCAATTGATTTCTCAATAATGGCTTGGGGTATTACGAAAATAATTGGTAAATGAAAAATAGTTCCAATAATTTTTTGTGTTGTAGGTGATAGATTAACTATTGATATAGGTTGTATAATTATTTGAAAAGGAACTTGGAATAAAGTTAGGCATAAAGTTGGTGGTTAGAATTTGGCTAGCTTTATAGAAGTAGTTTCATATGACATGTCCAATCCCATGACAAAAAGAGCAAAGTGGTGAAATATATGGAGGAAAACCTCTTACATTGAAAATTGGAGTTACTAAAATTTCTTGGTGAAATTCTTCCTTGTCCATGAGATTCATTCTTGAGGAAAGACCACTATGTTGACCATCTAAAGTTTCTTTATTTTAAAATTGCTCTAATTCTTCTAATCATTTTTTGAATTGAAAATTTTCAGTCTCTAAAGCACATGGATTGGATAATTAAATTTCATGGTACCAAAAAACTTCAATTTTGGTAGGGTTCAAAACAAGACCCTGAGAAGTTTCCAATTTCTTTTTCATGGTCTTAGTTAGAATACAACAATAAACAACTTAAACAAAACAGATAAAACACTTTTTATTTTATTTTTGATTATTTTAATGAAGACAAGCTTTGAAAATCATTTTTCTATTAAAAACAATTAACTCCAACAAAATTATCAAAATAAATTCACTAAACTAGAAATCATGGTTTTGTATTCATGGTGTGTTTGCCACACGTTAAAACCACATGGTAATATTTTGGGTTTGGAAACAAAGAAAATAGGAGCAAGTGAAATGCATTTTTTGCAACTTTGGAATGAAAAAAATCTATGGTATGCAGGAAATTATGCAAACAATATTACAAATAGATTATTGATTTCTTAAAATGATTGAATGTGGAATAAGCTTGGAATAAAATTACAAATCTTGAACATTTAAGCTTGTGAAACAAATATAACTTTTTTAAAAATGAGAAAAAAAAGAAAGCTATGTAATGGAGATAGATTGATTAACAAGAAACATAAAGTTGTATTCCTCTAACAAGGAATACCATAGAAAAACAAGCTTCATCAAGGCAACAATATACCACACTAAAAGTTCGTCAAAGTTAACAACAAAAATCTAAACCATAAATATATATGATTCCACTCAAAATAAACAATTTCATAGAGTTACTCTAAAATTAACAAAAGTAAATCTTATTTATAGTTAAAAATCCTAATTAGTATTTTGCATTTTATTTCTAGATTTTTGGTACTAAATGTAAATAACAGATTTGGTGGTCAACTATTATTGTTAACTTTTACAATCAACTCTTGTTGTCATTTCCTACAATTAGTTCTTACCATCATTTCCTACCATTGTGTTTTGCAATCAATTCCTACCATCATTTCTTGTAGTCATCTCTTTCCTACTATCATAATTTTTACATCTAAAATACTAATAGTTTTTTCTCACTTTTAATAGTGACTCATATTAATTAATTGTGGGGACCACCAAAGTTAATTTTTTTTATCTTTTGTGATGGGCATCTTTGATTGGCCCATCACAAAATAATAATAATCAAGCTAAATGGACAATCCCAAAATAAATATGTTGTAATATCCTCCTTTGGATTATTTATATAGGTTATTAGAATAAAACTTAAGGCAAAGGATATGGGATAAAATGATGAGCTATTGGGAACATGTCAGGAACCCATTGGGAACTTTGATGGGAACACATTGGGAATTTCACAGGAACCCATTTGGAACAACAAAATCCAACACCCTCACCTTCCCTTGATAAGAAAAAATCTTTGGGTCCCTTGGTGCATGCTACCTCAACTCATTGACTATAATGAAATTTTTTACCTACTTGTGTTTTTTGCCATTTTGGCTTGGGCTAATCGCAAGGGCATGTGTCATGAACTATGGGTGTATATCACAATAAACTACACATTCATGAACTTCAAGACTTTATTCATTCTATTTTTTGGTGTTATTGGGATTTTTTAATTGATTATTCAACAACTTTTTAAATTTATTAATTCATATTTCAACCAATTCTCTACAAATTTTTTTAGTTATGATTAAATTCATTCTCACATTTCTAATGCAATTGTTAGCTATCATATAAATGGGTTTATAGAACAATACAAGCCCAATTTGTCCACACCTACATTTTGTAAGCATCAAATTCTAGTCTTGGGTGAAGTAACACCAACATTTGGTACCATAATAAAAACCTTCAATGTGTTTTTGGTTGTTTCTAAACAATTTTTAAAAAAAGGAACCCACAAAAAAAAAGACCATTATGTTGTGTGATACTAATGACAATGTTTTCATTAGAAGTACCATTCAATTACAATATAACATGTTTTAGTTTTTATAATTTTGTTAAAATTGACAAATAAATAAAATTGATTGCATTCAAGTAAAATGACGATGACAACGACGATATATATATATCCCATCTTTAAATTAAATCAAGGTCTTAAAATCCAAATTTAACATTTCCTAGTTTTCAAGAGTCTTCATTCAAGGAAGTGAAGGTATTAATGTAGGCCTTGCTTCACCTCAACCTTTACCCCATAGGTTAGATTGGAAACATAAAACATTCGAAGGTTTTTTAACTCTTTGTGTTTGAAAGCACCTCCCCAACCAAAATATGTTGGGCGGATATTTCTTTAATTCCTCTAAAACCACATAACTTCAATCAATTCAATCAAGTTACAAGGCAAATAATAACCCACCTTAAGATCATTTTGCTAACTCTTGTTTATAAATGATACTAATTTATTTAAATTTTCTTGTTTGTAGTCTACATATCCTCAAATTCATAAATATCCTAGTTAAGGAAACTTTTCTTTCAATTTTAATTCTAGATCTCATAATCCCAAAGATCTAACGAAAAAAAAAAAACAACAATTAGAAACAAGGACTCATGTTTACCCCACTCCTTTAGAAACATTTAATGTCCTTTGCATAAACTTATTACCTTTGGAACATTTGCAATTCTTTATTCACAATTTTTTTGACTGATTCACTAGTCCTAGTAATTATTTCAAAAATGTTGAAACAATAATCTTCATCATTCAATTGATTAATTTGCCGCAATTTTAAATTCTAACACAAAGTGAAGTACATGATGACATTTCAATAGCATTGGAAACAAGAACCAATGTATCATGATCTTTCACCATAAAACAACTTGTTCTCGACCAATAAAAGAAGAAACCAACCTAAGTCTCTTAAATAAAAAATAACATGATACAAGCTTTCTTTTTGTCAAATTTTTTTAGGAATAAAAAAAAAACCATCTCAACAATCACATACTTGCTTTGTGATATTGGAAGCAAACATATACAACTCTAAAGCCATATCATATCATCTTCCATCAAATCGCCATAAAAGGTGCCATTCCAAATTTTTCTTTTAGTTTCAAGGCCATGGTAATTATTGCATGCAAGATATTAGGAAATAATCAATGCCCACAAGATTGGTTAAACACAAAAGCATTCACAATTGGAGAAAGAATATCAACAAAAATTTGAAAGACATCCCAAGTTAAAGGTGAAGGCACATATGACTTGTAATCCTTGTTGATATGTAACAACTATAACATAAAACAATTGTTACCCTGAATTGCAATGCTTCTTGGAACAATATGATTTTACTTCAAACTTGTGAGAACAAATTGAATATCAACAAAACAACATGCAAATTCCATAAACAAAAACTTACACAAACAAAAACAAAAAACCCAAGTTTGAAAACAAAACAAACATAATTTTCAATACAACGGTCAATTTTCTTGGCCTCAAACCAATTTCAATGCAAACTTTGTTCCATTTTTACTAGCTTTTATTATATATGTTTAACTAAGTGATGTATTTTCTATAAATCTACTTGGGTAGAGTTTATGGAAACACATATAAAACCCTTACAAACTTTTTCATCACTAGTGGTATAGTGGCAAGTTTGGAGGAATCATGCCCAAAACACGTTCCTTGTAAGATCTCCTCCAAGCCTAGAACTTCACATTTCAAATAGACTTAACACCACTTGTCGTTGTGTTCAAATTTGATCTTGTTATAAACTTATTTTCAAATTGTATTCATCAAAAATATTAATCAATTCTTTTCCCCAATGCTTAGATTCAAATAAACCAAAAGTTACATGCTTTGGCTTCCAATTAGATCCCCAAAAAATTGTAACTAAAGCAAAAACATCACGAACACTCTTGGTTATTCAGAGATCAAAATTGGTAGTGATAGAATGACACTTCTCAAGGAGAAGCAAAACATATGTCTATGTGGTTCTCTTCACTAGGCCAAGTAGAACATTGTGTGAAAAAAACTTTTGTAAAGGGAATTATATTTTAGGACAAATGCAAGATCAAATGCTTTAGCCATACACCTTCCACAAATTTCAAGGGAAAATGGCTTTTTACAACCAAAAGTGCCAGATTTTCCAAATTTTTTGAGTATTCCACATTGCCCTTTTTGAAAGGCTCTTTGGAGACAAACAAATTAGAAATGGACAAACTTGATATATTTGCCCCCTTATTTAGCAAGTTGCTTCTCTAAATTTCCTCTCACTACGGAGTTAATTTCCTCTTCAAAATTTCTCAGAATTTCTAAATGATTTGCATCAACATGTATTTTCAAACGTGTTGTTCCACTTGTTTTATAATAAGATATTAAACCCTTCTTTAATTTTGTCCTTTAGTTAAATGAAAACATAAGCATGGAATAACACAACATATAATGCATAATTTGAGGTGCATCAAATATCACTTTTGCATTGTCATTTGCACAAAAAAAAATGACCAACATAAGTCATTTCTATTATGAGGCCTTTGGTTTTTCATTTGGAAATGCAATAATTCCAAAATTTGTTTAACTTTTTTTCATCACTTTTTGGAACTCTACTTTCTTGAGTTTGCAAACTTGGATTTTCTTGATTTTTTCCATCATTTCATCTTCCCATTCAACCTCACTCAAAAACATTTCAGATTGTCCAGTTTGGATTAATGTATTTCATTGCCACTAAAGCCTTCCATTTTTCACATGATGTTCAACAATGCCAAAGATAGAGAAACCCAAGCAAACAAAATGTCTTGTTCAATATTGTGATATTAGGATATTACATGTTTGAATCTAATAACCTTGAAATCTAGCAGTAAAGATATCACCCTAGATATCATAGTTTGTGATATTTGATAGACATCAAATATGATATTTAGTATGATATTCGGAGGTTTTGGATATTTGCCCAACATTGGAACTAACCTTGTGTAAAGCAGTCTTTCATACTCATATAGGCCCATTTCATTTGTGTAACCACATTTGTATATAGATAAGGGTTATAGGCTTTTTACTATAAGTGTATTTATATATAAAGGGTGTTGAATATGCATTATTTTCAGTGTTCAGCAAAATAAGGTTGTGTGTAGGCATGATAATTTATTTTTCAAGCCAATGGATTGCTCTTTTATTGGTGTGTTTGGTTTCTTGTTTTGAATGTGTTTTCTTAGTTATCTGAGTGAATTAACAAACTCAATGTGTAATGGCTATTTAAAAACAAGATTCTAACACATTACTTGTGCACTTTGTTGGCCTTGCCTACGAAGGCAATGATATTGTGTTTAGATTCATTATAGAATATAGTAGCTTAAGGGATTTTGGCCCCTAGGTAATAATAATAATAGGTCTATTTATTTTTATATGAGGATTTTTGAAAGATGATATTTTGGCTTGTGTTGAAACTTGAGATTAGTTATAATAGAGTTATAATGTCTTGAAAGATCTTGGTTTCTTTTAGAGGATTTTTTGAAGATTATAATTTTTGCATGGTGAAATATATGAGTTTCCATAATTCTTCTTTTGCCTTAAGATGATACTTTTTCATGTAAAAATGGGCAAGGCCACAGTGTGACACACCCCTTGCTCACTGTAATGCTCTGCTGCCAGGACATTTATTAGTACAGTAAAATATATATGCAAAAGTTGGATAAATGGACAGATAACTCACTTGGCCCTTATTGTTGGGTAGCCAAAAATTAGGGGTGAGCTTTATTTAATTAATTAATCTGAAAAAAGTCTGGAAAAAAAGGCTGGTCCTGTTGAAGCTTTAAATCATGAATGCTATAGTCAAGAAAGAGGTACAAGTAGCTCTGGCCTTTCTTCTTCCCCAAATAGGTAGTCCAAATACTAAATGATTTTGCCAGGGGTTTTGCCACACTTTTTTGGTGGGTGAAAGGGGGTTTCTTCTGTCAACCTTGCACTTCAAAGTGGAAGTGTAAGGAAGGATTTGAACCAAACTTTTCTACTGTCTGACAATTTTGACTATAAATCTTTTTTGGAAGAAATAATTTTTCTGAAGTGTTTGTCCAATACTGTACTCCTTGATTGAATTTTTGGCAACAAACTATCGAATAATTAATTAAATTTTAAATCTTAACTTTGGCACTTGGATTTTTAATTCTGAAATTTTTGACAGGTAAGGATTATAAAAAATAATAAACTCATTCCTTTTAAGTTTGTGCGATAGTCTAGTGTGTGTACATTGTCTCACAATTAAGTAGATTAAAGTTTTAAAGGTTTGTGGGATAGTCTAGTGTGTGTACATACATTGTCTCACAATTAAGTAGATTTAAGTTTTTAAGGTTTGTGGGATAGTCTAGTGTGTGTACATTGTCTCACAATTAAGTAGATTTAAGTTTTTAAGGTTTGTGGGATAGTCTAGTGTGTGTACATTGTCTCACAATTAAGTAGATTTAAGTTTTTAAGGTTTGTGGGATAGTCTAGTGCGTGTACAATGTCTCACAATTAAGTAGATTAAAGTTTTTAAGGTTTGTGGGATAGTCTAGTTTGTGTACATTGTCTCACAATTAAGTAGATTAAAGTTTTAAAGGTTTGTGGGATAGTCTAGTTTGTGTACATTGTCTCACAATTAAGTACATTGGACTTTTTAAGGTCTGCGGTTCAAATCTGACAGTTGAATCTTGCAGATTTTCAATTTTATAATTTTTTTGGCACAAGTAACAAATAAATTTTCAAAAATTTGACCAAACGAAAAATAATTTAAGTTATTCTGAAATTGTTCAGGCACAATGATAATAATATTAGAGTTATCCATAAAGTATGCCAAACTGGAGCTACTGGGGCTTCATAAGAAGTCAGGACGAAAACAGTACACAACACAGAGACACACATACATGGGAAAAAAAAGAGGAGACCAAACTAGTTTTCTCATGTAAATTGGTTCTCGACGTAATTTCCATCCTGGTTTTGGATTTGCCTTACCTGCGTTGTCACTCTTGCTCATATTCTTAATTAAATTCAAGCTTTGATCCTCCAAATCTTCTGAACTAAGTCACCCAGTCTCATGAACTGGTACCCAATTGCACTCACTTCTATGGCTACATTCAAACTGGGGGTGAAACAGGGATTCCAGGGTCAAAATAGGGCCCAAAGATAGGGTGAAATTACAAACAACTCTAATGGATTGAAGGATTGATTGGATTTTTCTTTTCAGTTGTTACAAGGGTCAGAGTGAACCAGCAACCACCAGTGTACGATGAAGGAAGGATGTGTGTGGTTGTATTCCTGTCCCATAACTAACCATGGTAGTCAACTACGTACCCACCATTCACATGTATCTACCTACCTAACATAGGTAGGTAGAACCTGACCCACTTGAGATTTAAAAAAAAAAAGAACCGAGACCAGCCCTCTTGAAATATGAAGAACTGGGTCCAGAACTAGATGGGAGGCTCTATTAATAATAATAATTAATAATTGACAAAACCATAGGTTATTTCCCAAAAAAAAAAAATAATAAAATTGAAATTGGGACTAGAGGTTTTCTTGAAAAGTCAGAACTGGTCAACACTGCTATGACCTCTTTTTTTCAATAAATTACTCTGGCATACAAACAAAATTAACTTTGGCATTCAGTAGCATTTGAAATTTGAGAACCCAAAAGCACATTTACTCTTAATTGGTCACACGACATAATATTTAAAACTCACCTCAGTCCTTCAGGCTGGTTGGTGCAGAGACCAACTTGCACAAAAAAACCGGCCCTCTGCCCGCCGGCCCCCTTGCACTTTGCCCTTTCTTTCTCACCCCCACACACACACCCATCCAATCCCTACAGCCCATCCGATTGTGGTGCAGTGGTGCAGGAACGAAATTAACTTCATGTAATTGTCCAAAGTGCTTGACATTCTGAGATGTGCACAGAACACCCAAAAGCCCACATCAAGTTTCATTTACTACTTACTGTGTAATAAAGCCGTTGGGCCAGCAACAACAACCATTACTACTCGAACCAGTGTTGGCCGGTTATCAGAAGCCGGGAACAAACCCCCCACACCCCGAGTGAGTCCGGGTATCAGACGTGGCACCAAACCCCATCCGGGTGTCACGACGGATATCAAAGTTGACAATCATGCTAACAATAACATCATATACCCGGTAAGTTTGGTATGTAACCATGATTGTCAAAAGATCAAATACCTGATTATTGTATGTAACCGTGATTCTCACTTTTTTTGAAAACGTCAAAGAGTCAAACAACGCCTGGGTCTTTGTCGGGTCTTTGATGAAACCTGGCGGTTCTTTGAATTTTTTTGAAGTCGCTAGAGCTGGTGGTTCTTTGAATCTGATTTTTTTTCAAATACCCAGACCTGGCAATTCTTTGATTCTGAAAATTTTCAAATACCTGAAACTGGCAGTTCTTTGATTCTGATTTTTTTCAAGTACCTGGAACTGGTGGGCGCTACAGAAATCAAATACCCACCCCACACTGCACCATACCCCCATAAGGTTATCAGAGCGGTTATTATTGTTCATAATCACAGTTCTCGAAAGAATTAAAGACTCGTTTCTGATATGTTTTAAACCGTGGTTCTTAATTTTTGTGAAAATTTCAAATAACCACGCATTAGGTCACCTGTTCTTTATTGGTTCTTCAATGAAAAGCCATCAGTTCTTCAGAGTTAGGTGTATGATCCCTTGCACTCTGAAGCAGTAGGTGTTATATTCCTCCTCTTCTCTTAGATCTCATGATTTACACTTGTTTAGGTTTCTCATAACCTTTGCTTTGTGCTTTATGATGAGTAAAGGTCACAAGTGCAATTTTTGTCATGAGTTTTTTTTAATGTTTGGGCATGCACATTTTTTAAAAATAAATTATGGTTTGCACTCGTTTAAGGTGTTACATAACAAGTGATGTTCATCTCATTATGTGTGCATTATGTGAAAAGAAACAACTGAAAGATTTATTGAACCAAAAAAAAAGAAGAAAGATGTAATATTTTTCACAATGTTTTTTTAATGTATTTATTTATTTAATTAAATTCTTTTTTGATATGTGTTTTGATAATTTGATTGAGATTTATGTATCACATCATTACTCTATAACACAAACCATATGATAACAAACCATTTATATATCTATAAGCATGTTCAAAATGACATGGATATTTATCTTTCCAAAGAAAAAAACCATGCATTTAAAACCGATGTATTTGTCAAATTATTTAAACAAGATGAAACAAAAGATAAAAAAACTTGAAAATGGAATTTAATATAGAAGAAAAGTGATCAAATAATGATTGAAGAAATATATTTGTAAATAATATTATCTTTGAAATTCATATTTGACATTTTGTTATCTTGTAAAATCAATCTTCAACAAAATTGAATAAGGACTTATGAGTGTTTACAAAATGTTATACATGCAAAATGTCATTTTGATTAGTGTTACAAGACTGCATACATACTAAAATAATTTTGTGCATGTCTTGTGACAAAATCAATGGATAGTAACAATCTATTGAGATAATGACATGTTTAACAATCCAAATTTTCCTATCATAAATATATAAAACTTAAACCTTTGCATGATTCTTCTATTAAATAAAAGTGATCCTTCTATTTATTCATAATGGATTGAATTTGTGATCTTTTCATTAATTATTTTGAAGATTTATTTATTAAAAATTCAATTTATATGGGCAAATGACCAACATTGTTTTCATTGCAAATGTCATTTCTTGATGATTAATCCTAATAAATTTATAGTATAAGAATTATCAATTTTTTATTATATGAATTTAAAATATCCTTGCAATACATGGGGTCCCCTATGAATTTTAATAACATTGCAAAAATCAATAAAAGATGAAATTGTTGCCATAAAACAAAAATGACTTGATGAGATCAAATGTTTTGTATGTGTTTTTAAACTCATTTGGTGATCCTTGTTTCTTATGCAAATATGACATACTAAAAGAAAACAATCCATTTTGTTTATTGCATAATTTATTACACATGGATGTCATTTTTATATTTACATATTATTTATTAACATAATGCCTTGGCATCTTTGACACTAATTATATATTATCTATTAAAAAAAAATTCAAAATTTTTTTTTCAAATAAAAAATTTTGTGAATGAAAATATGTAGTCTTTTGAAATATTGAATTTTTTTTTTTGACATGAAATATTCAAAAGTCATTAATTTTTTTACAAACATGCGTTGAAGTTTCCTTTGTACTATATTGATCAAATGTATCTAAACAACCTTGAAAATAGTATGAATCTATTAAATCATGTGTGTTTTCCACATTTCATGCATATGTTGTAATGGTTGCAACATTTTTTAAAGCATTTTTGTTGTTTTGAATTAAATGCATGGTATTATGAATGATTTGTTGTTATAAAAGTTTTACAACAAGAAAAAGGGAAAGAAAAAAAGATAACAAAAAAAGGGAAGATAAGAAAAAGTGACCTAATTTATGAGCAATACACCAATGCTGGCAAATTGGGTGTGAATTGAAATGGACAATAGTTTTAGAACCATGCAAATTACTCATAAAATTATTTTTTGTAATTATAAATTTTCCCCCCATTTTTTATGTAGTTGAAACATGTTAAAAATTTTGGTTTCAAATTTTTAATTACTCAAAGATTTAATTTTTTGGTTAACTCAATTGCATGTTAACTATAAATCATATGTTTCCCAACCTATTATCACTATGCATCACTTCTTGACTTTATGACAAATTGAAAATTTTGATGTGAAAAATTATTCATTATGATGGTTTTTTTTATATGTGCAAAGTTTTATGGAAAAAATCCCATTAAAACTAATATTTCTTAGTCCTTTTCTTACATTGTAATGTTTGTAACACACTATTGCAAATTTAAAACGTATTCCAATTGATAATTGAATTGTTGATATGTGCACCAATTTCACAACATTATGACAATTTAGGATGTTATCTATCTGTAACTACACATTTCCATAAAAAAAAACCTTCTCCAAATATTTATAAAAACACATAAAAAATGTGTTGCAATGAAAAAGTCAAATTATGACTACTTTTGTTTACACCGTACCATGGAAACACCCTAGGTGAAAATTAAATCTCATATTCTAAACTTAATGGAAGTGGAAATGATTTCATGAATAATTTATACAATCATGGATTATCAATATATGATAATTAATTATCTTTAAAATAATTTAATATTTAATTAGCTTTTAAATATGTATATTTTGACCTAATGTCAATTGATCATCACTAGTATTGCAAAATAATTTGAAACCCAAGTTTATTGAAAAACACATTTAATGCATTTGATAAGAGAGGTCTCCTATCAAGGTCTTGGGTGAAAACACATTAAGCCTCCCAAAAATTGTAGTCACAAGTATAATCTTTCTACAATTAAAAGTTTTGGTAATATATGCATCACATGTTGGATTATTTTTATTTGTTTTAAGAATATTTGCTTAGCTTTAGACTTAATCTAATCAATTATTTTGAAAATTTCAACAAACATTGAAAAATTTGAACACGTGGAGTATATTTGTGACCAAATAATACCCATCACATAGTTTGAAAATTTGAATATATACTTCAAAATTAAGGTTGTCGATGGAATTTTTGGGTGAATTTTTTTATGGCATATGATATTGATATACATCAATTAAATCTAGGAAAACTTAGAAATTTAAAGTTTTTGGATGAAATTCCATTCAAAAAATGTGTATTTTTGCATTTTTTTGGCAATGCATTCATAATAATATCTTCCTTTTAGGAAAAAACCACTACCATATCAAAAATGAGATGTAATAAATGGGCATTGCATTATTTTTTCAATTTCCTTTTGTTTGGTAATGTTTCATGAATCATAAACCTAAGGCCCTATGGCCATTGAAAAACTATAAGTTATATATTTTGTGTATAGGGTAGAAGCACAATTAGGTGGACTGTTTGAATTGTCACAATTGTAGTTTTTATTATTATTTGATGAAAGTACCATGTAAAGTGATATTTAACATTAATATTATCAAAATACTAGTTATCCATGTTAGAATAGACTAATAATGTATTTCATATTTGAAAATATGAATGAATTTTTAAAAAATGGAGTAATAATGGACTTTTGAAATTATTATAGTGACGTAGTCATAGGTACATAATTAACATGTAGATTGATGAAATAGGACATACCAATGTCCAAAAAATAAAAGAAAATCAGCCAACATAGATTGAAGTGTTTAAGTGTAAAGTGCATTCAAATTTTTTCATTTAAAGAAAATTTGTATTTTTGGGGTTATTATTGTTTCATTTGAGTATTTGAGAGTCCATATCTTATTGAAACTCCATGTTTTTTCATGATTTTTTTGACAAAACATATGAGCGACAATGGGTCCAAGTTGGCCTATCATTATTTTGGATGAAACCTAAGGAAATGAACACTAGATGGATTATTTGAACTCAATTAATATATTCCAAGTTTGTCCCAAGAACAAACATTTGTCCATCATTTCAAGTGTATGTGATGTCATACTGTTTAGATGATGTCATCAATGTATCACTTTTTTGAATTAATAGGGTTTAGCGCCTAGCCACCTTAGCTATAAATTAAGGTTTGCTATGTCATCATTCATTCAAATTATGCATTATTTTTGTCCACACCATTTTTTTGTTTCACATTGTCTTTCATCAATTGTAGCAACAAGTTTGTTTTCTATTTGTTTGAGCTCCACTTGATGTTATGTTCACAATAGTTCCAATTTGTGTCCTTTACATAGTGCTCATACATGTAGTTTTCATCCTTTGCTTTGCAGATTCAAGGCATTGTTCTCACTTTTTTTTACTTTTCATATCATCATCTTTATGCTTTTGTGTGGTGACACTTGTTTTGTAGATTGAAAGACAATCTAGATTTTAAACTTGAAAGTGCAATGGGTTCCCAAAAGGATAAAAATTGAAAGAGGGGGATCATTTGACTAGGTCTTGTAGAGAGGGCAAAACACTTTGCATTGCAACCTGAAGTTGGAGTCGCATTACAACCTATAATTGGATTGGCATTGCAACTTAAAGTCATTGCATTTCAACAAGAAGTTCTTGCATCGCAATGTGAAGTCAATGATGTTAGAATAAGGAAAGTTTGGCAGAATGCACGTCAAGCAAAATGTCGTGCAAAAAAGAAAGAAGAAAAACTACATATGTAATTCATGGTGAACACATTAAATAATTATGAGTAGATGATGTTATATAGAGAGATGCGAAAGATGTCATTGCATATTGTTGATTACATTTTGATGACTTTGCATCCTTGTCTTGGGCCAAATTATATGAAAAAGGTCATGGAAAAGGTACTTTCACACCTAGGTTGAGCCATTGTCTTCCTAGTTATGTTTTGCCAACACATCTTGCTAAAGGAAAACAAGAGGTATTGTTAGGTTTGAATATGTCTATAGATGCAAACAAGTTGGTGCAATCTAATGTGTCTTCGATGAACAAGAATGCCTTGTTGACTACATTAACATTTAATGTTAGTTTCTCAAGCATTCAAAGTGTTGTTAAGGTTCTTGGGGTACATCCAAGAGCAATAGGAGTTGCCAAACTTCGACAACAACTAGCTAACAAGGAGGCGAAGGAATTATGGACACTAAGGGTACATAAGGTTAAGGTTGATGTTGTATCCATAGAGGTTTGTAATTGTGTTGTGAATAGGTGGATTACTCAAACCAGGGTGAATCTAAATAAAAATGATGTCACACAATTGAAAGTGGGCCTTGATGAGCATGAAATGAAGCCAACACATTACTTGATGGAGACCCAAGGAAGACATTCTTCTTTTGGAAATTTTGAAGTTGATTTGTCAAATTGGATTGTAGACATTGGATCACATGGACTATTTGGAAATTGATGGTCAATGATGTAGTTTGTTCATGATCCTTGGGTTATATAATGATGATCTAGTTTAGATGGTATATCTAGTAATTGAATTTTGTGTCTAAAGGTAGACAATGAGGTACCTTGGTGTAATTTTGTTGGTGGGCTTTAATTAAATTTGTGTGAACTTTTGATGATCCTTGGTGTACACCTTTATTATGGATTGATGTACATGCTTTGAAGATGCATGTTGGATTTTATTTTAAAGGAAGGTGTGTTCTAAACATGTATGATGTCCATTGGATTTTGGACTAGTGTATGTTGTGAAGATGTTTTATGGACTAAATTGTGCATTTTGAAGATGATTGCTAGACTTCTATGTCCTTTGAAGATGTTTGTTAGATTGAACTATGTGTTTTGCAAATGTTTGTTGGACTTCTATGTGCTTTGAGGTTGCATGTTGGACTAGTGTGTAGTGTTCTAAGGATGCACATTGGACTTTTGTGTATTCTATGGATGCTTGCTGGACTTATGTGTGCTTGGAGGATGATTGGTGGACTTATATGTCCTTTGAAGATGTTTGTTGGACTGAATTATGTGCTTTGAAGATGTGTGATGGATTTGTGTTTGTTGTTCCGGTAGGATGTTATTATGTGGACACATGTTGGACTTCTGTGCACGGCTCAAGTAGGATGATTGCTAGACTTGTATGTGTTTAGAGGATGATTGTTGGACTTATATGTGTTCAAAGGATACTTTCTAGACTTTTGTGTGTGTTGAAGATAGTTGTTGGACTTTTGTGTGCTTTGAAGTTATTTGCTAAACTTCTAGGTGTTTTTTGTAGACTTTTGTGTGCTTTGAAAATGCCAACTTGTTGAACTTCTTTGTGCACTCAACATTCTTTTGTTGGACTTTAGTTAAATAGTTCTGATGGATATCCATTATATTTGGTGCTAGTTAGATGCGTATATTACATGTCACCATGGGGTAAACATTTACTGATATTTGTTATACTGAAGTTGATACATATACCTACTATTAGTTATAGATTCAAAGTGGTTGTAATAAAACTATATTGATATCCATTATGCTTGAAATTTGATTATGTACAAGTGTTTCAATAGATTGATGGACTTGTTGTGAAATCAATAAGGGATTGTAGTTATATTGATATTTATGTGTAGACCAAATTTTTTCTAAAATTTTATGTTGTTCACCTTTGAGTTATAATTAGGCAACTTGCATTTGAAAAACTAAAGCCATTTTTTGTGCGAAGAATGAAAGACCACAACACATGTTGTTGCATATACCATGTTGAAATTGATGAGCGTTGTACAACTTTTAACAACATGCAGAAATCTACACACAACTTTGATTGTACATGCAAATGTCGAATTTGTGGTTTCAATACTACATGCTCTAGTGTTTGTTGCAAAACTATTGTTGAATTATTTTCTGGAGTCACCCATATGTGGGAAAGCATTGTGTGCCAAAAAGGCAAATTTATGCAATGGCACAAACATGAATGTTTGCTTGGTGAATGTGACAAATGTGGTGTTAATGTGCTACTGCTATGTCCCAAGGAAATTGAGGGATTTGGTGATCATGTTGTGGCTTGGAGGTGATTTTCCCTTTAGCAAACTATGTTAGTGGCAAATAAACCATAAAAGAAATTCACCCTTATACACAAGTCTACTCCTATCAATGAATTAATTGCATATTTGAAGCCTAAGCTTCAATATTTTGTGCGTCATAATTTTGTTGTTAATTTGCAAGACATGCAATTCAGATATGTTTGAAATTTGTGCAATTAAAATCTATTATATCAGTGATTGATTTTGCAGAAAACTATTCTTTTGCAATTCAGAATGAAGTGCAATCCATGCACTAGCACTCTTATCAAATTTCTATTTTGGTTCACATTACTTATTGACCTAACCCCAATTTTGATCCAGATGATGTAGAATTTTTTTTGATAATTGAATATCACTTTTATATTAATGATGATTACAAACATGATTCCTATTTTGTGCAACATTGTTTGCAAAAACATTAGACTTACATGGTTGAAGAAGGATATGCCCCCTTTACTCATTTTGTGTGGTTAGATGGTTGTGCAAGCCAATTCAAGTCACATGAATCTTGGTATTTTGTGGGATGTTATCTTAATTTGACAAGTGGGTGTGTAATGATCTAGTCATTTTTTGGAACGAGTCATGGGAAAGGAGCTTATGATGGAGGTAGGGCTATTATCAAATATTTTTGTAACAAGAACAATTAAATGTGCATGGTACAAATGTAGCAAATGTTGTAAGTTTCCTATGCAAAAGTTTGTTTGAAAGGCCGAAAACCTCTTACATTGGCCACTGCAAGCCAATTAAAAGGATATTTTGGTTCATAGGTATAGATGATGTTGATCACAACACTACCCATACTTGTGATCCAATTTATGGCACTCAAAAATTACATTCCATATGTGCCTTCAATCAATATGATGTTACTAAACTAATGATCATAAAGTTGGCATGTTTTTGTTATTTTTACATGGAAAGACAATGTTAAATTTATTTGAAGTGGTTTATCAAATGAGTTGTGAAAAACTTAATGATTGATACTAGCATGTTTGTGACATGAAGTGTAGCCCAATTGAGCAATGAGGGGTTGTTTATGAGGTTCAATTCCTCACTGAGTTAATAAGTTTTAAGATTTGGGCAACTTGGGTAGAGTATGCAATTTGTGCACATATTTTTATCATCTATTTCATATGTCAAATTCATATGTTCTTGCCTAGTGGATAAGAAGCCAACATATGGGTTTATGGATGGTGTGAGCATTTAAGAAGTCTTGAGCTACTGAAGTTGGCCATGAGTAATAGATTGAAATTTCATGTGCTACTTGATGTCCTTTCTAGGGTCAACATATATTGGAAGTTGGCCAATTTTTTTCTTATTTAATGCTGATGGTCACAATGATGTGAATAGTGCTAAACATGCATTGCTTGCTCCTAAGAAACCAAACACCACTCCAACATTAGCATTGCCACAAGGAACTAGCTCAATGACCATTGAAGCTATTGTTGTTGTTGCTACAACATAAGGCCTTCAATTGCTAGTTCAAAGTAGTAATGTAGCTCACTCACAAGGTTGCTATGAACCCATCATTCAAGAGCCAATGACACCTGAATCTAATGATGTGTCGGACTACAATATTGAAGATTACCCACTTGCAGTATTTGACCTAGTTTTGAGTTGACAACATTGTTCTTCAAGCTCAATGGTTAATTTGTTCCTAAGAAGTGTGGAATTTGTATTGTGGTGGTTCCCAAGTTTGCATATGTAATATCAATCATTCTGGGCTTCCTATCATATGTGAATTGCAAATACATGGTGGGTGTGAGCATCACTTTCCAGCCACTTGAATTCCTAACTACAAATCCTTTTCAAAGGGCCTATTTCTTAATGCCACATGAAGAAACAAGAGACAAACCTTTCCAAGATAATCCCAAAACAAGATCTCTTCCATAGGAACTCAAAAACTTACTACACTTGTATGTGTGCAAAGGTGAACATATAAGAATAGGAAGGGTTCTTTCCATAACAAAATCCTCAAAGGTCACAAATCCCTAGATGTGAATTATATGCAAATATAATTTGTTCTTATTTTGCTGTTATTGATGATGAAGATGCCTTTTTTGCTAAGTGGCAACTTGTTGTGGAGGATTCTTTTTTTGTTGTCCTGGTTGTTGTCCTTGAGTAACCACCTGCTGTGCCACATTCACCATTGCTTGAAGCTGTTGAAAACTAGCATGTGGTTATTGATGGTGAATGATTCAATAAATGTTGGTATTGTTGTTGTTGTTGTATAACTTCTTGTTGTTGTTGAAGAATTGCAACTTGACACCCATAAATTCAATTTCCTTAGTAACTTCCTATGCCTACAAAGGTGAAGGTACAAGATAAATTCTTAATCATAATAAGATTAGTAGTGCAGTCAACCTCCATGTCATGAGCATTGATGATGTTTTCTTGCATTAGGACCTCTCCATAACTTTAAGTTGAGAGATATTCCATCTGTCCATCAAGCTGTGGGAAGTAACAGCTTTGCAAGCTAGAGTTGGGAAAGTTAGATCTGGGAAGAGACTATGTACTCTGAAGCATGCATTCAAACCCCAAAATAAGAACTTACCCAAAGATGGTGTGAGTAATAGAAATACCTCTTCATGTTTATTAGAGGACATCAACATTGTACCTTATTTGAGTAGTGGGATAGTTCTGCAACCTCTCATCAATATTGTATCTCAATTGAGTGGCATGCTCATTCCAAGTTGCAACATGAGGTTTCCTGG
>Ga0116227_10003948_pt1 | contig 32511 bp, 44 predicted proteins | sample S1TSphgellanicum_FD_89693 | JGI IMG/M metagenome (GOLD analysis project Ga0116227, IMG submission 89693) | Host-associated microbial communities from peat moss isolated from Minnesota, USA - S1T2_Fb - Sphagnum magellanicum MG | ecosystem: Host-associated > Plants > Peat moss > Unclassified... | reverse complement strand
GAGAAAGACCGAGAAGTTCTGCAGTTTCATTTAAAACTGGATCTTGGTTTTGCAAAGTAACTTGTTGATTAATTGCAACATATAAACCATAGAAACTCATGGTAGCATCGATATCAACTGCAGTTAATGGAGTCGCGGGAGGTGTTGCCCCGGAAGGTCCAAGAGGAACTGGTGCTGTTGGTAAACGATCATAACGACGCATACGAAGTGTGCGTCCACCTTTTGCTGGCAATCGTTTCATTTCAGCGCCGAGCTTGTGAATAAGATTTGGAGTTCTTACTGACAAAAGCACATCATCAAACGTCTGTTGCACTGGCGCAGGTAAAGTATTTACGGTAGTAATCATAATACTCTCCCAAAGCGAACAAGCTTTGATTAAAAAAATATATATAACAGTAAAGAAGTGGACTATGCTTCATTTAATCCAAGAGCTCGATGAACGCTCATACACCGAAAGGCTCGGCGAACACCTAATACGCCGAAAAGCTGACGAGGCTGATACGTCACAGCGTAGAATATCACAAATAATATAAATACAAAAAGGGATACCGAAATATCCCTCATTGTATATGAGCTAAAGGTGTCTTGAGAATTTTTGCGCGCTGACATGAGTACGTACAAACGCGCATAGGAAGTAGGTTGTAGGTACCTATAGTATATATTATTCCTATATGAACCTAAAACAAAATATCGCAGCTAGTTATGCATCATTCATTTCGTAATGGTTACCATCAGGGCGCTCTTTAAATACTCCACCCCATCTATTTAATGGATGTAATGATTCCCAGTACTCACCAAATGGTTTATGGTCAGTACTATTGGGAAGATAATTCCCGTCTTTAAAGAGATTAATATCCAATGCAAGGCGCTTACAATGTAGGCTATCTTTTATTCCCTTACCTGATTTAGCATAGATCTCAGCTTGCTCAACTGTTCTAAAAGCCTCACCAAAAGTAATGGTATATCCATGCGCATATATAAATTCAATAAGTTGTGAAATATTGCGCGCAAACAGTGCCTGTTTATCCTGTAGTGTCATAGTTAATTCCTAAAGAAATCTTTTCGCTTCTGCTACTTGTCTTCTTAGTTGTTCTTTGCGTTCTTCTGTAAGAACTCGTCGATCGTACTCACCAACACGCGCCAACGGTGTTTCACTAGCCTGAGGAGAAATAGTAGCCGACGATTTAACTTTATTCTTATTACTCGACAGGCGCTTCTCAGCATCAATAACAGCCGGATTTTCATGTGCAATACCCAAGTTTTTAATAAGAGTATATGCTGCCTTTCCTTTGGCGTACAAGTTTGGATTGTACATCATTGACTCATAAGCTTCAGGATACAGCGTGCTCAATGTTTTTATATTATCCGCTGTAATGACTTCATCAAAATCAGAAAATTGTGCCTTGAGGCGAATTTCTGCAGATTGCTCCGCTGATTGCTTTTGTATGTCATCTATTTTTTTGTCATATTGCTGAGTAACTTTTTGAATGATCTTTTTCAGGTGCTTACCTTCAATAAGATCTTCGTCTGAAAAATCAGGAGTTTCGTCTGGAGTCTGCATTCTAGTTTGATTGGCGCTGGGCTCTGATCTTTTATTATACATCTCTTCGAGTTCTTTTATTCTGCGTTCTTTCTCTTCGAGTTTTTCGCGCATTATACGAAGATTGTATTCACGAAGTCCTTCCTTCTCCTTCGGTTGCTCAGTCGAGCCTGAGCTGACAGCTTGCTGAACAACTGAAGGAGAAGAATCCTGTTGAGCTTGTTGCTCTATCATTGATTTAACTTGGTCTTGCACTAATTCATCATGCATATATTTCATTCTCCCCAGAATTAACACGGATTACTGCATCTTTTTTATCTTCGCCATTTTCTTTTTTTACCCAAGAAAATAATTCTCCTGATTCCATCAATGTCACATACTGCGCTAATTGACGAGTCTCAGGATCTTCAAGAAACTTGATCGTATTTCTTAGTATAAATTTATAGAGTGATTGTCCCGGTATAACCCATAAAAATTCCAACTCACCGCTTAATCGGTGATATTTCCACACTGATTGGGAATATACAGGAGTTGGGCACGATAGACGGGTAAATACTATGGACTGTATTCCTTGCATAAGACGTTCTTTTTTAGGAACAAGGACTACGTAGAAATCTTTACCGGTATATTGCGTTTTATCTTTTGATAGTGCGACTGATTCATGGAGTCTTCTAAGAATTTCTTTTTCCATTAATCGACGGTATTCAATTACATCGTCATCGAGAGTGTTATTGGCTAATGCATCAGTAACAGCTTGGCCATAGGTTTGTTTGGTCATAATACTTTCTACTCCTTCTTGTGAGCATCAGAGTACCACAAAATATATCCAATATAAACGAATACGGCATATATCCCTATACGGAGAGTTATAAGGATACATGCCGCAATAAAGAGGGAGGCGATGTTTATCGAATATGGGCGTGTGATCTAGAGTTTTTACGCCGCTTCATTTCTTTTTCTAAGCGTCTTGATTCGCTTAAAGCTATAGCAATCGCTTGCTTTGGATTGTTCACTAATTTACCATGTTTTGAGCCGCTGTGTAGTTCATCTTCCTTAAACTCACGCATTACTTTTTCAACTTTACGTTTTCCTGCGCGTTTAACAGCTGATTTTCGATCTTCTGCTCGTTCAACTTTATCGAGTTTGCGATGAACTTTTTCATCTGCTTTCATTGCACGCTCTGCTACTCGATGAAGTTTCTCTTCTTTTTTGTGCAACTTATGTTCTTTTTTATGTAGCATCTTTTTTTTCATACTCGTTCCTTTTTTTAGTAATAAACAAGGGTAGATATATTTCACTCTACCCTTATATTTACTGACTCAACTGAGAATCTCTATACCAAGCTTTACGCATCTTGGTAGAAGCGTGGCGTTGATTGTCTTGTCTGAGCTCTTTAGGTGTTTTTAATACCTTATAAGCAAGCTTCATCCATTTTTTATGTGGACGAATTGTTGCAACAGGACTTGCCATATATCACCTTAGTACTTAGATGGGCGTTTTTCACGACGTAAGTCACGGCTATCGCGACTTATTTGATCCTGAACTCCGGTATAAAGATTTCCGATTGCGCTTCCATCAAGAGCGTAGTAATCAGGCATATCATAATATTCATGCACTACACGTTGTGGTAAGCAAGCAGGAGCACTCATGTCTTCTGCAATCATTCCACGACGGTGTGAACGATACATCATATCATCTCTTTCATTACCACGTTTTGCATGTTCGCGCATATCTTTGTGATGATGTCTTTTTGCCATGACGGCCTTTCGGATAGTAACTGCGGTACACGCCGCAACGTGTGGATATATTCCACCGATCGTCTAACTACCCTGCTTCATTACAGGGATTTTTTACTTACTTAACACTTGTATCTGTTGATTTAGTAGCATCAGATTCGTGTTCTTTTATCGCTTCAGAAAGAGCAACTAACTTATCAACAAGGGTACATACTGTTTCTATATTATCGGCAGTGAGCGACTGAGACAATGTTTTAATAAAATCTAAGAACATTGGGTTTTCCTTTTTAATTGGATTAAATGATTGGTGTATTTTCTGTAATAGTAACTTTATCAACATTCGATGAGTCCTTTAACGCACGTGACAATTGAACCATTTTACCCAATTGGTCGAGATCAATACTTTGCAGCTCTCGTATTGCCTTCACAAAGTTAAGTAAAGCTGCTTCCTCATCCTTATCAGCTTGTGCACGACGCTCAATTGCAAGTGCTTGATTTTCTTGAACGCGAGAAAGTCTTTCAAGTCCCAGTCCTTCTTGCGCAACAGCAGTAGCATTAGTAAGCTTTGCCTGTGCTTGAGTTTGCTGCATCTGTACTTGCATCTGAGCTTGTTGTAATTGAGAGTTCTGCTGCTGAACTTGTTGCATGTGCTGTATGAGTTCAGTTTTCTTCTGAATAGTAGCTGATTCAATCATTACGGTATCTGGTATTGCAATACCCATTTCTCTCAGATATGACAATTGTGCAAATTGCATTTGTCGCTGTGATTGTGTATCGAAACCATCTTGGACCATGCAGTGATACTTGCCGAATGCCTTATTAAAGAACTGTGGAGCTGGTTGCTGGCCTTCAAGGATAAGTTGTACTTTGGAGGGACCGTAGTTAGTGCGAATCATGTCCATCATAATATTACCGAGCATATTTTGAGATTCATCAAGATTCTCAAAGAGTGGCTTAAGGGTAACAAACCCAGCTGTTTGACGAATTGCGGTCTTAAATCCAGACGCATTTTCGTCAACAATATGTCCCATGTTTTCTTCAGTTATTCCAGAGACAAAATTAAGCTCTCTGGAGAAGGTTTCTTGAAGCTGGAAGAATGAAGGTGGTATTTGTGGAGGAGTTATTGGCTGAATGTCAGTCATCTGCGCATCAGCTTTAATCGGTATAATCCTACCTTGTCCCGTTTGGAATAGATGTTTAACGTCTATAATCGAGTTTTCCTTAAAGATAAACCCTGAGTTTACCTGAGACTCAAGCATATCAGCAGATAAGATGATCCGACGGTTAAGTAACATTTGAGGATCACGCAACGAACGAGCTATTCCTTGTATCCTGCTATAAAAATACGGCATCATTGGATTATAGTATCCAATAACTGGGACGAATGGATAGCAATCAATACCAAATGGATTAGGACCATCATAGAAAACCTGATTTTGAATCATGATAGCTAATCTAATAGTGGGAACTACTTGATCCTCTAAAGAAAGTTCTGGGTTAAGACTTAGCATGAAATCTAAGTCTGTAGACTCAACTTCTTCGGGAGTAACTTCTCTAAAAGCACCCGTATTCTTATCTATCAATATCTTACGTTTACGATAATCACGGTAATAATATTCATCGTATGCCAAAAGATTCTGTGAAGTTTGTCCGTAAGACTCTGGAATGTACTGGAATCGTCCATCACGGCCCATACCCGTAGGATTTCCTGGAAGTGCCATGATCTTATCATAGAACTCTGGCATCAAGTTTGCAGCTTCACCGTGCGAAAGATAGCTACGTACCCAAATAAATTTACAATCGGAAAGATCTTTTTCACGGAAGTATGGATCTATGAAGAACTGGTTATATGAAAGATTCTTACAACGAATATCACCAAATATAGGATCATCGCTGAAATCAATGTAAAGCTGCAATAAATTCATACCGGTAATGCAAGCACCTTGATGGAATGCTTGTGAGATCTTATGGTACACATGATCTTTCTTGAATATGTGAAGAAGGATCTTAGTCCATTGATCTGCAGTTATTTGATCTCCATTTTCTAGGGGTATTACAATGGTAGACTTGCGATTATCTATTTGACGACCGGATACCATGCTCAATAATGGACGAACGCGATTAAAGTAGTAATTAGCGTTCGCGTTTGAAGTGAGATTGGTATTTATTTCGGCCATAAGCGATGTATCACCAGCCTCAAGGCGTGTATCTAGTGTAGCTTCTGTCCAAAATACCTGCCATATAGATTGATTTGCATTATAATCCGTATCGATTTTACGTTTAATATCGGTAAAATCTCCTGGAAGATATTCTTGAGGCCTGATAAGCATCGTCGCATTCTCTCCTAGATATTATTTCTTTTTCTTGCGTAGTTTACTTAAAGTGATTGCCAATCGTGCTCGTTTTCCTAGTTTACCACCCTTTTTGGCGGCAGACTCGAGCTTTTTTTCTGGAATCTTTTTCTTTTTGCTGATGCCGAGCTCTTTATGTAATGAGCCTTTCTTTTCGACAGCATCTTGTATCCAATATTTTTTCTTAACGATTTTATTTTTTACAGGCATAAAAATTCCCTTTTTATTATATATACCGTACAAAATACGTCGGACAAAATTATAAGGATAAATACGTGCCGAGTGAAACTAAATCTTTATGGTAGATATATTCATCCTCATTAATCGTATAAAGCGTCCTAATGAATGACCTGTAACGAGAGGTGAGATTTCTTTTAGTGGAGAGTGACCATTTATCGTCATTATCAATCGCTTTAAAGACGGGAGCGGGATTGATTTGCATACTTTCTAAAGTCGCGTGCTCAAAATAGTGTGGTAGTAAATTAATGACCGTATTAAGTGCCCATCGATATGAAGGTTCATCTGACTTTTTCTTAATAGTGCCAATAAAATAATTCATTCCTATTTTAACATCGTTACTTATAAGTGATTCGTAAGATTTATTTTGACGATATAAAGGTCTCTTCGTACTCATGCTTCATTCCTATCTATAGCCGCTGTACCTAAAATTCTTATCAAGTGCGCGCGGAAGCACTTGCTTGTTTCCATATAATGCCTCTGCTTTTTGTCTTTCAAATTCTTCAGATGTTAATCCACGACGTGTTTTATGTAATGACATGCACATATACCTTAAAGCATCTGCATAGTTTGAGGCCCAATTATGCACGGGTTTGTTTTTATAAATACTACGAACTTCATCCCATTCTCTACGATAGTTTTCAAGGGCATTAACAAGAGATCGGCACTTAGTTTCATCTATCCAGAACTTATTGAAATGAGTCCATACGTTTTCAATACCGTCTTCTATTCCTATTTGATCTAGGAGTGTGAAATCGATACCGAGTTGTCTTGCTTTTTCATAACGGGAAATAGCTCCGCCACCCCACTCACGGACTTTTATGTCGTGAGGAGCAAAGTATTTCCCGTATTTGTAAGGCTTGTCTTGCATTATGCGTGCGTAATGGTCGAGCCCGTGACCCGTATTTGAGTAGCAGTCAATTATACGGATCACGGTGCCATCACCTACTACCTGAAACCAGATAAGTGTGGTGGCATCATTTACGCCAATATCCATGGAAACATGAACCAGCAACCCTGGCTCCCACGATACCGCGGTAATTTGTCCATGTTGGCGTAAATAATCAAGATTTTTAGAATAATACGATCCCTCAACACCCCTATCGAAGGAACATTCATATTCTTGAAGATACAATTCTTCAGACATTTGTGCGCGCTCTTGCATTAGAACATCTTCAGGAATGTGTTGTATATCTGAAGTTTTCATATGAAGAACGTACCAGTCTGGAAGCTCTTGTGCCATCTTCCATAAATGCCACATATGATTCTTTCCAAAAGGAGTTGAGAGCATCATACACCATCCTCCATTAGCTGCGAGGATAGGGCGAGCAAATTCATATGCTTTTGGTGTCATACGCGAGTATTCAGAGAATACAATAGCATACGGATTAGTTCCTACAAGTGATGTATCGTAAGAATCGCCACCAATACACTGTAATATTGATCCATTTTTAAATCGTATCTTCATTTCAGCTACGTTAATTGACTCGACGAGTTGCCGAGGTATGAAGTCGAGGAACTTCATACCATCGGATGAAATAGCGTCAAAAATTGCCTTACGAGCTTGTGAATAAGTGGGGAGGGCGTAATATACGAGGCATATCTTTTTCAAGCATTGTCGTATGCATAAATTCCAAGCGGTTATATCCTTGCCACAGCGTCGAGGCATAATTGCAAGTACTTTTCTATATCCCTTGTTCTCTACTGCATCGAATAGCGCTTCTTGATACCAACGCAGCTCGAACCTATCGAGTATTATTTTACTTTCTACATCCACCTTCATAGCCGAAATTCTCCCGTATCGGTTAAGAGAGCATAGTAAGGGGTATGATAGATAATACAAGCAAGTTATGACTTAACTTTTACCTTTTTTTACTACGCTCTCTTATTTTAGTGAAGATCTTTCATTGAGATCCTTGCTCAGAGCATCTAGAGATGGAATTTTCTCACTTTCAACACATGCCTTAAAAGTAGCAGGAAAGTAAGGAAAGACCATATCATACATAGCGTGCGCTATTAATCGGGTTTCAAGTTGCGATGCATGATGGAGCCTATAGCGCAAGAATCTAATGAAAGATCGTATGTTCAATGTCATGTAGAACTGAGTATACATCCCCATTGGTAAAATGCCACGTGCTTGTTCATGCGACACACTATTTCTTAATAAATCATCATAAAGACTGTACGCCAACTTACAATGTTCATCATATCGCTTGGTAAGCACTTCATCTACAAATGGAGACCCTGAAGATACTCCAAAAATGTTCGATTGTGTCCTCCAAACCTGTGGAACATACGCATCATACTCTATTTTCTTATATCGATGATTCTCTTCGTAAATAGCAACGAAATTCGTAAATAGCAACGAAATGGCAGCGATGGCAATTTTTGCCATCGCTGCCATTTCAATGAGATACCAAATCTGTGTCGCATAATTTGTCTCACAACAAAAATTGGTGCTTTAATTCTGAATGTCACGCTTGCATGTTCAAATGGAGCTTCATTCTCATTTCTAATCAAACATTCTAATAATTTTGCATCCCCTTCGTTAAAATCCGAAGTATGAGACCCTAAAGATACACGGGCAGCATTAACAATTAGTGTGTCATTCCCATTAATTTTTAATAACTCAACGCGACTTATGCCATCGGTGAGAGGATCTCTTTGATCTTTTATACGGCTATCATGAGAGTCAGAATCTACAGAAGCACTCGGCTCGGCAATCCGAATTCCCTCTATATCTTTATTAACCCAATATATGTAATAAATAACAGTACCGACCGTCACCACACTACCTGTCAGTGACGCTATAAAAAAAGGCTTAGAACCTTCAGTTAAGAACTCTAATTTATACGAGCGTCTCTGAGACACCGCAGATCCGAATAATGGAAAACCAACCAAACTAACGCATAGCAGTACGCTCTTAAATAAGTGCTTAATTACTACTCATCCCCCTAAAAAATAATACACAATTACTTACATCACCAGTAAGTCATGGATTTTATCCCTAAAACCATATTTTTACTCACAAATTTCAATAATAAAATATGCTGCTATTCATCACTCAAAGCCTCAATCGACGCAACAACTACTATACTACCAACTATTACCAAACAAATGCATGAAAGTATATCTATATTCACTACTAACACCCTTTTTAAAAATTATCAGACACACTTATTAAACTATTGCTTTTAACTTTACAAATATGTTAAATCTTAAAAATTATCAGACGCAAATAGTTATCGAATTCAATTATGCGTTTTTTAGTTAGATGGTATGCGTTAAAGCCAAACAAAGATAAACAACTGCTGATGTTGTAACAATCCCACAACAACCAACCCAGACTTTAAAACATCTACGAACGTCTGCTAAATTATTATCAATGCGATCTAATGCTTCCTGATTCTCGCGTTCAATCTGACCCATTCTTGTTTGACTAATAACCTGAGATTCTTCTACTTGAGTAACAACAGACACTTCAGGTGTAGTATCCCATGCGTACACGCGAGATCTATCGATAACTGCTTCTGAATGATTAACTACTACTGATACCTCAAGACCAATAGTCTTTCTGTCTTCACGACTTAAAGGAGGCACCACAATAGCCGAATGAGCAGCTGGTGCATTAGTAATAGAAATAGCCTTCTGAGAAGTATATGTAAGACTACAAACACTTAATGGAATAGAAAAAAAAGATCTTTTCATAGAATTCCCCAAATATGAAAAATGCCCAGCATAATAAGCCAGGCACCACTGATTTTAATACAAAAATATTATTCACTTCTTGTTTGAATGTAGTAGAACAACCAAGCAGCGGCAGATCCACCAATAAAAGAAGAAATACATGAAACCGCAGCAACTCGATAATATACTTCACGTATTTCTTTACGTTCTTTAGATTTCTGTTGAATCTCACGCTCCCAGCGCTCGCGTTCTCCCCCAGACAAACCGGTAAACACACACAATGTGAAACACAATATTCGCCCGTACATATATTCTTACTCCTTACATATATCGTATGTCTGATCATAACAATAGTCGGCACAAAACTAATACCTATGTTACGCCTTAAGTAGCTACCATCTTATTATACCTCAATATCAGATTCCTTACTCGAAAATCTTTCGGGAACTAGGGCAGTTTTTGGCGCTGGAGCCATCTGAACAACTATTGTCCCTGAGCCCTGAGACTCCCTATCTTTTATCTCAGCTTTCCACTTAATAAACTCTTTATACTCAGAATCGTATAATGGCTGAAAACGTTCCACCGTTGCTGCATCATACTTGCGAGTCAGCGCTCCTATCTCCCTCCGAGATGCGATGCGATTAAGAGCAAGCTCATACGTCTGATTGAAGAATTCATATTTCTCCTTCCATCTATACACCGTCTTTGTTGGTATTCCCTTCTCAAGATAGAAATCCTTAAAGCGTAACGATGTATCCAGCAACGACCAACTATTCAATTCTTCTGAAAGCCGCTCAATAACCGCAAGAGAAACCGGCTTCTCCCGAAATGTCATAATATCTTTATATATATCTATTATCTTAACCTTCTCTTTGTCCATCTTTGGCATGGTTTTATTATTGTTGATATTATTGTTAGATTTTGTCTTTTTTGTCATTTATTTCCCCGATAAATATATTTGTTATGTCAATTCAACAATAGAAAATTCAATACGTGGCTTCATGCTATATCTCTTCATAACAAGTTCAGAACAAATTATTGAATCGTCTTCGTAGAGAATACCGATACCTACATCTTCAATAAACTTGAGACAGTTTGATATATCAGGACGAGTAATGTGCCATTTATCTTCAAGGCACTCCATCTTCCTATTAGACATTTTCGGAATACGCATATAAAAAGTAACTTCAAGATGGATCGGGCCCTTATAAAATGGACGATCCCCATGCAATCGCGCCAAATATAATCCGTAATACAACTTTTCTTTCTTTTGAGAATCGAACACGTTACCATTACCCATACGTGGCCGAGCGAGAGCCAGCGGGTCTAATTCAATCACATATCGAAACAATCCTTCATTACTCATGCTACTCACTCCTAAACACGAATATATTTCAAATAAGACGAACGATTATGAATTGCGAAGCTGCTTATACCTATCAATCATTTCCTGTGGAACCTGGACGCCCTGTTTCACCAACTCAGATATTTCTTCCACTAGTTGAGCTTTGACTTGCGCCTTGTCTTGGGATCTCTCATCACTTTTATGGATTGTAGCACTCTGCTGGGATGATGATTCTGAAGCAACAAGGGGACAATTGACGCACTGTATCGTTGCATGATAGTCACGCGCTCCTTGAAGCATAGCTCTGAATAAGTCTATCATAATACCTGACATAGCGCCGGCTCTTTGTTTTGCAGACTCTTCGTAACGGGCAGCTTCCTGTGTATCCATGTGAGCCAACTTGATTCGATCATCTTGTAATTCGCCCTTACGTGAAAGAGCCTGTATTTCCTGTTTTTGTTGCTGTTCACGAACCATGTCTTGTTGCTGGATAAGTCGCTCTGTTTGCGATCTATCTTCTGTTCTTCTTGTCGGTGCGGGGCGTGCATTATCAACCTTCACGTGCCGAACTACACCAGCGCGCTTCTCTTCGTATTGCTTACAACAAGAGACCAAGAACGCAACTGGCTTGTAAATTCTGTCCTTGTTCTTCTGATACTGGATCAATGCATGACGAATTGCACCTTCTCTGTACTGCGAAAGTGTTCTCTTTTCTTCAAGGTTTAAGTGTGGATCCTCGATGGATGCGATATGGGCTGGTATCATTGCTTTACTACTCATTTCGATTTTTTCTTCTCGTGTGCGCGCGCGTGTCTCGAGAGCGAAGTTACCTTCAGGTAACGAGCTTGAGAGCTGCTTGCTAGAATTTATAAATAAATTACTAATATATTGTGTGATGTCAGGTTCAATATGTGCAATCGCAAAAAACGATAATGCATGAAAAATATGCTTCAATTTTGATCTATTAAAATGATCTTTAAAAAAGTCGGAAATAAAATACCAACAAGACGTCTTATGCCGATAAATAGACGACACAATTCCCAACTCACGAAACTTTTTGATTATTCTATTTACATGTTCACGCGTACAATCAGCATACTTACCCAAAGTATCCTGTCGCATATATACTTTTCCCGTAGAACCATGCATATATAACATCGCATTCAACACACGACGCTCTGCATCAGTAAATCCAGCAAAAAACTTAATGGGACTCTGAATAATATCCCTATTAATTTCAGGATTTTGTACAATTTTTTGTTGATTATTCAATCTGAGGATGTTAGCATAATTATGCATTAAAAAATCCCCCCTTGGGCCTGATTGAAATTATTAATGTACAATTATCAGATCTGATTACTTTAAAAGCTCTGATTATTTGCATGCAAAACCCCTTTGTTTCAGACTCGATTGTTCCAAACCCCTTTGTTTGAGACTTGATTGTTTGAGACTCGATTGTTTGCAACTACTTCGTTTAAGACTAGCTTGTTTGAAACTCATTTGTGCCAAACTTCTTTGTTTGAAACTCATTTGTTTAAGACTAGTTTGTTTTAGACTACTTCGTTTAAGACTCGATTGTTCGAAACTTCTTTGTTTCAGACTCGGTTTTAGACTCGGTTTTAGACTCCTTGGTTTGCATGATGAATCATCTGATTTTCTGATCTTACGATCTTTTGATCTTATGATTGATCTTATGACTGACTTTATTGAGTGGTATTGATTTCTACTCTCATTGGGGAAACTATTAGACTGATTTTGTGATTTTTGAATGCCGGTAAAACAGTGAATAGTAGAAATCCTGGACAGACTGCTTACTATATTGCGAGCTGGTATTTGATATACGTGATTCTGAGTATGTAAATCTGAACTTGTGTTTAATGAATTTTTACACATGCGCTGCTTCATCCTTAAGAGTAATTACACGCGTAAAAGATAAAAATTTAATGCAAAAAGGGATTCAGATAAAAATGAATCCCTTTCTTTTTGAATCATGAAAAAACTTAAAAAAATAGTTCCCAGAGGAACTTTAGGGGTTTTTACTGAACAATCACTTAAACTACACATCTATAATTTTTTCTTAAGTTAAAAGGGGGTTGCTGACTGCTTACATTAATCATTACGGAAATTATAAAACCAAGAAAAGAATTATACAAATATTTTTTTATAAAAATCATTTCTCTAACTACAATAGATGTACATCATGGTAACTTGGCATGTATCAAAAATGGCCTACATGCAACGAAAAATCCATCCGCGATACGCTGCTTAATACCTCTCACTTTCTTTTCATCTTTATCTTTAAATAACTCTCTCAATGTTATTTCCCTGAAGTACCCAGAAATATTAGAATCCATTAAGTATGAAAATAAGACTGTTGGCATCCAACACTCTATCTTGGGATATATAATAATATTCTTATCATGGTTATTAACAGCAGATGCGGGAAAATAATCTGAAATACTGATTCCACTTTTCAAGCGACGCACCCCCATAGTGACACGAAATACGTTTGTTCTTCTATCGTGAGTATGCTTGAAAGTAAATGAAACATCCCCACAAAGATATGTAGGATTGGAAGAATGATCATTCTCCTCCAAGTAATGCCTAACCTGAATATCATAAATCTTAACAAGCATGTCTATTGCGATATTTTTCATACAACAACACCTCTCTACTATTGGGGATTTATATGCATTAAAAAGGGCCGCTTAAAACGATAAATCACATCAAGGACTTTATCCTTGAGACTTATTTTCATTTGCTTATGGGCATTGTTATGCACGCACGATAAAACAGTGTCTTTGAAATAATACGACGCAATACTCACATGATCATACAGATCGTCAGGCATCCATTCTTCCTCCTGCGGAAAAAGAACGTATGATTTTGCACTAGACCCAGGATTCCTTTTCTCTACTCTTTCAATGTACTTCTGCGTAAAGTTCATCACGCCGACCGTCATACGATACGACCCACTATCAAGACTAATAGTAAACGATACCATAGATCCCAAATACATAAAATCTTTTGTATTTTCAACAGATTCTCGATAACGACTGACTTCAATGTCATACAATTTCACAAGTTTATCCACGGTGCTACTCCTATAGATGAATAATTACTTAGAGAAATTATGCCATATCTTATCTTTGATTGCAAGTTGTTATTAGGTATTGATAGTTTTTATTTAATTAAAGTTCCATTTTTTCTATATATTTCTTTATCTTTACAATAGTTTTCATGGAAACATCTTCACCGCGCGTGAATTTATTGATGGTGAAATAATTAATTCCTATTTCAGTAACAAGGCGCCACTTAATTAATCCGTGGGTGACCATAATATCTAACAAACGAGATCGCAATCTTTGCTGGTTCTCTTTACCAGTTAGATTCTCTAGATTTTCCATCAATATTCTCCAATCGATTATTTTATTCTCTTATTAAATAATAACAGCTATTGAATTGTATTGCAATAATATGTTTGACATTGTCACACTTTAGTATATATTAATAGTTGAAGCCGCTAGTTAATAAACAGTTCACTTTATGTGGATAAAAGTCACGCTAGCGGCGATATATATATAACTCCTGGTAATGCATGAGTAATTTGGTGGTTGTTTTCTCACATTACTGGGAGTTATTTGAAAACTGAGGAACTTATGAACAGCTTACAATCTACTGAAATAGATCAATTAATGCTTGCATTATCTAAGGTGCATGAATCTTTTGGTGTTGTTATTGGTAAAGACGCTAAAGGGCACAAGGGAACGTATGCAAAGCAGGATACTATTTTAAGTACGATTGATGAAAGATGCCGCCCCTTTGGATTAATATTGACTAGGAAGTCTATCATTTTTGATTCCGGTGTTGAATTGCTGGAGACACTGCTTTTTCATATCCCAAGTAAACAATGGACTAAATGCATATCTCGTCTCAATATAAATTTAAATGCTCAATCTCCAGATCAAGTATGGGGCGGTTCTCTTACGTATCACAGTCGATACGATGCACTTTCTATTACAGGAATGTGCGCGTCTGATGATCCGACAGATAATGATGGATGGAGTAACCAACAAGCAGAAGAAAAAGTTGGGTATATAAACGAAAAGCAACTTGCGCTATTTCGCGCAAAATCACATGGTAAAGAACAGAAAATACAGATAATTTTCACAAAATTGGGAATACAAGATGCTTCAAAAATACCTTGGAATCGATTTAACGATATCTTGGAATTCCTTGATAAGTAACGCAGCTAAGATACATTTATTCACGTATCCATAATTTTAAGGAATTTTTATGCCTCTTTCATCCTTTTATGATGTGGAAAGCGCTACAATTTTTACAGGGTGTTTTTTGACCTTGGGACTACCATTCATACTAACCAGTTTAGTTTTAATAGCGACAATCGTCGTTGTTATCATGGCTTTTAATGCATAGTGCAATGACAAAAGGAGAAAATGTGGAAGAAGTAAAAAAAGGTAAGATTACCAAAAAGAAAAAATCTATGAATGTCGTCCAAAAGTTCGAAGATAACCGAATGGATATCTATAACAAATACCAAGAACTCTTCGGAGAATACAATAGAAGGTTTGTTAATAAGGTAATTTCATCTGAGGAAGAAGCAAAAGAGCTCAATGATATGATAATAAAAATACAAGAGTTCTATTACCATGAGCTCTATCCCATACTTGAGTACAACTTAAAAACCTCCGATATTGCCCGAAATACCGTAAAGGACTTCAACGAATGGGTTGAGTTCCTCAAGAAATGGGGCGCAAAAGAAATGGAAGAAGTTTCACAAGCACATTAAACGAGACGGTAGTGAATGGAAAATATATATAGAAGCACTGAGATAAATCATATTGCTGCAGCGCTTGCAAAGGCTCAAGGATCATACAAAAAGCTTATACCTAATCAATTCTACAAGGGAGAGAAATACGCAAACCTTGAGGCTATTTTATCTTCTACCCGTGAAGCGTTGTCAACTAATGGTATAGCATTCTATCAACATGACGAACTCCTCAATGAAGGTGCTGGAGCAACATTGCTCAAGACGACACTCATGCATGAAAGTGGGCAATGGATAAGTTCATGGGCTCGCATCATTTTCGGGCAAACAGATAAAGAGACTGGCTCTGCGTATGAGTTTCGCGCTCGTCTGCACGCCTTGCGTATATTAGGCGTAGCTCCCAGTGATAATGACCCGTTGTTATTTGATGATAATGGTGAAGCACAGGAAGAAAAACTAATACTCAATGACATTAAAAAACCAAGGGAGCTGCTACTCAAAGAACGCGCTTACCGCGAAAAGACGATCAGCGATCATCAGTATAAAGAATTGCTCATAGAACTTGATGGATATGATAGACTAGCAGGTAGTATTCTTAAGAAGCACGGAATAGAGACGCTGGCAGATCTTCCAGAAAGTGCATATCACTTGGTTCTTGGAGAAATACGGCGGATAAAGAAATTGGAAGAAAATGACCGAAGAAAGTAATAAAAAGCTCTTTAATGTCATAAATAGTCTTGTTGTCATCATCGTGCTTCTTTCTATAGCTATTGGATTTATATCATATAAACAAGATCTAAATAGCAGAGAAGAAGAGACGATAGTATTACTTATTAAACAACTCGAAGAAACACAGAATTTCATTCAAGAAGATTATGAAAAGCTTGTGTTACGTGTTGAGATACTCGAAAAAAACCTTTTTAAAAGACAACCTAAATAAAGCAGGAGTATTTGTGGTTAGTGAAAGTAATACTGAGAAAAAACTTCCAGTGGCTCTTATAAAATATAACAAACCAACTAGTTTTGATTTTGCTGAGTACGGAACTAAGTGGAAAGTATATGATGACAATAAGCACCAGTACTTTATACAAGTAAGCGAGGATGAGTCTCATCCTCGGTGGGAACGAATGGCTGACTTATTAGAATGCTCTTTTGAGGATCTCTATGATCATGATCCGTTTGTTATCGAATGCTTGCGAATATTTAACCACAAACAGAACGATCCCCTCCTCAAGATAACCGCGATAATAAAAGAACAGCAGACCGCTAAGGTATAGCTGCATTACCAAATATATGCTCCATATGAAATCAATTCTCTGGAGCATATATAAGATATGAGTAGATATTAACGTATTAAGTAACCAGAGAAGAATGCACTGCTGCCGCCAACAACTGGGCTAAGAGTTTTAGTTCCACCGCCTATGTTTATCGTCATATATGCAGTGTCTCCCGCAGTCATCTTAACCAGAAGTCCAGGAAAATTGACTGTACAAACGTTTGCAGAGCTTCTCATAGCTCCCACGTTTTGAATACTAGATACATATGTTCTTGCGGTGGTAACCAATGAATAGTTCATCGAAGTAAATGATGCATCAGTAACGCCCATAGTTATAAAAGAACAAAAAACATAAAGACCCGTAATAGGAGCAGTAAATACTCCGGTCGAAGTATTAAAGTTGCTTCCCTGATCAAACATAGTCGTTGCAAATATAACCTGATAGTTGGTCCCATCTCCAGTAACATCAGTTTGTGTTGAAGTTAATTGGGCGAGAAATGCAGGGAATGTAGTCGAAACTCCCTGGGCAATGGATATACTATTGGATCCATTGGTGATAGATATGCCATCTCCCGGAGTTATATTTGCCCATGTTGGTGCGGTTCCACCACCAATAAGTATCTGACCATTGGTTCCGTTAGTGGAACTAAAATCTCCTGTTGCGCCTGACTGCACAACCCCAGCATCAAATGATGCTACGGTTATTCCAGTTCCCGCAGCCAGCACACCATCAGTTGCTGTTATATTTCCCACGCTTGAAATTATGCTACCTGCCGTAGAAATAATATTATTTGTCGCGGTTACCGCTTCAGCACTTACTGTTCCCGATGGAGCACTTATGTTCCCCGATTCTGCTGTTAATGAAGCTGCAGTCATACTGCCACTTATGGTAACAGTATTATCAAGATTGATGGTGAGAGTATCACTGGTTCCACTGGTATTTATATTACCGCCTCCAAGGATATTGACGTTACCCGCAGATGGAATAACAGTTCCCGAATCGCTTGTTATCTCAGTTAAATCCCCAGAACCTCCTGTAGTTATTTCTACCCATGTGGCCAGGCGAGCACCCTTAGAACCGGCATTACCTGTTAGAGAAACAAGAACAAAAACAGATTCAGTTGAAGTATTTAACCAAAGATCTCCCAATGACACGTTTTGGGAATCATATAAAGTTGGGTCGCGATCTATGTAGGTCCAATTTGGCGACTGAACAGCATTAGTACCACGATAATTTAAACTTACACCAGGACCGCCGTATGCGTTAGACATATCTATCTCCTCATCCTACAAGGTATCCTGAAAAATATGTTACTGCGCCACTAGATAGAGCCTGTCCAAATACCCCGACTGTTTTTGTGCTGTTATCAACAGCAACAACAACTCGTGCTGTATCGCCTTGTGTCATTGAAACTCCAACAGACATCGTAGTTGCGAAGGATCCAGATACTGCTACAACTTCTGGATTGATAAGTGGTCCAGAGAAATTTGCCGATGTCGTTTGTATAAACATAGTCATGGCAGTATGTCCCGCTGCGATACTACTTAAAAACACCGCAAAATTGAATTCGTATATTCCGGTAGATGGTGCTGTAAATATGCCTGTTGAAGTATTATATGCACTTCCTACATTATATATGGTCTGATCAAATATAACTGTGTAATCGGTTCCATCGCCAGTTACATTAGTGGTAGCCGCACTCTTATATGCACTAAAAGAGACACTTGCTGGAGATGCTTGAGATCCCAACTGCCCCGTAGATGTATTAATGGTGACTGACTGCTTATTGGCGACGGAAACACCACTAATACCTTGGATAAATGTAGCGTTAATAGCTCCATTACCCGTTCCACTTGCATTTCCTATGCGTAGCACATTACTCTCCCCTAAGGTTCCCAAAACGTTGTAACCTATAAGGATGTTGCTACTTTCGCTAGATGTATATGTTCTTCCACTGGCAAATCCTAAACAAGTATTAAATGAACCTGATGTAAAGTTGGCGAGCGATATTGTACCAATTCCCGTGTTAAATGATCCCGTAGTGACACCCATGGCTTGAGATCCAACGCCAGTATTACTATTTCCAGTGGTCAAATCATTGCCAGTAAGTGTACCGATGACAGTATTACTATCACCTGTTGTTCTATTAGCCAGAGTTCCACCACCAATACCTAAATTACCGTTTCCAGTATCATCGAAGGTAAGCTGTAACTGATTTCCTGTTCCTGTAAATAAAGCAGTACCATTACCTGTTGGCACTAGGACTTGAATTGTTCCACTAGAGTTAGGAAGTGCGGTTCCTGTGTTTCCTTCTAGGTTTAATAATGGGCCGCCTCCTGAAGATGAGGTTATTTTTACCCACTCAGCTACTTGAACTCCATCACTTTCTTCACTCGCTTCCAGAGAAACTAATACAAAAAGAGACATGGTCTCAGTATTCAACCAAAAATCTCCTAATGATGCTGATCTATTTGAAGTTTTTGGATCTACTTTTGCATAGAAAACATTGGCTGGGTTAAGTGCATTAGTACCACGATAATTTAAACTTACTCCAGCTCCACCGTACGCATTAGACATTTTTAGCCCCCTTCATTTCATCTAGTTCTCTGCGAAGTTTAATGACTTCATTAAGAAGCAATGCTGGTAATTCATGATATTTAACAGACATTGGCTCTCCCTGGGCATCAGTTGCCAATAAGTATGGGAAAACTTCTTTGACTTCTTCAGCTATCAATCCAAAATTGGTTTTATCGTCTTTAGCATTTTTAAATTCAAAAGATACTGGGCGAAGTTTAAGAATATTGGATGATTGATCACCCATGTCCTGTATATTCTTTTTTGTTTTTAGAGATGATGAAACTGTACCGAGTTGTCCATTAGAATCTATAAGAACCGCTATCGCATCAGCAGATCCAGTTGTTATGCCTCGTATACCAGATATAAATGCAGCATTAAGATTCCCTGCACCTGTTCCAGTAGCGTTACCAATACGTAAAGTGTTATTGTCAGATCCACTACCAGTACAATTATACCCTATTACTATATTTGAAGCGGTTCCACTACTGTAAGAATTTCCAGCCATTTCCCCAAATGCGCAGTTAAAATCTCCGTTAGATAAGTTCTGCAGTGCTCCAACTCCAACAGCGGTACAATCACTTACACTATTAGCTGATGATAGTGCGTTTGCGCCCACTGCGGTCATATTAATTGAAGAGCTAACATTTTTAAGGGCGTTTATTCCTATGCCGGTGCACTCTTGTCCTGAACTAAAAAAATTACCTCCTGCATTCTGTCCGAGGAAGATATTACCAAATCCTCCGTTTGAATAATTATGTAGGTAAGGAATTCCATTGAAATTTATAGCAGCGACTCCGGAAGTAGCTGTATTAGGAAATTCAATTGAAGTTATGGTGAGAGATTGCTCTAAAGTGACGGTAACCGTGGATCCAGAACCGGAAGTTGTCATATTGGAACCATCTCCAAATAAATTAATGTTTCCGGCTGTAGGAGTAGCTATTCCTGAATCTGTTGTAAGTTGTGTTATGATAGCTCCACCGCCACCACTACCACCAAATAATAATTGTGACATATTTACTCCTTAATTAGACGATGCATATATAACAACAACATACACAGATCCAGAAGTAGGAGTTCCTTTAACATATATACTTGATCCAATATCGAGGAAAAATGGAGCAGAAAGGCTTTTATTTGTTCCGATATCATATACGAATCCTGTGGCATTCGTGGTAAGTATGTCGTGGTCTGTCACCCCGTCAAACGAAACTGTAATATCAACATCTGTTGAGTTAATCATTTTAATAATGCGAGCTGGATTCGCTAATTGAGTACCAACTTGAGCATAGACTCCGGAAATGTCCCCAAAGGCGATACTTCTTAGTTCTTCAAAACGCATTCTTTGTGCATTTTCGTACATATTTTATTCCTTTTCTTGAGGAGCAACTTGCTTAGTAGTTTTTTGTGCTTCATTGGTAATTAGATTAAGAACTTCAAACACCGCGTCGTATGATTCACCTATAGGGCAATTGTGCGGCATGATAAATGAGTATGTTCTATCACCTTTTTTGATATCTAATTTTATTGTTAATGATTGTTCCATAAATATCCTTATTTAGCGTTACTCCCCGGTAGTACTATCTGGGAGTAATAAGACCGAGGAGTAACGGGGGAATTCATAATAATACTGTTATGCAGCACAAGTAACGTTAGTCCATGTGCCTACAGCAGTAGCTATATACAGACGTGTTGTTGCACTAGCCGCTGTGGTATTAATGTACAAATCGCCTATATGTAAAGCAAGTCCAGTAGCTGGAGCGCCGGCTCCACTTATAACTTGAACTGGTCCTGGAAGGATAACACCGGAACCTGCTGCAGCAATGGTCACACTTCCCGTCACAGCTTCTATACCACCACTAACCTGTAAAGTTGTGCCTCCTGTTGCTACTGCCATGGTGATAATACCATTCTGATCGATAGACATGCGTAGAGTAGGATTTGGAGTAGCGGTATCAGTATGAGTGAAGAAATTTAATGTTCCACCAATGCGATTTGCAGAAATTGCTGATCCACTATTAAAACAGGTTATTGCGCCACCTGTGGTATATCCCGTTCCATCAAAACCTGCAAAAACCAAATTACCCAATTGGTCGCCAAGAGTTATAACACCATTATTACGGCTTTTCAAAACTTGCAGATTACTTGATACGTTAGAGTTATCAGTATTTCCTGCGGTAACACTACCATCGATGGTTTCAAATCCAAGTGTAGATGTTAATGTTCCAGTAACAGTTGTATCGCCCGTAATGTTAGTTGTTCCAGTAAGATTTATTGGACCAGGATTAACCGTAAGAGAAGAGAAGTTTCCTGCACCGCCATCTCCACCTGATTGTACCCAATTTGCTTGTCCACCAGATATAGCAACTAATGTGAATACGGTATCTGCTTGCGTGTTTACCCAAGTTTGTCCAATCTCTCCCATATCACTTGTTAGTGGCGAACGTGCAGCAACAATAGGGTCTGGAAATAAGCCTGCTTGTGGAGAAGGATACCCGTAAACAGTATTCCTTCGAGTATTTTTTATAGCCATCAAATATTCTCCTTTGAAAAAATATATATACCCATTAGACCTTATATGAAGTTGGATGTGAAATGAGATATACTATATTGTGCCGCCATGATGGCACTAGAGGTTAACATGAAAGAATCAAAAAAAATAAAGAAAATAACTATACGTATGCATGAAGATCTGCAAAAAGAAATGAGAATTGCTGCTATTATGCGTAATGTATCATTGAATCTATTGATTCATCGGGCGCTTTACTATTACCTCAGGATAGATAAAGAAAAAAAGCCACTATGTGATTAGTGGCATATTGTTATTTAATTCTTTTAAATCGACCAATAGATTGACCGACTTCTACTTGCTGGGGTCCTTCAAATAATTGGGGATTCTTTTCTTCCTGCTTAGAAAGATTTATTGCAGCGCGCGTGAATGCATTTTTATCATCTTTAAGCGCAGCATCGATTAAATTAAAATAATATTTTCTTACGGGTGCGTTAAATAATCCTTTAACTCCTGATTCTAACTTATCAACGATAAAGGGAAGACCAGAAAGTTTTGCATACTTCCCAACTACTGGTAAATCAGAAATAAAGTCTTTTATTATTCCATTGGCTATCTGATATTTATACAAGTCCGATGATTCTTGCCATAATTTACCGAATGTGGGATTTAATGGAGAGTATTCGGTGAGCACACTTTTCAGGGCATCTGTCGCCTCTTTTATGTAAGGTCGTAGTTTTCTTGGAGCTTTCGGGTAATCTCCCATTAAGCTCTTACGTAGTTCATACACGTTTCTTATATCAATATTTCCAGCCCTATTAATATTTCTATTAATCGCATTCATGATTATTTTTGCACGCTCGAGTACCTCAGGATCTGTTTCTCTTTTTGACAACTTACGCATATCTTTAAGGAAATCATTGAGATGCCTCGATACAGGGCCAGATTCATTTTCCCTTAAGGAAGACTTTAATTCTTTATATGTATCTTCGAGGTGTTTTTTAAATCCTTTTACTTTTCCTGATTTGGTGAGATTAGCTATAGAAAGTCCTGATTCAACGGCCAGTGGAATAAGAGCAGTAGCAGTATCTCCTGCACCGACTTCTTCTAATCCTGTTTTAGCTACTTGCCCAGCGACAAATGGAACCGCTGCTTGTTTTAATCCTTCTTTTGTCGCCAAACTACCCAGATTTCCTCCACCTATAAGTCCTTGAGTAGCTGCTTGTATAATATTTTGGCCGAGCCTTTCAGGGGCAGTCTTTGGTTCGACTTGTTCTGGAGTGTATCCCAATGCAGCTAGCAATGATTCTGATCTTCTTTGTGGTAACTGCTCGTCACTTCCTCCAATCCCTCTTTTACTCAAGAATTCTATAACTTTTTCTTGATTTTCCGGAGAAATTGAAAAAATATCTTCAATTCCGCGGGCACCCTTATATAGACCACCCAAAACAGTACGCGATCCTTTATCTAATAAAGAACGAAGTGCCATTATTCATTACCTCCTACAGAAGGAATAATTACCCAACTCCAATTGCCATTATTATTTTGACTTATGTAATTATTTGTTCCATCAGTAAATATTTGTCCCTGGTTTTGACTTGCAGGACCGAGCTCATTTTCGATGGAGTTCATTTGCTGATTGGTATTAGTGTATCCACTATATTTTTTGAGCGTCTTTTCAGCTTTTTCTCGCATTGCACGTATTCGCGCTAATTGAGTTTTTGTTGTCTGTGAAATATTTGGTTTTGTTCGTTCCGCAGCTCTTAATTTTTCATTAGTGGTCACTCCGGGGATTAATTGAGCTTCCAGAAGTGCCGCTCTACTTGCTAAGCTATCAAATTCATCAGTTTCATCATTAAATGGCAAGACTGACCTGCCAAGCTTACTCTTCCAAGCTCCGCGCCATCCACTGGCAACCTTACCAGTTTTGTGAAGTTTTTCTAATTGATTGGCAATATCAATAATTTCTTCAGCAGATTCAACTTTCTTTGTTATATCTTGTTGTTGCTTTTCACTTAATCTAGCTCCAAATGATGGCTTTCTAAAGGCCTGCGAGAATAATTGGCGCTCTGAAGGCCTTTGGAGTTCTTCTTTAGGAAGTGAAACTTGTTGTAATGCAGCTTGGGTCTGTGGAGATATGGATAATTGTGATTGATTTTGTTCGGCCGAAGCAGCAGCAGGTGCAACTTGTGCTGAATTTAATACAGACTCCAATTGACCCATACCTTGTGGATATAATTCTGATGGTTGGGCAAACCGAGCAAGTTCAACATCTGAAGTAGGTGTTACTTGTGAAGCAAATTCCGGTGCCAACATTTGTATAGCAGACCAGCGATCTCTTTCTGGAAGTGATAGTATTAAATTAGAAACATTCTCAGGAAAGAACTTATTTAATGTTCCCACATCTTGTTTTCTTTGCCGGTCACGGAATTTATCCTGAGCTATTCCCTCAAGTCCTCTAATGAGACCGACTCCCGCTGAATTAAGGTATCCTTTTAGCATATTATCCATGGCCTATCCCCTACTTACGATTTGCTCTGCCGGAATAGATCCCGTAGATCTTCTATTATTCCATTCATTAAAAGCAGAAATAAGATTCTGAAAGGCGATCGGATTGAGTTGATTAACAAGCCCTCCAGCTCCAGGCTCTCCGAAAGCACCGTACATAGGTGATAATCCCAATCTCAACTGTTCTAGGCCAAGTCTTTGATTTTCCATTCCATACTGTGCTCGTTGTGCTGCCAATCTATCAGTTAAAGATGCTGCTGCGCTTGAAAGATTTGTCTGCAAAACAGGAGATGATATTGCATTTCTTCCACTTGATTGGAATGATTCCGTTAGTGATGGAACAAGTTGTTGTTGAAAGTAATTTGTCGCTTCTTTTTGTATTGGTTCAAAGCCTGCGTATTGATTTTGTAGTTGAGATTGACCACTTTGCAGCAAAGAAGTGAGATATTCTTGCTGTTGTGGAGAAAATCTACTAAGCGCTCTTTGTCCTTCTGGAGAAGCAAAGAAAGCATCGTATGCTTGTCTAGCATCAGGTGATGATGATTTAAATCCTCCTGCTAATCCTCCGCCTAGTAATCCTAATGCACCCCCTACTACCGCACCAGCAGGACCAAATGTAGATCCCACTCCAGCTCCGGTAAGAGCTGCGCCTGCTCCTGCGGCTAGCGCGCTTTTCAAATCAAATGCCATACTATCTCCTTAAAACTTGTTACTTTCTAGAATTGAATATACTCCAAAATCACATAGGAAACAGTATAGTTACTCCTATCTGTTCCGGTAGTTATAGTTACTTGAGTGGCATTCACATCAACTTGGATACTATTAGAAACAGCTACCGTCGAATCGTAAGGCAATGGAATATACGTATTCCCTGTTACATCACTTGCGGCTCCGTATATTTTCACAAACGAATAAGTAGATCCAATATTCGCAATACCATGGTTTACCGACTTAGAACCTGCGGCAGGCAATGCACCAAAATTAACTACCGTACGAAAAATAGGACGCGTTGTACCAAAGTTATTTGTGCTCGAGAATAACTGCTGCCCTGTATTAAATTCTGTGTTCAGGTAATAACCTGTGGTTTTAAGATTATTCGCCGTTATAAGATCACCAATGGTAAAATACAGACGAATCAGAAGTTCCTTAAATTCGTCAGAATTAACATTTAATTCTTGTAGTTGAGCAACGTCATAAATGGGATTATACGTTATGAATAATCCAGTATTAGTAACTTGTGGATCCTGCGCCATATTTTCTCCTATTGCAATCTACTTGCTGTTGGCATTGCATATAAGCACATAGCATGCATTTGGAATGCACTGGTAGCAATATCAAAATCAAGCAATTGATCATCAGATAGATACATTCTTATTTGTATACCATTACTATCACCCTGAAGGTACACGGGATGCCACAACCTATCCTGAGTTGATTCTATAGGGTATAGATCATACGGTGTAGTTTCAAGAACTCCTGTGCCAAGTATTGTGTCAGTTTCTATAGCACTCTGTGTGTTACCGTCAGGGCTGGATCCCAATAAATAATCAATAGATATTTCACCACTATCAGTTCTATCCACTAGGAAATCAACTTTTTGAATATATGAGTTTCTATCTTGGCTTAGATACAAGTTAAATTGCTTTGTATACACGTCTATACGGGAAACTCGTGTGATAGTCGCGCCACCCTCATAAATATTTCCAGAAACCAATGACACTAGTATATCTGGCGCATATACGATGATAGAGTTTGAATTTACTACAGCTATGACGGGGTATACGCGATCAACAACACCTAACCCATTAATGTTTTCTAGATAAATGTAATCTCCCTCATCAGATCCACCACTCCCTGTTGTACTTACATCAAGATTGTGATTTATAACAGTTAGCAATACATTTCCTGAACTATTCTGAATATTAGTTACTTGTAGTGAGGGGCTATTTTTAGTTTCAAAAGAATCACAAATAAATATATAACCTTGTTGATTGCCGGCGATTATTTCTTGATTTAATTGTTGAGTAACTCCCGAATCCCATGTCACTTGGGTATTATCCCAAGTAGTATCCATGCTATCCCAAGTAATTGCTGACTGGCTAGCCGCATAGTAATACCCAAAAGCGGTAATAGAATCAGTATTAAATGCCCATGAACCTGTCTTGTAGTTATACACTAATACCTTATTGGGGAAGGTATTATTAAATGAATTTGTGTCATTATTAGGAAATGTCCAATAGACCTGTTCAGCAAAATAATCACGTATACCATGCACTCTGTTTACGGCTTCACTACCGGTGTGTATCTCCCACACAGAGTCAGGAATCTTTTCATCAATACGTTCTACGTTGACCCCATTACAGGCATGCACTCCCACGTTTCCGATAGCGAGTGCTATTTTATCAAATGGAACTGCAGAGAAAGTAGCATCCGCACCCAATTCTATATTAATCCGCTGCCAGGTGAATGGTTGTGCTTGGTTTGCAGTATAAACGAGCGCCCAAGTTGATCGCTCAAAGAATACAACCAAACGATCTTTTACGAAGCAACAGGAAACAATATCTTCATTAGTATCAGCATCAATAGAGTTACCATTTCCGGGTATGTCAGATCTCCACGCATTGACTGCTGTGGGATCTCCAAATGCTGCCCAGCGAGCACGATTAGTATAAGTTCCTGATGATTCTATGGTATTTAAAGCCACTAGCCTATTTTGGTACACAACCAGCATCCGACAAGAATCTAAAGTATTTCCTGAAGCGTCTACCTGTGGATTTAAAACAGACCAAGTAGTACCATCCCAGTATTTAATACCGTCAACTTGATTACCATTGGTTACAAATAGAAGCCTATCACTACTCGTACTACCCCTCCAATTATCACCCCAAAAGAACTGTGAATCAGTTCCCGACCACATGGCAGTTCCCAGTTGTTGCCAAGCGCCATTTACATATTGATACGCAAACTGCATATCGAATGCGAAGGTAGGATCTTGAAGAGAATCTACACTTTGGTACATAATAAGACCCATTATAGGAGTCGCGGGATACCAATAAACCGCCGTGCTTGCTATTGCAGTATTTCCGCCTGATATCTGGAATTGGTACACATTTGGACCGGTTGAATTTAATCTCACTGTCCCTGTAGTTCCTGGGTCAGTAGTTAATGTAGCTGAATTACCGACTACGGTTGGTACAGTTGTGACTGTAAAAATAATGTTTCCGGCTGAAAATGCCGCACCAACATTTAATACAGAATTTACACTGCCAGAACTTGGAAGTGATGTGAGTGCCAGATTACCACTTGCATCAGTAGTTCCAATCTGTAGCCTAACTCGAGAACCCAATTGAATAATTGAATTATCAAGCCCTTCGTTCAATAGACGAGCGCCAAATCGCTTACGAATTCTTCCTCTAAATATGTACGCATTAAGCATCTGCTCAAACGCATCATCTGGTATTAAGAATGGCTTAACGTTTGTTTGTTGACCGCCAGAAATTGGCGCTATCATAAAGCGATCAAATGCCATATTAATATCCTATTGCTATGTATGAAAACACAACAGCCGCTGCTCCCGTTGTCGTACGTGAAGATCCATAAACAGTAAATGTTGTAGCGGTTGCTGCAGTTAACCTGATTGCTTGGTTAACGTCTGTTGTGCCACTTTGAGATATTTGAGGAATTACCGTGAAGCATGCATTAAATGCAGGAATGTTTGCGCCCGTTGGGAAGGTGATAACTGTCGATCCATTGGCATTTAAGCTTACTCCCCATTTTATTAATATACCTGAAGGTAAATATGTCCATCCTGCAGATATATTACCGGGAGTTGAAGTGCTCAATATGGATGCAGTAAATGGTAAGTCAACTGAGCCAGCAAACGATTGCCTGTGAATAAATAATTCATTAAGACTGGTCAATGTGCTGGTTAAATTATATAAACCGTCAACTCCTGCAATAAAAGATGGGGCAGAAGATTGTACCGGAAAAGTAATTTTATTATGTTGTCCCTGATTTCCAGATCCATCGTTGTATGGCACGTGATCTACTGAAAATGCAGTATCTATAGTTGAAAAATTTGTATTGATAAGTCCACGCGAAGCGCCAAGACTTTGTCCAGGAACTGGCACATTATTTAACATATATTCTCCTTAATAAGGCCATCCAGCACCCCACCAGAATCCTGGGCCATAATTTTGTTTACCTTGTGTATAAATAGTTACCGTACGCATATTCGCCTGCGTAGTAAGCGTCTTACGCAGAACTAATGATTCTTGATGCATATATTCAGGCATAATTAATTGCACTGAATCTAAATCACCACGGTCTTCAAATACTTTTTTAGCAGCACCATATGCGATATATTGCCACCATTGCTCAAGATCAGGCGATTGATTGGTGCTGAGCAATTCTGTAGGGCGTAGATCAACTTCTAATTGAACTGCGTATGCCTTGTCAGGGACCGGCCTTATGGTGAATTGATTGTCATAGTACAGAATGCATATTGGCTTTCCTGCCTGATACGGTATAGTTTCTGCAACTATTGCGTTACCTGCGATAGTTGGCTCCGGGAATTGTATGGTGAAATCGCCTGTAAGGTAATTAATGGTACCAAATGCAGGAATAATTGAGCTTGTATTATTCGGCCATCCTAAAATACCTTGCTCATTATTCTGTGGATAATCTACAAAGGTCATGGCGTTATTATTTGCACCTATAGTGGTTATAACAACGTTATTTTGTAATACAGGAGTGCCACCCACACTGGCTGAAAATGGACCGACGGTTCCATCTCCAGTAGCTACATTACTGTTTATTGAATTAAATTGTGGATAATAGCCATAAAAAACGTCTCGCCACTGGGTAAAAAGGACAGGAATACCCGCGATAAATGCAGTAGGATGCACTGCTGCTATTTTATTTTTGAAGTTATAAAGCGCGTCGTTAGGATTACTACTTTCAGTGCTATACACGTCCACATTTGGTTGTGTATAAAAAGTAAAAGTAGACCTAAGATCAAAAAGGCGTAAGTTTTGGGGGAAATCATATAAAACAAACGTATTTATATATTGATTCAAATCATCATCAGATAATACTGCAATAGATGGGCTGCGGGTAAGCCTTCGTACCTTTTGCTGTATCGCAGCGAGCGTCGCAAGTGCCATACTTTCTCCTTTTTTATTATTAACTTACCATCCCTGTTAGAGGAGGCAAAACATTTCTTGTAGCTTGCGACAATATCTCATTAATTTCTCCCACAGGAACCACTTGTGCCGCCGTATAAAAAGAGCCGGGTTGTGCGTTTGGAATAACGAATGGATCAAAAAAAGTTGCATCAATAGGCATAGAAAATGAACTAGAGTCTATAACAGTAACAGCGCCTAACAGACCGTCGGCTTGAGGCATTCCAAAACCGCGAGGAATTATAAGTCGCACGATTAAGCCAGTACCGTATTGATTATCTCCCGCAGTTATACCATCGTACGTAGTCGTAACTACTATAGGATTTGTTTGGGTTATCGAGAGTATCTTGCGCATGGCTGGTTGATACACGGGCGATAATTGAGCTTCAAACCGAGGATCTGTAGGCATATTATTTTCCTCTAGGATTTAATATCGAGGTTTTCACTTGGTGTGCCAACCGTGTAAAGAGATTTAGCTGGCATCACATCGAGGTCATCTTCCATATAATCTAAGCTATGGAATGAAAAACGATGAACTTTACGGGCAACCTGAATCGACTCTCCACGCAATCTTCCATCGTTGTAAGCAGACCGCATGCCAGTCTCACCATTTTGTCCCGAGTGATGCTTGTATTCCATGTAAAAACAATTGTTATTTAGATGGCGCGCAACTCCACGAGTTAACTCGTATGTTTCACCATCAAATAATTCGTAGACTTCAAAATTGTCTCCATGGTAACGCTTATATGCAAAGCGAACACTACCGCCAGGAGTTTCAAGATTTTTAAATACTCCGACTACTTTTTCAGAATCACGTGCACGGCGACGTTCTATATCTTTTTTAAGTTCAACGCGGTCCATTTTAGTCGTATTAGGATTAATATGAAGTCTGCCTTGCATTAAACCAGATTTATATGAAGTCTCTCCGCGCGCTATTGCACTCTTTGCCATATATATCTCCTTATATAAGGAGTATGTGGGCCCTCTATTTCAAGTTCCCACATACTCCAACTTTATCTTCTTGATTTATGCATCAAAAAGAAATGTATTACTGATTAAAGGACTGTCCTGCAATCCAAGTAATCACATCACCAGTAGAACCAGCAGGGCTGCTTGTACCAGCTTTCAACAACATACCAAACTGAGCAGTGTTAATAGTTGCACCAGCAAGTATATTTTGACCTGCAGTAAGAGCTTCCGCGGTGTTTTCACCTACAGGAATAACCTGAGCTGGGCTAAAGTTTGCACTACCAGCAGCTGGGAAAGTAAATGCAGTGAAGCTCGATGAATCTATATCAACATCAATTGTATTAGTTACACCATTAGCATCTGCTTGTCCGATGTTAACAATTGTTGCATACAGATCATTAAGTTCAGTCATTCCCCATACTGGGCCTGGAACACGTAGGCTAACTTTTTGACCAATGGTGTATGTTTGCGTAACAGTCATGGTGATACGTGTTAACACACCAACTGATTCAATTTTGCTTATGTCGCGAGTCGAAGGGTAGAAGTAGTACTTATTATTAATAGTTCTCCAGCTACCACCAGTTGCTGCAACAGCAATCGTTGGGCCATATGCTAAGTCAAAATGAGTTCCATCAACTACTGTAATGGTGAAGTCATATCCATTAAGTTGACCTGCTCCAGTAACGTTGTAAAGGGTTACTACATCGCCAGTTGTTAAACCAGCAGTTGAAGCAACTGTTACACGTGGAGGGGTTGCAGTCGAAACTGCAGTTAATGTGGTTAATGAGCCAAATTGTGTTACCGAAGTGTTGTACAGGTAAAAACCAGAGTTTGCTGCAATTTGTCCAACAGCCAATGCGTTAGTTGTAGCAGTTTTAGTATATACCGTACCACGACCTTGAGTGTCACCAAGTGACCACATAAACTGAGCACCGGTTCCTGCGCCTGCAGCGTAAGAAACAGTTTCATTGAATACCATCATCCAAGAAGCGCCTGATGGTAAGGCTATAAATTGGTCTGCGCCAGTTGAAGTGAATCTTCCACTGAAGTTGCCATTAGGAACTAACATAGTAATCCCTCCTTAAAAAGCAAGTGTGCATCGTATATTGGAGATCCAAAGATCATTCAATATACGGGGCACTTCAGCAAATACATATCCAACAGTCACGTTTTGTGCCAATGGATCACTGAAAATTGCTGGACGATAAATAAACTGAGCAGAATAGTTATCTTGTTCAACGCAAGCAAGTGCTTCCATACCTTGTATGAACACGTTATACACAGTGTTTCCAAATCCTGAAGCATTTGCAGATGTAGAGCCTTGAGATGAAAGCATAAAGCGAACGTTCTCAACACTACCCCATTCTGAACTCAATGAACGATTTTGGTTTGGATAGTTCCATTTTGAAATGAAACCATTTAAGGCGTTCAAATTTGTTGAAAGATCGGTGTGTCCGAGTGCAAGGTACGCATCACGAACTGGACCTGTTCCAAATTTATCTTCACCACCCATACGATCCAATATCATCCACGCATCATTGCTCAGTAATTGAGCAGTAACAGTTCCGATATCTGACAAACTCAAGTTTGTTGGATCGTCACCATTATTACCACCTGTGCAATAATATTGAGTTGCAGTTGCAGCTAACATATCACGAGTCAATTGATCTTCGGTCATACGAAGAGAAAGACCGAGAAGTTCTGCAGTTTCATTTAAAACTGGATCTTGGTTTTGCAAAGTAACTTGTTGATTAATTGCAACATATAAACCATAGAAACTCATGGTAGCATCGATATCAACTGCAG
>Ga0116227_10003947_pt1 | contig 32519 bp, 27 predicted proteins | sample S1TSphgellanicum_FD_89693 | JGI IMG/M metagenome (GOLD analysis project Ga0116227, IMG submission 89693) | Host-associated microbial communities from peat moss isolated from Minnesota, USA - S1T2_Fb - Sphagnum magellanicum MG | ecosystem: Host-associated > Plants > Peat moss > Unclassified... | reverse complement strand
CAATCCCACTACCAAAAAAAAAAAAAAAAAAAGGCCCTAGAAAGTACCCAAAAGTAGTTACGGGGCATGGTGTGGTGCCTTCTCCTTTGGGGCTACAGTGAACCAGCACCCACCAGGGCACCATGAAGGATGAATGAATGGTAAGTGGTCAGGAAACAGGTTTTCTGTTGGGTTCCAGTTACTTCCCTATCTAATAACTATGGTGGTTAACCTAGTTGCTTTTATTTTCTACCTACCTACTAACAACCCCACAAACAAGTTGTTAAGTTGTTAGTAGGTAGCTAATAAAAAAACAAAGCCGTTACCCATGTCTAAACCATCATGTACCTAGTAGTTACCTATGGTAGTTACCTATTTTCTTACCTATCTACCTATATATGAGACCTATTTCCTGCAGACTTGGTTACCAAGGTGAAACCAACTATTAACTCAGTTGAGGGTCATCCAAAACTGGGTAATAAGGAGCATCCAATGGATGGTGCGCTGGTGGGTGCTGGTTCATTGTAGCTTACATTGGCCATTGCAATTGGCAGGACTGGAGGAGAGTTGGGTGGCTGTGAACTGGGTGTGACCAATTGCCCTTATCTGACCAAGAGGAAAATGGAAGGGTTAGGGTGGGGGCGGTGTGGTTGGTAATGAAAGAAGGTGGAGTCTGTGCCTCCATCATCACCTCTTCTTCTATACACTACTCATGGTAGCTATGTTATGACACCACTAAAAACAACCAACCACACAAATTGTAGAAAATTTAATAATGTTTGCTTCTTAAGGGATTGGTTTGATGAATATCATTCATTGCTTATTTGTGCATACTTCAATTCTCTTTGGTACTTTTTGGCTCATTTTATTGTGGGTAAATATCATATCAAAGAGAAAGCTTTGATACTAGTGTTGTGAATTTATTTGTTTAGTCTTTTTAAATAACCAGCAGTTCCCAGTTGTTTAAAATTTTCAAAAAAAAAAGAGAAAAAAGTTGATTCCAGGGGTTTTTTTTTTTTGGGAGAAAAAATCACAACCAGCAAAGAACTGGTGATTAAAAAGGTTGTTTTTGAAAAAAATTCAAGCTTTTTGAGAACCAAGGTTATGTACCAACAAAACTGGTTTTTGATTTTTTTTCACCCCGTTGGCCCGTTGGGTAAGTTGAAGATATACCCAAGTTGATAACTGACAAGTATTTGTAGCAAATTCTAATAACCACTCAACACGTATGTAATTACAATCATGGGTATCACTATTCTTCAATACAAAACCCCAATGGACTTCAAAAACATGTAAAAAAATACCTAGTAGGTGGTAATAGTGTGCAGTGTGGATCGTCTCTTTTGAGATCACCACTAATATTATCAATGCCTCAATAAAAATTCAAATTTCGGTGAAATGAAAATTTGAAGAACTAGTATGTGTGAGAGATTCAGCATAATTTTGCATATGGATTTTGTCCCTAGACAATTGATTTTGCATAATACTTTACATGGCCATCCTTTGACGAATTTTAAAAACAACTATTTCAAGCCCAATTATTTCACTTTGTTCCTAATAATTATCTCACTCATTTTCCCTACCCACCAACATGGGTATGAAAAGGCGGAGTAACATGCACCTTTTCATGTTCATGATATTTATATTAATTCAAATTAAATTTGGCATTGACACATAATAATGATGAACTATTGAAAACCATATGAGAACATAAGAAGAGAGGGGAAAAAAAAATTGATCATTGCTAGTAGTGTGCAGCAGTGTGGAGCTGAAGTTCAATTAATTGAGTAACAAGTCCTTGAGCCAGCAACACAAGCCACATCAGTAGAAGTGGAAGAGATATGAACTCACCCACCAGTTTCAAGCAATTGTAAGTTCCATGGTAATAGCCAAAGGGAGCCTTTAAAATAACATCTTATGCCATGACAACTACAACCCATGTACATCAGATTTTGAAGCCATTGCTCCCACCTCGGAGTACTTGGGGAACTGGAGGACCAAATCGGTCCTTCCTGACTTGTCATTTGTCTTCTCAAATGCTAAGTCATAGTCCATAGGATCCTGTTTCCCAAAATGACTAAATTTCCAATCTTTATTGCCTTGGTCTTCTTTGCTCCTATACAGAGTTCCAGTTACAATTTCCAATTTACGTAGATTTTTTTTAATGCCCAGCTAACTATTCACTTCTTCATCAATTTCAACAATGAAAATCATCTTAAACTTAATAATGTTCTGAAAAAGGCCTGTTTGCTCAGAGAGGCAAAGTTCAACCAAGGAAACTATGTCTATGCAGTGGGGGTGCAAGTGAGTTGGCTTAGCCCCACACCTCAGTGGACAGATGCATGGTTCACCAGATCCACCAAATACTCTCTTCATGTTGAGACATAGGTGTGCTTGAAGTGGTGTGCTGTCTTTGCAACAGTGTTGTGTTGTTGAACTTTGAACTTCTTACAATAAAAAACACATGAGAAGCATCAGCTGGTGAAACTCAGACTCATATGGCTCAAACACAAAATGCCTCAGAAAGCCTTGCACAAGAATGGTGCAGTGGGTTTTTGGAGCTAAGACTGTTGTGCAAAAAAAACAATCCTGGGATTACATCTAGCAATCCTGCTATAAAACATTAATTTACAGAACTTAGCCTTTCTAAAAGGGCTGCATTCAATACCCATCTTCTCATACGTGACCACTGTCATGGTCACTGATGAGTCTGGCTGCTTGCAAAATCATTATGACAAGCCAGTCTGCAACTTATCAGAAGACTGGTATTCCACTTTATGAGAAGTCAGAGTCAATTGTGTAGGCGAAAAAAACTGCTTAAAACTCTTTTGGCAATCTACCACTTAGTTGAGGAGGTCGTAATCATCAAGGCGATCATTGTACTGCAACACCTTGCGCTTGATCTTAGATGTATCCACCCAAGTAACAAAATCCTCCATGCTTCGTGTCACCAAAAATGCCGGGTCTGTCACTGTATCCGGACCCACTCGAATATCTGGTGGCATTGCCAGTCAAGTTCACAAGTATTTTCAGAAGATACAAATAAATTTCAACCTTCAAGTCCCCAGAATGCCTATGCTTTCATGCATGCACTTCAGCTGCACAAAAAACTGATGAAGGGATTGCATGAAGAGACAGAGAATAGCAGCAGCAGATAGGAACACCAGCAGAGACAAGAGCCTGGAAGATAGGCAGAAGAAAATGTTGTGACTTGCAAAGAACAAGAAACATCACATGCAATAGGATACGGCCTTGCTCCACAAATGTCACAGCCTCCCGCATGTTTTCTGCCATATTGAGCCTTACCAATACCACTGCTAGTCTCCGTCTGCCAATAATACAGATCATACAGTTAGGTGCTTAGAACCCTTGGGACTTTATCACTTAAACTCCAGTACCTGGATAAGAAGAGGGATACATCATTGTCTTGAAGACTCAAACAACCCTTCCTGAAGCAATACAGCCACTGTGTCCAATAGAGAGACATTTGGAAGTCAATACTTGTGCATGGTTACAGTTGTGATAAATTTTCAACAGGACAGAGATCTTCTACCTGCAGAAAGATGACACTGACAACTTGTCACAAAGAGTCAGGCTCTTTTTGGATGGTGTCACACCCATGTTGTACCTAAGAACCATGAACAAATTCCCTGTCAATCTCAGATATGTGTTGTACAGTGAACTCATCAGATACTCAAAACTAATCCAGATTATCACTAATCTCAGAACAACTTCACATGACCTGTGATTCAAGATTGACCTTCACCTCATCCATACATAGAGTTTGTACAATCTGCTAATACCAAAAACCCTTGAGATTCAGATCGAAAGTGAACAGAAAAAACTTACAGCTTCTCTAAGAGGGTCTCGGTCATCTCGATGCGGAAGGGGTCTTTGGGATCAAGCTTCTTGATGATGCTCACCAGCTTGGTCACCATCCCACACAATTTGTTGTACCTGTGTGTCCATGTACATTCATAAGGGATGAAGACTACTGTTGCACCATTCAGATGTACTTCACAACCTAGGAAGCCTGACTCAGTACAAGGAAATTTATCTATGGGATTGCAGAAAAAACTCCAGAGCAACACTTTGAAGGTAAAAACAGCGTCAGTTAACACCAAAACCAAAATAAACCTGACAAGAATAAGTGTGGTCACAAACTTGTGAGTGTGTCTGCCAAAGCACCACACCATCACGTTCATCATAAATGGCAGTGACTGGCTGCCATTGCTCCTGACTGACTCTTCAGCTCCTGATGGTGGCGTAGAAACATCTGCTCACTATCTTCACAAACAATTAAGCAAAAATCTGTATCCTGAATTTCTGTTGCATTTCCAGAAGCAACAAGAAGAGCAAACTAGCATTCAAAGGACATAGCTAATTGAAAAAGTCAATCAGTATTTCTATTCAAGCTGCAAGAAGCTTGTGAGGGTTTAGGGTTTACAGAAATAGGTTCTTAACATGTCATTTCATTTTACCCTGGCCTCGTGCAAGCAAGCATCTAAGCCCAAGGCACAGAGAGGCCTACATAGAGGGTAGTGGTTTGGGCCTCCTGCACCCAAGACATATCCTTAAGCAAACCATCTCTGCTTTAGCCACTGGAAAACATATCCACAAGATTGCAGAGAAATCTCCACAATAAAAATATGAAGCTAACCTTTGTGTCTGTTCCAGCAAATCTGAAACAAATACAACAAGAATGAGTGCAGTCATAAAGCTTATGGATGTCACTCACAAAGTATTGGACCATCAATATTATCATAAATGACAGTGACAAGCTGCCAATACTATCCACTGACTTCATCAGTGCCCTGACAGTGACTGTAGATAGAAACATAATAGTCTGCTCAGATTTTGCACAAACAATCATACAAAAATCTGCATCCTGAAGTTTGTGCCACATTTCTGGAAGCAATGGGAAGGCTCACTCATGCAATATGTTGGCTAGCACCCAAGAGATGTAGATAACTGACAAGGCGAAGAGTATCCTCTTTCAAGGGGTAACCAGTTTGTGAGGTAAAGATTCATTTCATTTTTCAGCATGCTCCCATACAAGTAGCATTTAGGCAGTCTACAGGGAAGAGAAGGAACTCCAACAAGTGCCAAACATGCCCCTCCCTTGCTTACAATTCCAACTGGTCCAATGCACATATGCCATTGCAAAACCAGATGGTCACCAGAACAAAACAAAAATACTGCAATGATATCAGAGGTATTCTATTCACAACTGCAAGTGCATAATCTCCTTGCCAAACCAGAAAAGCATAGAAAATGAAAGGATTCCCACAACCACGACATCAAAAGATTATCCTTTTGCACTTCCAAAAGAAAACCCTAGACAGCTCTCCACACGCACCCTTGGTCGTATTGACTAAAAGCTTCAACATACTATGGCTGCATGCTCCAACTGTTGCTGCAGATTCTTGCTGCTGGAGGGCAAGGGACGAAATTCGTCGAGAGTTTCACAAAGAAACCTCACCTGGCTATGCTTCAACCCTTGAGATAAACACACACATAAAACCGAAGGAAAAGGAAGAAGAAGAGGTATGCACACACGTACTTGGAATAATCGTCGCGGCCGGTGATGTGGTAGCGGCGCATGACGCGAGCCTCATGCTGCCCACGCTCCTTCTTCCATTCCAGGAAGTTGACCTTCTTGAGCAGCTTCTGCTCATGGAACTTGAGCTTCCGCATTCCTTACTATTTGTTTACTCCTGCTTTTTCTCCTCCTCTCCCTTCTCTTGCTCCTCTCCGCTCTCTGCAATCTATTCTCCTCCCTTGATCTCGCGTTCGACAACTCTTCTGATTCTACCTACTCCTCTTGTTGATGCCGAGCTTTGCACACTTCCAGCGCAAAGAAAGCTTCACAAGTCTCGTACTCCTTCCCAAACCCTAACCCTAACCCTAATCCTAAAATCTTGGAGGCCGCTTCATGGGTTGGCATTGTGCACAATCTTTTGGCCCTTGCAAATGAAGAGATGCAGTCATGACTTGCAATAGACAGTGGGGATCTTCAAGAAGGAATCGCAGAATCGATCAACCTCTCAACAATGCAAACTGATGAAGAAATTTTGAGCAAGGTAACGAACCATACTGAACTCTGAGCTATTGAGAATTATCTGAGTATGTTGGCGGTCTACTGTATTGCATCCCACTACGCAGATCTTGAGATCCTTGTAAAATTGTAGTTGGAACTTTGTCCAAAGAAGGCGACAGGAGTAAAGGACTTTAGCGTCCTTATAAAATATGTAGGTACTCGGAAGAGAGTGATGCTTGTTTTTAAGAAAGCTTCAATAGAAAAAAGGCTTAGCACTATCCCTCAAACACAAACCTTGGTGAGATGACCCTCCAGTCTCAGATGAACAAACATTGCTTCTCTTGATTGCTATTGTTGCAATCAAGCGGATAGCTGGTGATGCCAATCTTGGTGATGACCATTTTTCTATGGGAAATTGTGTCAGGTTTGGGGGCTTGAACAGTACTAGGGTTTGTCTCATCATGTAGGCCAACCATCCCAAGAACTTACTGGCAGAGAGCAGGCTGCTTTGCTGACTGGACTCTTGAGGTTTTTGGTTGATGAATTGCTCCTGAGATCCTCAGAGTGACATAAGTTTAGATCAAGGTTTACAATTCTATCTTGAGTCTTGTGAGTTACGAGACACATTTTTGGTAGCAGTGGCATCTATTGAGGACAACGCCTGTAATTGGTAAGTAGCACAGAGCCGATAGAAAATGACTTCAAAACAGTAGCAACATTTTAGAGAACTTGAACTGATTGTAACTAACAAAGATCAATCTGATGTTGCAAAATCTAGGGATATGAGAGGGCATGTACAGGGATTCCTCTCGAGGAGATTAAGTTTCAGGAGGTCCCTTTTGCCTTTGATTAGGAGAAAAAGTTCCTGAGCCATTGCTGGGGACATCTGAACACTGGATTCTCTAGCAAAACAAGGGCTGAACCATCTGATTGTGCAGCTCTTTGCAGGGTGCACACATGCTTGGTCAAATTTTCCCCCTGAGGATTCAGATGCCCCTCGGGTTGAAGAGAAGTTGTTGGTAAGAAGTTTAGGCACAGGTAATCATGTTTATTGCTAAGTATGCAACAAACTACTGAGCTTCCATGGAGCCACTGGAACAGTGCTTTGCAATTCCTCTGTACTTTAGCAGGCCCCTCAAAAAGCCACTGCTTTTTCTTCTCGGGGAAGCAAGATGTTCTTCCCTGGATATCCACTGGTTGCATTTCGTCCACTTCTTTGGAGTAATAATTGACAGGGAAGTTGATCAGAGTTCCTGGGTCCTCCAGTACTTGAGGGCAGCCAAGTCTTGAGCTCTAAATGCTGGTTGTTCATCATTAAAAGCACCCAGTTAGATAGACTTGCTTCCCCTTCCTTCTTCGACTTTTTCCAAGGCCTCCTGTCCCACAGATGTGCTTCATATGTGCCTGTCCATCTGTGTCTGGTCATCCCTCTGTTGATGGAGCTTTTCTAAGAGGGTGGGATTCTGGTGAAACTCTATTGTCTACTTCTTTTGACACCCTTGAGCTTCTTCTGCTACTGCTCCCTGTGCTTCCCCCACTGCCATCCTCTCCGTGGAACTGCCTCCTCAGTCCAGGTGTCTTTGTTGGCTTCCTTGAGCTCCATGTCTCCTGACACAGCAACTGAATCCACATTCTCCTGTAAGCTTTCCTGGACTGTTGCAAATCCAAAACTGTGATCCATGAGCTACACATCCAGAAAAACAGGAAGCAAAGCAAAGCAGCTGAATGGTGCACCTTTGAATGGAGGAAGAGGGGGTTTCTACTAGTGTTGGCTCTTTATTGAGAAAACACCCAGTTATCAACTGAGGTATTGATAACCTACCAGTTGGTTATTGATTGTTTTTCAAAACCTTTAGATATCCTACCCATCTGGTACATATCATTCCAAGAACCAGAGTGACCATTATGGGCTGGGTTTAAGGTTTAGGGTTGAGGGTAATGTGGATGATTGGAATTTCTTCCAGGTACCTATGAATCCTAAAACTCTAAGCATGTTTATCATAGTTTGGTACCTTTGCGACGATGTGTAGGGAGCTGGTTCCCCCCCCCACTGCCAATGTTGTCTTTGGTTCATTCTCTTTGCAATGGATTCTTTCCATTTGCTTGGGCGAAAAAAGAAAAAACCATGTTTGTCATAGGAACCAAGAAAACCAGAAAATAATAGAAGGAAACCCTATTACTTACCCTATAACCATTGATTCTCAAAGTGGGCATTTGATGATTTATCCTTACACATAACTAGTGGGTTGAAATTTTCAATTTTAAAAACATTCATACCTGATGTGGTCCCCAAAACAAAAAAATCTACCCAGAAGAAAGAAATAACTGGCCAATGTCGGTTTCTGCTTGAAAGCACCTCTCTTCTTCTTTTGGTTGCTGCTTCTTCTTATCCCTCACAAACCAACCAAAAAATGTCTTTTTTAAAAAGGAGAAGGAGAAGAAAACTCAGATGCTCTTTCTTTTGATATTTTTTCTTTTTCTTCACAAATCCCGAAGACAAAATTAGAGAAATGGGAAGGGTGGTACTTTAATTTTATTTTTAATTCTTCTTTTAATACAACTTTTTTCCTTTTCTATATAGAGGTTTTTCTTATTTTTGAACTCAAAAAAGAAAAAGAAAAAGGAAGTAAGGTACTTTCTTCATCTACAATTATTTCTCTTTTTCACAAACTAAAAAAAATCATTAAAAAAAGGGAGGAAGAGCAAGAAAAGATGTTACCTACCTTTCTTCTTCATAAACTTCAAAAAATTCAAAAAACAAAAGAAGGGGTTTGTAACCTAAGGGAGGTTCAAAACTATGAGGGTTAATTTTTTATTAATCCTTTCTAACATATAGGTAGATTATCAAATATACTTCAACACAACATTTGCAATATTTGTTGTTCACATGATTCTCAACATGAGACCTTACACTCTTTTCACATAGGATCACTCACACATCTAAAGTCAAATTTTTATGTGAGAATTACACCCCAAGGGAGTTCGTCATATGCACCTAAAAATACTCTTATATGAGAGATCATTCACCAAAGACTATAAAGTTTCCACAAATGATCTTCACAATAATATACACATTTTATTTATTCAAAGCTTCCTATTCATATATGATATTTCTACAAATCTTGAGAACAACTAACAACACAAAATTATTGAATGCAAATTATGAGTTTAAAGTTCCAATCATTACCCCTTATGTACTTGAAGGAAAGAAGTGGATGAATAGTTAATCACATTCATCTACATATATTCCCCATGTATCATGTCAATCGTCATGTGTCACTTATAACTTTTCATCTTTTATGGATAGGTTTCACATTATTTGGATTTTAGGATTTGGTCAAGTCTACATTCTTGACCTCCATTATTACCAACCGGAAATAGTTATCTAAATTATTCATAATCAACCTTTATTCCCCTAGTCAAAATATTCTCATTGTAGGCCCATGAAGTTCATTATTTTATTCCTCGTTTTTATCCATATTATTACCCTAAGCCATAATATTATTATTTACAATTGTAACTCCTAATAATTATTTTGTTGTTACAAGTTCATTGTTGAGGTAATAACAACATTTCTTATATGTGATCCATATGCAATTCCTTGGTTGATTTTAGATGCATCATGGAAGACATTTTTCATACTATGATAAATTATATTATAAGGTAACGTTTAAACAATTCCAAACATTTAGAGGTTAAAAAATCTTATTCTTCTACCAATATAATTATATATTAACACCCCATTTTAGGTCATAAGAGCAAAACACAAACTAAGGATGGTTGGAAATTACAATTATGATTTTTAATATTTAATTTGAAATCAAAAATTTCCCACATGTTTTTTTTATTCGTAAATTTTCATTAAATCCCTACACATCATAAGGGGGCTACTACCCTTAAACTTGAAAAAAAGGCAAAAAATTATGTTATATTTGTCAAATTGTGAACTAAAGAACTTAATATCTACAAGGGTGTTCATCCAAGGCTGACACATGTTGCTATCATATGGCACTTCCTTTCAAAATATGTGAACCAAATTGGTCCACTTTAGGTGTAAGGTTTGCCATTTTAGCTAACTTTAGGTTTTGTTGGATCTTAACATTGGGACTTAGAATGGAACTTTCATTTTCAATTTTTTCCTTTCTATTACATTTCTTACATGCTTCGACAAGCCATTGCCACAATGATTCAAATTCACAATGAAAGGGATTTTATAAGTTATACAAGCAACATTCCTAAAGATCAATCCTTGAATGTTTTTGTGAATGTTAGAAATTATAACTTAGTTTGTTCAATGTTGCTTGAGTTTTTGGAATTGGGAGTTACTACCTTGAGTGAACACTGAGTTGTTTTGAATTTTGCAACTATGCACAATACATAGTGCATATTGTAATGTGACCATTGGTTGGAACAAGTTAGTAGGTTGGAATCATCCATTGGGAATTGGAATTGCTTTTGAGTTTTCAACTTTATTGAGAGAATCAATGATCGATTGTTGATGGCTTAGTTTGAGGGCATTGATGACATTTAAAACTTTTTTTTGTCATTAATAAGTTATTTTTACACAATTCATTTTTTTGTTGCATCTTAGTTTCTTGATTATTTTTTTGTTTTGGTAGTTGTAGGTAAAAAGTTGTCACAAATTTCTTACATTTGTTGTTTGTCAAGGCTTTGTTGCTTGTTGCAATTTTTCATGCCTATGGTTTATCATTAGTGGGTTGTGCGTGTTGGTTTTTCAAATGATAGTTGCTTGTCAATTGCAATTGTAATGATTAATTCATCTTCAAACACTTAATAAGGATCAAAGCTTAAGCCCTTTTTGTTGATTTTTTTGCACACAATTGAGTTTTGGGTTTAGGGTTGAATGACAATTGTGTAACAAACACCTTTTTGTAAATTTTCTTACACACAATTAAGTTTAGAATTTAGGGTTTAATAGAAGTTCATGTGTACCATGCTATTTGAAGTTGTCACATTCAATTAATATTATCATGTGTGTGTGTAGGCTTGCTATGTGTTTTCACACTTACAACTTGTTACTTGTCACATGTGCTTAGAGTTTATTATGCATTTGCAATTTGTGTGCTTGTAGTTTGTGCATTTATAGCTTGTCACCTATGCTTACAATTATTGTGTGCTTATAACTTGTTGTCCGCTTGTAGCTTGTAGTGAATTCCTTTTTGTCCATGTTGCTTATAGAAATCCCCAATGATTTCAAGCATAGGTTTTTTTATAATTGTGTTTTTTTGGTTCTTATCCTTGGTGCTAGTTCCAAGTTCCAACCAAAGCCATGAGGTCAACTATATGATCATGGATTCAACCTTGACATGGAAGCATGTAAGAAATGGAAGAAGGTTAATGAAAATTTGAATTATCAAATTTAAAACACTTGGGTTATTAAATTGTTTTGGATATAATCTATTATGAGTGTTAATTGGAAGGTGAATTATGTGAAATGAAAAATTTACACAATGATTGAAGGGTGTGAAAAACTTCTTGTATTAAAATTGGATTCATTATGGAAACATGTTGATAAAAAAAGGCTATTAATTGTAATGGCAAGTGTGGTTGTGGGGGAGTACTACATTTTGAAGAAAAATCAACTTGTGTTCAATAAATGCTTGGTATGTGGCCAGGGGGGAGACAATTTGTAGTATATATAATAGGGTTTTGTAATTGTTGTGGTAGAAAGAAGGTAAAAAATTGTTCAAATTGTATTAGTTTTCCTTTTTCTTTTTTAAGGTATGCCCATGACTAATTATGAGCAAATGCAATAATTGTTTGCCTTTGTCAAAGTGCTTAACTAGTTGGCCAAGCATTGGAATGATTATGTAGGTTAAGAAATTGTTGAAATCATAAACAATGTGGTGTTAAGTGCCATTAAGGAGGCTATTTTGGTTTCAAGCTTTCTTTCCATTTCAATAGATGATTTGACAACAATGGATAATTAAAGTTAGATTTCAATCCATTATTATGGGATGGCAAGTTAGAAATGAATGTTTATTTTGTTCATGTTTGGATAGCTTGTTGAAGGTGGGATTATTTTTAACATCAAAAAGTTATAATTTTTGTTACTTTGATGAGTTTGGTGGCTTGTCTAAAAATTATGTTGTCTAATGCATTATGTTTCTTGGGGTTGATGGTGTCTCGGGGTTGATGGTGCCTCCACATTTCATGGGGTCATATGTAAAATTACATTTTAATGAAGACTAAACAAGTGCTTTCAACCATTGGGATCCATTACATGGCACATAAAATAAACATTGTAATGCAAAACTTGCCCATAATACCTTTGGTTTCCAAATTGGAAAACGTCTTTTAATCAATTTATAGGAATCTTTCTAATTTCCCCAAACACCATCTTGAATTCAAAAACTTGTTAAAATTGTGGAAGCATAAGGTTTAAAAGTTTTTTCAAAATGTGAAATCAAGGTGGATCAACATGTTGCAACTTTGAAATAGGTTAGGAAAAATTATAAGATTAATTGCAAAGATGGCAGTTGATAGTGGTTTTACAGAGTTAGCCAAGGCAAATTTACTGAATCTATGTGACATTGACATGATCCTGGGCTTGCCATGTATTTTGCTTATGTTGGAATTTTTAAATGGCTTGATGAAGTTTTCACAAAGCAAATATGTTTTCATGTATGATTATATAATACCTATTAAAATTTGCTAAGGAGATATGTACAAAATATACATCAATTTGAACAGCTTGTTTTAAGTTGAGATTTTTTTGGAATTCATAGACATGGTTGTAAACATGTTTTGTAAAATTGCTCAAGATTAGGTAATCAACTTGAATGATGGCACAAAGCAATTGGTTTTTCAGATTAAGGGACAATCCCATATGGTCCATTCTATTCATCTCTTAAACACTGTTAATTTTATAATTACTTGTGATGATTTTGAAGTGGCTAACAAAGTTGTGAAAACACAATGCATTGTTGCATGTGATTTGTTGGTCATTGAATTGGAACATAGGTTTTCGAATCATGAGCTTATGAATGCACTTGGGGTTATTTACCCATAATACTAGTTGTAACTAGATTATGAGTGAACCTTTCCAATTCATTTAAGCAAATGACATTATTGCTCATTCCAAGCAACTTGGTACATTTAGTTCATGTGTTTTTGAGCCAATTTAAAAGGAGATTTTGGATCTACAAATCTCCCTTTTCAAGGTGATTATGAAGATGCAAACTTCTAAGGCAATGAAAAAACACAAAGATGAAAACCAAGTCATTAAGTTGTGGCATTAGCTTGTCATAAACATTTTTTTTGTTGTTCATCTTTTTGAGTTCATGAAACTTGTTGAATTGGCCATTGTCCAAATCATTAACAACATTGAAGATGAAAAGACATTATCCACGTTGACATATATGAAGTTACAATTTTATAATCATTTGGTGGGGCATTTGAACATTGTTATACAAATGTTTACACATGATTTTTTATTCATTAAAAACTTTTTCCCTTTCCAAGTTACTATTATAAATTGGAATGATGAAGACAAGGTTAGAGTAGGAATTAATGAATAATTTTTAATATTTTAATTGCAGTTTGGTTTTGATGTTTTTGGTTGTAATTGTTTGTGATGTTGTAATTTGTAAATTGTTGTTGAGCTACATTGGTACAATGCAAGTTTAAAGTTTTGGGTGTGACATGTAGGTTTTTTTTAAATATATTTTTCTACATACACATGGTAGGCTAGTATGTTATGCTTTTACAGGCTACAACATTTTTCTCACAATTTTTGTTCATCATTTTGTTGTTAGGTTTGTTGGCAAATGTAACTTGGATGTAAAGATGGAAATTCTTCATTCAACAATAACTAATTACAATTCTCACAAAACACAATTATGTTATGAAATGTAAAGTTTGATCCTATATTTTTATTAACTTATTGGTAGGTACCTTGTGCTACAATGGACAAGGTCTTGGTGACTAATGTTCAAATCCCTTGCAAGGTGTTCACTATTAGAATTTAGTAGTTAGTTTGTTCTATTTGACAATGTTGTAAGTAGCTTATTTGCATAATAAAATTGTATGTTATAAGCCTAAAAAATTAAACATCTCTATATGCTTGGATGTTAATGGGTACGTTTTCTATCTATGTAAGCTAGAGGGCTTCCTAAATTAATTTCTCTAATTATTAGTGATAGATGTAGACTTATTTTTTTCTTGTTATTAAGGGTTAACATTATTGAGTTAGTTAATTTTTAAGGATAGGGTGGTTGCCAAATGGCTAGCCATTACCTAGGGGTTTGTCAAAAGATTTATATAAGTTCTCTAATTTGTAATAAAGGATGAAGTGGTCTTACAATTAATGGGTGGTGGGGAATCTTATGGGGTTTCACATTATCTTTTGGGGTCCTTTTGGAGTTATAGAAGGTATTGTGAAAAAGATGTGTACCTTTGATATTTGGAATATTAAAAATAATAAATTCAAGGAGAGTTATTGCATTGTGAATTTTTTTGGTGCATTTTTTATTTTTTTGCATTTATTTTTTACTTGCAAATGTAACTAATTCTTGTTTGAATGTAAAAGACTGTAATTCTTATATATATATATTTGTAAATATTCATTGGACAATAGTTGCAACAACATGGAGGGCAACTAAATTAGAGACCAACAACTTCAATTGGTGAAAACAATTTGTCTTTCTTGGGACAACCTACATCAAAGTTGAAGTTTGGGTAGGAAGGTACCTTTTTGCCACAACATTGAATTCTAAGCTCTTTTGTTTTGGTTCCAAACTCTTTCATTCTTTTAAAAACAAGACTACGCAAAGGAAGGCAATCCAAAAGTAAGAGTTTTCTTACAACTCTTACCTTGGGATTGCCTTCCATTAGGTTTTCCTAAAACCTACTTTAGCGTGGATTCCATATTGTTAGATCCATGGAGCCTACTTGTGTACACAAAGATGTGCAAGTGAGAGGCATAAGTTACCTTGTGACAAAAAACTAGGGCACATGATAATTAGAACACATAGCACACTTATATTGCATGGTAAATACATTTTTAAAGTCACCCACTGGCATGAGCTTGTGGCCACCTAAGTTCTATCTTGTAACCACCTAAGTCATTTCCTTCTTCATTAAAAAAAGGCTTGAGGTTTCTAAGGGGTCAAATTGCTTTGATCTCTCTCTCTTGAGCCCACTGGCCTTCCTTTTTCTTCTTAAATTCTTGAGACCACACAAACCCAAAACCATATTGGACTTCCACAGGAATTCAAGTTCCTATTTACATTTGGTAACATAGATCCCTCATCCTAGACATATCACATAATCTGGTGTTCCTAACACCATCCTTCAACTTGACAAAACATGAAAATAGGAAAACAACACATATCAATTCCCCCAATGATTGCTCCACACATCTTACAAAAAACCACAACCTTCCTTCACATGATCCACCTTGTAACTTTAATGGATTGTTGCAATTTTTCGGAGTTCCCAACAATCAGGGTACTTTTTCATGAAATGCAAGCCAATAACACCCACATACAAATCAACCCAAAACACACACTTTGAGAAGGATTTCTGGCCGTTTTCGAGACTTCTAAACTTTTCATCATCCCCCTTATCAACCATCAAAACCAACCCTTAGATTGAATTTCTGCCTCCCCAAGTACATTGCGCAACGAATTTTCGTGTACCTCTGTTGGACACAGAAATCTAATCCCACTTTTTCAAAAACCTCTACTCTTCTCAAGAAAAACCAAAACCACACTACTTATTTGCTTTGTTGCTCATCCTTTTGTCACTCCACCATGAGATTTCTGCTGACTGCATTTCATTTGACAGTTCCCTTGCCACATAGTCATCCTGTGTCCATTAGCAACACACGCATTCCAAATAGAAGAAAACGACACAAAGATTTCAACGCCATAAAACACCACCACATCTCCATTCAGTGTTCTTCCTTGTTTTCATGCCGAGATTAATACCCAAGATTAATATGTTGCAAACTTGCATTAACAAGCCAAAGTTGGTAGACGAGTATGGAAAAGATTCCAGGTAGACAATTTTCTAAGGGATACATGTTTTGGTTGTCACTTATTGGAGATAATTTGGAACAATAATATTTTGAAGTGTTTTTTGGTTTTTTATTGATTAATTTTCCACAAGAAATGAAAATACTTTCAGTTCAAAACCCATTCATTTTATTTGAATCAATACAGTGCATTTTCAAAGCATATTAAGTTTTTTGATTAGAACTTGTGTGTGTGTGCAAAGAAATCATGAGCTTGCTATTGAGTCATAGAACCTCACATTTAAAAAAAATCTTAGATCAGGAAAAAATAAAAAAATTTCCTGGACACCTGAATTTCACACTTCCTCAAGAGTTTCAAGGACCCTGCCCTCTGGATTTGGTAAATTGTTTCATAAAGCCGAGCAATATAATGACTGTATAGGGGAGTTTGGGAGGTGGGGGGGAGAAATACAAATTTCCAAGGAATATCAAAATACAGTTGAATAGGTTCCTGCCAGAGGTAATCAAAAATTGTATTGAGATTGTTTTGCCAAAATAAGTGGAACAATGGGGTCTGATAGCCATAACTCGAAAAATATCAAAATTTCACAATTAGAAAATAAAATAAAAAAAGTTCAAGTTACGTTGCATACGACTGTCCTGGTGATACAGGCTATTTCTAGTACATCTTTAGGGTTTGACTGATCCAACGGCCATCAGTGCACCATTGTGACTCAGCTGTGGATGAACTCCAGCTGAGTTGACATGGATTTTCCTGCTTCATAACCTGCAGTGTAAAAGATAGGTGAGGTAGGTAGGTAGGTGGGTAGGAAAACACTAAGTGTTTAGTAAGGCCCACTTTAGATGGGGTCCTGTGTCCAAATTGCTGGGACCTATTTGGACTCATTTGAAGCAAATTTGACTCCTTGAGTTGGACCTTGCCTTGAACCCTAGCTTGCATCTTGGTTCTTCAAATCATGAGCTCTCCTTTTAGCTCTTTTGTTTTGGTTCAAAACAATTGATTTTCCCTTCAAAAATGGTGCCATGTAGGTTTAGCCTTGATATGCCACTTTTTGGTCTTGGACTCTCATCTAAAGGTCATGGGGTCTAATTTATGGCTCTCATCCAATAGGATTGCTCTACTTCATTGGACCCTCATCGATAGTGGCCCTAAGTTAGTATGCTAGCTAAAGACTAGTGGCTTACTAGTGCCTATGTAATTAAAAAAAACAGAAACTGAACTAACCACCGTGGTTAGCTAGGGATCTTGAACCCAATGGAAAATGACTTTCATGTTCATCCACCATCCATTCCTCTTGCTGTGCTGGTGCCTGTTGGTTCATCCAAATGGTGGTCTGGTATATAGGCCTGTCAGAGCTATCAACACTGCCATCACCTTATCAACACTGGTAGGAAGGACCCTACCAGTCTGGTATTTTCAGCAATACCAGCCTGGTAGGGACATGAGGTAAAACCAGCCTTGTATCAATTCTATATGGATCTCAATATCAGGTATATACTTAGGGCATCTACACCGGTGCTCAGTATGTGACTCCAGTCAATAAAATTTATTGTGAAAAAGTCAAAGTGTGCCGGTTAATCTCAGGAAATTCGTTTTTCTGCACCAAATTCGTGCAGCTTGCAGTGGCTGGTAAGTCGCAACACAGTTGTGCACCTCCAAAAAGGAAATAAATCGGACCTGACTGCAGCTCAATATTTTTGATTGGTCGTTCATAATGATTGGTCTAGGTGGTTTGCTATATATGCAATTCCAGTTACAGTTTTATTGGTGGGGTTGCAAAAAAAAGAAAGCTATACTTAGACATTTAATTTTATTATCCAGAGTGACATACTGAGCACCAGTGGAGGTGCTCTTACTTCATACCCGCCAAAACAAAATCTTGGATCCACCACAAGCATGGACTAGTATCAAAAACCCAATACCAGTACCTGCCTGGTATGAAAATAAAATAAAATCTGATACCAGGAAAGGCTGGTAGGTTCAAAAGTTGATACTAGACCAACTCTACTTAATTCTGGCCCAATCAAGACCTTTTGGAGTTACCAACCACCAGAGCTTTGGGCTGGGATGATGTCAATGACCTCAACTATGCAAATTTTTCTCTGGGATTGTGTCAATTTTGTTTTCTTGATCCATCTCTGTGGGGATTATTAAACCTTGAACCTCAATCACAGGTACAATATCTATGAACCGCACACCTCACAAGGTTTTGAGGTCACTAATGAGAGTTTTTGTCTGGGATTGTGTCAATGACCTCAACAATGCGTGTTTTTGGTGGGGACTAGGGTTAAATTCTTTTTCTCCATCGACCATTTTGGGGATTATTAAATATTTGAACCACAATGACAGGTACAATGTGTATAAAGAATGATGATACGAAAGGTCAGGGAAGGTCGGACTCGATAGATGGGGAGTTCCCAAAAAATGACGGCCATGCATCATAGGGTATCATTGGGGATTGAAGAATTGTATCGTACATAGTTGTGTTAAAAGCAATGTTGTCGTCTGGTTATTCCTTTTTGAACTCAATTTTTGAACCGGGTTGGGTTTGATGTACACACTACACCTTCCCCAATGCTAAAGATGCAAGAACAAAATTTCACAACAAATTAAAATACAGGATTAAAATACAGGTCTACATAAATATCGAGTTGAACAACTAATTAAAATTAATAATTAATTATAAAATTCAATCTATTTATTAACTTTTGCTAAAATTCAACTTTTTAACATATATATCTATATATATATATATATTTTCACTGTTCTGGTTCCAGATTTAGCAAAACATTTTTTCCATGGTCCGGTTCTTGTGCTGATTCCACCAAGTTGATGTCAACTCAAGTCTGAGTTACAAGAAGCTGACCCTAAAACCGTCAGTTTTTACCCTTCAAACCGGATACCTTCACAACACTTGTTAAAAGATCAGAATAAGGGAAAGCTCCTTACGAACCTTCATCCCCTCACTCATGCCAACATAACCTTCACTTGCAACGTGCCAAATGCCATCATCCTCTTGGTGAGCTGGTTGAATTCGGCTGGGTAAGGTGCCATCTTCTATAACTAAGAAATTAGTTTATAGCGGGGATCTTTGTCAAGTCATCCAATTATGCACCGTCAGCAAGAATACAACTTTCCACCCAAGTGGTCCCCAACCCATTCCCCTCCATTCCCCGGTAATAAACGAAGAAACGAATATACCAACCCACCATTTTTTTTTGGTGCCAAATTTTGCATCTATGTGACACATTGTTGTTTTTTGAACTGTTGCAAGATTTTTCTTAGATGCCTTTCAGATTGCCCCATTCCGAGGAGAAAACTATGGAAGTTGCCATATTGAGACACTCACTAGGGTCTCTGGAGATTGCCAAAACATAGCGAGATTATAGAACATGTTTACTATACTCTCCAGTGTTTTCTTTTTCATTTTGTGAGCCAGCATGGGCAATGAGCATCTCACAAGAGATTTAGGGCTGATCCCAGAGAAGATTTTAGCAGATTGCCATTGTTCGCCAGAAAAATAAAATCCTTGTCCTCTCTGAACTGTAACTAAAATTGGCTCTTTCCTTTTGTGCATGGTTGCTACTATGGCTACATCACAAAATTGATAGAAAAAAGAAATCTTGATACCAGAAGAATACCATGTTTTTCAAAATGCAAAAAGATTAGGAAAATTCATAGCCTAAACCAATTTTAACAAAATGGTCCACTAATTAGGGATTTTCTCTTCACTAATGAAAATATTACCTAGATCGTGAAGGATTGGAAAATTTGTTTAGCCTAATTTGAATGGTTCACTAGGTAATTAGGAATTTACCTTTTCGCTATTGGAAACAATACCTAGATCAAGGATTGGAAAATCTCAATTACAGATTTTCTCTTCACTACTGAAAATATTACCTAGATCATCAAGGATTAGCAAAATTTGTTTAGCCTAATTCTAATGGTTCACTAGCTAATTAGGAATTTCCCTTTTCACTAATGGAAACAATACCTAGATCAAGGATCGGAAAATCTCTTTAGCCTAATTCAAATGGTTCCCTAGGTAATTAGGAATTTTCTTTTCACTAATGGAAACATTACCTAGATCAAGAATTGGAAAATTTCTTTAACCTAATTCAATAGTTCACAAGCTAATTCATAATTATCTCTTCACCAAATTATGGAACTATTTAATAAAAAGAAAAGAAAAAAAGGGAGAAAAACTGATTATGGAAACGAAGACGTCAATTTGAGACCTGTACTTGGGACCTCGATCCGGATAAGCTCCCAGCGGACCGCCATCCGCGGAACCGGTGGAGCCGGTGTTACCGGTGACAGGAAACCGGCCACATCCGGTACTGGGAAGCTGGCTCCCTGCACTGCGGTGCGTGGGGAAGGAGAAGACGACGACGACGAAGAAGAGGAAGAAAAAGACGAGGAAGACGAGGGGGAGATTGTTGTCGTTGCGGCGCAAAAACCGAAGGAGATCTATCACACGACGGAAGATCACTGTAAGAGCTTTCCACAAAGATTGTTGGAACCTCAAAAATGCGAGTTATATAATATCTTCTTCTCTTAATCCGTGCTCTTGTTGTATTCATTCTTCTAAAAACGAGATCCGTTTCGGTGGTTTTATGTACAAGCTTTTTTCTTTCTGGATTCATCATTTTTTTTTGCTATTGAGAGAAGTCTAGGTCCCTTTTTCCATTAGTTTTGAGAGCTCTTGCGAGTAGCGAACTTTTTGGTTTCTGAAGTGCGGTGGATGTTTCTTCGTCTTCACACGGAAGGTGAATATTGAGATTCTATTCTGCTCTCTGTCTTTGGCTCATGATCACCAAAGCGAAGAAAGTTAGACTGATATTAGATACTTGTATTTGGTTGATATTTCAGTCGCGCTGCGTAGCAGCGGCGGACAGACATCCGACGTCTTGAGAGTTTTAGTCTGAAGACTAGTGGCAACTGTGTGTTTTTTTTCTCACGTTTGTTATGGTTTGTTTTATCTCGTGTTCTTTCCGTCGCATTGTGATCATGTCTGCCGCTAGTGACATGCTATTCCTACTCCAGTATTGGCGGTTTCCAAACCGATCGGTGTCATGGCACTGATCCAGGTTTTTCTTGAGGAACCTTGACCAGAGCTCGTCAGGGTTTCAGGCAATACTATGGTCCAGGTTTTACATTTGTAGTAGCAAGCGCAATCTTGTAGAGAGATTGGAGCATTTCAGAGCAAAAGATCTAGAGCTTGCCACCCTGATTTTCTTTGATTTTGATCGGATTGTAAAGGAATGAGGATGAACTAACCCTTGGTTTTTTCATCTCCTGCTTTTGCATCATGCTGGATTCATGGCTGATGGACTGAAGATGGATTAAGCTTGCCGGAATCGTTCCATCCGGCCGGTCTTCTCCCGGACGGATCGAGATGCATGCCCGAGTCCAATACTGTTGTATCTGCATCTGTGGCCTGGGATCTCTTTCTCAATACGTGCTACTGATGTCTTGTGGCATTTGCTCACCCGTGTTTGCTTTGCAGAGGTTCGGATCTGAAAAGCTCAGCAAGTAAATACATCGGCGTCCGCGTACTTTTAGAGAGGAAGGCAAGATGTCAGCTTACACCGGCAAGTACGCTGAGGAGCTTATTGCTACAGCAAAGTATGTCGCAACTCCCGGGAAGGGCATTCTAGCGGCTGACGAGAGCACAGGAACGATCGGGAAACGCCTTGCCAGCATCAAGGTGGAGAATGTGGAGTCCAACAGACAGGCGTTGAGAGAGCTGCTCTTTACAGCTCCCGATGTGTCCCAATACCTGAGTGGAGTGATTCTGTTTGAGGAAACTCTGTACCAGAAGACATTGGAAGGGAAGCCTTTCGTGGAGGTCCTCAAGGAAGGAGGAGTGGTCCCCGGCATTAAGGTCGACAAAGGCACTGTCGATCTAGCTGGAACTAATGGAGAGACCACCACCCAAGGCCACGATGGTCTTGCTCAGCGCTGCCAGCAGTACTATCAGGCTGGTGCTCGGTTTGCTAAATGGCGAGCCGTTTTGAAGATTGGTGTCACTGAGCCCTCTGAGCTTGCTATTCAGCAGAATGCACAGGGCCTGGCTCGCTATGCCATCATCTGCCAAGAGAATGGGTGAGAAATTCTAATTATGTCCTTGCCTTTTGATTGGGTTCTTCTGCCTACTCTGCTTTGAAATTGGGTGTCTGCAGTTGTTTGCTTTCCCTTATGTGTTCTTCAAGTACAGGTGAGGAAACCCAGAACCCACAATGTCTCACTCACTCACTCACTCACTGAATGTTTCATTGATCTTGTCACCATATCTATCTTTGACTTTCTCTGGTTCTGTTCCTTGCATTTTGGATGTCTCTTTGTCTTTGAGCATGGATATCTGTCTGTGATCCATACGTACCTGAGGGAGAATCAGGCTGTAAGAGATTACAGGCCACTCACAATTGCTTGCCATATCCATACCTGAATTGAGGTTTGGGGCAGTGAATAGACAGGATGGTGGAGAGACTTGAGAATAGTTGTCTTATGCATCTTTAACTAAACTGTGCAGAGAATGTCTTGCTGCTTCTATCATTCAATATGCTGTTAGTCATGTTCAGCATACCACACTAGAATGCTGTTTAGTCAAAGTGTTTGCACCTGCACCTGCATAGGGGCTTTGTCGGAGTTTTTTGGCAGATGAAATATTAGTTAGTGAATGGCTGTTTTTCTTTGCTAAAATATTATACCTATTCATGTGATATGTGCACTGGTTGGAAATTTGGTTCTCATCATTGTGACCTATGAATTTAGACAGAGCAGAAGATGTTAACAGATAGAACTGAAGCTTTACCCGAGGCTTTTCCCTAAAGTGTCACATGTGATGACTGTGGTTGCTTTGTGGGACTGAGAAGCCTTTTTGACATCTTGTGCCTGCAGGCTGGTACCAATTGTTGAGCCTGAGATTCTTGTCGATGGCAGCCACTCCATTGAGAAGTGTGCTGATGTCACTGAAAGGGTGTTGGCTGCATGCTACAAGGCACTGAATGATCAGAAAGTTCTTTTGGAGGGAACCCTATTGAAACCTAACATGGTCACACCAGGGTCTGATGCTCCCAAAGTGTCTGCTGAAGAAATTGCCAAGTTCACTGTTCGGGCTCTTCAGAGGACTGTTCCCCCAGCTGTCCCTGGCATTGTCTTCCTTTCTGGAGGCCAGAGTGAAGAGGAAGCAACTTTGAATCTGAATGCGATGAATGCCCTCAACACTATCAAGCCATGGACACTTTCATTCTCCTTTGGTCGTGCTTTGCAAGCAACTGTTCTCAAGACATGGGCAGGAAAGAAGGAGAATGTAGAAGCTGCACAAAAGGCTCTGTATGTCCGTGCTAAAGCCAACTCAGAGGCTACCCTTGGCAAGTATGGTGGCAGTGCAGGAGCAGCAGGTGTTGGAACTGAAAGTCTTCATGTGAAGGACTATAAGTACTAGAAAAGTGGACAAACTTTGGCTCCAACCTACTCTTATATGTCTCTCCCCTTTTTTCCATTACAAGACTCTTCCTCCTCATCACAGTAATGGGAAGTCCAATCAGGATTTCATGTGCACGCTTGAGACTAAACAGTTCTTTTTACCTGTGATCTTGAAGCTGCATGCAAGCACTAATCTAGAATAAGTGAAAGTTTTTGCTGTGCTTTTTCTGTGGCATGTCATGATCAGTCTCTCACCTTTTTGTCTTTTGTTCAAATTGTCTCCCAGTTTCTCTTTAAGTGTGTGGTTTTGTTACTAGAGTCCCAGCCAATGTCATGTCTTTGTGTTCCTTCTGGAAATGCAACAGAAACTCAAGATGCAGTGTTTGTACAATGGTTTTGTGCCAAGTCTTGTGCAGATTATTATATACTAAGAAAATGACATCCAGTGTAAGGAGCTGATGAAGTCAGAGGGAGAGTAATGGAAGCTGCTATTCAACAACTGAAGGTCATGATGGTCTGGTACTTCATGAGCAACACTCTCAAGGTGACTGCAAACCCTAACACTTCCAAAGTTAGGGCTCTGCAAATTCTTGTCATGTTTGTTTTGGTTTGTTTTGTAACTGACTCAAGCAACATTTACCTTCAAAATGACATCAGAGCAGTTTTCCCTCTGCAATCTTGACAAGAGATGTGTACATAGTTCAGTTGCTCCTTGCTCCTGCAACAGTATTGAACCTAAGTTCCATCTCTTCTGTCCTTACCAATCTTGCTGATGAAATGCCAGTGAAATATCAAAATGCTATTATAATAGCAATCAGTGTGGCCTGTGTCATTGAGCACATATTGTAAAGCATCATTACTGAAAATTCAATAACTCCACCCCCACCAAAGGTCTGTAAAGTAAAAAATCCACCTCAGTGCACCGGGACTCATTACTCATTTCCAATGGGACTTGCCATTTCCCCAAAATCTTAATTTCTTTTTTTTTTTGATTTGTTTTTTAGGTATGGAAATATTCAAGTTTCACTAACCTCTGCATTGTAAGTCTAAACACTACAAAATCACCTCTACTGAGTGAGGGCTTTCCGGTGGTTTGGGAGAGCATCTCAATGAGCTTTGCCTATGGTTTGAGAGCTCTTAAGCAGTGATTTTTTTCTGTGGCAAATTTTTGCCATTTTGCAAAAAGAAATTCTGTTGCAAATTCCCTGTTATTCTGAGAAAGATTGGGCAAGAAACGAAATTTTTATTAAAAATCTTCCAAAATTGCCTCGATTGACTACAATATGAAAGGGTGCTTAAGATTTTTTACTTTGATATTTTGAATACTGTCAAATCTGGCAAAATAAACCTTCGGATGATCTCCATTTGAGCAAAACATCACAGAATTGGGAAAAAAAGAACACTGGACAAATCGAGCAAAAGAAACCAACTCCCTTTCCTAATAGTAGGATACCTATAAACGGTTCACACAAATATCACTTCTCAACACATTAGAAACACTTTCTCTGTGACCATTCGATTCTTGTAAGTATCAAAGCACCTTTACACCTGAATTTGATGTGAATTTCCGAAAAAAGAGGAAAAAAACAAAATAACTCAAGAATAATAATCATAGCGTCTAAAGACTGAAAATGTTATTAGTACTTTCTTTGCACAATTAATGAGTACAGTTTTTTTTTTGAAAAAAAGGAAAATATTTAATTTATATATCGTCAAACGTTGAAAAATAAAACAAAAAAGTTACCATCTGTTAACAAAATTTGCTTCTCAAAACGCAAGTGTGAATTCCGCTGTGCAGTAAGTCAGAAAAAAATTGGTTAAGTAAAATGTTCTGGAATATGTTGGTCAGTCGGGAAGTTGGCTTCCCGGATAGTATCTGAGGTAGACACTAAACCGGTCATGGGATCGAATCTTGACGTTAGGCTGTGATGAGAAGCTTATGGCACACAGAAAGGCAGACCTGCCCTTCATCTTCTGACTGCAGATGAGAAAAGTGCCTGCTGAGCCTTGTTGAGTGTTTTTGGTTTTGTTGCTGATACAGGTTCCAAAATTGTTTGGTGCAACGAGGGAAGGAATGGGTAATTAAACTAAATGAGTTTATTCCCTTCGTTGTTAGATTGTTGTTGTTGTAATCTTTTTTTCTTTTGGTTATCTGGATTGGCATCGATCAGCCTTTTCCTTTGGTGCAATAAATAAATAACATTCCCACCAAATCTTCTCTGTTTTTGGGGGAAAAAATTCGTCACATTTTGATTCACATCTTGCTTTCATAGCAATTTTTTTAGTAGTTTTTTCTTTCCCTATTTACACCCCATTGCTTACAGACTGGGGGTACCTATTCATCTTTGTACTAATTAGATGGGGGCTGCACCTGCAGATTTTTTTTTAATTAGAAGGAGCCACATCGATGGACCCATCATCAACTTTTCTAGAAATTCGGCACTCCCTAACACTGAAGCATAGATATGCATCCCTTTGGTGCTCATTTACACTTGACTTACACTGGTGTAACATGTGCCATTGGCCCGAGTGCAGATTGATTACCCAATTAATTTTTACTTCCAGAACCATTTTATGCAATCTAATTGAATTTTCAATGATAAAAACTACTCAAAATTCAATGTCTCTCACACCTTAGGTATAAAAGTTTCCAAATCGCCTTCATTAAATCATACTCATTGAAGGATTTCCCAACAATACCAATAGTGTGCTCGAATTCCCCTATAATTTTTAATTCTGATTTTGAATCAAAAGATGTTTAATATTGAATAATTTCTCTATTCTAGGTTAAAAATTATGAAACCAACTTGGTGCACCCTACTCATTGAGGGCTTTCCAACGGTACCAAGAGAGCAGCAAGAGGAGGAGTGGCTTGGCAGATCTCGATGAACAAAACAAATAAAAACAAACAACCTTATTCAAAAGATGCCAAACAACTATGGGATAAAGTTGAGGTGCTATTGGGAACACTTGAGGAACTTGGAGAAACCTTTGGGAACCTGATTGGAACCCCTTTGGGAACATTAGAAACACATTCCGTTCAACCCTTTTGATTATTGTAAGTACACAAAATCTTGAGAGCACACAAAATAGGGTGGCCCGACAAGTTGCGTATAAATAATAACTTTCAAATATGGGTTGGCGTGCAGGAATTTGGCTTCTCGGTAGTACACCGGGTTGCTGTGCTGCCGGTTGAGAGATCGATCCTCCGGATTGGCCGTGATGATAGTTTGGCACATCGAAAGGCAGACCTGCCCTTCGTCATCTGAATACAGATGAAACTGTGCCTGCTGAGCCTTGTCGACTGTCTTGTCGATTTCAATTACAGTATTGTTGTAATCTTTTTTTTTCTTTTCCTGGATTGGCAAAATTGTGATGAGTTTCAAGTCTTCAGGTCTTTCAACTCTCCAAATGGGTCGTCTCTTTTGGTGCCTTGCTTGAGAGGCCTCTCCTCGTAGAGAGGATGTATGGATTCTTTCCATTTCTTGCTGTCTACTGTTTGCATTAAGATATGTATGGGTTTTAGACTTGGATAGACCTGCTTGGATTTCTTTACTGTAATTGGAATGAAATGTAACTCAGCATATTCCAGTGGGCCCTCCATTTTTCAAAACCCGCCTATATTTTTCATATCACCCTCCATTTTTTTAGTTTTTTTGCCCCCATAAAAATCAGAGCAGGTCTTTGCCCTCGGCCATCAGCTGTACCCTACACTTTTCTCAATTGCTTTCAGATGTGTTTGTTAATCTCTCTTTTGATTGTTATATTATTGTGTTTCATGTTGTTCAAATCAATGTGGAGCAGAGGTTTTTTTTTTTCCAATTTTTTGATGGAGATGAGGTGGTGTTAACCATAGGTTTGGCTATCAACAAAATATGAAAGAATTATTTTTAAACATCTTGATATATTTTTGGCTATCCTATTTGGACCATGTATATAAAGCTTGTGACTTAAAAAGATTCTTTTGATTTTTTTTCTTTTTCTGATTTTCAGCGTTTTTTTCCAAAAGAATTATTGGATTTTGGACAAATGTTTGGTCGAAATTTCACATGGAGAAATTTTTTTTTCTCAAAACCCTAGCCCAAAAATGTCAAATGCACTCAGCCTACCCCTCTCCTCATCAGGGGTAAAGCCCTAGGACCACAGCTTTAATAAAAGTAAGGGACCCCAAGGTGGGAGTCAAGGGTGTGTCTCGAATTGTGGTTAAGCCCACCCATGGCTTTAATTGACGCAACACAAAATGGGAAATCCCACCCCACAAACAGAAAATCCTGCTTGAAAACTCCCAATTTTTCAGAACCATGTATAGAAAGAAATCTGGCGATCTTTCTTAAAATTGGTGGGATTATGGCCAGGCACATGATCTTAAAAAGCACATGATTTTAGCACTTTTAAATTTTTTTTGAATATAACATTTTGGCTATATATACCTAGCCACCTGAAAAAGGGCTTTTGTAAAGAGAAGCTTGCTTATGCAATCAACCATGGATGTTGCAAGCACTGATTAGCAGAAGGGCGATTGTCAGGGTTGAGATCTAACAAAGGGAGAAGAAAATCCGAAAGTTCTTTGGCATCTCTTTCAGAGAAGCTGAAAGATTGCACCAGGTGTTGGTTGAGAGGACAATGGCCTACTTGTGTAGACTTGATGCGGCGGAGCTCTCCATTTTTGGTCAAATAGGCTCTGTAATTGGGAGCTTGATTGAACAGTTTTCTTGGTAAGGGGCCTAACACTTCCATGATCCGTCTGAGATGATCCTCGTCTCTGGAATACTGGTGTCCACCGCTTCTCGGATCGAACAACGCGTTGCCTGTGGCCAGCTCGAAAACAAGGCATGCGAAGGACCAGATATCTGCAGAGGTGGAGTATTTGTTGGCTCCTAACAACACTTCTGGACATCTGTAAGGCCTTGTTTGAATTTCGCGAGTGAATTGCTTGTGGATCCAACACGCTGTTCCTAGATCTGCTATCTTGCACCTCGTGTCGATGTTGTTGAAGGGAGGCGGAAGAACTGCACTGTCATATTCAAGGATCGTTGATGCATTTGCTTGATTATTATTAAGCTGTCCTCGGTCGCTTGCTTTTGGCACTGATTGTTGTGGATCAACAAATTTGCTACCAAATGTGACTCCGGCTGCTTCTTGCAGGCTGCGCATTGATTTCGATTTGCAACAAGAACTTGGATCTTTGTTGGCGGAATCTATGGGAGGTTCTCCGTTGCTACTCACAGTTTGCTTTGCTCTACTCGAATCAGGCGAGATCGTCGAGTCATAAGTACCAAGAGTTTCTGTTGGCTGATGGATTTTTCTTGCAAAGAATTCTTCCACTTTCCGTGTGATCAATGTGTCTTTCGTCTGAAGTACGACGTTCTCTTTGTCATTGAAGTTTGGATCCTCGCTTGTTACCTGGTTTTTTAAGGAATTGCCAGGCATTGGATTTTCATGTTCCGGCGCCGGTCTTTTTGTGACGAGATTGTGAGGAGATTTCGCTGCTTGAACTTGTTTCCGAGGATCTTTCCCTGGACCCAACGGGGAGACAAGGAGAATGTTCTCAGGCTTTAGATCCGTGTGAATGATCTTCAGCTCACGGTGAAGATAATCAAGTCCAACGAGTATTTGTCTCGAGAGTTTTCTGACAAGTTGCAGGGGTAATCCCTTGTAATTGTTCTGTTTCAATAAGCTGAGCAAATTGTCTCCAAGATACTCCAGGACCATGCATTTGTGTCGACCATTTGGACCTCTGTGATCGAAATGGTCGAGCAATCGAACGACGCTTTTGCTTCCTGCTTTGTCTCCTTTAGCAACTTCTTGGAGGATCTTGATTTCCTCTTGAGCTGCTCGGGCACAATCTCGGGAACAATTCTGTACCTTCAACGCCACGTATGTTTCTTGATCCGAGTCCCAAGCAAGCCAGACAGTGGAGAAGGAGCCCGATCCAAGTTTGCCATGCACAATATAACGACAGTCTTTGAAGACGCTTCCGACATGAACAGGCAGAATTTCGTTGTTCATTCTTGGATCATCGTGACTGTTGTTCTCGGAATCCCCTATCATATCACTGCTATGACTTTCGGAAGCCGAAACTGGACCACTCGCATCACTCTCGCGGCCGTCTCTCGGAGAATCCAACACATCCATGAAAGTGCTCTCAGAATTCTGATCTGCGAAATCAAGGTTAGAGATTCGTAGACCCTCCTTCTTCGTTTTCTTACGCTGTTGTTTCCAGGGTATTTTTGTCATTGCTCTCTTCTTCACCTGCGACACGCGAGCCTTTCTGGGCTTCCTGACAACCGCCGGCCTCCTACGAGAAGCAGCCTGAGACACTTTGCGACCTTTCTGAGGCATAATTTCAAATCGCAAAACAACACAACTCCACTATCACAAGGATTTTTCGCTCTTGGGACACCAGATTTTCTTTCAGAATCCACCCTCTCCGTTGGCGAGCTTCAGATCCAAATTCTTTGCGAATGAATGAATGGTTGTCTCTCTCGCGATTCATGCAAGAGCTAGCTTTTTTTGTCTTTGTTGTTGAAGAATTTCTCAAGAGCAATCGCGAGCCCTAAATTTCTGAATCTGCCCGAACTTCTGGGCACGGGTACTACCAATTTGCTCCAACATCTCAAAGGTTTAGGAAGTAAAAGTAGGTGAAAAACAGCTAGACAGTAAGTAAAAAAACGAGAGGACCATTCGGCGTGACGGTTGTAAGCGACGTAACTCTCTCTGCAAACATAACTAGCAACTCTTCTTCGTTTGGCCTTAGCCAAATTTGGCTACAGGTCATAGAAAAGAAGAAATGTTTCTAAACCCAACTATTTAGTGGGGACATGCAAGAACCTATGGTTTGAATTTTGAGTGTGCCAATTTCAAAATTTCCCCTCAAAATATGGGGTCACTTTTGCCCCAAAAATGGCAAAATTTGACCCCTTGTTTTATGGGACTTGAAGAAGTGGCAAAATTTTGCCACAAAAAAAGGCTGGTTATTAGTAATTTAGCAGCGATAGTTTACATGCCACTAAATTACTTTTACCACTATCTGTGGTTTATCATTTTATGGCAGGAGCTGGTAGTTGTGTGAATTTCGAGCAGATTGACCTGCCCCTGAAATAGGGCAGTAGTGTAGTAGGTGCACGTCGGTGTTTCCTTCAGGGGGCCAAATTCTTGAAGCATATTGATCTCCTCCAAGAAATCTAAATAGTTTTGTGTATCAAACTTGCCACCCTCAGGTATCAATTTGGTTCCTCATGAAGCAAATAAAAGCGTGCCCAGTTGCCATTTCTGAGTTCAACTGGTCTAGAGTCTCTAGCCTGGGATTATTTCGGACAATGTACTGTAGCACCTTCTCTCAAGCAGAGTGGCCTGGACATGAAAGAGGCATTCTCAATTATGTGATTGCCACTTGCCTCATCTTTCAGTAATAGCTCCATCATTGCAGGAGAGCTAACAGAGTTTCATCCATGCATAGAACCAATGACTTTTCACAGCAATTTACAAAACATGGGTGCAACAAACTGCAGATATCACATCCCAAACATTCACCTGAAAAAAAACTGCCACCGATTCATCACTACTTCAAATAAAAAGGGCTCTAGGACCATCAATAGAAAATCTGAAAGCTTTTAGTGTTTTAAGCAGCATAACTTTGGCAGCTCAGATCAAGAAATGGTGGTCCAGGTAGACTGCAAAAATGTAAGCACACAATGTGTGTTGGCCTGATATAACTGACTACTTTGGCCACAGCCCCAACTAAATGATCTACACTCTTGTAATTGCAAACTAATGGAAAAGAAAGCAGGTTCTCCTTCATGCTGACAACATCCTGAGAATAATACAAACTACTAATGGCTCAAAGCAAACTATCCACATGGCACATTTTACAGCCAAGTACAAACTGCACATATGGTACATGGATATGATACTTAAGTTGTCTGTAGATCAGTTTGCATCTTGCCTCCTAGAAGCAACAGCTCTTTTCATCTCCTGGAGGGCATCAGCCATATATTCACAAAGGGCACCTGGGTCTGGAATGAGGTCTCTGGCTGTCATGGCAACCAAGCACGCCTTTTGATCATAGCTCTGAAAGTAAATTGATAGTGACTGCAGCCACAGGAACACATATTAGTATCAGAGCTATAGAAAACACAAAGGTCCTTGCAGGCATTGTAACAGTGTTCATTTTGAGAATAGCATCCACAGCATAAGGTTTTGAAGTTGATGTATAGTGCATAGATATACTCACTAATGGCTGTCCTGCTGCAGTGGGGTAGATATGGACAATGGGATTTCCATTGAACATGACAGGCTCCATTGGCCCTGGCACATTCGACACTGCCAATGTAGTCTGCAATGTTGTATGCTCTGTAAGCAGTGCTGGCAGCTGCAAACAGATAATTTTGAAGCTTTCAAGTTCTAAAAGTCTTTGTAATGACTAGTGAGAACATTTTTCTGTAGAATAGTGTACCAAACCAACAAACAAGTCTTCACTGGGGTCAAAGCAATATGAACAGGGAAGTCAATAGAACTCCAAAACAATGGAAACAGTTCAGTCACCAACACAGATAATATTAGTTTCTACCCTCAGCTCTGTGACAGAATAGAAACTGCATTGAGATTACAAAGAGGAACACAAAGGATTGAGGGACAGAGGCTGTACAACTGGCCCTGTAATTGCCATTAGGAGTGCTCCACTCCAGTAAGTGAATGCGCCTTCAAGAGATGCCTTCTTCTGGTTGCCAATTTTCTTGGCTGCTCGCACATGATCCAGTGGATCACTAAAATACTTGACAGGAATGGGAAAGATCAGGTATCCAAGTCGGTTTCCCCACTGTGTCTGAGATCCACCCTCCATCATTGTTGCAAGTTCCTGCACCCACCAGCAACAGAGAGAAGAATGTAACCTTGTGTTCAACAAACTACATGCAGCATTTGGACAACCACCATCTGTCCAGGAATTATGACCTCCTGCCAGATGGGCCTACCTGAAGGCCTGGAGTTGGTCTAGTGTTCATTAAGGCTGTTGCGCGTATGCGGAGATGGTCCACTATTGATTTGTCTTTCCTGTGATCAACATCTCT
>Ga0116227_10003945_pt1 | contig 32526 bp, 35 predicted proteins | sample S1TSphgellanicum_FD_89693 | JGI IMG/M metagenome (GOLD analysis project Ga0116227, IMG submission 89693) | Host-associated microbial communities from peat moss isolated from Minnesota, USA - S1T2_Fb - Sphagnum magellanicum MG | ecosystem: Host-associated > Plants > Peat moss > Unclassified... | reverse complement strand
AGTCCCTCTTCCTAGTCTAATCCCGGGGCTCCCAACTCGACCCTCTACCCCTTTCTAGAGTTGGAAGTCGGGAGCGTGCTACCAAGTTCAACTTTCCGCAACTTGACTTTGTGAAACCCTCAAATGGGTTTCACCCCGTGACTTGGGAGCGCGTCATTCTTGATAACAAAAGGTCCAAACTATTTGGGTAACGATTTTTTATAAGCCTTGCGATGATGTCGAACGTCAAACATCATGATAAGATCACTTTCTTTGAACTCCTTTTTCTTCACATTCTTGTGAAAAACCTTTTTTTGTTGAGCCTGTGTGACTTTAATGGATTAGTGGGCTTTTAACTACAATTCATCCAACTCGTTAAGTTGCAACAATCAATGGTGTTGGGACTCATCTGAAGAAAGTCTCATTATTGTGGCAGTGCATAAAGTCATTACTTCTAGTTTAATGGGTAAAAATGTTTCCATCCTATAGGTTAAACGAAAAGGTGAGTACCTTGTGGCAGTTTTATATGTGATGTTATAAACCCACACAACATGGTGGATCTTGAAATCCCAATCATAAATGTTCACATCAATTTCGGCCTTTTTTGCCAACATGAAACACAATGTCCTATTAGTCCTTTCTACTATGCCATTAGTGTTAGGCTTATACATAGTGGTAAACCTATGTTTCATTTCAAGGCGTGCTAACAAGTTTTCCACAACCTCACTAAAAAACTCGGGATCATTAACTGAAACAATTTCAAGTAATGTCCTAAATCGAATAAAAACTCGTTCATACAAAAATCGTGCTACTTCATGTTTCACTGAAAACTTCAAGGCATGTATTTTTGCAAACCTTGTGAGGTAATCTATGTCAACAACAATGAATCGATGCCTTTTCCTAATCATTGGCAATGGGCCCATTAAATCAATTCTTCATTTTTCAAAAGGTCCTAATGGTGGTATGGGATGTAAAGGGCCACTCGTAGTAGACCTTTGTGTAAAGGCTTGACATACATCATAACTCCTACAATAATCATGGGCATCTTTGAAGATGGTGGGCCAATAGTAACCTACTTGCAAAGTCTTTTCTACAGTGATTCATCTCGTAAAGTGACCTCCACAGAACCCATCATGAAACTCATATAAAAGACGTGAGGTGTCACGTTTTCCAATGGTCTGTCGTAAAACACCATCCCTTCTTTGGAAATAGAGTTGATTACCTATCATCAAGTAATTTTGACTCTTGTGCGCAATTCTTGTTCATACTACCTTTGTGGCTCCAACTAGAAACCTCATGTCATCTAAGTATTGAATGATTTCCCGATATTCTTCAAGTGCTTCTTCTGCATTAATGGCCATGATTGTTGCATCTAGAAAGTCGTCATCCTTTAAAACATCACCCACTCCTTCGTATGCTCTTGTAAGGCCATCAACATTACCATGCTGCCTTCCTGAACGATGGACAATGTCAATGTCAATGTCAAATTCCTCCATCGAGAGTGGCCATCAAGCGAGTTGACCATTTGGATTGGGCTTGTTAACCAAGTAGGTTAAGGCCTTGTGATCTGTCACAATTTTGGCCTTGTACCCCAATAAGTAATGGCAAAACTTCTTGAGAGAAAAAATAATTACAAGACCTTTTTGTTCAATCATAATATAATTCTTCTCTTCTGAAGTTAATTGTTTGCTAGCAAAATGAATGGGATGGTCATGCTCATTTTCGTCCAATTGTGATAGTGTGCTCCCCACTGCTTCTCCAGATGCATCACAATATACTAAAAATGGTTTGTTCCAGTCTGGAGTCTGAAAGATTAGCGCAACTTGAAGAGTTGACTTTAGTTGTTCGAATGCCCATCTTGACACCTCATCCTCCATTGGTGCAGGTGTATCTTCATGCAAGAAACGTGTTAAAGGACGTGCTTTTGCTACAAACATGTGTAAGAACTTGCGATAATATCCCACCATCCCTAAAAAACCTCGAAAGGTTTTCTTTGTGGTGGGAAAGGGAAGCTTTGAAATCCTATCAAGCTTTTTAGGATCTATGGCTACCCCATCCTTTAACACAATGTGTCCAACCATCTTCCCTTCTGAAAAACCAATTGTGGTTTTCTTAGGGCTCAAAGTCACTCCCGAACTATCCAAACGTTGAAAGACTAATTCAAGTTTGGCAAGGTGAGAAGCTCTATCACTTTAAACTCTAAAGTCGTCAATGAAAACCTGTAAAAAAAGGCCCAAGAATGGATCAAAGACCTTGTTCATTAAACGTTGAAATGTCCCTGTAGCATTACACAAACCAAATGTCATTACTGTGTAACAAAATGTCCCCCAAGGTGTGGTGAATGTGGTCTTCAATTACTCTTCTGGAGCAATTTTCACTTGGTGATAGCCCCTGTACCCATCTCCAAATATGTACATCTCATGCCCTGCTACTTTTTCCAAAATTTCTTCACAAAATGGCAAAGGGTATCAATCTTTCTTAGTTACTTTGTTTAAAGCTTTGTAGTTGACACATATCTTTAGCTTGCCATTCTTCTTTAATGTTAATACCATAGGAGAAACCCAGTCAGTTGTCTCCATAGGTCTAATGAACCCTGCCTCTCACAATTTGTCAAGCTCTTTTTTCACCATTATCGTGTATCTTGGGTTACACCTCCCTTGCTTGGCCCTAATCTGACATTTGATAATAGTTCAATTTTGTGTTATTCCATGGTGACCTCCCTTAGGGCTTTGTAGCTGAAAGCAAAAAGATGGATATACTTACGTAGTAAATCCTCAAATTGTTTTCTTTCCTTTGGGTGAAGGTTTGGTCCTAATTGAATCTTGTTCAGCCGCTCCACGAAATCTCCTTCTATTAACACACATGGAATCGACTGGTTATCATCCTCTCGAACCCTTTGATCTAACAAAGCTCCAACCTTGGAGATTGTCTCCAAAGCATATAACCCTACTTCCTCTTCACTATAATCATTCGTGTCAATCCTTTAAGAGCTAAAGCTTTGGTCTGTTTTTTATTCATCTTCATATTCACTTGTCCCTCCATAGCTTTTCACAAAACCAGCAAATGGAACTTTTTGTCGGTTAGGATGAACTCCAATGGTCATGTATCCTTCGCCCCAATAGTTTATTGCATGCGACTTTGTTAACTAAGGCCTACCTAATATCATTGGATAAGCCCCATCTTCTTTTAATACCACATGGAAATCCACAATGGTAGAAACCCCCATTACAGCGATCACAACATTGCTAATGAATCCTTCTAGCCTAACAACTCATTTGTTAGCCATCTTTAAGGTTACTGAGGCTGGCCTATCAATTTTCAAGCCTAAGTACCTCATTGTAGGAATTGTCATCACATTAACTCCTGCCCCTCCATCCACTAACACTCCACACAACACTGATCCATTACATTGCACATCAATGATCGGATCACATTCACGCTCAGCTATTATGGCCTTCAAAGGTGTGGGTACCTTTGGGACTTTAGGTGATAACAACCACTTCCTTAACTCCCTTTGAGCCGATAGCACCATTGCCACTAACTGTCCGATGGTGATGTTTACTTTCAATAATCCCACATCCTTCACCATTAAATAAGGACCAGAATTTCTAGAAATTGGAAAGTTTTGGAAATCAGACCTCCGCCTTCGATTCCTTTTCTTTTCTTTTGGGGCTCTCATCATCTCCTTGAACCTCTTAATGCTTACATCAGGATGAGTAATGTCTTTCGTCGATCGTTTAGTTTGGGCCATGACATCCATCGCATCCTCAGGGATTTTAAAGTTTTTTTCCAAACCCATTAAAGCCTTTTCTCACCCTTCACTTATCGATTCAATTAAATGTACTTGAGTTTTGCCCTTCTCTTTTGCAGAAAACCTTCGAATAGAAGAATTCGCATTCTCTCTAGTAGCCAAGGCTGGCAAGTTTGGACATTCTTAATAATGTGTCATCTCCCAACACTTGTAACATCGAATTATTGACAGGTCCTTCTCCACTTTTCTGCTTTTATTAGTCTTTGGCTACAATAGATGGAGGCTTAACTCGTTCATTTGAATAATCATTTGTTCCATAGCCAACTCCATGCAGGAGCTCATTTCTAGATGCTTCCAGAGTTCTGGTTCAGTCAAAAATTGAATTGTTTTCACCATGGATTGCATAGTTGGTCGTGGAACTTCCTCCATGTTCATTTCCTTTTTTGTCATCTTCGCTGCTTCATCGAACATCGCCGCTTGTTCGTATCTCACTTGTTGTCGTAATTTTAACAACAGACCAATGGTGAAATGTTTTAGTACCAATGCATTGATTCCCACAAAAATTGGATTAGTTCCTTCATGACCTTGTGCCCTAAGACACCCTTGGAGTTTATTTTGCAATGTCATTGTCCTCTCCTTATACTCTCTTATTGACTTTAAAGCCCCCTGTTTTAGTTTACTCAATTCAAGTATTAAGTTTTGGTATACATTCTTATAGAAAACTCCTTCACTAGGGCCTTAGTTATGTTAATCCATGATCCCTTTAATTCTTCCGTTTGTTGTTCAAACCAAAGTGATGTCGTACCCTCTAAGAATTCAGGAAGAAAATTAAACCATTCCTTAGCTATTCTAAGCCCTGTACTAATACAAGCCCTTTTATATTCTTTTAAAAACACTTCAAGGTCTTCACCCTTACTTCCCCTAAAAATTGGAATAATCGTATTGATTCTTATTTTGTTTCTTAAAAAACACACCAAATTAATTAATTCCTTTAACCAATTGTCACTTAACTTTTACAACCTTTCCTCATGAATAAGGAAATTCCCAATGGCTCGATTTGCACTCATAATAAAATTCTCCCTATTTTCTCGGTGTAAATATCTAAAAGGACCAAACGTTTCCAATCTTACAATTATCTTATTTAAATGCCTGGACTAAAAGACAACATTTACAAAATCATGACCATCACGAGTATCAATGACGCCTCCACTCCACATGACATGCAAGTTATTGGTTTTGACATTATTAATTCCAATCTTGCAATTATCATATTTAAATGTTTGGATTAAAAGACAACATTTATAAGATCATGACCATCACGAGTATCAATGATGCTTCCACTCCACACGACATGCAAGTTATTGGTTTTAGCATAATCTAGAGTCGCATCCTTCTTCCTAAGCCAGATGAATAATTGTTATTATTATGTGATTATCCTTTGCGTTGCCTTGTAGGTTCTAAGTCAAGTTGAGGTCTAGATTCTTCCCGTCATCTACGTAGTTGTGATATTACCACACTTGGGTTCACCTATAGTCCCAGGCTCTTCCAAAGGTCTTTCAACAGGTGATTTTGACTTAACAACTCCTAATGTCAATGATGGGGAATGTTGCATATCTTCGGGAAACTATGTACCAGGGGAGTCAGAAGCCTCTCTTAATGTTGACATTAATGTTTTCACTAAAACATTAATCTTAGAAATAAAACATATATTCTTTTTATTTCTTTCAACAACGTACAACACTTTTTATATAAAAAGTCTAAAGGTTTCAACAAGGTCTAACGAACATGAACTTACTCATGAACATTCACTATCCTTTATAAAATTTTATTTACATTTTCTCATATGGCTTAACACATGCCATCTTCTTTTCCTTTCTTGCTTGCAATTTTTCTTTGCGAATCTTCTCAGATTCCCATAAATCCAACTTTAGTTCATGCCTAGGATTACAAATAATATCCAAAAGCAAGCTTGGGGTTAGACATAATGACTCATGTTTATGGTCTTCATGATGCTGCTTTACGCGCCCAATTGTGCACCAAACTAGGTTTGGCTTGCCTCTCGTGATCTCTATTGCCACAAGCTGAATCTACTCCACCCATGTTGTCAAATCTATCCATGATTCAAGGATAAACAAGTCACCTTGCATCTCTCGTTTTTTTTTTTTTTAAATTGTTCTTTTCTTTCCTTTTCTTCTCTTCTTCTTATCAAACTTTCAACGATAGAATCAAATTGCACAACATAAAAAACATAGATTTGAATCCCGGTTATGGAACCAAAAATATGTACAACACAAACGTGTTTAAGACCGAAACTATGTATGTTTATTACATAGTTATGAAAATTTATGTTTTTGATTGCAGAAATATCTTTTCAACCTTTATTGTCTATGCATAACAATATGTCCGCTCATTCTTCTATCATAAACAATACCTTCACCTTTTTTAGTGATGATGCCTCTTAGTGACCATATTAAACCCAAAACTTGTTAGATTTGGACTTAGAGATCCTGATTTTGCCTTATCATGGGATACCTATTTGTAATTTTTAAAAGCAATTCAAATGGATTTTTTTTGGGGGGGGGTTTACCATAGTCTTTACCAATGTTGGTGCTCCTTCATTTCACCTAAGGAAATACATGCCCCTCCGATTAACCAAGGTCAAAAATGGTGATAGACATAATTAGATTGAGAAATCTTCCAGAGCCATTGAGGTGAGACTTTAGCTAAAGTCTGCTCGCCACATTTATATCATTGGGCTATTTGGACAGGTTTAATTTTAGGAGGGGGTTATTTTTTGGGTTGTGGACCAATCACAAAGGTCCATCACCCAAAAGAAAAAAAAGCAAAAAGTCTTGATGGTTTCTCTCAGCCCTGCCCCCTCTCTTGCCCACCCCTCCAAACTATTTAATACTAATCACACTAACATGACAAAACAAGCCATGCATTCTTGCTTGGTTTGAGGCCCGCTTTACATTAGGAGTCAAAACCAATGTTCAACCAAAATCCAGCATTCTTATTGGTGCAAAAGTTGAAATCAGCCCCCAGGCCTTTACACCGGGAGTCAAGACTCAAATAGAAAAAACATTTTTCAATCTGCCCCAAGTTCCTAACAAATGCTGAACTTTATGGCCTTTGTTGGCCCCAAGGCTGAAAAAAGGATACCATCAAATTTGGGAGGCCAATTTGCAACCCTGGGGGTCCGATGTTTCAGCATTTATTAATATCTTGACGTCAATGTTCTAGCATCTATCTATGAAGGAAGGGAGTTTGTTTTGTAGTTATGAGATCTACCCAACTCAACCGGGATGCTTCAGATCGTGTTCTTGGTGTCTTTGGAAAACTCTCGACAAGGAAGGGTGCATGGTTCCACAAGGGTGCAAAAGTTTTTGAATACCGAATGATGTTTTCAATGAAAATTAAATTAAATCGTAGCTGAAAATTCCAGAGAAATTAGAATGTGCCTTTGGAGTTGTTGGAAAAGATCTTGATGAGCAGGATTTAATGGAATTTGTTTGGTAAGATTTGGATTCAAAATGTGGGAGATATTGATTTTTAAGTGACTTCTGCCACTGAAAATTCAAATAAATTCCAAAAAAACCAGGTTTTGATATGAAAAATCAGTTGAGGATGTGATAACACTTGGGCCAATGGTGCAAGCCACACTAGTTCATTAGTAAATTGGGACCAATTTGCAACCCAAAAATGCACAAAGTTGGCCCCAAGTTTTTTTGGCCTTGACTCCTAATGTAAAGTGAGCCTCATATGTGAGAATTATGCCATAAATGCTAAACTAAAGCACTAATGACTAATTGGATCTCTGTGGGTTTTGCATTGAAGAATGAGAGAAGCTCTTCATATCATACATCGCCATCTCGTTTGCAGAAAGGCACAAAAGACCAACAATCCTAATCCTTATTTTCTTTGCAGCAAATGATACACTTGACCATATTTTATATGGGTGTGTTAAAATACATGTTTTATGCACCAAACTTAGAACAAAAAACAAGCAGATCAACAAGTGACAAAATCCTGCAACTTGAGATTTCCCAAAGTACTTCTTCATTGCTTATTGTTTTTTATGTAGAATCAAACTTCTTAGTAGCTGGTACTACTGCGCAGTGTGAAGTGATTTTGAGCCAAAAACAAGTTTTCGAGAAATTTACTCTTATTTCTGTCAAGCATTGCTGCACATGCCTCTGTAAGTACAACCCATGTTTGAATCCTACATGTGCCACTTTGCCACTTCATTGTCTCCTTATTGAGATTGTCTCCTTATTGAGAGCACACAATGTGTGGATTAAAATCCCTCCACCATAAATCAAACCTCAAAGACCACAACCATCCATCTTCAATATCAACACATGTGGCATGACATGAAAACTTAAGACTAGGTAACCTCTTTTTTTAAGTGAAAAAAAAAAAGTAAAGTCATCCAACTTTTATACCTATGTGACACAATGTTTTTCTTTTTTCTTTTTGTTGAAAAATCATCACAAGGTGACATAGTTTTTTGAAAATGGAATATTTTTTTGTGATGTTTTTAATTCGCATAAAAGCAACAATTTATTTTTTGAGGAAGGTGTTGCCACATTTACATCTATTGGTTATAAGTTAAAAGTTTCTTGAAATAATGTTGCCAATTAAATCAAAATCTACCTAGAGATGTTTGCCACCTTGGCTCCATCAAGAAATTGAAAAAAAATAATGACTGTGTCATATGCTAACATCCCAAATGCTAACATCCCAAGAGAAATAAATAGCAATATGTTTTTAAAACCTATCCAAAAAGGTCCAAGTGAAAATGTGGAGCAACATTTTTTATTAAAAGAAATTTCCCTAAAAATTAGGGATTTTGGAACAAATATTCTTTTATCATCGTTATTTTTCAAATTTGTGCAAAATTTCATGCACAAAAGGCTAAAGTGGCATAAACTAGGTCATTTGGTTAAGTCAAAAACATTACATTTAACAAAAGGAAGCATATTAAAATTATCAATAAAGTTTCTAAAACTTGGCAATTGAAGCTATGTTTAGGCAATACACCAATCGAGATAAGAAACACAACATGAAAAAATTACATTGTAGGTCAACAAAATAGAAAATTTATTTTTGCACCAAAAGTTGCATTCAAATGACTTTGGTGCTATGTTGTGTGTGCATTACAAAAGCTTTCACAAGCATTACATATGAAGTTTGAATGAGCTTTAACACTTTGCATTCTCATTTTTCTATGAACATATGAGCTTTTTGTTTTCCTTTCCTTGGGAATTAAAGGGAAAAGTTGTGAAAGTTTTTTGTTTTTGTTTTCTTGCAAACTTGTCAATTCACTTGGAGCTCATGTGTAATAACAAAGTTTGACTTGCTAGTTGGTGTGAATCCCATCATGCCACCTAGAACTTTGAAGTTCAAGGTTTGTAGATGGGGTTTAAAGCTTTGAAAACATTTTGTATTCTTAACTAGAATTTGATGGTGTTAGTAGGTCGTGATTGGAAAGATGAAAAGGTCTTCTATGATTGTTGTGTAGATGACCTTACATTGTAGGAAGCATTCCTCCTCTCATTATGATTGGTTTCCATTTTTTTTCACAATTAGATTTGTGAGATTCTTGAAACCTTAACTAGTGCATGACTTACACAATCATTGAAACAATTTCAACATGAACCTCCAAAGAGTTTCAAAATTCAATTTGTCTTATATCCCAAAATTTTAACATGGCCATGAAGATTTCTATGAAGCCCTTAACTACCTTCTCCCTCTTTTCATAAATGCCATGGTCATTGAACAAATTCTCACCCACACATGCTTATAAACCTATCAATATTGTGGCATTTTTTTTGAGTAAACAAAACATGGTTTAACATTGTGGGTGGCAAAATCACATGGCACACACTTTTAGATTGTGAAATATGATAACAACTTTTACCACCAAACAATTTTAACATAAGGACTTTCAAAGCGATCTCTTAAAGATCACATGTGATTGAATTCCAATCCTTAGAATTTTGCATGTGCATTGCTAATTTGTTAAAGCAATATAAATCCAAGTACAAGAAATTGAATTATGTACATGACAATAATTTGATCTCCCTTTTATGCCCATTTGATTTGTGGTTGTGATGGTCCTCATGGTATTTAAAATTTGTGCACATTATGGTTATGTCCAACTTGGTAGCAATGGTGATCTTCATGAATTTGTTTTGCTCCATCCATTTCTAGTTAGTTTGATAGGTTTAAGTTTAGGTCTTCATGTTCATTGTTTGGATCAATCTAGTTTTCCACAACATAATGTGAACCATATTTGGATACCATGTGATTAATTTGAAATTTGTGATCTCAAAAAATGAGTTTTTTTAGCAAAAATGCGATAAATATGTGATAAATTGAAATTTTGACAAAAAATCACATTCACATAAAAGATGACAAACATAGCTAAAAGGGCATTTTATAATTTTAATAAAATTGGTTATTTTAATAATTAATGAAGCCCTAAAGTAAATGTAGTCAAAACAAAACTCTAGCCTTGTTATACCAATGTATATTATAAATATATTCATGGATCCTTCAATATAGATAATGTAAGGTGGTCATGGTGATGGTCTTCATACTTTTGATTAAATTTTATTTAATTCCCTTTAGGTTTGTAGGTGGCAATGGCCTTTTTTCCTTGATTAAACTTTGTCTAACTCCTAAACCACCATTTATAGACCTAAAAGGAGTTTGACAAAATCAAAACGAAAGCACAAGGATGACCAATTGGTTTTCTTTTTGGTCTAGCCAATTTTTGTGAGTTTTATAGGTTAAAGTGATGGCCCTCATGATCTTCTTTTTGCAAATCCAATTTAGTTTAGCTTTGGTGAGTTGTGCATGCCTTTTTAACATTATATATGAACCTTTATTTAGTTCTTATTCAATTTGCAAGCGATGGTTTTCATAATTTTATTTTTTTTAATCTAGTTTTATAATGAAAGTGATGCAATTCATGGTCTAATTTTTGCCCCATCAACTTTGTCTTTTTGTGGGCTTGCAATTCTAAAATGGCATTTATTCATTTTCATTTTGTTTTTGTATGTATCATAGTGCAACCTTTAGATTCCCTTGTAGCCCTATTATAGTGTCACGGGCATGAAAATTATGAAGACAAAAGGAATTTCAAAATACACCAAAACCAAAACAATTATGGCAAAAACAAACTTAAATTTAATTCCAAACAAAAAACATGAAAGTCAAAGATGAACATGAAATATGCCAAACAAAAGTTCAAACCAAATTTATTTCAATAACATATGAAAACTTGAACATGAAATGAAATGAACAAGGCTATGGTGCAAGATCGTATTTTAAATTGATGCTAAATAGATTAAAAGTAATGGGGGTTTTACTTTTATTTATATTCATTTCTGGACCTAATTCAAAAAAACTTTCGTGAATGTTTCCATATGCCCATAATCCAAAGAACCTTTTTTTAAAGTATAAGTGTTACATGCACAAAAAGAATTAAACAACAAGGTTTCCAAATCAGATGAACAAAAACATGTTTAGTTCTAAATTTAAATCATGGAATTAAAAAATCAAAAGCAAAAACATGATGTTTGCACAATGTGAATGCAAAAGGATTTTATTATAAAAACATAACAAAAGTAAAACAAGATTGTGACAAAAATATGTACCCAAAACTGATGTTGAACAAAACTAAAGGTAATGTGAAATTATATTTTTATTCATAACCATTGGGCACCTAGCTCAAGGAAGTTTTTCAAAAAATATTCAACCTACATGTGGCTCATGTTCATCCATGTGCATCCATGTGTGGGCCACGTCCATTCATCTGGGAATTAATTGTGAATTATGAATTAACTAAAAATGAAATAATATTTAACTATGAATTAATTAAAAATGAACTAAGACTTAACTATGAGAAATGAATTGGAACTAAACTAAAAGATAATTATAAGTGAACTAAAAATTAATTAAGAATCAATCAAAAGTGAATTGAAACTAAATTAAGAGTTAGATACAAATTAATTACAAGTCATGGATGAACATTCATGTGAATGAACTCCATGGTGTTAGCATCTGTGATAATAAGTGAATTAAAAATGAGCTATAAACTAAATACAAGTCAATTAGAAATGAACTACAAGTTAATAAGTTAATTGTAAATTAAGTACAAATAAACTATAAGTAAAATGCAGGTTAACTATAAAATTGGTGGTGGAGGAATTCCATTTATTGTGAATGAAAAGTGAATGAATTCCATCCACAATGATTGGTGATTATGTGAATGGTGATGCTAGTGTCCATGATAGTGGTAAGATGTGATTTTTTTGGGCATAATCCAATGAACGACTTTGATGAAATATAATGATTTTTTTGGCACAATTCAATGATCATTCTTTTGGTGGATTATTTTTGTGAAATCCATTGAATAATCTTGTTAAAATCCAAAAAAATTGGGTGAAATCCAATGATTATTTTACCTTAGCTCCTAAGGTTTTTTGGTGGAATCTAATGAGCAAATTGCACAGTTTAAATATATTTTTTAAATTTAGCATTTGGTAGGCCGATGCATGTGATGAAGTTTGAATGTGAATATTATTTTTGTGTGTATGTTTCCAATGATGGAAAAATTAATGGCAACAACAGAAGTGGTGGAGATTGGCATGGAAAGACATAACAATTTGAGTTTATTGTTTTGCAGAAACCAAAGGACCCACGAGAGAGAAGGTCTCAAAGTAAATTGTTGAATTTTCGCATTTGAACACCATTTCATGTAACATGCATTTTGTGGTTTACAACATCAATAAAAAAAATTTGTTCAACTTATTGTTATTGTTATGGGGAAACAAATTTTTATCAATTACCAATTTTTCTTTTACAAAAGAGATTTTGAAGACTATTTGTGTGACACCTTAAAAGAACTAAAGACAACAAATTCAAAGGAGGAGGGGTCAAATAAGGTGATAATGTAGTGTGATCAAGTGTTGGAATGCTTGAAAGCTATAAATGGACACGCCACAAAAAACATCAAAGTTTGATTGATGGTGCACCTATGCCCATCAACTCCTATTTATAACTCCCTTAAAGAGCTAGGTCTTAACACTAACTTGAATACATGTATGGACTTGTGACCTTTTGCAAACTTCAAATGTTTAAGTATTTTTATTTTTTAATTGCCACCTTTGACATAACCATTGTATAGATTTGGTGGTTTTATGGCTTTAAAATGAATGTATTGTTAGAATATTATATATATTTTGCATAAGCTTTTCATTATGTATTGTTTTGTTAGACCCCAAAATAAAAAATGATGATAACAAAAATATGGGATGCAAAAGCACAAAATGTGTATGTAACTAGTCCTTTCTTGCTTAATGGATTCCTAAAAAAATTTGAAAATTTTGTTTATGACATATTGGAATGAACTTTAAAATACAAACTTTCATATAATAATATAATGCAACATTTTGGGTCCAAAGATTTTTATTTATTTTTTGGACGATGTGTAAGTCATAATTAATTTTTTTTGATTTGGAATCACTAGTCATGTTGTGTTTTGTTAACATGATTACATTATCCACTTCATATAAATATTTTTTGAAATTAGTTCTTGTGACTCCTAATAAAGAAAATGCACCCAAGAAGGTGATGACCAAGTTTAAAATGTTTTAAACGTAACCCAAAAATATGGCAACAAAATGCATCTTGCTTCCCCATAACACTTGATATTTAAGATGCTTTCTTCATTAACAAGGTGGACATCAACAATGAAAGGAAGAATAATGTGAAAATTATAAACCTTGATAATAGTTTAAAATCTAGGTGTTATCACATAATAGTTTTAATTAAAAGTTAATGCAAGTTTGAATTTATAATTAAAAGTCCTTAGGCTGGTCATTTATAGCTAGGTGAAAATTTTGATCACCAATAATTTCAAATGTGAAGTCCATGTGTTTTTTTTTGAAGGAAATTAGTGAAGAAAGTTCTAAGGTAGAACAAATGTGAATGTTTCAATTTTATTGAATAAACATTTTAATGAGATACTTTCTCTTTCTTTTAACCCCTCAAATTCTCCATTCTACTTGCACTTTTGTCAAGAATACTTTCTTGTATAAACTTAATTAGAGGATTAATAAGTTTTGAGTACTAACCCTAATGTGAATGGGTTTTTTTTGTTTTGGTTTTTGGGGATATTATCTTCTTGAAGGAGCAAGGAAACTCATTTTTGTGAAGTTGAGATTCTTGTTCGTTTCTATTGTGTATGTGTTTTGTGTTTTAATTGTTTTGTTAATATTTGATTTAAAGATTGAATGAAGTATGCATTTTTCCATGTTGGAGTGTGTAGGATTTTCATTCTATGTGTGCACATGTTTATTTAGTAAGATTATTGTTACATACTCTATTTTGTTGGCAACTATGGATGTAAGTGGCTAAATAGGATAACACTTGACACTTTGAACTTTGCAGGCACCTTGTTGAATATTTTCATTGGATCATAGTTTGCATTTGGAACAAGTTCCCATCCCCCTATCTTGCACATAATAAACAAATATTCACCCATGTACTTTGGATTTCTCAAAATGTGTTCAAAACATTGATATTTATAGATGCACTAATGTTGTAGGATGCCCAAATCATAGTAAAAACCAAGGTAGTTGATGTTCATGTAAATGAACAAACCATCGTGATCCAAAATGATTTGTGTTTTGCATTGCATAGATTTTCTTCTTGCCATTAAATCGCATCCCACATGCAAGTTGTTTTTTCAAGCTTTCTAAATCTTGATCAAGGTTTCATTTATGAATCTAATGAAATACAACCATGCAAACAACTACATATTCAAGGTAACTTTATCCTTGAGTGTGAAACAATATATTTCATCCACAAGTGCATGGTTAATGCATGATGCAATGAATAATGCATCGTCACACAAAGTGAATTTGAACCAATTTCGCATGAAAGCATCATACATGGTCACATAAAATAAAGTTAAAAAGGTGTTGCTCAAGCATCAACTTTGATGACATGCTTGATATAATTGAAATCTCCCTTGTTATGATGCAAAGCCAAATTAAGTTTCATCCTTAACCTTAAACCTAAAACACACTAGAAATTGGATAAACCTTAACCTTTGACCTTAAAAACCAAACCTAAACCTTAAGACTTAAAATAAAACAAAAAATGGCAAAACTTTAAGTTTAAGCCCAAAAAATGCACAACCTTAATCTTTGGGAGTAGCTGTTCCTTATATAGTCTTCAAGCGAATCTTTGTTTACATTTTAAATTCTTGTACCTTATACATTTCTCAAAATAATTTCATTAACCTTAATCCATGCTCTTCAATTTTAATCTTAACCCTAAAATTGATTTATAAGTTCTTATAAATCAAACCCTAAAACCTTAACCCTGAAAATCCATCCTTCAAACCTTAACCCTAAAACCCTAAAATGCAAGCATATAACCCTACATCCCTACAACTTAAAATCTCATATATGAACCTATAGAGGGTGTTTGTGTAGATTCCAATGGTGGAAAACTCACATTGAGTTAGCACTTTCATCACCTTCTCCTCATCACCTTGCAAGTAATATGTCTATCCCTCCCTGTGCATGTACGATTGAAATGCCCATATCAGAATTGTCCACAACCAAACTGCTTACAAACTCAAGCTCAATTCATACTTTTGTGGTATCTTGCAGTGCATGCATCTTGGAGACATGATGTGCTGCAGGACAAAACAGCATCGAATAACCTTGAAAGTTGTATCCAAAAATCCCTAAGCAAACCACAATCCATGAATTTTGGCAAATCCTACATGATTCCTATTGTTTGATTGCAGATGAGGGTTTGTCAAGACTCTGTAAACACTGCTGAAGAGATTGGCACTCTTGACCAATGTTGCCTTTCTGTCCACTTTGAGAATAGGAAAAGTATTTCAGTATCCCGAGTTCATGATTGATACACCTTATACATCATCATCATCCATCAATTCGTCAATTCTGGTTCAGCTGAAAACAAATAACAACAAAAGGTGGCAGGGTTCAAGTGAGAGAAATAACTTAGAGGGACTACCTGCGAGGGATACCAGATTTTGGAGGAGGAGGGGAGGTCCACACAACAAAGTTCAGTTCTTCATACAAGAATCAAATGCAAAATGCATGATACTGCACAACATAAAGAACTGGTAGAATTTTTTGAGTGTATGTGGAGGGCATCTTACCCTCAATAAAATTTCTGGCTCAAGAGAGGATGGCATCTTATACATCCCATTAACAAAAGCAAAATTCTAATGGTTCTTTACACCAGGTAAGGACTAAGGACCTCAAACAGGGCAGGCTGTACTGGGAATTCAGGTCTGGTGCTTGGTTCCTGGCTTGTGCGGGGCCCTGAATCCCACAACAGCCCCCCTTCTCAGTCCTCATCCTGCACAAAATGCCCAAACTATCTATGCAACAACATAAGGGTGAAATGATCATTTATCAACAATACAGCCAAAATTCAATGAAGAAAAATAAGGGTGAGAGAAGTGAGAGTTATCATACCTTAGCTGCGAGAGCAACAGGCACATCTATGGGTGGAACTGGAGCAATTGAGGTTATCCTTTAATGATCACAACAATCTCTTCCCCCACCCAAGGCATCATCAAGGAAAGCAGGCCTAGAAGAGAATACCAGAAAGAGTCCCCCACCTTCCATAGCCAGATAAAACTGTACCCATGTCAGGCAATGGCATCCTGGCTTGCTTTGCCTCCAGATGAAGAAGTTGTTGCCTTCCTTATGAGAGTCACTTACAAAGTGTGAGACCATCATCACCTTAGTCACGAATTTAGCAGTGATCACGAGCTGCACAATGACTACCCACTCACTGCCTTCATCATCATCATCATCAGCATCAGCAGCTCAAAGACTCGTACACACAAGAACTCTGGAGCTGAGGACTCAAACGACCACCCTTCTTCCAAGCCACACTTTCAAAGAAAACATACATTCTTATGCAGGAACCGCATTTTATGACAGTCAACGGCATTTTCCAATAACCATTGCTGCAGCAAAATGCATGATGAGATTGTGCAGAGGTCAAGATTAAAAAGCCCCCCCCGAAAAAAAGAAAAACTGTGAGAAAACCTCTCTTCTAGGCAACCCCCAAGACAAGGCCCAGGAAGCTCTTCTGCTCACAAGTAGAAAGAAAAGCTCAGATTTAACGAGGGGGATCAGCGTGTGTGCTTGGTGCGGAGAAGGTGATGGTGAAGCGCCCGCCTGCCTGCCTCCGCTCCGCCACCACTCATTCTTCCCCTTATCTCCGCTCGCTTCGGATTGCCATCATCACTCCGAATTTCCTCCAAATCTGAATCCGACGGATGCAGTCCCCCCTCTCTCTGGAAATTCGCCGACGACCCCCGAAGAAATCGGCTTGATCGGCCGAGAGGAAGAGTGTCCGACATCAGTCTAGAGAGCGTTGCGGTATCTACAGTAGTCTGCTCTGGATTGCTGCTCCCGTCACCGTTTGCAAGGTATCTGCCGTGAAGCTCGTCAGTTGTAGTCGTCCTTTTAAGTCTTAAGCAGCGAGTAGTTGCTTGTTTTGTTTTGTTGGTTTGTGCGCAGTGAGGAAAGGAAGCGAGCGCTTGGTGGTGTCTGCTGGTGGTGGTGGTGGCAGTGTCCGAGCTAATGGAGGCCACTACTACAACTGCTGTTGCGGCGTCTCGCTCCTCTTGTGTTCTCGCGCGATTCGCAACTGCTCGTCCCCTGACACCACCACACACCAGGAGGAGGAGGACAACAACAACAAAGCTTTCTTGTTTAGTTTCACCTTCTTTCTTCTTCTCACGACCGCCTGTTTTGTGTCTTCGTGTTTCTTCTTCTTCACGTAAGTTGTGGAACGCCGGCACCAGTGGTGACTGCGGTCGTAGTAACAACGTTTTACCGCGTGTTCAATCCTCTCCCGGAGGAGGAGGTGGCGGTGGTAGTAGTAGTAGTGATGATGGTGATATTGAAGAGTGGAGTGATGGTGGTGAACAATCAAGAAGAAGAATAGGGAAGGACGCCGCCGCTGCCGCCGCAAGAGTCGGGATGCTGGTTGCTGCTTTGATTTCTCTTCCGGGAGTTCTCTCTCTCCCTCCGCTCGCAATTGGAGTAGAAGAAGAAGGTAGCTTCTCGCATGTATTGCAACAAGAGGAAGATGTTGTCTTTCGCGGGGGATTGGGCATGCCTTCGTTGCAAGCACCTTCTTTGGCTGGAAACAAGGAAGCAAGCTCACGTTCCTGTACCTCCGCAACTGTGAGTGTCACGCAACTGCTCTCTGTCTCTGTCTCTGTCTCACCTTGCTGTTGTTTCGAACCGCTTTCAATTGCAGAGAGATGTGATCTAGACAACGAAATCACGTGTTCTGGAGTCTTGTAAGCTTCTCGCCAAACCTATGTTTTGTTTCTGCAAAAGGCAGGGCTTTTCTACTATTCCGTCGGGACTGGTTAGAGCGAAGGAATGCCTAAACGAGGCCATGGCAGTCGCGGCAATTCACGAGGGAGGAGGAGGGCTTCCACCTGAGTGCACAGAAGAAGCTGCATTGAACGTCATAGCCAAAGAGGCCACAGTGGAAGAAGAGGCAGTCACAAACGAGTCAGTAGTTGAAGAAGCATGGCAAGTCGTGCACGAGAATTTCCTGGACGCCCGGCATCACTCTTGGTCTGCTGATGCCTGGCTGGTTTGTCGTCCTCCTCCCTCCTCTGACATTTCTTTTTGATGTATCAAGATGCAAACCAAATGTTTTGTCTTGCAGCTTGCGGATGTTTGAAAACGGTTTGAAGAACATGTTGGAGAGGTCCTTTGGTTGGTTGCAGGAGAAGAAAGAAGAGGCGCTGAAGAGACCAATACGAAGTAGAATGGCAGCATATGGAGCCATTCGAAGCATGTTGTCAAGCTTGAATGATCCCTATACTCGATTTCTCTTGCCAGATCAGGTATGAAGCTTGCACGAGCTCATGTTTCAGAAGCATTCCAGAGTGTTTTTTCTGTTTGTTTTATGGGCCACACACAAACAATAGTCATGAATCCTGAATCTCAGTTCCAGGATTTGCAACATTCACGCAAATTTTCTAGTGATCATTTGTGGCTATTTTGAATTATGAGTAGGATAAGATCAATCAAATATTGTTGTGTGCTGAAATGTGCAATTTCTCACCCTGCAGGGCCTGGCCTGTTTCCATGACAGTTTTCCCAACTTGCAAAGTATGATGTAACTGGAATTGGACTCAATATTGGCGAAGTGGCAAATGGTCAAGGTGGAACTGCTCTCAAGGTGCTTGGTCTTGTGCTGGGGAGTCCAGCACAATCTGCAGGAGTTCGACAGGTGTGTGTTGATTTTGTTGCTCTCCTGTTTTGAAGTACAATGTACCCATTTCTAGACTGACTCCAAATTCCAGTCTGTCACACCATCCGGATGATGATTGTCTTCTGGTTAAGCGCTAAATCCGGAGAACAGACTGTTTATTTTGTGAAGTGATCTTATCTTACAACAATAATGATGGGAAAGTGTGTGACATCTGCAACCTCAACTGTTGTTCTATCTTCTGCAGTGTTTTTCTTCCATGTATTGTTCTGTTTCATCTTGCTTACTTTAGGAGGTGATCTTGTCTTATGAAGATGATGATGTGAAAGTGTTTTGACTTCTGCAACCACAATTGTTTTCTGTTGCCTGCAGTTGCTTTTCTTCCATGCGGGTATTGATCTGTTACATGTTTATGTGCTGATTTGAGAGCAGTTTAACAGACTGCAAGAGTGGTTCTGAGAGAGGTTATAATTATGGTGTTTTGGGACAGGGTGATGAGTTGCTGAGTGTGGATGGGAGCAGTGTGACTGGTAAGACAGCCTTTGAAGCAGCATCTCTTATTCAAGGACCTAAAGGCACTCCTGTGTCTATTGAGGTCTCTCCCTTTCTTTCTGTTATCAAAGCTGTGTGTATTTTGCTAGTGCAAGTGCAGTGTCATGTGGACACTCTTCATATTGTATTCCTTTCCCACATGCTTCTGTGTGTGAGCATTTTGTAAGCATGATTCATAGTTGATTTTGGAAACATTTGTTGGATAAGACAGCTTCCATTTCTTGATCATACAATTGTTGTCACACATTTACATTAAAGAGTCTTATCACCTGTCTGTCAACAAGCATTCAAGTGGTGATGATTGGGGAGAGGCTTAAATAAGTTAATAATATTCATCTTTCTGTTAACTCACACTCCCATTCTGCGTGCACTTAGGGCTTTGGGTGCGTGTTCATTAGTTGGTCATTGTTTTGAACTGTGTGTGTCATCTGCTTCTGGTGCAGATTAGGCATGGTATGTGTGGGGAAGCACAGAGCCTCACTGTGGAAAGGCAACAAGATGTGCGTTCTCCAGTCTACTATCGTCTGGAACATTCACAGGATTCTGGTCAGCGTATGGGCTATATCCATCTTCGAGAATTCAATGCCCTTGCAAAGCGTGACCTTGTCACTGGTAAGCACTTCTGTATTTTCACTACAAGTTATTCTGTGAAACAGATTGGATCATGATTGCATGATGTATCAGCCAGGGTGATGGGCAATATTACTGCAATCTGGCTGCGGTATCTGACAATTTTAGTATATGCAGGGCCTTGATGCCTACTGCTGTAATTGAACATGTTATCCTCTGTCAACCTGAGATGTGGAGGACCGTTTAGGACAATTTGTCCTTTGCGCAACCTGGGATTGGGTTGTGAAGTGGATAAACTGACTCCCTATTTTCCTCTGCATGCAGCTATGAAGAGGCTGCAGGATGCAGGTGCAACATCATATTTACTGGACTTACAGGACAATCCTGGTGGGCTTGTACAGGTACTCCAGTTTTCTCATTATCCTGAATTATGCAAGTGCTGCTCTATGCTTGTGATTGTATGCAACTGAAAAGTGTAGATTTGTGCTTGAATTGTTTTAATTAGAGTATCAGCTAATAATTGTACAGCAGGTGCAGAAGACAGAATGAATTTCTGCAGCTTCCAATTTTTGTTGCAATTCAAGTGACACTGTTCATGTGCAAAATGCAGGCTGGCATTGAGATTGCAAGACTATTTCTGGATGAGGGCGAGACGGTATCCTCATCATTGCATCCTTGCATGTGCTTGCATTACAATTGAGACCCTATTATGCACAGATGTGATGTTGATGCTTTGTATGTGTATGGATGTAGGTAATTGAGACAGTAGGCAGGGACCCAAACTCATTTCGGAGTATTACTGCATCAGGCCCACCATTGACCAAGGCTCCTCTCATGGTATAGTAGTGTGGTACTGCCACAACAACCCTTAGTCCAAGAATGTGGTTGTTTTGGTTGTGGCATTCAATCACCAGTGGCTACTATAATATTTCATAATTTCAGTGAGATGGCATATCTCTGCAGGGAAGGTACTGCAGTTCTCCAGTCAACTTTCTGATTGAAATGCAGGAATTCCTTAACAATGATCTCATGCATCTTGTCCTGGATCTGGTTGTGCAGGTCCTGGTCAATGATCATACAGCAAGTGCTAGTGAGATTGTAAGTGTTCATTTGTTTCTTTTGCTGGCTTTCACTGCTCAGGGATGATGTTCTTGCAGATATTGGGGACACTGAATTTGTTTCACATAGGATTTAGATAGCTCAGAAGTGCTAACTGAAATTTTCCCAGAAGGTTTTATGATTCTAGTGTGGGAGCAACTGCACTTAGCATTGTATGAAAGATCATCTTCTCAAAATTGGTGATGACCTGTAAATGCTTCTCCTTGTGATGTACATGATACGGGAGGGCAGGTGGCTGCAGCACTTCATGACAATTGCAGGGCATTGCTTGTGGGCCGTCGAACATTTGGCAAGGTAGGTTTAAGGACTGCAGTTTCAGACAGCCCATACCAAAATTTATCTCATGGTGTTGACCAACATTGTCAAAAGATGGAACTTATTTGAAGGGAAGATTTGAGGTCTACATGAGATGTGTGGCTCATTTAATTAGGGGTTAATCTGAGGACATTTGAAGATGCTGATACTTTTTGGAGTTCTGTGCATGTGGCTCTCAAGCTGTTGGCCTGTTGATGATGGCAGGGCCTGATCCAATCTGTGTATGAGTTGAGTGATGGCTCTGGAATAATATTGACGGTGGGCAAATATGTTACTCCTGGCCATCATGACATTGATGGCAATGGAATTGAGCCAGATTTCAAGCGTCCTCCAGGTTGTCACCTGTCTTTGTTCTCGTCTATTCTATGAATTGATGCAATCACACTCAAATCGATTATTTCCAATTCAGTAATGTGCTGACACAAAACTGTTGGTGAAACAACACAGGCCTTCAGGAAGCGAAGCAAAAGTTGGGCCGCTGTCACTTGGTAAAAGAAGCAAGCAACACCATGCAACCACTGGCGCTTTTGCTATGATGTTTCCAGTATATGACGGGGGAAGTATAGTACTACAATTGGGAACAGTTTCTGCACTTTGAGAATAGGTTTTTTTCTTGTGATTCTGGTTTATGACCACTCATACTGGGCATATTTCCTGTTGTAGGCAAAAAGAAAAAAGAAAAAACTACTGCAAGGTTTACAAAATTCCTTGTTCAGGTACGACTTGCCGGAGAAAGCTCAAAAGCTTCAATTGAAATTTGGAGATCTGTAGGAAGTGATTTGTATTGCCCTGCCCCCAATTTGAGCTTCTCATCTTTGGATCATCTGACCTAGGAGGTCAGGACAGAGTGTCAGAAGCAATGTTGGTAAGTAAGCAAGCAGCAACTCTTGAGGTGGCTCTGATCTCTACTTACACCCTGAGGCCAAGACTTCTACAATGCAATCTGGGCACTTGAGATGATCTCTGGGTGCATGATTCAGCCTTATGACAGGTACCTTGTGACTTAGAAGGTCCCAGAGATAAGTCCTAAAGATAGGCCCTTCTCCTACTTAAAAGCCTGTTGGATTTCGATGACAACTGTGTGACACTGTTTAAGACCTACAAAGGTTGTAAGGTCCTGTACAGGCCTAGTGGCGGAACCTTATGCTACATCATCTCTCCTCGGGGACGGACTCTATGAAACTTACCAACAGCCACTAACTTTTGGTTCATCCATTGGAAGCCTGCTATGAACCAGTTATGGATGGATGAACTCTGACTTCGTTCAGATTGGGTTTCACCAGGGTAACCTATACAACCGAGCTAGGTCCTTTAGGTAGGTAGGTATGTAGGACGGCTGGTAGGAAGGATAATAGACAGGTGGCTACTAAATAGGTGCATGTGGGTGGGTAGAACACACATGGAAGCCAGAGGAACCCAATGGAAACGGACTTCTCTGTTCACTTATCATTCATCCCTCACAATGCGTGCGAGTGTTCCCCAAGCTCCATTGTGTCGTGTCACCAAAAGCTTCCCCACTCCCCTCCCAAAGTACGGAAGCGTTCCCTTAATGGGAACGTGTGCACATGGATTCCTGAAAAGAAAAATGGTACAGGTAAAAAGGCAGCAGTAAAAGCCAGCCAGTCTGACCTTGTGTTGGCCGTACTCTGCCTGGGTTTTCACTCCACAGCCAATAATAAGATGACACCTGGGACGATATGCGTTGGAAATAGGAGATTTTCTTTTAAAAGGAAATTTTTTAAAGCACTGGCTTTGAAAGAGAGCACACGTCTGGCGTATCTTCCAAGGTTGTGCCTGACCTTACACCTAATGCACACCTACGACTGTACACAGGGTCTTAGGTAACTAGGTAGGTATCAAGGTACCTACTGGCTGGCTATCTCCTTGGCCCTTCTCTCTCTCCTCCTCTCGAGCTCTTCTTGTAAGAGCTTTGCAGAAGTGTGGATTTTCTGCTTATCTTTCTTTTGGGGGGTGGGTTTGCGTGTTTGTGGTGTTTGTGCGTTTGTAATGGCGGTCTCGTTGGCATCGCATGTAGGAGGTTTGGTTAGTTTGGATGCTCGCTCTTTGCTGGGGAATAATGGTGTGTGTAAGCAGGCGGAGCAGAAATGGCATTGTTCTGTAGTGGTTGCGGGAGCCCCAGCGTTTCAGAGTCGGTTCTTCGTCGGTGACAATAGTCCTTATGCTAGTACTAGTGTTGTGTGGCGGGGGGCGATGAGTGCCGGTGGATCTAAGGCTGTAAGAGCTTTAGGAGGACGAGGAGGAGTTGTAGCGGCGGCGGGCGGGGAGGGCAGTACTGCTACCATGGCTTCTGTACCTGAACTCGTGAAGCCGAAACCTAAAGCCAAACCTCAAGAGCTGGTTAGACATTCTGCAACCTTCGCCCTACTACGGAATTTGGTTTTTTGAAGCATTAGTAGACCCGCTGGGCGGAAGTTGGGAAGTTCCGTTTCTGACATGAGAGAGAGAGAGAGAGAGAGGAGCGCTTTAGTTAGCCCTGGAGGAGGGGGATGGATGGGAAGGAGAGGAAAGGAGCTTCATGTGACTGGTTCAGCCTGTGTGGATATAGCTATATATAAGTCCTTCTCTGTTTGTCTGGGTTTTACTGATGTCAACGGTATCCTGGGACGTTGCAGTTGGTCACTAAGGAGGAGGGCTTGGAAATCTATGAAGATTTGATGCTGGGGAGAACGTTCGAGGACATGTGTGCACAAATGTACTACAGAGGAAAAATGTTTGGATTTGTCCATCTTTACAATGGCCAAGAAGCAGTGTCCACAGGCTTCATCAAGCTGTTAAAGAAGGAGGACTTTGTGACAAGCACTTACAGAGATCATGTCCATGCCCTCAGCAAGGGGGTTCCTGCACGGCAGGTGATGAGCGAGCTCTTTGGGAAATCAACTGGCTGCTGCCGAGGACAAGGAGGTTCAATGCACATGTTCTCAAAGGAGCATGGACTTCTGGGAGGGTTTGCATTCATTGGAGAGGGGATTCCAGTTGCAACAGGAGCAGCATTCACCACAAAGTACAAACGGGAGGTTCTTAAAGATGAGAATGCAGATGCAGTTTCCATTGCCTTCTTTGGTGATGGAACAGCCAACAATGGTCAGTTCTTTGAGTGCCTGAACATGGCAACTCTCTGGAAGCTACCAATCATTTTTGTTGTGGAAAACAACTTGTGGGCGATTGGAATGTCACACTATAGGTCTACCTCAGATCCTGAAATCTGGAAGAAGGGGCCTGCATTTGGGATGCCAGGCATCCATGTTGATGGCATGGATGTGTTGAAGGTGCGTGAGGTTGCCAAGGAGGCAATTGCAAGAGCTAGAAGAGGAGATGGTCCTACTCTAATTGAATGTGAAACATACAGGTTTAGAGGCCACTCTCTTGCCGATCCAGATGAACTCCGTTCCCCTGGTATGTTTCCTTTGTTTGCATCCCTTTGGTCACAAGTGAAATTCTTTTTCTTTTTGGTGCTGACTAGAGCAATGTATTCATGAACCATATTGGATTCATTGAGTACATTATCACTAGCGAAGTTCACTGTTGAAATTGCAGACTTTTTCCTCACTGTGAGAGCCTACTCACATTCAATTACAGAGCGAGATCCCTTTTCGTAGCACAAGTATTTTGTGACAAATGAAAACTTCAGTAGTGACGTGGTCCAGGTCAAGGAGTCAGTAATCAGAGCATTCTGACAAGAAAGATAGAAAATCCCAAGGAAGTATGCATTTCTTATGTTGACATCTGTGGGTGGAGATACAGCTGAGAAGGCACATTATGCTGCAAGAGATCCCATCACTGCTTTCAAGGCATATCTTCTGGAGAACAACCTCGTGACAGAAGCAGAGTTGAAAGCCATTGACAAGAAGATTGATGATGTGGTAGAGGATGCAGTGGAATTTGCAGATGCCAGTCCCCTGCCTATCCGGAGCCAGCTTCTTGAGAATGTCTTTGCTGATCCAAAGGGCTTTGGGATTGGCCCTGATGGCAAATACAGATGCGAGGACCCTGGATTCACTGCAGGAACTGCTCAGGTGTAATGATTGGTCCACCCATTCTTCCTACCATTCACAAGACACACAGCTCCTGGTCCAGTGGGGAGATGCTGCTGCTGCTCCTTCTGCTCCTGAGCACCAGAAGGGTGCAACTCATTTGCCATAACACATATAGAAGAGTGTGCAGAATTATCTGTGCAATGGATTGAACCCACTCTTGTTTTTTTGCATATTCTGGCCAAAGAAAGTCATCTTGTAGGCGTAGTTTGTGTTGACCAGCAACTTAAAATTGCAATAGTTCATAAATTGTGGATCAGTAAACATCTCTCAGCTCATCATCATCATCTTCTCCTCCTGGGGACTGTCTGATGAAGCGATTCACTGCACAGTATTGTTTGACATTAGAATGTACCAGGCTAGAAAGAAGACGAGTCTGAATTTGCGACATTTAAGAGGCTGACATGCAATTCACCTTCTTTGGCTGAGGCTTTGCTCTTGCTCCACCAAATTTTGTACTGGTTGCTGTGAGCATCATTAGTACTGAATGACTAGCTCTGCTCCACTCTTGGAATTTCAATTGTAAGCCATGATCATGCTGAACAACAATGCCTTGCTGGCTATAATACACTGGAATCATCATAATCATGGTCATCATTGTCTGCAAGGGCATGGTGTGTATCTTTCTATTAACTGTACCAAAGAGGTGAGAGTTCCAGGACTGAAGATGGCAGAGAAGGGTGATGGCAAGGTGATGGAAATGTGATGCTTGACTGTGAAACTGAATATGTTTTAATGAAACTGCACACCCTGCAAATGCTTTCATTTCTGGCTACATGTTGGATTTCATTTCTGTGACACATGAGACTGACCTCTTCTGCTTTCAACGATACACTGAGGTCGAGAAGATCTGCTTTGTCTGGCCTCTTCTGTTCTCAACAATACACCGAGGTTGAGAACATGTGCTTAATTTTGGAAGATTCATCGGATTGGCTCCCTGAGACAGACCTGTTCTCTGCTCAACGACACACAGGAAAGACGGAGCTGTGGAGACGTGCCCGAAAGATGAAATGCCATGAAATTGTTATCAGCAGCGGATTCGCAATCTGCACTGCTAATCCCTTCGTTGCCGATCAGAAACATCGTTGTTTCTTTGAAATCTACATTCGCGGTAACTGCGGCGGTGGTTTGCAGATCAGGAAGAGACCTGCAACCAAAAAAGAAGAGTAAAATAGAGAGAGATGGATGTGAGGACGAAGACGAGCATCTTGTTTAGTGGCGCCACAGGTCTTGCTGCAGCAGAAAATGTGCTGTCGACTCTCGCTTCGTTTGCTTCGTTGAAGAAGAGAACATCATTCTTGACGTTCTCGCGTCCCTGTTGTTGCAAGCAGGCTACGACGGCAGTCGCAACAACCTCCAGCACTTGGTGCCTCCTCCAGCTTGCAGATTGTCGCCGAACTCGCGGCGTCAGAGGTCTAACATCTGCTCAGCGTGAACAACAAGGAGGCACGATGGTGCGTTTTGAAGCTCAAAGCAAGGATTCCGTAGGAAAAAGTGCGAAATGCGCAAGTGAAGAAAAAGAAGAAGATTTGGAGACCAGGATGAAAATGGAAGAGAATGCTGCTAGTACTACAGAAGCAATTACGAGCGCATCATCCTCCTCTTTAGTCATGCAAGAGACTTTGGAGCGCATACGCACGGCTGGTATCATCGCCTGCCTCAGATCAGAAAGGTAGGGTTTCTGTCACCGAAAAACTCTTGCAAAATCAGTGTGAAATTGCTGGTTTTGTTGTTCATATTCTACCACGCCTCCAATTTCAGCAATAGGACCAGAGCTTATTATCACCAGTTTCTGTCCTAGAGAGTTTGAGATTGTTAACCATCTGCCAGAGAAAACCAGAGAGACAATGAGAGGACCGGGACACACCCCTTGTAAGTTAGTGGCACCACCATAAGAAACTAAGTTACAAGCTGGTAGGCAACAGGATATACAGTAACAGATTTGTTTGTGAACTTTGCTGAGACAGTTGCACCTATTATTCTGTGTTGTTGTAAGGTTGTATGTATGTGATGTCGTTGCTTTTTTTGTTGAAATGTTTGACCTATGCGCACTTTGTTTGTTAATGAAGAGAGTGGTGAAATGCAGTCCAGAGCAGGCTGTTGATGCTGGTCGTGCAGCTCTTGATGGTGGAATAAATGTGGTGCGTGACACACAGCTATCCTGTGAACCCTTAATGTGAGAGACGGAGGAAGTGAGCATATCTATGAATATATATGATGATGATGAGACATATTGAGACATATGAAGCCTAAAACCCCTGATCGTTTTGTTTCTTCAACATGGAAATACTTATGCCCCACAAGCTGAGGAATGAAGGTTTGTGTACACATAAGACAAATCTTCCATCTTCATCTTGCTGAGAACTGACAACAGTGATAAATTCGCCCCTGGACAGCTGGAGGTGACAATGACAACCCCAGGAGCCTCAAAGGTTTCTCACATCCTCACATTCTGATGAAGTTGAGCAGAATTCTTCATTCAAAAGAGTACTGTGTTCTTAATAGGAGCAAGAACGGTACTCATATGTCTTTGAAGAGCTTAACTATTTGCTGTAATGGGACATGGTCCAACTACTGTATATTCATGGTTCCCTGAGTTTTGAATTGATCTTTCCTTTTGATTCAGGTGATCATGAAGCTTGTCCACGAGTACTCATCAGCATTAATTGGGGTCAGCAGAGCTGCTATCTTTTGTTGGAAACCAAGTTCTAACTCACCAATCTTTGGTCACACACCACCTGCAATTTTATTTCTCCATTACAGTGCTCTTTTATATTACAAATCTCATGAGTCTCAGTTTCACCTGTACTGACTGGATGTCATGTTTTGGGTGCAGGCTGGTACAGTTTTGACGTTGCAAGAGGCAGGTATTGCAAAAGAAGCAGGGGCAAGGTTTCTTCTGAGCCCTGTTGCCATCCAGGTGTGTCCTGCCACATGACCTTGATCATGATGTGTGTCAAATTAACTCAAGAGATGATAACATCCATCATGAAAGTTAATTGTGCATCAATGTTGGGGTTTTTGGTCTAGGAAACAGTTACTGCACACAGCAATGGTCATGTGCTCTTCATACCAGGGGCAATGACACCAAGTGAGGTATGATCTATGCCTCTAAATTTCTCTTTTTGAATAGGTTGTATTGAAGTGTAAATGGACAGTAAAGCTTACGTGTCCCATCTGGGATGCAGGTCCTGACTGCATTCAATTGGGGCGCAGCAGCTGTTAAGGTATTACAATTATGTTTGCATACTCATAAACTGTTTTTGCATATCTTGTTGGCTTGAATGCTTCTCAAAAATAAATATGGGGATTTTCTTTTCACTATCTACATGCATTTGTGTTGTTGACATGATCGAGCACCTTTGTTCCACAGATTTACCCAGTATGCCTTCTTGGAGGTGTTCAGTTTGTGCGGGCACTCAAGAAGCCATTTCCACATATACCTTTAATTGCCTCCAGTGGCATTGGCTTAGGTGAGTAGTTTTCATCGATAGTCTGATTCAACAAGCCTCATGTTGATTGGATTTCTTAGAGACCTCTTGATCCAATATAGCTGAAGTTGTAATAGGGATTGTGATGTGCATTTGCTGGGTTCTTGGCATTGCAGATATGGTGGAGTCATATATAAGTGCAGGTGCAACAGCAGTGGTTCTGTCTGACTCAATTTTCATGAAGAGTGCGATGGACAAACATGATTACCACCAAATTAGACAACAAGCCACAATTGCTGCTTCAAAGTGTGCAGTAGCTGCTACAAAAGTCACTCTTGCTGAGAAACAGGGTTCATAGCAGGGACATCACATCCCAGGTCAATCCCTTCAGCACAAAAAAGCAAAGATTAAGGAACTCTTTCAATTCTCTAACTTGGCTGGACTTTTCAGAGTCGTGTACTAAGAACCTACTGAAGAACTTCAGGTTACATACTGACTTTTAGTAAGATCAAAACTCTTCTTGAACTCTTGGCTGACTATGGGACTTGGTTGAAAGTGAACACATGCAGGTTTTGGTGGAATGACAATGTTCCTCATTCCCTGTATTGCCAATTCAAAGCTGCACAGAAAACTCAAGGTGTGGTTGTCAAGCAAGATGGTAACATTGTACTTGTGCTTGAAAACAAAGGAGCCAACAAGTCCTGCTCTTTCTGATTGAACAAATTGTGGGCAGATATGAGGTTAAACTCCTGGACATCAAATTAGAAAGTCACACATCAGGATCATTGCAACTGTTCAAGAAAACTTTCATAGTTCTCAAATCAGTCTAATTCTCATATTTTCTGCATCTTTAGAGTACCCTCACCCATGATACGAATGCTGAATGTTAGATCCAATGTTACTCAGGCGAGATTCTGTCCTTGATCCTTACCTTCTGAGGTCTTAATGAATGTGGCAGAATCTCTTCCACTGCCAATTACCTGTCCTAATGCAGATTACAGTGGATTTTCTGATCCAAAGAGAACTAAAAGAGGCCAAACAAAGGTATCAAAAGTATAATCAAGAGAAAGTGTTCTGCCTGAGAGAGAGAGAGAGAGAGAGAGAGAGTACTAAATCACTTCAAGTTCAAACAGGTATGGTTGGTCCCTGCATGAAATAGAGACGGGCAAAATAGAAGGTCATGCAATCAATCTCTCTTTTTGTTTTTCCAGATGATTTGGATTCTGTGAGATTCAAAAGGGAGTTGGCATTGTTTTCTTCCAAAACAAAAACTGACAATCTCTTTGATAAGAAAGTTTTGTATACTAATCAATTTAATTTCTGAAGTCACAATGAATTGATTCTTGAAACCCTAAATCTATTCTCTAGCAGGAACTGTGCTGTGAAACCCTAAATGTATTCCTCAGGAGGTGAGCACAGAGAGAGACACACACAGACAGTTGGAGAGAATGGGATAAAGAGAGAAGCTCATTTACAAACACTCTGTAGTAACCGCACCATGACCAAGCTCTTTGGCCCCAGTGCGTGCCCACGACGCAGTTTTCTCGCAGTTTTTCGTGGACTTCTCTACAGTCGAAGCTGATGACATTTTCCTTTTCAGGACTGATGATCGACTGATGGGTTGTCAAGCCCATTCGCGAGGCTTATCTGCCATCGCTACTACTACTGTACTCTGACTATCAAGGGTGATCCTGGATTTCTGGGACGTTGTACATGCTGGATGAGCGAGAGTAATAAGAAGAAAAGCCAGGGTCTTGGGTTTGGAGCTTGAGCCGTCTTCTCCATCCTTCCTTTGTGGCATTCGTATTTCATGTGAAGGCTCGTGTCGTGTCGTGTCTCTTCGACTCACATATGCAATACATTGCTATAGCTTCCTAGTATTTGAGAACGACTTTGTGGTGCACTCACTCAACCAGGGAGGTGGTGTTGCTGTTGGTTTTCCTTCCTTCTTCAGAAATTTCTCGCGGATTTGAGGTGCACAATTTGTCATTCATTGAAGAAGATTTCATGTTTGAACTTATGATTCAATCTTTGAGGTTGTAGTCTTTGGATTCACCATTCTCTTTTGACCTTCTCGTGGACATGTATCCTTAGGATCTTCTTTTTGTTCTTCATGTTCTTGTTTTTCCAATCTCAACTTTCTTTGTGGTAGAAAGGAAGTTTTTCTTAGACAAAACAGAGGAAGAAGTTTTGTTTGAACTTATCAGAGGCAGGAGAAGATCGGGAATCAATTTGTAGAATCAACTACAATCATTGTTACGGCAGGGTGATGATGCTTCAAGCTGGTGCAGAAATGATGTTAAGCCAAAAACCCTGGACATGAATTCTGGAATGCAGGATTTCCATCTCAGTTTTCTCCCATAGCTTTTTTTAGGGTTTTTGTTTTCTTTCGAGTAGAATCTTAACCTCTCTTTCTGAGTCTCCCTTTGTGTAAATGATGAGCAGTACCCTTGACATCTTTGTTACAGGGAGGGATTTTGCGCTTTGGTTTTCCAAGCTTGGCTAGTGCTGGAGCGCTGCTCTCAGCAAGTGCCTTCTGTGCATCCCATCTCTCACATCCCACAGCTTGTAGGGGTGAGTGTTTTCTTGAACCTTAAGGTGGAATCTTAATGCCTCTGAGTTGCAGACCACAAGGATCTTTCTCTAGTGATGAAAAGTAGCCTTGACATTATCTTCTTCTTCACAGGGATTTTGTCTTTGACTTCCAAGTCTCTCGAGTGGAGTGTTCTCTCTGCAAGCCCCTTGTGTGCATCTGATTTCAGCCTTCCAGATGGTGCTCTCCTCCTCTTCCCTGTGCTTTTCATTTTTTAGGGTTTTCTCAGTTTAGACCTATCTGCAACAGTGAAAAAAATTGGCAAACGAATGCTGGGACACCACAATGCTGATCTTGCATTTCTAGAACATTAGCCAGATGAGGAAAGGGTTACATGTTCTTCTGACTGTGGATCTGAGTGTGACAAATATCTCTATACAATTCCAGAGTGTGTTTTCTTCTGTTTTGAGAGAGCAGTATAGTAGTGTGGTCAGTTGGTGTTTCTGTCAGTTTTAAGGATTTAGTTGTCCTCACTTCAACAAAGAAAATTTTCTGGATTGCCAAATTGATTGCCGGTGTTGTTCTCATCATCTTCTTTCCTGAATTGATGATTGGGTTTTTAACCCCAAACACTATGTTGCACCTGATCCATTGTTGACAGGTTTGTGGGAGGTAGCTGAAAGGATGTTTTGGAAGCCTTTAAAGGCATGTGAAAATGATCTGAAGATGTTAGAATAGAGCCTAACATTCAACCTGTGTTTGCATCAAGCATTTCTCTCAGTATCAACTTGTCCTGTATCTGTTATCCTTAGTAAATGTATTCCTTTCTGGGGACATTGTGGGTTGGGGGGGGGGGGGGGGGAAATTTAGGCAATGTTTATAAGGGGGAAGCGCAAGAGGACCATT
>Ga0116227_10003944_pt1 | contig 32529 bp, 37 predicted proteins | sample S1TSphgellanicum_FD_89693 | JGI IMG/M metagenome (GOLD analysis project Ga0116227, IMG submission 89693) | Host-associated microbial communities from peat moss isolated from Minnesota, USA - S1T2_Fb - Sphagnum magellanicum MG | ecosystem: Host-associated > Plants > Peat moss > Unclassified... | reverse complement strand
GGGCGGTGGGCATGTCGATGCTGGTGTAGTAGTCGTCGGCGCACTTGAAGCCGACGTACTTGGCGGTGGTGTCGGCGCCGATGCGGTGCAGGAAGTCGGCAAAGCGCACGCCGCCCCATCGGCCGATGGCGCTCCAGCCTTCCACGCAGATGTGCCGGGTGATCTGGTCTTCCTGCGGCATGGCGCGCAGCTCGGCCAGCGTCCAGGCGTGCCTGTCGGCGACCATGCCGGTCACTTCGAGCTTGTACGTGGCCTCGTCCACCTCGCGCACTTCGCTCTCGCCGTAGTAGGCGTTGAACGGGAAGGGGCGGGTGATTTCCGCCTCGGTGTAGGTCGGCGCGAGCTGCGTGGGGCTGAAGATCAGGCCCTGCACCTTGTCATTCAAGCGCGAGATCTTCGTCAGCGCGGCATCGACCTGCGCGTTGTCGCTGATGCTGCAGCCCGTGAGCAGCGACAGGCCGCCCAGCGTCAGCGAGCGGCGCAGGAAGAGGCGGCGCGCCGGCTGGTCCAGATTCTTCGCAATCAGCGTGCGGGCTTCGCGCAGTACGGCGTCGCCGTCGATGCCGCTCAGGGTGGGGGCCTTGAAGATTTTCATGGGACTGTTCATGCCTTGGGGGCACGGCCGCGGAGCATGGTGAGAAGGGTGCGGGGCACCAGGGCCACCATCACCAGGTGCACGACGACGAAGGCCACGATGGCGGCCATCGCGAAGAAATGGATGCGGCGCGCGAACTCGTAGCCGCCCAGCAGGTCGCGCAGCACCGCGAACTGCACCGACTTCCACAGCACCAGGCCCGACAGCACGATCACGATCAGGTCGAGCATTCGAACAGGTAGGCCAGCTTCTGCACGCTGTTGTAGTGGCGTGGGTCGGCATGCGAGAGCTTGCCCTTGAGCGCAGCCAGCGCGTCGTGCAGCACGCCGCGCGGCGTGACGGGAAAGAACTTGGTTGCCAGCCGGCCGCTGGCGATGTTCAGCACCAGGTACACCAGGCCGTTGAACACCAGCAGCCACATCGCGGCAAAGTGCCACTGCAGCGCGCCGCCCAGCCAGCCGCCGAGCGTGACCACGGTCGGGATGGTGAACGGGAAGAACGGCGACGCGTCGTAGATGCGCCAGCCGCTCGTCACCAGCATCAGCACCGCCAATGCGTTGAGCCAGTGCGTGACGCGCATCCACAGCGGGTGGATGGGGCGGGGATCGGCATCAGGCGCGTTGGGGGCCTCGGCGGCAAGAGGGGCGATGACGGTGCTGTTCATGGGGCGGATTGTTGGGCGCACCCCATGGCCGATTCATCACGCAAACTTCAATTAATCGTGATAACTCCAAAGCCCGTATCGCGGGAGAATGCCACCCCATGGACACAGCCAAGCGCGTGCTGATCGTCGAGGACGACGCCCACATTGCCGAACTTCTGCGCATGCATCTGCGCGACGAGGGCTATGCGGTCGAGCATGCCGCCGACGGCCATGCCGGCCTGCGCGAGCTGGAGCGCGGCAACTGGGACGCGCTGGTGCTCGACCTGATGCTGCCCGGCGTCGACGGCCTGGAGATCTGCCGCCGTGCCCGCGCCATGACGCGCTACACGCCGATCATCATCATCAGCGCCCGCTCCAGCGAGGTGCACCGCATCCTCGGGCTGGAGCTGGGGGCCGACGACTACCTGGCCAAGCCCTTCTCGGTGCTGGAGCTGGTGGCCCGCGTGAAGGCGCTGCTGCGGCGCACCGACGCGCTGGCCCGCAATGCCCGCATGGAGTCGGGCAGCCTTGCGCTGGGCAACCTCGACATCGAGCCGCTGGCGCGCGAGGTGCGGGTGGACGGCAAGCTCATCGAACTCACGCCGCGTGAATTCGATCTGCTGTACTTCTTCGCCCGCAACCCCGGCAAGGTGTTCTCGCGGCTCGACCTGCTCAACCAGGTCTGGGGCTACCAGCACGACGGCTACGAGCACACCGTCAACACCCACATCAACCGGCTGCGCATCAAGGTCGAGGCCGATCCGGCGCAGCCGCGGCGCATCCTCACGGTGTGGGGGCGGGGCTACAAGCTGTCGGCCACGGCGAACGGGGAGGACTCGGCGTGATCGCCTGGAGCACGCTCTCGCGGCGGCTCTCCGCCGTGTTCGCGGTGCTGCTGCTGGTGTGCTGCGGCGCCTCGGCATGGCTGCAGATGCGCTCCAACGGCATCCACGAGCAGGAAGTGGTGCAGCGGCTGTCGCTCGGCCTGGCGGCGCACATCGCCGAGAACTCCGAGCTCATGAAGCCCGGCGGGCTCAATCAGGAAGCGGTGAAAGACCTGTTCGACAAGCTGATGGCCGTCAATCCGAGCGTGGAGGTCTACCTGCTGGGCCTGGACGGCCGCATCGAGGCACAGGCGGCGCCGCAGGGGCACCTGAAGCGCGACGCGGTCGGGCTGGAGCCGATCCGCAAGCTGCTGGCGGGCGCGCCGTTGCCCATCGGCGGTGACGACCCACGCAGCCTCACCGCTTCGAAGGTGTTCAGCGTCGCGCCGCTTCGCATGGATGGGCGCGACGTGGGGTATGTCTACGTGGTGCTGCAAGGCGAGGACCACGATGCGCTGGTCGCCAACGTGGCAACCGACAACGCGCTGCGTACCACGCTGTGGTCGATGGGGCTGGTGGCGCTGCTCGGTCTGCTGGCGGGGCTTGCGGCCTTTCGCCTCATCACCCGGCCGCTGCGCGAGCTGACGGCGGCGGTGAAGCGCTTCGAGACCGAGGGCATCGCCTCTCTGGAGAGCGAGACGCCAACGCTGGAGCGCCTGTCGCGAGGCACCGACGAAATCGCGCAGCTGGGCCAAGCCTTTACGCAGATGACGCGGCGCATTGCCGAGCAATGGCGCGAACTCACGCTGCAGGACCAGCAGCGCCGCGAGCTGTTCGCCAACATCTCGCACGACCTGCGCACGCCGCTCACATCGCTGCACGGCTATCTTGAAACCTTGCTGCTCAAGGCCGGCACGCTCAGCGATGAAGAGCGCCGGCGCTATCTGGAAATCGCGCTCGGCCAGAGCCGCAAGGTCGGCCGCCTCGCGCAGGAAGTGTTTGAGCTGGCCCGGCTCGAATACGGCGTGGTCAAGCCCGAGAAAGAAAACTTCGCGCTGGCCGACCTGGTGCAGGACGTGTTCCAGAAGTTCGAACTGGCGGCCGAGGCGCGCCACCAGCGGCTCAGGCCTGACATTGCGCCGGGCTTGCCGGTGGTGTCGGCCGACCTGGGCATGATCGAGCGCGTGCTGACCAACCTGCTCGACAACGCGATTCGCCACACGCCGACGGGCGGCGAGATCGTGGTGCAACTGCGCTCGGAGAACGCCGGCGTGACGGTGCAGGTGAGCGACACGGGGCCGGGCATTCCGGGCGAGCTGCAGAAGTCGCTCTTCATGCGCCCGGTGTTCATGAGCGGTTCGCGCACGGACAGCGCGAGCAGCGGCGGGCTGGGCCTGGTGATCGTCAAGCGCATCCTGCAACTGCACGACAGCGACATCCGCCTGGTGCAGCAGCCCGACAAGGGCGCGGTGTTCCGCTTCCAGCTGGGTGGCGCGGCAGCGGCCTGAGCGGCACCGCTAGCGGGCTACGCCAGCGCGCAGCGATGCACGCAGCGCGGCGACGAAGGCCTGGCAGGCAGGTGCCAGCGAGCTGCCGCGCCGTGTCACCACCGAGATATCCCGCGACACGCGCGGAGCCGTGAGCGGGCGCACCACCAGGGACGGGTCCCCGGCCGCGCGCGCATAGGCCGAAGGCATGAGCGAAGGCCCCAGGCCGCTGGCCGTCATCCACAGCGCGGTGGACAGGAACGACACTTCGTTGGTCACCTCCAGCGCCACGCCAGCCCCGGCCGCCGCGGCATCGATCATGGGCCGGATGCCGTAGCCGGGCCGCATGGCGATGACGGGATGGCCCGCCAGCTCGGCCCAGCGCACCGCGCGCGTGGAGCTGGCCAGGGCATGGCCGCGCAGGCAGACCAGGCTCAGGTGGTCGCGCAGCAGCGTCTCGGTCTGCACCTCGGCGCCCGGCCGCTCGGGCGTGCCGATGCCGAAATCCACATGCTCTCCCACCACGCGGGCGATGAACTGGTCCGGCGCGCAGTCGTCCACCACCACCTGCACGCCGGGGTGGTCCGACGCAAAGCGGCGTACCGCCTCCGGCATGAGGATGCCGGCCAGCGTGGGCGTGATCGCCAGCCGCACCCGGCCGCGGCGCAGCGCGGTCAGGTCGCGGAAGCCAGCGCCCAGCGCGTCGATGTCGCGCAGCACCCGTTCGGCCACCGGCAGCACCTCGGCCGCCGCGGCGGTGGGCTGCAGCGAACGCGTGGTGCGGTCGAACAGCCGCACGCCCAGTCCGTCCTCCAGCTGGCGGATCAGCATGCTGACGGCCGACTGCGTGACGAACAGCCGGTCGGCCGCGGCACTGAGCTTGCGCAGCTGGTGCACCGCCACGAAGGCGCGCAGCTGGCGCAGCGTGGGAACGAAGTTTTGATTCATCAGAAAAGATGATATTTGCTTTTGAATTCTTTGATTTACGAAAGAATGCCGCGCCCTTCCAATGGCGGCTCGGAGACACAGGGCGGCGCTGCCGCTCCCCGCACAAGAAGGAGACAGCCATGGCATCCATCACCCGTTCGCTCGCCGCCTGGGCCGCCGGCCTGGGCAGCGCCGCCCTGCTTGCCAGCACCGCGGCGCTGGCCCAGAACCCGGCCCCCGCCTAACCCGACAAGCCGATCCGCGTGGTCGTCACCTTTCCGCCCGGCGGCAGCAGCGATGCCGTGGTGCGCATGCTGCTGCCCCGGCTCAACGACAGGATGGGCCAGCAGCTGATCGTCGACAACCGCCCTGGCGCGGGCGGCAACATCGGCCTGACCCTGGTGGCGCGTGCGCCGGCCGACGGCTACACGCTGGGCGTGGGAGCGGCCGGCGGCCTGGCCGCCAACGTCAGTCTGTACCCGCAGATGCCCTTCGACCCGGCCAAGGACCTGACGGCCGTCGGCATGCTGGCGGCCATCCCCTTCGTGATCGTGGCCCACCCCTCGCTGCCGGCACGGACGCTGCCCGAGCTGATCGCGCTGGCCAAGGCGCAGCCGGGCCGGTTCTCCATCGGCCATGGCGGCAACGGCACGGCCATGCACCTGTCGTCGCAGCTGTTCGCGCAGATGGCCGGCGTGCAGCTGGTGGAGGTGCCCTACCGCGGCTCGGGGCCGGCGGCCATGGACGCGATCGCCGGCCAGGTGCAGCTGGCGGTGGTCGACCTGCCTGCGGCCCTGCAGCAGATCAAGGCCGGCAAGCTGCGCGCGCTGGCCGTCACCAGCGAGCAGCGCCTGCCCATGCTGCCGGACGTCCCCACCGTGGCCGAGTCCGGCGTGCCGGGCTATGAGTCGACCGGCTGGTTCGGCGTGGTGGCGCCGGCCGGCACCCCTCCGGCCATCGTCACGCGGCTCAGCAACGAGATCGCCGCGGCGCTGCGCGACGAGGGCATACGCCAGCGCATGCGCGAGCTGGGCGTGGAGCCCGCACCCGGCAGCGCCGCCGATTTCGGCCGCTACATCCAGTCCGAAACCCGCAAGTGGGGACAGGTGATCCGCACCGCCCACATCCGCCTCGAATGACCCCGCCAACCTGCCTGATGCCCGCCACCCCATGACTTCCGAATCCACTTCCTCCTATGACGCCGACGTGCTGGTCGTCGGCGCCGGCCCGGTCGGCCTGACGCTGGCCATGGACCTGGCCGGGCGCGGCGTGCGCGTGACCGTGGCCGAGGCGCGCCACTACGCGGAACCGCCCAGCGTCAAGTGCAACCACGTGTCGGCGCGCACCATGGAGCAGTTCCGCCGCCTGGGCGTGGCACAGAAGCTGCGCGACGCCGGCCTGCCGGCGGACTATCCCAACGACGTGGTGTTCCGCACCACGCTCACCGGGACCGAGCTCACGCGCATCCCCATCCCCTGCCGCGCCGAGCGCTACACCACGACCGAGGGCCCAGACGCCTGGTGGCCCACGCCCGAGCCGCCGCACCGCATCAACCAGATCTTCCTCGAGCCGATCCTGCTGGAACACACCGCGGCCCTGCCGGGCGTGACGCTGCACAACCGCACCCAGGTGCTGGGCCACGTGCAGGATGCGCAGGGCGTCACCGCCACGCTGCGCGACCTCGACAGCGGCGCGGAGCGCAGCCTGCGCGCGCGCTACCTGGTGGGCTGCGACGGCGGCCGCTCGGAGGTGCGCCGGCAGATGGGCGCCAGGCTCGACGGCACGGCCGTGATCCAGCGCGTGCAGTCCACCTACATCCGCGCGCCGCAGCTGGCCGCGCTGATCCCCGGCAAGGCGGCCTGGTCCTGCTATGCCGTCAACCCGCGCCGCTGCGGCACCGTGTTCGCCATCGACGGCCGCGAGACCTGGCTGGTGCACAACCACCTGAACGCGGAGGAGCCCGAGTTCGACTCGGTCGACCGCGACACCGCCCTGCGCGAGATCCTGGGCGTGGGGCCGGACTTCGCCTACGAGATCATCAGCAAGGAAGACTGGGTGGGCCGCCGGCTGGTGGCCGACCGCTTCCGCAACGGCCGCGTGTTCATCGCCGGCGACGCGGCGCACCTGTGGGTGCCCTACGCCGGCTACGGCATGAACGCAGGCATTGCCGACGCGATCAACCTCTCGTGGCTGCTGGCCGCTCAGCTGCAGGGCTGGGGCGACGCCGCCATCCTCGACGCCTACGAGGCCGAGCGCCAGCCGATCACCATGCAGGTGTCGAACTTCGCCATGGACCATGCGCAGAAGATGATCCGCGCGCGCCGCGCGGTGCCGCAGGACATCGAGCAGCCTGGCCCGGCGGGCGATGCCCTGCGTGCCGAGGTCGGCCGCGAGGCCTACGAGCTCAACGTGCAGCAGTTCTGCTGCGGCGGCCTCAATTTCGGCTATTTCTACGAGGGCTCTCCCATCCTGGTGGCCGACGGCGAGGCGCCGCCCGCCTACAGCATGGGCGATTTCACGCCCTCCACCGTACCCGGCTGCCGCGCACCGCACTTCTGGCTGCGCGACGGCCGCTCGCTCTACGATGCCTTCGGGCCCGGCTACACACTGCTGCGCTTCGACACGGACGTGGACGTGGCGCCGCTGGTGGAGGCCGCCCGCGCGCGCCGCATGCCGCTGGCGGTGCTGGACGTGGACGCCGGCGCGGTGCCCGCTGCCTACCGCCACGCCCTGGTGCTGTGCCGCGCCGACCAGCACGTGGCCTGGCGCGGCGACCGGCTGCCGGCGCAGCCCGCGGCGCTGGTGCGCCAGCTCTGCGGTGCGGCGCCGCACGCGCAGGAACGCCTGGCGGCTTGAGCATGCGGGCCCCGCCTGCCAGGCGCCGCGCGCCAGCCTGTCACGCCGGCACGAGCTGCATCGGGATGAAGGCTATGCCGTTGGTCTCCACGCGAGGGCCCGCAGCCCGGAAGCCGACGCTCTCGTAGAACGGCTGGGCAAAAGGGGTGGAGTTGACGGTGACCGCCACAGAGGCGCCGCGCCATCCCTGCACGGTCGCCACGTGGGTCCACAGCGCGCGCGCGATGCCCCGCCTCTGGAATGCCGGATCGACAAAGAGATGGAACAGGTGCGTCCCACGGCGGACCGCGACGACCCCTGCCAACGCGCCTGCGGCCATGCCGACGTAGTACTCCAGCTCCACGGCATCGAGGTTGCGCTCGATGCCGGCAGGCTGGAGCGCCGCCAGGAATGCGTCGGCCCCCGCGCCGTCGACCCTGGCAAGGAAATGGTGGGCGAGCGAGAGAATCAGTGCGCTGATGGCCGGGGCGTCGGCACGCACCGCCCTGCGTATGTCCATGGGCGTGTGGGCGTTGGTCATGGCCGCATTCTGTCAAAGGCAGAAGCCTGGCCCTCGAGATGCGTGAGCCCCGCCCCAGGCCACACGCGCCGGGCCCGCGCGGCGAACGCCGCTGCCGCGGCTCTCGCCGTGGTGCAGGCGGAGTGTCATATGTTCGTTACCGAACAGTCCGTCCCGCACCGGGCCGCTATATTCGAATGCTCTGGAGGCCGTTCGACCTGGAACGTGCCGGCAGGTCCTTGCCTTTGGAGCGCAACATGTCTCCAGTCCTCTCCCCCAAGCAGAACCACCTGCTTGCAGCGCTCCCCGAAGCAGAGTGGCAGCGCTGGCTGCCGCAGCTCGAGCCGATCGAATTGACGCTGGGGCAAGTGGTCTATGAGCCCGGCGGTGTGCTGGGCCACCTCTACTTTCCCACGACCGCCATCGTGTCCCTGCTCTATGTGATGGAGAACGGCGCTCCGGCAGAGATCGCGGTGGTCGGCAACGAGGGGACGGTGGGCATCTCGCTCTTCATGGGCGGCGAATCGACCACCAGCCGTGCCGTCGTGCAGAGTGCAGGGCATGGCTACCGCCTGCCTTCGCGCGTGCTCAAGGAGGAATTCAACCGGGCCCCCGTACTGCACCTGCTGCTGCGCTACACCCAGGCCCTGATCACCCAGATGGCGCAGACGGCCGTGTGCAACCGGCACCACACCCTGGACCAGCAGCTGTGCCGCTGGCTGCTGCTCAGCCTGGACCGGCTGCGAGGCGACGAGCTGGTGATGACACAGGAACTCATCTCCAACATGCTCGGCGTACGGCGTGAAGGCGTGACCGAAAGCGCGCTCAAGCTGCAGCGGGCCGGGCTCATCCGCTACGCGCGTGGCCACATCGTGGTGCTCGACAGGGGCGGCCTGGAGAGGCGGGCGTGCGAATGCTATGGGGTGGTGAAGAAGGAGTACGACCGGCTGCTGCCCGACCGGGTAGCGGTCTGACGCGAACGGCGAGGGGCGTGGCCGCATGGCCCCTTATGCCGGGACCCGGCCGCGGGCCCGGCATAAGGGCGAAATGGGGCGGCGCAGCGCGTCCCCACACCCACCCCCTTTTGGAATGGGCCGTCAGTAGGTGACGGTGATCTTGTCGATCACGTTCAGGACGCCCGGGGCGCTCCAGGCGGCATGGCCGGCCAGGTCGCGCTCGGCCCACGTGTGCACCGTACCGGTGAGCGTCACCTCGGCCCCCTTGACATCTACCGAGATCATCTCGGCGTCGTTGTGGGCGCGCCGCTTCAGTGCCGCTTCGATGTCGGCCTTGATGACCCCTGGGGATACGTTCTGCTTGATTGTGATCTGGTCGCTGACGCCCGTGACGCCCATCAGGTACCGGGCCGCCGCGGCGGCGCCACGGCGCTCGAACTCCCAGCGGACCTGTCCGGAGAGCGTGACCCAGCCCCTCTCGACCACGACCTTGACGCTGCCCCTGGGCACATAGCTGGACCATTCGAGCATGTTCTCGACGGAGCGGGCGATGTCCGCGTCGGTGCGCTGGCTGGGCCCGGGCAGCGCCACGTCCATCTCGACGGCCAGGGCCCTGACGCCGGCCACGCGCTGCGCCGCTACCTCGGCGTTCCACTTCTCTGCATAGCTGGCCACGTGGCCCGCCAGGGTCACGACGCCGTCCTTGACCTCGACGCCTATCTGGCTGGCATTGACGGAGGGATCCCACTTCAGCTCTTCGCTGACGTCGGCCTGTAGCTGTGAGTCGGTCTTCATGGCATTCCTTGGGTTGATGTACGGCCACAAGGCTGACCGGAACGCGGACGGCCATCTGTACGCCAGCACGCATTGCGAAGCGAAGGGCCCGGCGTGCGCCTGGGTTCGGCAGCGCACCGACCGCACCACCGGCAAGGAGCAGTCTCGAAACCTGAATCACCTAGGCGTTCCCATGACTTCGGACGACGACACCGCGGGGCCTGAACATCGCATGGCGCAGCCGCAGCGGCAAGCAGCAGGCCGGCATGGCCCTGCTCGCGCGGCCATGCCGGAGGCGCCACAATCCTTCATCGTCGGCAGCGGCATGGCCGGGCTGGCCTGCGCGGCCTATCTGGTACGTGCCAATGCCGGGGGCGCCGGCAACATCCACCTCCTCGAACAGCACGACCGCAGCGGAGGAGGCATGGACGCCCGCGGCTCCCCGGGCCAGGGCTACAGCGTGCGCGGCGGGCGCATGCTGGACGAAGCGGCCTGCGCCTGCATCTTCGACCTGATGTCGTTCGTGCCTTCGCTCTCCGGTCCCGGCAAGACGCTGAGAGACGAGTGCGCGGCGTTCAATGCCGGCCTGCATCCGCAGGCACGCAGCCGTCTGGTGTCAGGGGGACGCATCGTCGACGTGTCCTCGCCCGGGTTCGGCACGCGGGACCGGCTGGAGCTGATCGAGCTGATGCTCCGATCGGAGGATGCGCTGGGCAACCGCCGGATCAGCGACGTCTTCCAGCCATCCTTTCTCGAGACCCCTTTCTGGCGCATGTGGTGCACGGCCTTCGCATTCCAGCCCTGGCACAGCGCGGTCGAGTTCCGGCGCCACGTGCTGCGGTTCCTCCAGCAACTGCCGCACATCGAAACGCTGGCAGGCGTGCAATGCATGCCCTGCAATCCGTACGACTCGCTGGTCCAGCCCCTGGTCCAGTGGCTGCAGTCGCAGGGGGTGGACTTCCGGTACAACGTGCGGGTCACCGACATCGAGTTCACGACCACAGCCACCGCCACGCAGGCCACGCGCCTCTCCTGCGTCGAGGGCGATGCCGCCAGCGAGATCACGCTGAGGAGCCAGGACCGGGTCTTCATCACGCTCGGCTCCGCGACCGCGGACTCGGCGCTGGGCAGCATGGACGCGGCGCCTACAGTGAACGAGGGCACGGACGGCAGCTGGAGTCTCTGGCGCGCCATCTCCCGGCACCGGACCGCGTTCGGTTCTCCGCAGGTGTTCGACAGCCATATCGACCAGTCGCGCGGGGAGTCGTTCACCCTGACCTGCCGCAGCCCCCGCTTCTTCAGGATGGTGGAGGCCATCACCGGCAACATGGCCGGCGCCGGCGGCCTCGTCACGCTCCAGGACTCCGCCTGGCGGATGTCCCTGGTGTTGCCGCGCCAGCCGCACGTCCTGGGCCAGCCGGAGGACGTCTACGTGTGCGGGGGCTCTGCGCTGCTCCCTGCCACGCTCGGCGACTTCATCGGCAAGAGCATGCTGGAATGCTCCGGCGCGGAGATCCTGCACGAACTCTTCTCGCATCTGGGATGTGGCGCTGCCGCCGCGGAGCTGTGCAGCACGGCGACCTGCATTCCCTGCGCGACGCCCTACCTCACGAGCCACCTCCTCGTCAGGTCGCCAGGCGACCGGCCGGCCGTGATTCCCGAAGGCGCGAAGAACTTCGCCTTCGTCGGCCGTTACTGCGAGATGGCCGACGACACGGTGTCCACCATGGAGTACTCCGTGCGGTCGGCGCAGACCGCCGTCTTCACCCTGCTCGGGCTCGATACGGCGGTCTCGCCGCTCTACAAGGGGCTGCATGACCCCAAGGTGATCCTGGGCTGCATGAAGGCCCTGCTGCAGTGATCCCGGCACAGGTCCCTCCGCAGTCCGGGCGGGCCGCGATGCGGTGGGCAGATGCTGGGTACGCCGCCGTACAGACCCACGCCCCCCGCACGTCCACGATGGATGTTCCATCCATGCGATGGGCAAACTCTTCAAGGACAGAAAATGCACACCGAAAATTCGCCCCTCTACATCTTCAACACCCATGGCGAGGCAGAGGCTGCCATCCAGGCGCTGAGCCGTTCCGGCTTCGACGTGAAGAAGCTCTCCCTGGTGGGCAAGGGCTACCACAGCGAGGAGCACCCGATAGGGTTCTACACCACGGGGGACAGGATCAAGACCTGGGGTGGCGTGGGGGCCTTCTGGGGTGGCATCTGGGGCCTGCTGCTGGCACCGGCGATCTTCTTCCTGCCGGGCGTGGGCCTGGTGGCCATGGCCGGGCCGGTGGTGTCCGCGCTGGTCGGTGCGCTGGAGGGCGCCGTGGTCGTCGGCGGTGTCTCTGCACTGGGCGCGGCACTGACCAGGATCGGCGCCTCGAAAGACCAGGTCATCAAGTATGAGACCGCGCTGAAGGCGGACAAATATGTGCTGATGGTCCACGGCAGCGACGAGGACCTGGCGAAGGTCGCCAACGTGCTGGGAGCGTCGAAGGCGCTGGCCGCAGCGTAGGCGATCCATATGCGTCCCCGGATGCCCCGGCATCACGCCGAGCACCACCGTACCTCGCGTGTCGGCTGGCTGCGTGCGGCCGTGCTGGGCGCCAACGACGGCATCGTGTCCACGGGCAGCCTGATACTGGGCGTTGCCGCTGCCAGCGCCACCCGGCACAGCACCCTGATGGCAGGCGTGGCCGGGCTGGTGGCCGGGGCCATGTCAATGGCCGCAGGCGAGTACGTCTCGGTGCATTCCCAGGCGGACACGGAGAATGCCGACCTTGCACGCGAAGGCGCGGAACTCAAGAAGGACCCGGCGGGTGAACATCGTGAGCTGTCTGCCATCTACGTCGGCCGCGGGCTGGACCCCGCGCTGGCGCGGCAGGTCGCGGACGAACTGATGGCGCGTGACGCCCTGGGCGCCCATGCGCGCGACGAGCTGGGCATCTCCAGCGCGCTCAGCGCCCAGCCCCTGCAGGCCGCCATGGCATCCGCCGCGAGCTTTGCGGTGGGAGCTGCGCTGCCATTGGCGACGGTGATCCTGGTGCCCGGGGGCGGGTCGATGGTCTGGGTGGCGGCGACGTGCCTGGTCTTCCTGGCCGTGCTCGGCGCCATCGCCGCCCGCGTAGGCGGGGCGGACATGGCCACCAGCGCGTGGCGGGTCACCTTCTGGGGGGCGCTGGCCATGGCCATCACCGCCGGGGCCGGCGCCCTGCTCGGCACCGCCGTCTCAGGTTGACGCCGCCGCACCGTCCCCTCCGCCTGCGGCACCCAAGGAATCGAAGACCATGAACAAGCACAGCCTTCCCGCTCTTTCACGGCTGGAGCGGAAAGTCCTCGCCGAAGAGCAGGACGAATTCACCAACGAGGGCGCACCGCCGCCAGGCGTGGTCGGCACCGATCTGCCGCGCACCGCGGCAGCGTCCCCGGACACGGCGGCACGTCACGCGACCCATGTGGAAGATCCACCGTTGCAAGAGCCGCAAGCAGGCACGCCCGGGGCTTGACATGGCTGCGGCACGGCCAGGCGAAGCAATTCCGCTGGCGCCTTGATTGCACCAGCGCATCAGTCCCAGTAGCCGGCACGGCTGTAGGCGTCATGCAGCCGCTTCTCGTAGTCCCGGGCAATGGGCTGCGCCTGGTGGTACTCGGGGCTGTCCTTGACCTGCTCGCGCGTCAGCTTGACGTACACGGAGCGCGTATCCCAGTCGATGCGGTCGATCCAGTGCGTGGCTACCAGCACCTTCCTGCCGCCCGGCCACCAGTTATGGGTGTCCACGACCAGGTACCGGATGGCCCAGGAGTCGTCGTCGAAGACGAAGTCATGGACATGGCCGATGCTCCCGCCGGTAGCCTGGATGTCATAGCCGGTCACCTTGGTGCTGTCGCGCAGGTGGACATCCGACGCGCGAAAGTCCTTCTGCCGCATGGCGGTGTCCGCCTCGACCTGTTCCGAGGAGGGGATGTAGGGCGGCATCATCGGGTAGGTGCCCATGCCCCAGATGCTGCCGCCGCCCCAGTACTCGGGATAGTTGTAGTAGCTCAGGTAGTCGCGCTCGTGCTGCCGCGAGACCGGCTGGTGGGTGTCGATGTCGGGGCTGTCCTTGACCTGCTGGCGGCTCAGCGCGACGTCGATGCTCTTGCCGCTTCCAAGGGCCTGGTGCACGGCATAGGGGGAGATCAGCACTTCGCGGCCCGACAGCCAGGTGCCGGTATCGACGACGAGGTACCGGATGGCCCATGAGTGATCGTCGAAGAACGCGGCCTTGACATGGCCGATAGGCCCGTCGCGGGCCGTGACACGCGAGCCGATGAAGTGGTGAAGATTGTTCAGCATGGTGTGTCCTTGAGGCATGGGGTGATGGGAGCTGGAGCGGACGGGAGGTGCCTGCATGCGAGAGCGCCATGGATTCCGCGCCCCGGCCGGCGGCGATGGGGTGGATTCAATGCGTCCCGAAATCCAGCACCGCGCGCGAAGGCACGTCGCCGTGCGCGAGCCGCTCGAACACGCTGTTGATCGCGGTCAGCGGCTGCAGCTCGATGTCCGCCTTGACCCGGCCCTCAGCGGCGAAGGCCAGTGCCTCGGCCATGTCCTGGCGGTTGCCGACGAAGGAGCCGCGGATGGTGATGCAATTGGCCACGACGTCGAACAGCGGCGTGGGGAATTCCCCCGGCGGCAGCCCGACCAGCACACATGTGCCGCGCTTGCGCGTCATGCCCACCCCCTGCTTGAACGCGGCAAGAGAGGGTGCGGTGATCAGCACGCCATGGGCGCCGCCATCGGTGGCCTTTCGCACGGCCTGCACCGCGTCGCCGGCCTTGGCGTTGACGACCGCATCGGCCCCCAGGCGCGTGGCGTGGGCGAGCTTTCCGTCGTCGATATCCACCGCGCAGACATGCAGCCCCATGGCCTTCGCATACTGGACCGCCAGATGCCCCAGGCCGCCAATGCCCGAGATGGCCACCCATTGGCCCGGCTTCGCCGCTGTCTCCTTCAAGCCCTTGTAGCTGGTGATGCCGGCGCAGATCAGCGGCGCCGCCTCGATGGCCGCCAGGCCGGCCGGCACATGGGCGACATAGTTCGGGTCCGCGACGATGTACTCGGCGAATCCGCCGTTCCTGGTGTAGCCACCGAACTGCGCCTGCGCGCACACCGGTTCCCAGGCGGACAGGCAGTATTCGCAATGCCCGCATGCGGAGTAGAGCCAGGGCACGCCCACGCGGTCGCCCTCCTTGACGGCGGTGACCCCGGCCCCCAGCGCCACGACGCGGCCTATGCCCTCATGGCCGGGAATGAAGGGCAGCGCAGGCTTGGCGGGCCAGTCGCCGTCGGCGGCGTGCAGATCGGTGTGGCAGACACCGCAGGCTTCCGTCCTGACGAGGATCTGGCCGGGCCCCGCCGTGGGGATATCCAGTTCCTGAAGCTCCAGCGGCTGGCCGAATTGCCGGACGACGGCGGCGTGCATTGTGCGTGACATGACGGCACTCCTTGGGGATGTGGGGATTGGCAGGTGGTGGCGGGCCGGACCGCCTCAGGCGGCCGCCGGCAGACCCAGGCTCTTCACGGCCTCGATCATCTTCACGAGCACGGCCTGGGCATCGCCGTAGACCATGTTGCAGTTGTCGCCGTAGAAGAGCGCATTGACGATGCCGGCGTAGCCCTTGCCCTCGCCGCGCTTGACGACGAAGACCCGCTTGGCCTGGTCGGCATTGAGGATCGGCATGCCGAAGATGGGCGAGGACTTGTCGCTGCGCGCGGCTGGATTCACCACGTCGTTGGCGCCGATGACCAGCGCAATGTCGGTGTGCGCGAACTCGCCGTTGATGTCGTCGAGCTGGAAGATCAGGTCATAGGGCACGCCGGCCTCTGCCAGCAGCACGTCCATCTGGCCGGGCATGCGTCCGGCCACCGGATGCACCGCGAACTTCACCCCCACGCCGGCGGCCTGCAGCAGCTGGACGAACTCATAGAGCTTCTGCTGTCCCTGCGCCACCGCCAGGCCATAGCCCGGCACGATGATGACCGATGCCGCGTAGCGCATGGCAATGCCCGCGTCGCCGGGCGCGATCGGCTTGAGGCTGCCCTTGACGGCGCCCTGCTTGCGCTTCGGCGCCGCGCCGAAGTTGGTGAAGACGACGTTGCCGACCGACCGGTTCATCGCGCGCGCCATCAGCAGCGTCAGCAGCATGCCCGCGGCCCCGACCACCATGCCGGCGATCATCAGCGCGGGGTTCTGCAGCACGTAGCCCTCGAGCCCCACCGCCAACCCGGTGAAGGCGTTATAGATCGATATCACCACCGGCATGTCCGCGCCGCCGATGGGCAGGGTCATCAGCACGCCGAACGCCAGCGCCCCGCCAAAGAAGATGTAGACCAGGTGGGCCAGTCCCAGCGGCAGCGCCCAGCCGCCGGCGCTGGTCGCCGCGACGATGTAGGCGCCCAGCGCCAGCGTAGCCAGCATCACCAGGCCGTTGAGCACCTGCTGGCCCTTGACACGCAGCGGCTGCTGTATGACACCGTCCAGCTTGGCCCACGCGATCAGCGACCCCGACAGCGACACGGCCCCGATCAGGGCCCCCATCAGGGTGGCGGCCAGCACGGTGCCGGCCTGGGCCTTGGCGCCGAGCAGCTCGACCGCGGCGATCGCAGCCGCCGCGCCGCCTCCCATGCCGTTGTAGAGCGCGACCATCTGCGGCATGGAGGTCATCGCGACGGTCCTGCCGCTCCACCATGCCAGTCCGCCGCCAATGCACAGCGCGACGACGGCCAGGCCGACGTTGGTCGCCAGATGCGGCCGGGCGGCCGCGCTGGCGCTGAAGGCATAGAGAAAGCTCGCCGCCACCGCCACGGCCATGCCCAGCCCGGCCACCCGGATTCCCGAGGGCGCGGTGACCGGCGAGGACATCCGCAGCAGACCGAAGAGAAAGAGCGACGCGGCCGCCAGCCCGGCGATGCCGACGATCAGGAGGGAAAGGGAGGTGAACATCGCGCTGCCTCACGGTTTCTTGGTGCGCAGAGCCTTCACATGGCCCGCCTTCTTGCCTGGGGCCTTGTGGCCACTGGCCCGGAACATCGCCAGCATGCGATCGGTGACGGCATAGCCGCCTGCCGCATTGCCTGCGCCCAGCAGCACCGCGAGGAAGCCGATCACCTGCTGCTGCAACGTGCTCGCGTTGAGCAATGCATACAGCCCGCCGACGACGACGATGCCATGCACGAAGTTGGAGCCCGACATCAGCGGCGTATGCAGGATGGCCGGTACGCGGCCGATGATCACCCAGCCGGCGAATCCGGCGAGCATGAAGATGTAGAGGGCCACAAGGCCCGTGACGTTGAGCGGAAAGTCCATGGCGTTCTCGGTGGGGTTCAGGCGTGCGCGGCCTGGGGCGATGCCGGCGTGGGCGCCGCGGCGCTGCCGTCGAGCCGCTTGCCGTCATGGGTGAGCGCCGTCCTGGCCAGCACCTCGTCGCTCCAGTCGATCGCGATGACGTTGTCTTTGAGCATCAGGGCCAGCAGGTTGTACTGGTTCTTCGAATAGAGCTCGCTGGCGTCTGCGCCCAGCAGGGAGGGCACGTTCAGCGGCGCGACGATGGTCACCAGGCCGAGCTGCACGGTCTCGCCGGGGCGGGTGTCGTCGCAGTTGCCGCCGCCCTCGGCCGACAGGTCGACGATGACCGCGCCGGCCTTCATGCCCGCGACCTGCGCATGGCTGATCAGCTTGGGCGAAGGCTTGCCGGGGATGGCCGCCGTGGTGATGACCAGGTCGGCCTGCTGGATGTGCCGCGTCAGCACCGCATCGACCTTGGCCTTTTCCTCGGGGCTCAGCGCGCGCGCATAGCCTCCCTTGCCGCGCGCGTCCACCCCGGTCTCGACGAAGGTGGCCCCCAGCGACAGCGCCTGCTCCTGGGTCTCCGGGCGCACGTCGTAGCCCTCGACGACCGCGCCCAGGCGGTGCGCCGTGGCGACGGCCTCCAGCCCCGCCACTCCCAGGCCCATCACCAGCACCCTGGCCGGCCCGATGGTGCCGCCTGCGGTGGTCACCTTGGGCAGGATGCGGCCGAGGTGCGTGGACCCCAGTTGCACGGCGTAGTAGCCGGTCAGCGCAGCTTGGCTCGACAGGGCATCCATCGCCTGCGCGCGCGTGCTGCGGGGGATCCGCTCCATGGCGAAGCAGGTGATTTTCCTGTCCAGCAGGTGCTGCAGCAATGCGGGCTCCCGGTCGGCATAGACGAAGCAGATGAGGATCGCGCCCTCCTTCATTGCGCCCACCACCTCCAGCGCGGGCGGCTGCACCGCCAGCACCACGTCGGCTTCGCGCACCATGGCGTTGCGGTCCTCCAGGAAGGCCACGTTGTCGAATGCGGCGTCTGCGAGGTGCACGCCCGCTCCTGCGCCCGCCTGCATGTGCAGCCGTGCACCGAGCTTGATCAGCTTCGCGCAGACCAGCGGCACCAGCGCCACGCGCCGCTCATGCGCGCGGGTTTCCTTCAGCACCGCGACATTGACGTACATGGCGGTGCCTCAGGCCGGGGCGGCCATGGACACGGTGCGCACCAGCTTCTTGTTCACGAACTGCTGGATGCCCATGTCGCCGAGCTCGCGTCCATAGCCCGAGTCCTTGATGCCGCCGAACGGCAGTTCGGCATCGGACCAGTCGATGTTGTTGATGAACATCATCCCGGTCTCGACCCGGCTCGCCACGCGCTTGCCGCGCGCCAGGTCCTTGGTGAAGACCGATCCCCCCAGGCCGAAGTCGGAGTCGTTGGCAAGGGCGATCGCTTCCTCCTCGTCCTTGACGCGGAAGAACAGCGCCACCGGACCGAAGAATTCCTGCCGGAAGGCCGGGTTCCCCGGCTTGATGTCGGTCAGGATGGTGGGCTGCATGAAGGACCCCGGCCGGTCGATGCGCTTGCCGCCCATCACCAGCCTGGCGCCATGCGCCACCGCACCATCGACCTGCTTCAGCAGATCGACCAGGGCCGACTCCGTGGACAGCGGCCCCAGCGTGGTCTTCTCGTCCAGGGGATCGCCGGCCTTGAGGGCGCCCAGCGCTGCCTGGAATTTCTCGAGGAACTTGTCGGCCACCTTCTCCGACACGATGAAGCGCTTGGCCGCGCAACAGGTCTGCCCGGCGTTGTACATCCGGCCCCACACCGCCCACTTGACCGTGGGCTCTAGATCGGCGTCGTCGAGCACGATGAACGCATCGCTGCCGCCCAGCTCCATGGAGGACACCTTGAGGCTCTTGCCCGCCCTTGCCGCGATGCTCTTGCCCGCCGCCACGCTGCCGGTCAAGGCCACGCCCTTGATGCGCGGGTCGGCCACCACGCGGTCGGACTGCTCATGCGAGATCAGCAGATTGGTGTAGAGGCCCACCGGTGCGCCGGCCTCGATCCACAGCTTCTCGAACGCGATGGCGCACTGCGGCACGATGCCCGCGTGCTTGACCATCAGCACATTACCCGCCATCAGGTGCGGGCCGGCGATGCGGGCCAGCTGGTAGTAGGGAAAGTTCCAGGGCTCGACGCAGAAGATCACGCCGATCGGGCTGCTCTCCATGTGGGCTTCGCCATGGGTCGGGTGGAGCTTCTGCGGGGCCAGGAACCGCTCTGCATTCTTGGCGTAGTAGGCCAGGATTCTTGCGCTGAACGCGACCTCGCCGTGCGCCTCGCCGGTGCGCTTGCCCATCTCCAGCGTCATCGTGCGCGACAGCGCATCGGCCTGGGCCTCCATGAGCGCACCGGCCTTGGCCACGATCGCGGCCCGCTCGGCATAGCTCTTGTGGCGCCAGGTCTCGAAGCACGCGGCGGCGGTCGCGATGGCCTTTTCCAGCTGCTTGTCGCTGATCTCGTCGAAGGTCTTCAGGGTCTTCCCGTCGTTGGGATTGACACTTTGGTAGCTCATGGTTTCGCTCTCTTTCGTGGGTCTCGGGGGTGTGAGGAGGGGGCTGTGGACACCATCCTGCGCGCCGCAAAACCGCTGCGTCAGTACGTTGCCGTACCCAGCGGTGTAGGCGGCAGTCCCGCCTTCTTTCCCCCGCGATGCGGCAGCTGTATGCAGGCGCGCGCGCAGTGCGTCAGCGCACAGACGTTGGCACGCCGGGCTGCGAGGCTGCGCCTCTTGCACCCCTGTGCCCTCGAAGGATCACCATGAAAGTGAAAGCCAATAGCCCCCATGCCTGCGCGGGCCCCGCCCGGCGGCCTCTGGCGGAAGAAGACATCGACTGGACACCCGCAAGCCGCGGCTTCGTGCTGATGCTCGAGACCTATCGCCCCACCGGCGGCACCTTGCGTGCCGACGATCTGGTCCATCTGCTGGAGGGCCAGCACCAGGGCGACTGCAGCAGCCTGGCCCGGCTGATCGTGGCGGGGGCGGTGTCCGGCTTCAAGTGGCACGGCGATCTCTGGATACCGATGTTCCAGTTCGACCTCCGCGACCTGTCCCTCAAGCCGTCCCCGGGGCAGGTGCGTGCGGAACTGGGACCGGCGTTCTATGGCTGGACGGCCGCCGCCTGGTTTGCCCGCCGCAACCGCGAACTGGCGGGCCAGCGCCCGGTGAACCTGCTGGACACCCAGCTTGCGACGGTGCTGGAAGCCGCGCGGACCGCCTGCACGCAAGGCGTCGCTGCGCCACGGCCAGGCCCTGCGTAAAGTCAGTTACGCACAGCGCAGAAGTCCTTGGAGCCTCCCATGCAGGGAGCGCCACGGAACGCGGCGCCCCTTGAGAGAGCGAAGACGCGAAGCCTGGGGATGGTCACAGGTTCCACAAGGCGAACACGGCCATCGGCCACAGCAGCAGCACGCAGTGCGTGAGCTGCAAGCCCTCCTGCCGAATCCAGTAGGCCGTGGCCATGCCACCCAGCACCATGGCCATGACCACGACGGACAGCGCGGCCAGGCCCAGGTTCAGCCAGGGCAGTGCGCTGTGTTGCGCCCCCTGCAGCAGCCACAGCGCGCAACCGGTCCACAGCGCAGCAGCGGCCAGGATTTGCAGCGCCAGCACCACGCACAACGCCAGCCGGTGCAAGGCCGCCGAGCGGATGGCGCGGCTGCGCAGCAGCGTGGGCACCGCGGGATCGGCGTCCAGCGGCGCCATCGACAGCGTACGGCCCACGGCCGCCACGGCACCACGGAAGTCCTGCAGGTTGTTGAGCGCCGCCAGGCTGGCCCATAGCGCCATGCCCACGGCCTGCACGCCCAGGAACAGCTGCGCGGTGAACGCCGCGTCCACGCGTCAGCCCTTGGCCAGGGCGTAGCGCCGTGCCACCTCGGGCCAGTTCACGACATTGAAGAACGCAGCGATGAACTCGGGCCGGCGGTTCTGGTACTGCAGGTAGTAGGCATGCTCCCATACGTCCAGCGTGAGAATGGGCATGGCGCCGGAGCCCACGCCGGCCATCAGCGGGTTGTCCTGGTTGGGGCTGCTCTCCACGACCAGCTTGCCGTCCTTGCCCACGCTGAGCCAGGCCCAGCCGCTGCCGAAGCGGCTGATGGCGGCCTTGGTGAAGGACTCCTTGAAGGCATCGAAGCCGCCCAGCTCAAGGTCGATGGCCCGCGCCAGATCACCGGTGGGCCGGCCACCGGCGCCGGGCGCCATCACGGTCCAGAACAGGCTGTGGTTGTAGTGGCCGCCGCCGTTGTTGCGCACCGCCGTGCGCAGGGCTTCGGGCACGCTGTCGAGGCCGGTCATCAGGGCCTCCAGCGACAGGCCGGCCAGCGGCGTGTCCTGCACCGTGGCGTTCAGGTTGTTGACGTAGGCCTGGTGGTGCCTGGCATGGTGGATTTCCATGGTGCGCGCATCGACGTGCGGCGCCAGGGCGTCGTAGGCATAGGGCAGCGTGGGCAGGGTGTGGGTCGTCATGGTCATGGCCTTGTCGTGGTGGGGTGGAAAGGCCCGCGCGCGAGGCGCACGGGCCAGGGAATCGAAAGCGGCCAGCAGCAACCGGGCGGTCGGCATCAGCGGCCCGCGGCGTCCTGGGCGGCCGTGATGCGCAGCGCCAGCCGTGCCGCCAGCAATGGCGCCAGGGCAAAGCTGGCGAACAGCCAGGCCGCCGCGTGCGGCGCTCCGCCCGGCTGGGTCAGCCCCGCCGCGTTCGCCACCAGCCCGGCCACGGCGGCACCCAGTGCCATGCCGTAGAGCTGCACCGTGGTGATGGCAGCAGAGGCCGTGCCTTCCTCGCCGGCGGGCGCCAGTGCCAGCACCCGGGTCAGCAGATGCGGCCAGCCGACGCCTACGCCCAGGCCCACGGCCGCCAGCGCCAGTGCCACCAGCACGGTGCTCACGCCCTGGGGCCAGCCGCCGCCCAGTGGCACCAGCACCGCCAGGGCCGCCAGGCCGGCCACGCACATCAGCGGCCCGGCGCGCAGCCAGCGGGAGGCCGCCGCGCCGCTGCGGCCCGAGGACAGCAGCGAGCCCAGGCTCCAGCCGCCGGCCATGGCTGCCGTCAGGTAGCCCGCCGTGAGCGGCGCATGGCCGTGCAGCGTCTGCAGGAAGTAGGGCACGAAGATCTCGGTGGTGGTGCCCACCAGCAGCAGCGCCACGCTGGCGTAGATGGCGCCCAGCGGCGTGCCCGGCCCGGTGGCGCCGCGCGGCAGCAGGCGCACGGGCGAGCGCCGGTCGCGCGCAATGGCCGCCACGCACAGCGCCAGCCCCACGGCCACGCCCGTGGCCTGGACGCCCAGCGCCGGCGACAGGCTGCCCGCCGCCACCGCCAGCACCGAGGCCGCCAGCAGCGCGATCTGCAGCGCCGGAATGCGCGGCACGGGGGCCGCCGCATCGCGCGGCCGCAGCGCGGCGGGCCGCAGCTGCACCGCGACCAGCAAGGCCTGCAGCGCGCAGGCCGGCAGCAGCGTCCAGAAGGCCCAGCGCCAGGCACCGGCCTGGGCGAACAGCCCGCCCACGGCCGGCCCGCACAGGGTGGCCACGCCCCACATGCCCGATACCAGCGCCACGGCGCGCGGCCACAGCGGCGGGGCGAACACCGCGCTGATCAGCGCGTAGCTGAGCGCGGCCAGCACGCCGCCGCCCAGCCCCTGCACGCTGCGGCCGGCCAGCATCCAGGCCATGGAGGGCGCCAGCGCACAGCCCGCGGACCCGAGCGCGAACAGCGCCAGCGCGGCCAGGCAGGCGCCGCGCGGCCCCAGCGCCGCCAGCAGGCGCACCGAGAGCGAGGCGCCGACGATGGAGGCCACCACGAACAGCGTGGTGTTCCAGGCATACCAGTCCAGCCCGCCGATCTCCTGCACCACCGAAGGCAGCACGGTGGTGACGATGTGCACGTTGACCGCATGCAGAGCCACGCCTCCCGTCAGCGCCACCGCCCGCAGGCCGTTGCGGCCCCGCAGCAGGTCACCCCAGGCGGCAGTGGCGGGAGCGAGCGGGACATCGAGAGCGGCTGACATGGCAAAACCTTTTATCCAAGCAATTGCTTTGATTATTGGCGACACCCATGCAGTTAAGCAAGTAAAATCTTGCGTAATGAACGACGCCACGCCCACGGCCGACCGCCTCCTGCTGCTGCTGAAGACCCGTGGCCCCGCGCCCGCGGCCACGCTGGCCGAGTCGCTGGGCATCACCCCCGAAGCCGCGCGCCAGCAGGTCCAGAAGCTGCAGGCCGAGGGCCTGGTCGAAGGCCGGCAGGCCGAATCCACCGGCGTCGGCCGGCCGCGCCAGGCCTGGGCGCTGACGGCGGCCGGGCATGCGCGCTTCCCCGACACGCACGCGCAGCTCACGGTGCAGCTGCTGGGCGCGGTGCGCCAGCTGTTCGGGGAAGAAGGCATGGAGCGCCTGATCGGCCAGCGCGAGGCCGCCAGCCGCGCCGACTACCAGCGTGCCTGCGCCGGCCTCGAGGGGCTGGAGCCGCGCCTGCGCCGCCTGGCCGAACTTCGCGCCAGCGAGGGCTACATGGCCCGGCTCGAACGCGAGGGCCGCGACTGGCTGCTGGTGGAGGACCACTGCCCGATCTGCGCGGCCGCGCAGACCTGCCAGGGCTTCTGCCGCTCCGAACTGCAGCTGTTCCAGGAGGTCGCCGGCCCCGGCGCCACGCTGCGCCGCGAGGAGCACCTGCTGGCGGGTGCGCGGCGCTGCGTGTACCGGATCACGCCGGTGGCGTAGCGGCCAGCCCGCGCATCACCTCCGCCACCGCCCGGTCCGCCGCGCTGCCGCTGGCGCCCAGGCCGGCGACAACGCCCTGCTGGTCGGCCGGCGTGCGGTTCTGGCTCATCTTCCATTTGCCCTCGACACGGGTGATGGCGATCTCCAGGCCGACGATCCTGGCCAGCATGCCGTCGATGTAGTCGCGCGGCGCGTCGGCCATGGCCCAGGGTGCCTCGCGGCCGGACTCGAAGCGGCGGGTCAGCCGCCCGACCAGGCCGCGCAGCCAGCGCGCGTCGTCATGCACCGCCACGCGGCCATGCACATGCACCGCCTGGTAGTTGTAGGTGGGTACGACCTGGTGGGTCTCCTGCTTGCTCGGGTAGAGGCTGGGCGAGACATAGGCGCTCGGCCCCTGGAAGACCACCAGGGCCTCGACCGGCATGGCCGCCACGTGCTGCCACACCGCGTTGGCGCGCGCCACATGGCAGCGCAGCACGCCCAGCCCGCCCTGGCTGCGGTCCCATTCGAAGGGCAGGTGGTTGGCCTCCAGCCCGGCGTCGGACAGGGTCACCAGCGCGCCGAGCGGCGAACGCGCCACGGCGTCGTGCAGCAGGGCCAGGTCTTTCTCTTCGAAATGAGCAGGCAGGTACATGGCGTGCGCGTGGGTCTGTTGGTGGGGCCACAAAGTATCGGCCTAAAAAGCCTCCCGGCTACAACACAGGGCCCGCCCAGAATCGCGCATTCCCCCCGGAGGCTCTTCCCATGCAACACCACTACCGCACAGTCCTGGCTGCCCTCGTCGCCGGCCTGCTCGCCGCCACCTGCAGCAGCCCGAAGCCGGCACCGCCGACCGCCAAGCAGGTGCCGCTGGTGATCGGCCACCGCAGCCTGCCTGACCTGTACCCGGAAGAGACGCAGCCCGCCGAAGAGGCCGCCACCGACCAGGGCGCTGACTCGCTTGAAGCCGATCTGCACCTGAGTAAGGACCGCGCGCTGGTGGCACGGCACGACCCCTGGCTTAGCGACAACACCAGCATCGCCGAAGTCGCCAAGACCAATGCCGCAGTGGCCGGGCGTGAAGGTCAAGGTTGGCTGGCCCACCACGGTCGACAGCGGGCCGCTGGAATACCTCGGCGACCTGACCGATCCGGCCGACCCTAAGTTGGTATTGAAGTCACCGCTCGTGGACCGCAAGGACCACACCGGCGACTAGTCCGTCACCGACTTCACCGTGGTCAAGCTGAAGCAGTGGGTACACGGCACCACCTATACGATGCGCGCGACCAGCGCCCCAGCGCACACCATGGCATCTACTCGGTGCTGACCTCCTAGGAACTGATCGACATCGCGCGAGCCAGAGCCAGGCGCTACGCCGCACGCTATCGGTCTACCCCGAGACCAAGAGCCCCTACTGGAACAACGCGCCGGCCATTGCCAATAGCTGCGGCCAGCCCGGCAGCCATCCGCTGGAAGACGCGCTGCTGAAGACACTCGACGCCAACCAGCTCAACAGCAAAGAGGTGCCGGTCTTCGTGCAGAGCTTTGACCCAGCCAGCCTCAAGTACCTGCGCAGCCGCAACCTGAAGGCCAAGATGGTGCGGTTGATGGTCGGCAACGGCATAGACTTTCGCACCGGTGCCACCATCTACAACACGCGCCAGGTCAGCACCTTTGCCAGCGGCCGCCCCTACAGCTGGACGCTGGCCGGCGACCCGCTCTACTTCGACGCTATGTTCACCTCCGCGGGCCTAGCCGAGATCAAGACCTGCGCCGACGGCATAAGCCCCTGGAAGTCGCAACGGCTGTCGCTGCGCATCCTGCCCTGAAAGGACAATAACCTCGACGGCACGCCCTACACCTGCTCGCTGGCCGAGGTAAACACCATCCCCCCCACCGGTCTGATCGGAGATGCGCGCAAGGCCGGCCTCTACAACCAACGGCGACCCAACCGCCGAGTACCTTGCCTTCTTCCGCGCGGGCGTGGACGGCGTGTTTTCTGACTTCACGCCGACCGCCTTTGCGACGCGGGCGGCCTACCTGCGGGAGCACGGGCGCTGAGCGGTGCCTGAACGCCGCGGCGCGAATCCTGTGGCCTCGGCGTTCACCTCTGAGGCTGGCAACAGTCAGCCCACCAGTTCAATCTGGGACCAGTCATGATTGACCGACTCAAGCAGCCGCTTCAACGCCTTGCTCCTTTGACCATAGGTCGGGTCCTTGTTCCATCGGTCCTTGACCGAGACATGTAAAGGCCCTGTGATATTGCGCGCTACAGGTTTGCGCGCAAGGTAGATGCCTTTGCGTTCATCGTGCATCTGGTCGTACGGATTGGGTTGAGTGGCTGCCAGCAAGAACGGTTCAAATTCCAGCCCTGACGCTGATGCTTCTTTGATCATCCAATCCATGGCGCAATGGCTCAGCCCCGCTTCCGCATAACCGCCGCCGATGTCCGAATGTACTCCCGCGAACCATACCTGCTTGATATCCAGCTTGGCCTTGTCATCCCATAGCGTGGGTTCGAAGTCCTGGCGATTCTCGTCAATGGCCAAAGCATGTCGAGCACGCAGCACGATTTTGCTGGGCTCTGTGTCATGAAACAGAAACTCCTGAGAACCAAGAGACCCCCAGAACGGCACCGGTATCCCCAATGAGCCCACGGTGTCCCACACACCGACAAACTGTATCGGCGTGATGTCAGCCACTGCATAATTGGCACGGAATTGAGTGGGTCCAGCTTCGTTAGGGGAGCTTCCCTTCATCCGTTTGCGGTAGAGTTGATAAGCCTCTGGAATGCGATCCTCATGTTCCTTTCGCAGCAGTCCGCAATTGCGGATAAAACCCGCCAATGACCGGACGGTATAGGCCCCGCGACTAAACCCGAAGAAGTAGAGCTCATCGCCCACATCGTAGTTGTGCACGATGAAGCGGTAACAGTCCATGATGTTCTTGTCGATGCCTGCACCGCTAATGCCACCCGATAGCTTCAAGCGGTCGGTCCCCACACCCCAGTCGTAGAACACCACTTGTTCGAGCTCGCCCGCACGACCACGAACGGAGCGAGCCATTCGCAACACATTGGTGGGCAACCCCTCCTCCGGGGAATTCCAGGTGCCGTCTGAGAAGATGACTATTCTTTTCATGGAAATCTCCTTTGCACAGGAAATGGCTATCGACTTCTCTGGGCCTTCGTGGTACGCCGCCAAGTAATGAGCAAAATGCCCGCACAGACAGCTGCAACGACAGCCCAATAGAAGAAGGACAGGGTCTGCAGCGATATGGGATTGAGCGCCGTCGGCTCAATCTTGTGTCTCTCGATGATCGGCCGCGTGATCTTGAAAAACAGTTCAATGTGCTGCTGCTGTGCTGCACTCAATGCAATGAAGTTACCGCAGCAGAAAACTACGTACGCGGTAGCCACAATAAATGCCTCGACGAAAGTCTTGGAGGCCTTGTCGCTTGCCACCGTGAAGCCCAGTACAGCAAGCGTGATGGAAGAGAAATAAGCCCACAATTTGTCGGTAGACGAGTACTGGCTGGCATAAATGTCCAGCGCTGACTTCAACTCGGAAATTGAGGTGCTATCCAATTTATCTCTCCTGAACACGCTTTCCATCTAGGATGCGCGCCCGAAAAATTTTTGCAAGCAATGGCTGCACGGGCCATCCCTCAAATGCGGTATGAAGCCGCCCTTTAAGCAAATACACGCACTACGCGTGTGCCTGAGCCGCAGGGCCTGGCATTCAGGAGATTGGTCCCGTCACCCACGGCAAGGACTGCACCCATTGCACCAACTCCACCTGCCGGTGGCAGCCGCTCTTGGCTAACAGATTCCTTAGGTGGGTGCGAGCGGTGTGCCAACTGCAGCCCTCCGCAGCGGCAAAATTCTTGACGGTTTTGCCAGCCGCGACTGCCAGGGCCAGCCGGACTTCTGTGGGGGTGAGCCCCAGCAACTCGCCCAGCATGGCCGGGTCCACGCCAGCGCGGCCTAGGTCCGCAATGACCACCAGCGCCCATGGCGCCTGCGGCAGGACCTGGACCAGCGCATGGCGGGGCTTCAGTGGCAGCACGGACACGCTCACCCTGGCCCCGCCATCCAGCAGGCGCAGGGCACCACCAGTAGTCAAACCTCCGGCACCGCAAGCACGCTGCAGCAATTGCAGAAAATGCGCCTGGGCCTGACTGTCGACTAACTGCAGCCGCCCGTACTGCACGCACCAGCGCCGGTCTGCGGTGACCGCCGCCGCAGCGGGGTTGAGATATTGAATGCGACCCAGAGCATCTACCACGGCGATGCCCTGGGGCAGGCCATCCATGGCTGCCAAGCCTATGGCGGCGTGGCGCGCGAGCTGGTGCATGCGCGCGTGCAGGGTGCTTGCGCGCGTCAGATGCGGCATGAGCGCTTGGCACAGCGCCTGTTCATGCGGCCCGTAGGCAGGGTCGGCACTGGCACGCACAAAGCCAATCATGTCCCGGCAGCTTCCATCCGCATGCAGGATGATGCCCAACGTGTGCCGCAAACCAATGGACTTCAGCCAGTCGCTGTAGATCGCACTGCTCGACATGGCCTTCGCGTCGAAATGCTCGTGGTCCAGCATGAGCTGCCCAACCCCCAGGCGCCGTGCAATCCCCATGCGCTCGTCACTGCGGGCGTGATGGAGTACGTACTCCTGCACCTTGTCCTGTGGTGCCTCGAAGCTGGCAAAGTGCTCCCTAGTCGCTCCATCGGACTCGTCCATGGTCATGTGGTGGAACATGGCTCCGCCCAACAGGACTTGCAGCGCGCCGAAGGCCCCGCGCCAAGCGTTCTCGTCTAAAACCCCGTCGTAGAACTGCGACGTGATCTCTTCCATGCGTGCGGGGGTGGGTAGAGCGTCCATCATGTTTCTCCCGGCGGCGAACCCTGGCGCATTATGTTCACGCCGCAAACACGGACTGACAAACTGCGACGCGAGGCCTGCGGCATGATGCGAGCCCATGACTGCATTTGCCGACTCGCCCGCCGCTCCCGCTTCCCCACCCATACGCGCCAGCGCCCGCTTCATGCGCGCCCACCCCGCGCACTGGATCGCGCTGGGCTTCGGCTCGGGGCTGTCGCCCATCGCGCCGGGCACGGCAGGCACGCTGTGGGGCTGGCTGTCCTTCCTGGTGCTGCAGCACTGGCTCAGCTCGGCGCAGATCGGCTGGCTGATCGCCGGCAGCAGCCTGGTCGGCTGGTGGGCCTGCACGGTGACCGCGCGCCACCTGAACACGCTGGACCCGTCCAACGTGGTGTGGGACGAGATCGTCGCCTTCTGGCTGGTGCTGTGGCTGGTGACGCCAGCCGCCGGTCTGCTGGGGCAATGCTGCGCGTTCGCGCTGTTCCGACTGTTCGACGCGGTCAAGCGCGGGCCGGTGGGCTGGGCCGACCGCACCTTCCATGGCTTCGGGCCGCGCGGCGGTTTCGGCATCATGCTGGACGACTTCGTGGCGGCGTTCTGCACGCTGCTGGTGATCGCCGGCTGGAGGTACTACTTTCCATGAACACCCCCGCTGACTGGTCCGCCGTGGCCCAGGCCCTGCTTGCGCGCGGCTGGATGCTGGCCACGGCCGAGAGCTGCACCGGCGGCATGATCGCCGCGGCCTGCACCGACCTGGCCGGCTCCAGCCAGTGGTTCGAGCGCGGCTTCGTCACCTACTCCAACGCTGCAAAAACCGACTCGCTGGGCGTGTCCGCTGCACTGATCGACGCGCACGGCGCGGTCAGCGAGCCGGTGGCGCGCGCCATGGCCGCCGGCGCGCTGGCCCATTCCCGCGCCCAGGCCGCCGTGGCCGTGACCGGCGTGGCCGGCCCCACGGGCGGCAGCGCCGAGAAGCCGGTGGGCACGGTGTGGTTCGGCTTTGCCGTGGGCGGACAGGTGCACACGGAGACGCAGCGCTTTGCCGGTGACCGCGCGGCGGTGCGCGCCGCCACGGTGGCGCATGCGCGCCAAAGGCTGCTGGCCTTGCTGGAATGAGCCATCCCCGGGCCTTCCCGCACAGCCTTCTCTGAATTGATAGCAGAAAGCCCAGGCGCAGCCTGGGCTACAGGCACTTTTTGCTAAGAATTCCCGGCGGCAGTCTCCACCCGCCGCACCAGCCGGTCGATCTCGAGCAGGTCGGTGGCGTTGAGCGTGGGCCCCGGCTGGCGCATGGCCGCGCTGCGAATGGCACCGCGGCGGCGCAGCACCTCCTTGCGCACGGCCACGCCCCACTGGCTCTGGTTCTCGTAGTTGAGCAGCGGCAGGTAGCGGTCGAACAGGTCGTGCGCCGCTTCCACCTGGCCCTGGGTGTAGAGCCGGTACACGCCCGACAGCATCTCGGGGTACGAGAAGCCGGCCATCGGTCCGTCGATGCCGCGCGCCAGTTCCTGCGGCAGGTAGACGCCGTTGTTGCCGGTAAGGATGGCGATGCGCCGGCCGGGCGCAGAGCGCAACCGGCTGATCTTGCCGAGGCTGGGCAGGTCTTCTTCCTTCAGCACCTGGATCTGCGGGAAGGCCTCGACGAGCCGCAGGATGCTGGGCACCGACATCCATACGCCGGTGGAGGCGGGGTAGTCCTGCAGCACCGTGGGCACATCGCCGATCTGCGCGAACACGCCGCTGAAATAGGCGAACAGGTCGTCTTCGGTCTTCAGGCCCTGCGGCGGCGCGATCATCACGCCGGCCGCGCCCTGGTCCATCACGCGCGCCGTCAGCTCGCGCAGGTTGGCGATGCTGGCGTTGCTCACGCCCACCACCACCGGTTTGCCGCCCGCGCGGGCGATGTAGCGCCCGGCCACGGCCAGTGCCTCGTCCGGCGTGAGCTTGACCGATTCGCCCGCCACGCCCAGCACGGTGAAACCGTTGGCGCCGTGGCGCAGGTAGAAGTCGGCCAGGGTGTCGATGCTGTCCAGGTCGACCGCGCCCTGCTCGGTGAAGGGCGTCTGGGCGACGATGTAGAGGCCCTTGGCCTGGGCCAGCGCCGTGTTCGCGATGCTCATTCGACGGTTGCCCCCGAGGTCTTGACGGTGTCGCCCCACTTGGTGATCTCGTTCTTGACGAAGGCCGTGGCCTGGGCCGGCGTGCCGCCCACGACGACGAAGCCCACGGCCTCGAGCTTCTCGCGGATGCGCGGGCTGGACATGGCCTTGATGGTGGCGGCCGAGAGCTTGTCGATCACCGCCTGCGGCGTGCCGGCCGGCGCCGACAGGCCAAACCAGGACTCGGCCGCGAAGCCCGGGTAGCCCTGCTCGGCCACCGTCGGCACATCGGGGTAGGCCGGGTTGCGCTTCTCGCTGGTGACGGCCAGGGGGCGCAGCTTGCCGGACTTGACGAAGGGCAGCAGCACGTCCTGGTTGAGGGTGAGGATGGGCACGTGGCCGGCCACGGCGTCGTTGATGGCCGGGGCGCCGCCCTTGTACGACACCGACACCACCTTGAAGCCCGCCGCCTGCTCCAGCATGTGCATGCTCAGGTGGTTGGACGAGCCGTTGCCCGAGTTGGCGGCCTGGATGGTGCCGGGCGCGGCCTTGGCCATGCGCACCAGGTCGGCCAGCGACCTGGCGGCGAACGACGGGTGGGCCACGATCACGTTCGGCCCGGTGGCCAGCAGCGAGATGTGGGTGAAGTCCTTGTCCGCGTACGGCAGCTTGGCGTAGAGCCCGTAGTTGATGGCGTTGGAGCCCACGCCCGAGATCAGCAGCGTGTAGCCGTCCGGCGCCGCCTTGGCGGCCTGCGCGGTGCCGATGCCGCCATTGGCGCCGCCCTTGTTGTCGACCAGGAAGGTCTGGCCCAGCAGCGGCTGCAGCTCGGCCGCCAGCAGGCGCGCCATGATGTCGGTGGAGCCGCCCGGCGGGAAGGGCGCGATGATGGTGACCGGCTTGTCCGGATAGGCCGTGCCCTGGGCCAGCGCGGCGCCAGAGGCGATCAGGGCGGTGGCGGCGCAGGCCGCGGCCAGGACGCCACGGCGAAAGGTGGAATGCATGCTTGTCTCCTCAAGAGTGGATGGCAAAAAAGGAGGCGTCTGCGCGCCTCTCCGGAGCGACGTGGTCGTACGGGTTTGCAATCAAAGTGAGAACAAGGCGCGAAGCCGCAGACAGTGCTTCAGCACGGCAAGGCGAAGCAACGCAGTTATCGCTTTGATTGCGAATCCGTATCAGCGGATGATCGGGTCGCCGCCGGCAGCCTCGTGCGCCGGCTCGGTCTCCAGGAAGTCGAAGTCGCAGCCCTCGTTGGCCTGCTTGATGTGCTTCAGGTAGATCTTGCCGAAGCCGCGCGTGAAGTGCGGCTTGGGCGCCACCCAGGCGGCCTTGCGCGCGGCCATTTCCGCGTCGCTGATGTGCAGGTGCAGCGAGCGCGCATCCACGTCGAGCGTGATCTCGTCGCCGTCGCGCACGAAGGCCAGCGGCCCGCCGATGAAGGACTCGGGCGTGACATGCAGCACGCAGGCGCCATAGCTGGTGCCGCTCATGCGCGCGTCGCTGATGCGCAGCATGTCGCGCACGCCCTCCTTCAGCAGCTTTTGCGGGATCGGCAGCTGGCCCCACTCGGGCATGCCGGGCGCGCCCTGCGGGCCGGCGTGCTGCAGCACGATGACGCTGTCCTTGGTCACGGGCAGATCAGGCGCATCGATTCGTGCGTACAGGTCGGCCTGGTCCTTGAAGACCACGGCGCGGCCGGTGTGCTTGCGCAGGTGCGGCTCCATGGCGGCGGGCTTGATGACCGCGCCATCGGGGCACAGGTTGCCGCGCAGCACGGCCAGGCTGTCCTTGGGCGTGACCGGGTTGTCCAGCGGGCGGATCACCTCGTCGCTGTAGACCTTGGCGCCCGCGATGTTCTCGCCCAGGGTCTTGCCGGTGACGGTCAGGCAGTTGCGGTCGAACTTGT
>Ga0116227_10003942_pt1 | contig 32559 bp, 26 predicted proteins | sample S1TSphgellanicum_FD_89693 | JGI IMG/M metagenome (GOLD analysis project Ga0116227, IMG submission 89693) | Host-associated microbial communities from peat moss isolated from Minnesota, USA - S1T2_Fb - Sphagnum magellanicum MG | ecosystem: Host-associated > Plants > Peat moss > Unclassified... | reverse complement strand
TGGTGATGGACTCAACCGAGAACCAGATATCTTCTTTTGGTCGGTGATCAACTTGGATGAAAAACTCGATTAACAAAAATTGGTCCAAATTTTTTTTTTGATTATAATAAAAATGAAAAAAGATGGGTTGGTTGAGCAAAAAAAAAAAAATTGACCCCCAAAAGCCCAAAAAAAAAAAAAAAAGGAGATCATAAAAAGTGAGAGTGTTTTGTTCCTTCTAGTAGAAAGGAAGGGAGGTGCAAAGCACGATCACTGACTTACTTACGACACGCTCAACATCTAACCAATGGGTCGGTTACATAGCATGCCATTTGGCCTCAATTGTGTGATACATTTTACCCCCCCCTAGCCCATGTTACTAAAATACAATTTTGACAACATGGAGCAAAGCTCCACCCTCTCCCTCCGTCCGCCATTTATAATGGTCGGTGCTGCTAGTGGGCATTTATCTTTTGGTATATAGATAATATTTCTCTTTCCTTCCCCCCCACCCCACCCCACCCCAAAACATACTCTTGGTACCACTCAAAAGCCTCCCCATGAGTAGCCCTTGAGATGAGATGAGGAGGACCCGTGCGTGCATCAAGGTGGTTTCATAATCTTTAGACTTATGATGCGAAAGTTATTGAATATTGAATAATTTTGTCATTGAAAATTTAATAAAATAATTTATTCTTTTTTTAAAAAAGGAAATTGAGTCAAGATCTTGGTATACCTAAAAAGCCTTTGACAAGTGAGATTTCTTAGAGGAGATTTCGTAATTTTTAGACCTAATATGAGAGAGATGTTAAAATTTGAGTAATTTATTTGTCATAGGAAATTAATTTTTAATTTTTAAATAATTTTTTCCACAATTGGGCTCTATTGTCAAGGTCTTGTTCATACTTGGAACAATTTACATGATCATCATGTTTACACACATTTTGGGCCAATGGCACACGCCACTTTGTGCTATAGTAGATGTCTTAAAGAAGCTTGGATTGAGTTTGACAATTTGACATTATATTGTATTGCAAATGAAGAAACCCAAAGATCTTTATTTATGTATTTATTTATTTATCATTTATATAGTAGATCAATATATGATCAAGGACTCAAATGATTGAATTGTATGTGCAAATGTGATTGTCAAGTAACTAATTTTTTGTTCAAGCAAGTCCCTAGTTTGAAACTAGCTAGCAGCTAAAAATGCGTTTTTGAAAATTTCGACAAAAAGGGCTGAATTTTTTTCTGAAAATATTGGCAAAGTTGAAAATAATTTAATTAATGTTGAAGCCACCCATGTACTACAATATTTGTCATTTTGCCCAAAAATAACTTAATTATGACAAATGATTTATCAATGAAAATTTTAGAACTTGTTACTAAATCTACTTATAATTTCCTCGATATATCTTATCAATCAATGTTGAATACATCTAAATTCTGAAAGTGTATAGATTCTAACAAATTTTACATTTTTTTTTTTGAAAAATGATCACAATTTCAAATCATCCCAAAATATATGTTCATTACTTGAAGGTTCACTTTCTTCTATTATAAGTTATAACTTTGCTTTACGCATAATGTAAATTATATTCCATTTACATGTGGTAAAATATTTTTGAAATTCTGAAATTTGAAAACATATTTTGAATTTTTAATATTTTAAAATTTCATGATTTTAAAATTGTGAATTTTTTTAAAATGTGATTAATAGATCTTATCATCTAAATATTTTTTCATTGAAACACTTCTATGATACAAGAAATAAGAGAATCCTTTGCAAAAGTGTCTTTATTTGACACACATGTTGTTCACTTTCAAAAATCATTAACTATAACCAAAACTTAAAGTTGGATTAGATGGATTTTTATTTTGAACATCCTCACATTCATTTGAGTCATTTAACAATATTTTCCGTGATCATCATAGTTTTCAAATGGTAAAACATAAATCAATATTTGAAAATGTGTAATTTTCACTATGATTTGACACTCTTTTTTGGCTCCTTTGATTGTGTTTTTACTCATATACATATTCCAATTGTGTATTAAATAATGGCCATTCGAAGAATCTAATCAAACATTTGGTCCAACCAATACATTAAACCAAACTACTTGCCAAAAGATATGTAATGTCACCAAAGATTTTCATTTGGATGAAATTGAATTTCCTTAAAAAAAATTCATATTTTCATCACTTGATTATCTGTAAAAATGTAGAGCCCAAGGAATAATTATGATTACTAAATTAAATGTAAATAAGTTGCTAAAATTTTCTACAACATTTATTAATCTACAAAGTCATTCATATGAAAAGATAGAACATATTTTTTGAATTTCAAAATAAATAAGTAAATTTAAAATTTTGGTATAAATGGGTGAAAATGCAATCAATTAGTCATAAGAAATAGTGTTCAACAAGTTTGCTTTCATGTACACTCATGTTGAACACATAAATGCATGAAAATATAGTTTAAACATTTTAAAAATTTATTGTAAAACCATCATGCACTCTATTGAATTATATTGAATTATAAACAAATATTGAGAAATTATAGTATAATAAAAGTAGCTTTCAAAGTAAGTTTCAATAGGTTTGAAACCAATTGATGAATATTGTGTACAAACTTACTTTCACATTAAAATTTTGATACATTGTAATTAAAACGTTTATAAATTTGAAATACATAGCACATGTGAGGGCAATATCAATTTGAAATAAGAAGAAATTTGATTAAAATCCTACTTTCATTTACTTTACAAGAAGGTGCATCACATGAAAAAAGTTACTTACATTTCCAAAATTCTATTCGCATGCATATACTATGTACATGTGATTTTTCAATATTATCATGATAAAAGAAATAGCATCCTAATATTGATCACTAAAATCCATTTTGTTTATTCAAAAAATCTACATTCTTTTATTATAGCTACATTTAATTTAATTTAACATGGATCAATATGTGTCTACTTGATTATGTTTTCACCCAAATAATTTTTATTTGTTCATATGTTTGTTCTATGTCATATGAAATATTATGTTTGAAATATGATACAAAATTTCCAGTAAATTAAATACATAAAAAATTATGGCCGTTTGAATATTCAATAAAATTAAAATAATTCATTTTTTAATGGTTGGACTTTAAACTAAAATGTTGTTTATATATATTAGAAAGATCTGAATTTTTTTCTAATACAAAAATTTTAATAAGTAAAACTTGAAAGATCATTTTTACTTCTTACATCTATCTTTTAAATTAAAAATTTTCATTCATGTGACCTATTTGCAATTAACCAAAATTATTACAATATTTGTTCATTCTAACACACATCAATACATTTCAATTTCCATTTGAAAGGTCACATAATATAAATCTACATTTGATATTTACTTTTTCATATGGTTACAACTTACATTGAACTTCTTTTTAAATGATTAATCTTGGAAAATTATAACCATATTTGAATGTTGAATATATTTGTATTCATGGTTTGTTTTTCAACTTTTAGAAATAACTATCCTTGCTAGGAGGAAGCATTCAATATGGCTTGAATGGTTAATTTGCTGAAATCTTTGTATGAGGGGGTAGATGACTTAGTTTTTTATTTTCAAAAAATATGGTGATAATTTTTTTTGATTTTGAATTGTTTGGTTACCTCAAAATGTGCAATGAAATTTAATTTGACTTTGTGTGTTTGGCCCACTTAAAAATTAGACAATTCTTAAATGTTCTAAAAATCCTGTTGACAATGAATAAGTTCTTTAAGGTTGAATTTTAGCTATATGACTTGTGAAAGAATTGAATCCCTAATTTGCCCATGTGCAACATTTGTTGCCTTCAAAAAAACACATAATAAACATATATACAATACACAATAACAAAATTTGTTAAAATCTAGTACTTACTAACTTATTACCACTAACAAATAAACAAAATTCTAAGGAAAGATCGACCTTGTTGACATCGTGGAAATTGAGGGCCAAAGGTAAAAAAATCAAACCTCAATTTACCCAAACAAAAATAATGTGCTAAAACCATACCAAGTTTGCATATCCTTCCAAGCTACAACTACTTGTGGGTATGGAAAATTGTTTAGTGTATAAAATTGTTGATCAAACATCCAAACCACAAGGTTTAGATGTGTTGTTAGTTAGTTATGAAGCTTGGATTTGATGTTAAAATAATTGAAGCATCTTTCATTCTCAACAAAAATTAATAACTTGGATCACATGGCAATTTCTACCAACTTTAAATGCTTGTGTGTAATCATTTGAGATGAAGCTAGAGGTCTCCAAAGTTGGATCATAGGATTCACAATGTAAGGAAAACCCATGGCTAGTGCAACATGACATTTTTTTTTAAATTTGAAAAATGACATGTATAGATCCAAAAACATAAAAGGTAAGACATTTAGTATCAAGGTTTGATTACACCCAATTTTCTTGGGGTATCAATATTTGGCCTTAATCACATTGAATTGTCTCATCAAGGATTCCTCAAAGTCTACTATCATCAAGTATTGAAGGTAAACCACCCCAAAAACTTCCATAACACCATGTGAAAGAAAATGGGATTGCAACTTTGAAATTAGGAATTCAACTTCGTCTTTCACTTGATTTTTCATAGTTTCCACAACATGAATGTGCATTTCATTGGTCATAAAACTCACAACCTTTGTTAGCTGATCTAGATGTTTCACCCAAATGTGTTGTCTATTGTAATGAAAGGTTAAGTGCTCCATACTTGTATTTAGGATTGGTATCCACAACATGATGAGAAGGTCATGGGAGGAACCCACCAAAGACTTGAAAGAATAAAACACTTATAACTTGAAAACAATGTCAAAGTTCACAATATGTGAAAAATAATTTGCTTGACAAAGCTTGATTGTTGCCACATATTTAATAACTAAAACATCTCAAATATGGGCCAGCTTCATCAAGTTGTTCATTTCCTCCAATAGTGGCAACAAATTGCCAACCCATGTAGGACCTCAATATGACATAGGAGCTTAAAGTTCACCTTGTTAGAATTGTTGCGAGCAAAATCAAAAGCCATCTTGACCATTAGAGTGTGGTATTCACTAATCACCCTCTTTGCAAATTCCAACATGGAAACTCACCTTGTTTTGACATTCTTCAAGAACTTATTGCTTTGAATTTAAAAGTGCTTTTGAATGATTTCAACAAGCTTGTTCAATTCCAAATGCTTATTGAAGCTTTTGTTGGAGTAGGCATATAAGGTTTGGAGCAAATTCTCCAACCTACAAACCATGTTCAACTTAAACAAAGCTTGTATGACCATATTAGTTTGATGAGTCATGCAATGTAGGCTTTGCAAATGAAGAACATAATCCAATTGAATTTGTCACATAATTCCAATCTTGGCACCTTGAAAAACATTCACATTGTTAGCTCCAAAAAATGAACTTAAAGGGGTAGTGATTCACCTTTTAGACTATCAATTAGCAATGCTTGAATAATGATTCTAATTATATCTCCATAATCAATCCTTTCAATTACCCTTTTGAGGGAAACTAAAATCGGAATTTAAGACCAATCTTTGATGACATATGCATGCAAGGACAATCACCGGCTTTGATTATCAACACTTGTAACTTCATCACAAAATATGGAGATGTAATTTGCTACTTTCACAACTTTTGTGATGGTTCCCTTGACAATGTCATGCATTATTTCAATCATGGACATCCAATATTGTCACACCAATGTTTGGTGGATAGTTTTTCACTTGAAAGAATTGCAACAAGCCTTCATGCCTTCATATTCAAGCATGGGCTTTCCATCTTGGAATAGGTAGAAAATTGTGACAAATTGAATGAGTTTTTTTAAGCCCTCATGTGTCACACCTTGCATAACCTTGGCCAATACACTTTTGGAAACATAAAACACTTGAATCAGAAAATCAAAGAGATGAAGCTCGAAGTTGATTCTTGGGGACCTCCCCATTGAGAATCTTGAAGTTTCTTCATTAACCAGAATTTAGAAATTGTAAGGTCATAAGTCATAACCCCCCTTCAAAATGTGGCCAAGTCTTGGATTCAGAAGCATTACTTTGAAGTCCATGCAGACTGTACAAACAACAGCCTTTTGTTCCAGAGTTGAGAATGAAGCAGTCACTCTTAAAGTGCATCGTGCAGAATGTCCATCCCTTCCATCTCTTCAGGAACTGTCAGCAGACGAACTTCTAAAACAACTTTTTAACTTGATGTTTTCAAAATGTACAAATCATTATGTAACAAGCACAGAATTCTAATTTCTTCCCACTGGAAAATCGGAAACATGTTTCCACCATGTATATGAATTGCGTTCAACAAAACGATATTTCAATTGTTTGGCACTACACCAGGAAAACCTTGCTAAATCAAAAGAGACTCTAATCTAACTTTTCTGCAGCTTGGTTCTTTGCTAGTTGCCGCCCAATCAGTTTAAGTACCTCATCAATTGGTACAATGGGAAAAGACACAAGGATAACTATCAGCCACTCACTTGCACTTAGTGGCACCACTCCGAATGCATTGGCTAACCATGGTGTATACAATATTGCAAAGTGCAACCCCATTGACACTGTAATTGCCAGAAGCAATGAGCGATTCACCCAAGGTGGGGTTGTCAGCAAACTATTGTTCTCTGAAAGAGCATTCAAAGCATTGAACATCTCCAAAGCTACTAATGTGGTCATGGCCAATGTGGAAGCCTTCACTTTCCCGGCACTGAAATAATCACAAGGGTCTGCAAATGTGTACAAGTTGTTGCCTGCTGTATATGGACTTGCATGAAACTCTGGCCATAGAGGACACTCTCCCCAGTGTGACAACTGGTTGAATGTTACAGCTGTATGTCCATCAGCTGATAAATCGATACCAAGAAATGATTCATTATTGAGATACCATAGAGCAAAGATGCCCACTGTTGCAAGCCCCACATATGTTCCAATAGCCATAAAACGGAAGAAAGTCCAACCACTGACAATTCCCTCAGAGGGAGGCCTTGGAGGTCGATTCATTATACCTCTCTCTGGGGGATTGAATCCAAGAGCTGTTGCAGGAGCCCCATCAGTGACCAAGTTCACCCACAGCAGCTGTACAGGAAGCAACCCCTGAGGGAAGCCAAGAAGGGCCATCAAAAAGATACACACCACTTCCCCAATGTTTGAAGATATAAGGTAGCGTATGAATGCCTTCATATTATCATATATAGACCTACCCTCCCTTACAGCTATCACAATTGTTGCAAAATCATCATCTGCCAGTACCATATCACTTGCCTCCTTGGCCACCTACACAGTGCAGAGCAAGAGGTCACCCTGGGTGGTGAAATGAAACTGGTTCAGCTTCCAAAACTGGCCAGACATATCATAGACTTCTTGATCTAGGAGGGAACAGTCATGCATCTCTGTGACTTCCTGTGCTGGAAAAAGAATGAGAAACAAGCAATTAAATAGACAAAACCTTGGCAGCAGAAAACTACTCAACAAGAAGATGGAGTCACCTCAGTGCCTGTTATCCCCATGGCAATTCCAATGTCTGCCAGCTTCAGAGCTGGTGCATCATTCACACCATCACCTGTCATTGCTACCACTTCGCCACCACTTTTCAGCACCCGCACTATTTCCTGCTTGTGAATGGGTTCTGCACGTGAGAATACAAAGCCTTTTCCTGAGCCTGGCTGTCCAAGAAGTAGGGCACACCTATCACCTTGAGAGAGTTTCATGAAATCTCTTCCTATAAACGATCGCCTGCTTAAGTCCTCATTTTGGGTGAAGAGTCCGATTTCCCGACAGATTGCTTCAGCTGTGCTCTTGTTATCACCAGTGATGACCACCACTCTGATACCTGCCTGCTTGCAGTCATCAATAGCTGGTTTCACTTCTTTCCTTGGAGGGTCCTGCATACACAGGAATAAAGTCATGTGTGAAACACCTCTATGGAACTTCTACAACAGACCTGTATAAATGAATCAATAGTGTCCAATTCTTTGAATCAAAGAGACCTCTGTAGCTCCTATCACTTCTAAAAAACACAATGGGGATGAAGTCACAAGACCTCTCTACCACCTAGCTTTTCTAAACGAAAAAAAGGTTATGGTTTAGTCTCACGAAATGTGTCTTATGCCTTTGTTGGGGTGTACAGAAGAACCAGCTTATGCCATGATACTGGATGAAATGATTGTACCTGAAGGCCTGCCAGGCCTACAAATGTCAATTCACTTTCTATAGCAGAGTAGTTCTCGGAAGCCACAAGTGACTGGTGTGCTGGGTGCTTGGGTCCTGTGTAGTTGGACAGTGTGCCTAAATCAGTCTTGAATGCACAAGCCAGTACACGAAGGCCTTGACATGCCAGCTTCTCCACACTGGCCATGATTTTCTCCCTAAAGCTGGCATTAAGTGGTACCACACTACCATCTCTTAGTTGTACACTGCTACACCTCTCCAGCACGCACTCAGCTGCACCCTGCCAGAAGCCAACCCTGTTGCTCAGCATTGTGACACTCTGTTTCAACCTTGTATCCACTACCATCTGTAAAAGGACCTAAACCTCGAACTCAATAATGTCCCCAACCTCTAAACCATCATCCTCAGCAACCATTGTCTATAGACACTGCTGAGCACATTTTAACTCTCTTAAACAACAGTTTGAAAGTAATGTAACAATGAATGCAGTCATAACCTTACAAGAGTTGCTCACGAAGTTTCAGACCATCACCTTCATCACAAATAGCAGTGCCCATGACTATCCACTGACTTCAAAGCTCCCAATGGCGGGCATTACATATAATAATCAGACAAAATTCTGAGCAAAACATTTTACACAATCTGTGTCCTGAGTTTCTGTGGCATTTCCAGAAGCAACAGGAAGGCTCACTCATGGTGTTGGCTAGCAGTCAAGAGACACATGGACATTCTATGAGGCACAGAAGTCTGCCTCTCCTTTCACTGTTGGCAATATGGCTTGGGATACACTCTTTTCTTCATGGTGGAAAGAATAGGGAGAAGCTTTGAAAGTTTGCAGACATAGCAGAGTTAAGAATGCACCTTCACCAGGAGCTTGTTGCTTCTCTGCCCATCAACTTCTTTCACAATAACACTCATTGACTTCCTCACACGATCAAACTCCAGTGTGAACAGACGCTTGCTTCTCTGGCCCCAATATTGACATGCCCCTGCAGTTGGCCAAAGACACAGCATCACAAGCTACTCAGAGTACATGGGCAAAAAGTATACCACAATCATATGTCCTGTGCAGAATGCCAGCTTAATCTTTGTGTATTCTTTAATTGAGACTTATGACAAAGACTCCTGAAGTAACCAAAGAACAAAATGTACATTCTGCTCTTTGCTAGGCTAAGGACCTTACAATGCATGTGAGGGATCATACAATATATATTAAAGAAACTTCACAGCCTAAAACTCATTCCCATTCCATGCTAGCTTGAATAAAAGTTCTGGAGCTTGTCCACTTGCCTAGAGCAGCTTTCTCAAGATCCACTGACCGCCTTGCATCTATTTCTTCTTGTACTTTTGTGTCTGGCACTCTCAATTTCTCAACCAAAACCTACCAAACATAGACACCAAACAGAATCAAATAATAACAGATTTGTGCCTCTTTATCACCATATTTCCTGCCATTTCACATACAGAAGAGCATGAAGATTGGTGATTTGCAAAAGTGAATAACCAGATCGGCAATGGCAATGAGAAAAATGAGAATATAACCTGTCAAACTTTGGACATGACAACACAAGAGGACACAACAGTTTTCAATTGCAGAATCCCATGATATCCTTTAGATTCCTCAGATTCCAATCACCACAACAAATGCAGGTCTCAAGCCTCTTATGAACAACATAGCAACAGCAGAGAATGACATCAGGATAAACATTTCACTGCAAATTCACTCAGTTCTAGTCTTGTGTATGAACAAATTTGCAATGCTTAAGCAAAGTCCACATGAAAATGGTGATACAGGTAGGGGCAGCACACCTTCATTGCTGCTTCAGTTGGCATTCCAACAGCAGAGAAGCCACCAGATTTGTATTGGATCCCTGCATCATTGCAAAGGGCACACACTTGTGCAATGGACTGCAGGTTCATGTCAACCACATCAGGCAGACCTAAAACTTCTCCATCTCTAGGGTCATATGAAGTGCCTGACACTACAAAAGTGCGTAATTCTTCTGGTGCTTGCACGCCCACCAGTCTCACCACAGACTGCTGATTGGTAGTCAATGTGCCTGTCTTATCAGAGCAGATGACACTGGTGCAACCGAGAGTCTCAACTGATGGAAGCTTGCGGACAATGGCATTTTCTTCAGCCATACGGCGTGTGCCAAGGGCAAGACATGTGGTGATAACAGCTGGCAAACCTTCTGGAATTGCTGCAACTGCGAGTGCCACTGCCACCTTCATCATCCCACACCATGCTACTAAGAAATGGAACTTCCTATCAGTCTCAAATGGGGCAGAAGAAGACAACACAATCAAACATCAACAAAGAAAAGTTACCTTGAAGTAGTATGTTGCTTGCTCAAAATTGAACTGGAAGTTTGCTGGAAAACCATCTTCTACATCCCATGATATGAAGTACTTGTAGTTTACAAGCCACACAAGAACACAGATTGTACCCACCACCTTTGTGAGCAAATTTGCAAACTCATCCAGCTTCTGAGTCAGTGGTGTGTCATAGTCTTCTTTTGCAGCATCCTGAATCTGTGCTTGAATCTTCCCTATCTCTGTAGCCATTCCTGTCTCTGTAACAACACACACACATGTGCCATTTGTGACAGTAGTGCCTGCAAACACCATACACTCTTTTCCTTGCAATTCAATGTCTTCATCAGACCCTTCCTCAATCTGCTTCAGTACTGGTTCGCTCTCCCCTGTGAGTGATGCCTGTTGCAAGCGAACAGTCCCTGACTTCAAAGCTGCCACTCGCATATCTGCTGCTACTTTGTCACCTGCTCTGAGCTCCACAATATCCCCTGGCACCAATTCACGTGCAGGAAGGTCCATGATTTGTATGCCCTCCCGTAAAACCCTAGCAGCTTCAGACTGCATCTCTTTGAGTGCTTGCAATGTGCTCTCAGCCTTGCTTTCTTGCCACACACCAATCACTGCATTCAACAAAACAATAGCTGATATGATAAGAGGCTCAGTGAAAGCCTCGATTCCAACTTCTGACATCTTGTTGACATCAGATAGAGCAAGAACAAATGACACCGCAGCTGCAACTAGAAGAATTTGCACCAATGCGTCATTAAACTGCTCAGTAACGAGCTCCCAGAATGGTTTCTTCTTCCCCTTCTCAAGTTCATTCCAGCCGAAGGTGGTGCGCTGCATCTCCACTGCACTTGCTGTAAGTCCATTGCTCATATCCACTTGGAAATGCTGCAATACACCTTCTAAAGGCCTAGCCCATGCTGGATATGACCCCACACCACCACGCTGCTCTCCTTCACCCATCACCTGCAATTCCCTTGCTATGATTCTTCAGCAAACTATGTTGCTAATCCATTCCAACATAATATCTGGAAAACTGCAATCTGCAAGAGAAAGTGGACATACGGAGCAGCAGCATCTCACCTCTTGTTGTTGAAGAGGCTGGCGTGACAATGGGCCAGCAGCGGGAATTGAACGCTCCTCAAGTATAGCCTTCTCTGCAACTTTTGTTGCGGCAGCAGCATTGTTTTTTGTGTTAGCCGGTCCTTTCTGCTGCTGTGAGCACACTACTGCGATCCTCTTCTGCCACCACCACCACCACCACCCCGAACCATCTCTCCCCACCCTCTTCTCAGATCCAGCAGACACACTACTGAATTGCAAAAACAGTAATAATAAGACAAACAGAGTTGAAGGGGGAAGGAAGGGGAAGGAAAAACAGAAACATACTCGAGCATAGCAAGCCTTGTAGACGACACAACCAGGATGATGATGATTCCGTCCAAGCTGCCGTGTTCCACGATACTGAAGAAGATGCTTCTTGCAGGAGGGCACAACAAGCCCAAGAACACCCACTTCTACCGCTATCTGTGCCATCTCAGGCATCTCCTCCGCGCACAAATCTCCCAATTCACATGGTCCCTTCCTCACAACAAACACGCACACGCGCGCCCCCACACACACACACACTCTCTCTCTCTCTCTCTGTGTATCGTGTATGTCTGGAAAGCGTCGTTTCACGAATGCAGAGCGTGGATATGCAAATCTCGTGCGTACGCAGAAGAGGGCGCTGCTGACAGGTGGCGGATAATGAACTCGGAGCTGCTGCGAAGGACAGAATCAAACGACGTCAACTGTCCGTCACTTGTGCGAGACGCGCGTAAAACAGGCCATGTTTGTTGCAGCTCGGAAGCTTGTTTGTTTGTTAGTTTGCCTGCTTGCCATCATCTTCACCTACCAGTCCCCTGGAATGTTCAACGACAAGATCGGCAGTTGTTTTTCTCCTTGCCCTTGTTGCTAGAGTTTCTTCTCTGAAATTCCTTCTTCTTCTTCTTCTTCTTCTTCATCATCATCATCTTCACTCTTAGCCTGCAATTTCTCGATGACAAATTCTCTTATGATCTGTGTTAGTATATATACTAATGCCTTTTTTTCCTTGCAAAATGAAGTGGAAGATTGTGTGCATTTTACAGGAGTTGAGAATGATGCAATTTATATTGTGCAGGTTGGAAGGAATAAGCGAATAGTCACTGATAGAAAAAAAAAATGGTGAATGCAATTGAGAGTTCCCAAAATGCATTCCTAGGGTTTGTGTGAAAATCCACTGATAGACTGACAATTGCAAGCAAGCCCCCCAAAAAAGAGAAAGACAATTGAGAAGAGGCAAGAAACAATATTCCAAGGTTGCCAAGGATTCAAATCCATCGTACTTCATTCCAAAGTTGTGAATCCATATCATGAATGGGTTGCAGCTCATATCATCACCTATCCTAACATGCTGCTGCATGGGTTCCCCTCATGCTGTCACATTTCTTGAATGTAAGTGCTTCCTGGCTTATCTTATGATACATGCTCCTGACAGCAGTTGTAATGTGATGTATTCAAGGCCTCCTCCACCACTCTGAGCTCTCTTTTTCCTGCACCCAAATGCTGCAGTGAAGGTCCTCCTCAATTTTCTGAAGAGTATTCAACTGCATGTGGGTTTTTAGTATTTGCTGTGACAGAGTCAGTGTCAATGTCTTTGCAGGACACTAATCCAACTCCAATCACTCTTGTCCATAGATTGTCAAGATGGTTTTACAACATCCTTACTATATGATGCCTCCAGATTTAGAAAACTCAATGGTCACACGTAGAATGGTATACCTTGTGTTGAGAATGGTCTTCTGAGCCTCACCTGTATATCATCTAATCAGATGTGTTTCTCATTTCAGCATATAGAAGTGAACCCACATCTGTAGGAGTGACCAATCCTCATTCTTCTCTTGCATGCAGTTTCAACAATGGCCAGCTCTACTTTTGTGAAACTCGTCAACATTGCCAGACCTAACATGCTGAGGGACTATTATTGAGTTTTGTTGGGTTGAGGGAAGTGGAGGTCATCCAAGAAGATGACAGTCACTGCAGAGAGAAGACTATACCCATGTTGTGCATTACCTACATTTTGGATCTGCTGAGGCAGCTTCCAGAATCTTAGACTTAACTTGCTGAGTACATGCTACTTGTACACAAATGGGTCTGGCATTGTTGACCTCTTCTTACCTGATGTCTGTCTCCAACAATTCTGAGGTGCTTCTACCATAAGGCCACTCACCATTGCCTGCCTGTTACAAATCCTGGGGGAAAACTTGTTTGGAAATTGACAGACTGTTGGAACTTGTGATTTGACTAGGCTGCCTGGATTCAAGTTTGGAATGCCATCTTGAAGATTGTGCTGCAGAATCACGATCATGGGACCAAAAACCACAGAAAGCAGTCATCTTTCATATCTCAAACGTGTCCACCAGGTTGGGCTGTTCATCTCTGAATTTCAGTATTATACTGTTTGGACTGGGTAAAATGGTAGGCTCAGAGAACTTACGAATTTCTCTGCAAGATTTGATCTCAACAGTTGTGGTTATGGTGTATGGCATGTTCCATGTCTGTGGAGCTCATGCAGGCTGCCTTCAGCTTTTTGTGTGTCATTGCACAACTCAGACTGGATGCCCTGCTTGTGTTTGGGTAAAAATTACTGTGCATTCTGTCTTGATTTGTATCCTTTGTGCATGCTGTCTTGATTTGTATCAGTTCTTCATGCTACCTTTGATGTGTATCAGTTGTGCACACTGTTGTGTGATTTGTATCAATTGTGCACGCTGTCTTGATTTGTATCAGTTGTGTATTCTGTCTTTATTTGTATCAGTTGTGCATGGTACCTTATATTTCTATCACTTGTGCACACTGTTGTTGATTTGTATCAGTTGTGTATGCTGCCAGTAATTTGTATGTGTGGTGCATACAGTCTTTTGATTTGTATCAGTTTGTGTATGCTTATCATGAAAGTCTGGACACCATCTTGCAGGAAGAGGGGAATAAACATGTGCTGTTCCAAATTTACATAAATACCAAAGAAGACAAGAAGGAATCCACCTCAAACCGGATGATGAAGCATTCCTCAAAATGACAACCATTGGGGAGAGTGCAATTGCTGTCACAAACTGCAAAATTCAGCTTACATGGTGGCTAGCTGCCACCATTTTCAGTATTAACATCCCTTTAACAAACTATTTTTTTGCCATGTTACCTTCAAAATTGTTGTTGTGGAGATTTGCAATTTCATAGATGCAGGTGGAAAGAAAGGCAAGTGAACGACATTGAAAGACTCATCTTGAACCTGTCTGTAGTCCTGTAGACATGGTGTAAATCATCTGCAAGCTTTCTCCAGTTTGATTCCCCAAATCTGTGAGCTTCTTCTCTCTGTTTAATTCCCATCCCTTGACAAAGCTTAGAGAAACAGCATTACTTTGTGAAAATTGTGACAAAACTCCCGGTAACAAAACCTGGCCAGCAAAAAACCAAAGAAGAAGAGTGTGGAATGATTCATCTACAAATGCTTCCCAAATCTCAACCCTCTTTAGTGACACACATATGATGAAGAAGGAGAAGAAAAAGAAAAAGAACACAAAGCATGAAGAAGAAGAAAGAAGAACAAAAAGCATGAAGAAGAAGCCGAACAAGAAGAATGTTCGCTCTTTGAGCCCCTTTCTTCGTACTTACATGGCGGATTTCTATCCTCGACAACCAATTTGGAAGCAGATCTTATTGGATGCCTCTCGATGTTACTACTGTTTTATGTTTTTGTGGGATTTGATGGCAGAAAGCCCTAAGCAGCAGTAGTTGTTGGCTACAGCAGCAGGTACTACGTTACTCTTTCTCTTCTTCTGATTCGGGGGTGAATCTGTCACGACCAGCTGAAGAGAAGGTAGAATTGAAGCATGGCCACAATGAGCATGATGTTTGTTTCAAGACTAGTACCTGCAAAAATCTCCGCATCTTCTACTTCTGCTTCTTCTTCTTCAGTGCTTTCTTCGTCGTCATGTACATCATCATCAAGTGTAGGTTGTCTTAGGACATGGGTTCATGTCAGATCTTCTTGCTCTTCTTCTTCCTTGCATCAACTGCATCATGGTTCGCTGCTAGTGCCCACAAAGAGGAGATTGTTCAGGGATTCTTCTTCTTCTTCGTCTTTCATCAGCAGCAGCAATGTGTGTTGTACTACCCGATTGGGTAGTTTGGTGGGTGACAAACTGGTGATTGGAAAGCGGAGAAGGATTATTGCACCTGCTCCACCACATTCACGCCCTGCAGGTCGGATTATAGCAGAACAGAAGACGGACTTACTCCGAGGTTCTCTCTCTCTCTCTCTCTCTCTCTCTCTCTCTCTCTCTCTCTCTCTCTCGCCTGCATTTCCTGTTTTCTAAATTCTTCAAATCCTTGTTTCTCACCAGAGATTCCACTCAAGATACCTCTTTTCTACAATTCAGGCATGACCCATGTTGAATTGTAGGAGCAAATCTTTGGTCAAGTCTCTACTGATGGTTGGTTGTTCAGTCTTTCTTTTGTCAAGCTCAAAATTTGTCAGACTGAAGAACCTCATGTCCTCCTCCCCACTCCATGGCCATGGCCATGACCTCCATGCTATCATTCCTGTATTTGTAGGTGCAAATGGACACCCAAAAGAAAAAGAAACCAAGCATCTACACTTGATAGACGCACAATGGATTTTACTCCCTCTGTGCCTTTGGCTGTGTGGAAGGAAGAATGTAGGGTATTTGGGGGGTTTTATGAGCTTGGTAGCATGTGAGTGGAAAGTGCTTGCAAAATCTCTGAATGCTTGCTTGAGGATCAAAATGCCCATGCAATTGAATGTATTAGTTTGGTTTTGCAGTTGCTGGAACCTCTCTGAATGCTCTGTTGATGAGCGAATGCTCATGCAATTCTGAGAATATATATTTAGTTTGGTTTTTGTGGTTGCTGCAGGTGCTGCAGGCACTTGAACCTCTGAATGCTTTGATGAGCAAATGCTTCAGGCAATTTTGGAGAGTTGTATTAGGGTTTAGTTTTGTGGGTGCTGCAGTCATCTCACCCAGGGCTTCTGTCCTTTTGTGATCTTCCACACAGCACATGGTCAAATCTACTGTTCTCTCAGGGTAGTGAAAAAATCTGCATATACAGAGCTCTGAACTTTGTGTTGTTCTGGGCTGTGGCAGTGGTGGGTTTTGCATTAAGAGCAGGCAAAGAAGGTTTGGATGCTGGCACCAAGCTTGTACCTGTATTAAGCTCACTCCCTCACTTGTTGTGTATGCCTCAGGTTTTCGAGCTTGTTACATAACAGAGTTTGTATTCACAGCTTGGAATTGAGTTTCTTGTGTTGTATTCATGGCTGGGAGATTATGATTGAACTTCTTCTTGTGTTGGAATGGTGAAGGTGTTTAGTGATGCTACATGACCAGATGTATCGTGTTTCAGTTGTTGTGAGATCCAAGAAAGCAACAAGCATATTCAGTAATTTGAAGCAAATGCTGTGTTTTGGGGGGTGGGGGTTGCACATGACTAGGAAACAATACCAAGGCCTGTGGCACAACTTGGTGTGGGGTTAGTTGGGGTTTTCATGGTCACATACTTTCTTCGGTATCTCTTTACTACTGCCCTCTTCATCCTGGTATGCTTTCTTTCCCTACCCAGAGTTGAGTCAATGAACCACACTTCCATCTCTACACCAAAATGTGCTTATCTTGTTTCCTCCATGTAAAACATATGAAACAGAAATCCAGGAAGGATTTGAAATTGAAAGTTGACAGCACTGGTTTATATCACACCTTGGAGAACAACTGTTAACATTCGTTGTGTGACAGGTGATTGGTGTCTTCAGTTACATGGCATATCTTTTCCTCAACAAGGACAATGATTCTACTGGCAGTGGAGGTGGTGGAGGGGACAGTGGCACAGGTGATGATCCAGTAGAGGAAGCTCGGCGGATCATGGAAAAGTACAAATAGTACACACAGCTTTGATGCTCATCACATCACCAATAATGTAAGCTGCTTCTTATGCTTTCCCACCAGAGTTACTTATTTCTGTTTTGCTTCAGCCAGTGTAAACTGAAGCCTTCAACTGTAAAGCTTCATTGCAGCACATCCACCAGCCTGCAAAATGACAATGGATGTTTACTTCAGGAAGACTGCATTTCTAGATTCTTGTTTAGAAGGGTACTATCAGGAGGGTATGTATGAAATCAGTGACTTGTAGTATCACCGTCAACTCCCTTCACTTATTTTGAGTCTCTGGGTAGAGGAAATTTGTGGCTCATACCACCCATTTGGCATATGGTACAGAAAATCATGATTTTGAGCACCTTCTCTCCCATCATGCAATCTTTTGAATTTCTGTGATTATCTCAGAAGGAGCCAAAGGGCAACATCAGCATTCCAGTTCAAAAATTTCCTGGGCCTTGGCCTCTGTTTGAGCATCCACTTGAGATGAGGATGTGCCCTGTGTTTTGTGTGAATGAATAGTTTTGCAATGAAAATGAGTTTCAAAATGAAGGTGCATTTGACCTTCAGATATCAGAGTTTCATAGGTACCTGCACCAAAATGCTTACAGTGGTTGCTGGAGGTATCATGAACTGCCTTGAACCGGGCGTACACCAGACTTATTCACTCACTCTCTCTTATGTGGCATTTTAGTATAAAGACTGCAATTCTCATCACTAGGTTATATACAAGGTTGTGGATCTGAATTGAGCAGGCAAATACTTTTGTTATACATGGATTTTGATTATGTTATGCCTCCTTATCTGTTCAGTGAAAATTTGCTGCCTTATTGAACACATAAAATCCCACTTGTATACCAGACAAGAGAATTCAACTACCCTTAATGTTTAACATTGAATCTTTTGAGAACATAAAAAACAAAAGTATCCCCCTTGTTTGGCTTCCCAATGGTTATCAGAGTTCTATGGGTACCAGGGACAAATTTGTGGGGACGATGTGGTTGCTGCAAAGCTCATCAAACATGAGGGGCACATACAGCAGCCCCTTCTCCTGTTTCCACAGTTCTTTTAGCATTTTCTAATTCACTGGCATCCAGAAACATAATCAGACCCTATTGCTTGCTCTTCCTTTCAGCATAACCTGTATTCAGGCAAGCCACAGTTGTAGTTATCTTTATTTCAACTTCTGGGCTGAGCCACAAATGTTTGTAGGCATTATGGTGAGTAGCAGACACATTTGATTCTCAATACAACCTACAGTCTGCTGTTACCAACTCCTGGATACTCCACCTGCATGGCCACCTCTTTCAATAGAACTTGTGAAACCAAATTGAGCATTGACACAAACATAACCATCAAAAAATGGTTACGCATTTCTGCCAGGCCAAATCTGAATGAACCACTGGCCCATGCAAGAAAACTGTTCCATGATGATTTCCAAACACAAGGAGAGGTTAGATAAAATTAGTCAGAAACACAGCATTCTATGTCCAAAATTTTCTGTGTTGGGATTTTGCTGCAGAATGCAATCTTACATTAGAGATGCAACATCAGCCTTTTGCAAACTCTTGGATTTTGTCCCCAGGGCAATTACAGCTCCCAACCCTGTGAACCTGCAACTTGATTCAACTGGAAATGGCTGCAACATTGGCCCAATAACTTTAGGGTAATAATTCCTTGTAATTGGAAGATACTCCACCAGGATGATACTTCTGAAGCACACAGCAAAGTGCTAAAACTACCATTGATAACCACAAAACACCCATGACCCCACAATGACCTATGAAGTGAACATGACAACCCACAAGACTAATGCAGCACTTTGGAAGCCCCAACTAACCTGCAGGCCCTTTCTAGATCAGAGAATGAAGTGAGCACACCCCATATGTTTTCCAGACTCACTTCAACTAAATGAATCAAATTCTCTTTCTCTTGCATCCATAGTATCATCCTTTAAACAAGTGTAAACGAACTTCTGATTCCTGCACACACAGCATCCCCTCACTATCATTTCCTCAAGCATATGATAAATTCTTTTTCTTGCAAACATAGACTATTCCCCAACAGTCTCCACCTAAGTTATGATGTTGGTTTCATTCCATAGTGTTTGACATCTCAGGCAAGTACAACACCCAACAAAATTGTAAAACATTTACACAATGTTGTCCAATTACATCATGGACTCAAAAACAGTTGGCAATTTCTGCATCAACACTACACATCCTCGTGTTCTTGTTCACACTCGAAAACACAATGTCCAGACATGCTCTTGACCAATAGTACTCAAAAAAACCTCTGTTGAGCTCTCCTCAAATATAATCGGATTCCCTGCTTGGGAAAGATGACACAGCTAGCCTAGTGCACCCACCCTTCATGTACACCAGCTCAGTAATAATACATGCCCAGTGAAAACCTTGGACCCTTAGCAGTGGAAGGGCAGCACTAGAGGTAGCAGCAATCAATCTACCAACCTTTTCTTCTACAATTGTAGCTCCAAAGAGTGCGCAAGTAGACATCATGCAGGAGGCAGTACATGTTCTTGGACACCACAATCTTGCCACCATAGTTTGCTTGACCCCTATCCCCCTCTAAATCCAACCACCACAACATCCTTGCTACAGAGTGTTAAGTAGATCAGTCCTCACATTCATCCTCTTACCCTCTCACAGATCATGACCCATTCTTACTCTGGGTCTGAGTCACCTATTGAGTTGCAAACACTAGGTCCCCATGTTTCATGGTTTATGGTTGCACAATTTTCTTTCTGACATTAGATGTGCCATAGGTAAGGAACATCAAACTCTAGAGGGAGTGAGAGGCAATGGTCTCAATCTCCCTGCTTGAAGTGACTACTACAACCTATATCCTGCTATTCTACAGGAAAGTAATAGACTCACACCAACAGAGTGTTTAAAACTGGCCTCCCAATGAAGTGTAGGAAGGTGATCCCAGTTTATTGAGCTCAAGATTTTTTTTCCTGAACAGTGGTGGCCTGCAGCACTAATCCACAGAAAAATTGTAGCTACAGAGAATCTGGAATCCCAAACCCTAAGTTGGTGTTGAAAGGTATGAGGGAGTTGCTTCTGAGAATCTGCCAGAGTGGCCCTTTGTATCTTCAGCTACCTTAGTCCACACATTGCAAATCTTCTCTGCATACCCAACCTGCACAAAAAAGTGGCACTCACAGTTAATTGCTAGGTCTAATCTGCTAGTTCTGGCATTTGAGCCTGAAAACATCATAGTGGATTATAAAACCTGGTCCACTGCTAAAGGTTTCATCAAGTACCTGCGTTTGGGCAAATCCCCGAAGCATGTTCAAAAAATCTCGTCGCCTCTCCTCGTCAAACCGCTCAAGCTCTGCCCGATTACGGTCCTATAGATATCACAGTGAAGTGATTCACTGAATTAAGACATATTACATAACCCATGTTGTGTACATATCTATAACCACATAACGTACTTGAGACTTGGGGAGCTTATCTCCAGAATATTCATTGGGATCTTGGACCATGCACAGAATGCTGAGCATCAAGAAACTTTTTGGAAGGCTTGACTTCTCATGTGAGACAACAAAAGATACCTTGATGCACTCATACTCTTTTTGGGCAAGGTCCCGTGCTTCTCCAGTGACCTTCACTGCCTCTTTGAGCTCACTGATTTTGCGGTTTTGAGTCTTGCTTCCACCAAAAACTTTGTTTGAAGCTGCCTCAAGTTTTTCAATTTGCATGTTGTTTGCAGCCACATCAGACATGAATGTTTGCACTGTGAGAAGGGCATTTGAGCGGTCTGCAAATGCTATGTGCAAAGCTTGCATAAGTCCTAAGTACTCATGCAGCTCATCCTGTTAAGATATACAAAAGTAAGGCATCAAATCACAGTATGAGTGTCCTGATGGGAAAAAATAACCTCAATTCATTCCTCTGGCAAGTGCAATTGAAAATGATGCATTTCCCCTTCACAAGCCTTTGCATACATCACTTGCTTCAATGATATATCTCTACTCACATACAAGGGTCATATCTGTTTTGAGGAGGGCCTACAACTCAGGCTATACCCCAACACTAAACTCTCTCCAAGAAAGAATAACTGTCAAGAACGAAGCAGAAATGGTGGATTTTACTGTTGTGCAGCTGGCTATATCCAAATATTAAAACCAGGGTCAGATAGATGCTTGACAGATGAGCTAACCATGGCTGAAATGAGAGATAGAGTCTACTCTGACACATGTTGTAGAAATTCCTGGCAGAGTTGATGGCCTGTTCTGAGGGTTTCTGGAAAACCAGAAGTAGACCCTACACTGCCCTGGAGATTTCAAAAACAAATACAGGAAGAGGAAAGCAATTTGAAGCCTGAGGTCTCACCAAGTGCCTTACAGACTGGGCATTGCATTCCCGGTAGAAGCGACTAGCCTTAACAGCCCCAGTGGCGACACATTTTGCATCAGCAGCATGTGCTGGTGTGAACCCTGCCCGTGTCTCAAATTTTGCAAGCTTGATGAAGGCCAGCCCAAGCTCCCCCATGACTTCCCCCACCTCTTGCTGAGCTTTCACCACCAGCTCTGCCTGCACCCCTTATCTAGACCCATAAATGACTGATCACTTAAGTTCCTGAGGTCAGTGATTTCAGGAATTAAAATCAAGTCTTCCCTGGGAATAAAGACAGAAGTCTCCAATTTCTTTGTTACTCATGCCTCTTGAGCAAATGACATTAAATTGATAAACCATGACTTACCAGGCTAATAATTTGTCCTCCTCCTGTCTAACATACATCATTCTGACATGCTTCCCAGATAGGGTTTTTAGCTTTAGCATTACAGTCAAGCTTGTAGCCCAAACCCCCTTAAATTCCCAGGATAAAGATTGTCAATCTACCTGCTGGGAGGCATCACTGAGATGGTGTTCAAGGTCTTGCAATTTCTCTTTTTTCTCAAGAAACTCTTTGTCTTCTTCAATGATGGCAGGCTTGCTGCCACCCCAGTCATTTGTAACTGACTGCTTCAGCTCTTTGAATAATCGCACCAAATCTCGGCCACCTTTTGCAGGCTGTGCTGCTTCTTGTGGTGCAAGAATCACACTGCCTTCCCCAAAAAGCTGCCGAGGAAGATTCACTGCCCCATCTAGCATACGTGATGCCATATCTGTTGTTGGCAACAGGGGCAATTTTCCCTGCAAAAAAAAAATTATCCTATTGCATGACAAAAGGGAAAGTCCATAAAGATTTACAAGCCATGGAACTTATCCTTAAGATGGTCATGAATACATCCCAGAATAAAGGACATTTGCTTCCAAGATAGCAAGCTAAATTTCCATGCACATATTCACAACATTTCTCGTGCAGGGGATGGTCCATGTTAGATGCCAAACAAAAAGTCATTCTTTGTAAGAGAACAATTCACCTCTGCTTGCAGGAACAAACGGAGCTCATCACTTTGGCGAAGAACAGGATGGGCAGCCAATCGGCGCAAGTACTTCTCCAATGCTGCACGCCGATTTTCAATAAACTCGTGCTTTTGCATCACCTGGCTCTCCACAACATTCTTGTCTGGCCGAGGAGGGATGAAAAACCCCCTGAAGCTTTCTGCAAGTCTGTCTGAGAGCGTCACAACATCCCGGAAGCGTCGCCGGACACTGAAATCTGACCCTTGGTAAGATGAAATATTTGTGTGTGTGTTGATTAAATAGGTCACATACGAAGAGGCAATCCCAGCTGCCATTGATGCACCTGCTTCTGGAATTTTCTGCGGGTTGCTCACTGTGATCCTGAGCACATCTGAGAATGAATTTGTCTGCAAGAAAGCTGATGTTGTGCTGTGGCTCAAATCTCGAGCAAAAACGGCATCAGCATATGATGGTGGCTCCACCATATCCTCTCTCAAGCTGCCACTGCTCCGGGCCGAATCTTCAAACCCTAATTGATGTGCATCTACAGATTTAGCTGCTAGTGGATGCGATTCTTGCAGTGATGATGCAAAAAAGCTTTCTCCTCCTGACATTGCATTTCGGTAATCACTGTTGGAGAGGAAAGGATGCGGCTCTGTATCCAGAGTTAAGCTCTCCATCATGTCTGTGGATGTGTACAAACGTCCCTCGTCTTCTTCCGAGCCCATCATGACGCCCAAAACGCGAGCCGAAAACAGAAAACCCGTCCCCCTCCTTTGTACACACTAGAATTTCCAAACCGAAACCCTAGTTAGGGTTTCATGGAAACCATAGTAGCAAACGCATATGGCCGCGGAGTGCGCGACTTCTAGATTCTCAAGTAGAACCAGAGCAGAGAGACACCTACTCCAAGCCTTTGAAATGAAGAAAGAGAGAAAGAAACGAGAAGCTCAGCATTACCAGAAAACACAAAGAATGGATCAGTCAGGCAGGCAGCTTTGATCGGAGAGGCAAAAAGCTTGTTGGAAGAGTGCGATTGAATTTTCCCTGCCTGGTTCTCGTCTCACCCACCCTCTTTTTCAGCTGCCATACATCGCCCCCACCCGTTTTCCGCCACCGATCCCCACGGAGACACACAGCAAGCACAATAAGAGCTCCAAACAGAGAGAAGAAACTAGATTTTACGAAAGGAACACGGGATTTCGAGCACCACCAAACGCTGACAACACGACAAGAGCACTATATGTATGTATGTATGTATGCATGTGAGTATACGTATGTATTTATGTGTTTGTGTATGCATTTGTGTATCTATGTATGTATTTCTCCTTTTGTCATCTTCAATGTGTAGGGTAAGGCACCGGCCTTAAGGGCTTCATAGGTTTCGAGCCCATTTACAGGAGGACGAAGCCCTAGTGAAAGGGACGAGAACCTATGAACTCATGCCCGAGCAGCTTCACACGTATATATATTTACACACACATAAAAGCAATTGGAGAAAAATTTGTAGTTTGTGCGGAAGGCACCTTACATCCAAGAATTTCCTAGGAGGGATGTTATGCCTACTCCTCAAGGGTTGGGAGAGAAATTATGCCTACTTATCCGAATGCATTCACACCTGATGTTAAGTCAGTGTTAAATGAAAATTTAGGTGGCATCCTAGGTGGCACCTTATCTTATATATTAAAGCAACAGTGGTGTCTGTCTATCTGGTCAGTGCTTGGAAAATTCTTCCTATCATAACTTCCCCAGATGTAACTGACTCCAAAGAAAAAAGAAATTAGGGGCAGTCTGATTTTTTGAGGAGCTTCCCCAGATGTAACTTCCTCAGATGTAACTGACTCCAGATTTTTAAAAAATCAGGGGCAATCTAATTTTTTGAGGCAAAAAATTTGGTAGACCAGAAATAAAATATTTAAGCCTTGGATAGCCCAGAATTTTATTTTTTTTGTTTTTTTGTATTGACCAAGACTACCTTTTTTTTCTTTTAGCTACTGTCCGTCCCGATTAAGGGGACGGATGAAATGTTCGTCCGACTTGATGACGTAACGAATTTAAGGGAAGACCAGAAAAAAAATATTTAAGCCTTGGACAGCCCAGAATCATTTTTTTTTTTTTTTGTATTGACCAAGACTACCTTTTTTTTCTTTTAGCTATTGTCCGTCCCAATTAAGGGGATGGATGAAATGTTCGTTCGACTTGATGACGGGACGGATTTTGGGGAAGCTTTTTTTCTTTTAGCTACTATCTGTCCTAATTAAAGGGATGGATGAAATGTCCGTCCGGCTGGATGATCACAAAATAATAATAAAAATAATAAACAAATAAAAATATAAATAAATAAATAAGTTAAAAGTTTCTAAAAAAAATAAAACGCTAACCAAGTTTAAAGAAACCGGGGGACTTCACAGTGGCCGAAGGTCATGGGCACCCACTAGTGTTAAATGAAACAAGAGCTTAATGTTAATGTTAAGTCAATGTGGTTAGCTTAACATAAAATGTTCATGGGAAGTAGATGTAAGTCCTAAATTGACTAGCATGGTGTTAGTGCATTCGACACTAGAGTCCCTAACACCAAGTGTGAATGCATTTATGTAGGTGTAATAAGAACCCTCCCAGTATTGAGGAGTAGGCATAAGAACCGTCCCATCCGTATGCATCATGATTTACAATAGGTTTGGTTCATGGTTCCCAATCTCAATGGCTGAAGAATTGGATCCAAAACTAGGATAGCTTAAACACTTTTCATCAATATGTTAACAATAATACCTCCTTTACAGTTAATGAAAGCCAATGTTGATAGGGTGGTGGGGATACTTTGATAAATTTAAGGCAATCTTTGACAAGTTTTGTTTGCTTCCCCAAAAAAAAACAAATCTGCGATTAATTCAAATCTGAGGGACTCAAGCTTCAACATCACCGATTGATTTAAATATTCCAATTTCCTCACAAGTAAGTTTCAATAGCTTTCTACTTAAAATAATTGAAACAATTCTGCATTCATTCTACATTTTCATCGTACTTCTACATGAAAATTAAAAATAGAATGTAGTTGGCTGGAGACTGTTGAAATTAGACAAGGAATGTCAAGAACATGGTGTTAATTGGTTTAAGGTCCTTACAAAACACGTTATGTTTTTGCAACTTACGGGCAGACCTAGGGTTGAAAGACTCGACACCAAGCGCTACTGATGATAGAATTCTGGAAACACTAGAGAATTTACTTATCAAAACCTTCAATAGTGATCTGATGGCAAACGTATACAATGATCAAAGTCAAAACACAACTTAACCTAACTAACCTATAAATTCACCTTCATAGGGATGCAAGTGTGTTTGAATAAGGCTCAAAACACTTACAACATAAGATTAGATCATGCAATAGATATGGTGCATTGGGCAAATTCTTTTTTCAAAATTCATTTACTCAATTTCATAAGCAGCTAGTGATCTTTTGCCAGAGTAGAGAGACCCAATAACACCGTCACTAAGACTCTCTACACAAAAAGCCCCATAGGAAATCCTCGACAAGTTTTTGACTGTGAGCTAACCTCACACCCACTTGCCATTGTTTTTGCAATTCCAATGTTGAGCCTGCATGTATTCCTGCAGAATCAGACAATGGATATTTTGAAACAAAAAATTGCTGTGAACCGAGAAGGAAAATTCATGCAACCTACTCACAAATCAAATCAGGATGCAACCTCTCAACACATGTCATGCACGTCCTCAACTGATTTTTCCTTCCAAAACCTGATTTTTTGGATTTTTATTTGAATTTTCAATGGTAGAAATCACTTAAAAATCAATATCTCCCACATAATGAATCCCAATTTTACCTTATAGACTCCATTAAATCCTGCTCATCAAGATCTTTCCAACAACACCAAAGGCACATTCCAATTCCTCCAAAATTTTCAGCTAAAATTTACTTTAATTTTCAGTGAAGAAATCATTCAAGATTCAAGAACTTTTATAACACAAGTCCAAACGCCATGGAACCAAGCTGATGCACCCCTCCTCCTTGAGAGCTTTCCAAAGAGACCAAGAACACAATTTTGAAGCATCCCAGTTTGGTGGATCTCATAAGTACAAACAAAGCAAAACAAAATAAACAACCTACCTTCCTTCATAGACAGATTTATTGGTTTATGGATTGAACCTTTGCAAGCAAATGCAGTTTGAGCTCATCTTTGCTTTCTTCATATTATTCTTCTGAATGTATCACATCAAACATCAGGACTTCCACCACCAGTCAAAAAAAAATTTAAATCCTCAATTCAATCATATATCTCTCTAATCAATTTCTCACATTAGCTGCACTCACTGCTGGATCAGCAGATGAGCAATAAATGGAACCATGCAATCAAAGTTTAAAAGTTACACACATGCAATCTGCAATATGTGCTTGCAGAGAATCACAACTCAAGGTAGAAGATGTGAGACAGACCTAGACTGCAATATGTGCTTCAAGAGAATCACAACTCAAGGTAGAATATGTGAGACAGACCTGATCACACATTCTTGCTAAAATTGCCACAATTCTGCATCACACCAGTTCTTGAAGCACACTCCTGTTGACTACTTGAATGCAGTAAACTCATTTTAGCCACTAGACACATCAAAGAGACTATTGAGTTACATATCTATGAGGTTACAGAAGAAACTCCAGAACAACACTGTGAAGGTGATATGATCAGAATGAATGAAAGACTGCTGAATAACAGTAGATCAACTCTGCTTTGACCAACAGCAGATCAACACCTTCAGTTAGCAAGTGCACAATTGGCAATCCAGCAAATGAACAAGACTTGAGTAACATCAACCACACACAGGCTGTGGACCTACCACCCATGGGCATCAGTGCCCAGGAATGATATTGCACTACAATAGTACACAGTTTTATAAAATTGCTTTTAGTGGCATGCGATTCCATAGCTTTCTCCAATTCCTGTACAACCGATGCCCTGCATTAACCTCACCAAAACAAATAAGCAGGCTTTTATACACTGGACATTGCCAGTTCAAAGGTACAGAACAACATATCTCCGAAGCCTCAAGATGAACAAACACCTGAGGCTTTGAGCCTAAAACACAAAGGATCCTCTTGACTGCCTGCTGTAGATTGAACCTGTGCCCTAAGCACACAACATTAGAGTAGAACTTAATGCTCTATACTATTGTTAGCACTATAATCACTCACCCTTCAAATAGGCCTGTCAGGTTAACTCTAATCAATAAGATGTACCACATGGCATTTCCAGATTTGCTGAGATCAATGAAATATGACACAGTTACCTGCATAGAGGTTGATTGGGTACCTCATATCCTGATGTGCATCTCAAATCCCTCCAAACCTGTGGCATTTCTACCATGAGTCACTGCTATGAGATCTAATTCTTGACCCCTTACAACCTTTCAGCATTACTCAGACAGATCAACTGCCATAATACTGAGGGTATCACGATTCCGGAATTGAAAAACTTCAAATGTCTGTTTCCACAACTGCATCCAACCTTTGTGGATTTAAGCTAGAAGTTTCCTTATGCCGGATTTTTGCTCATTACTTAAGCGTGTTGGGAACTTGATGTCAAACTTGATTCGAAGGTTGCCTCTTTTCCCAGGCTCTTTGGCAATTGGCATACCCTCCTTAGGCAGGACTTTTTCGTACCCAGGCTGGATGATGTCTGCAATAGGAACACTTAATGACCTTCCATCAAGAGTGGTTAGGGAGATTGTACAGCCTGTGAGTGCATCAGCAAGAGTAAGTTTGTGGACCACAACAAGGTCATTCCCATCTCGTTTAAATTTACTGTGTGGTTGCTCATCTATGACAAAGACTAGATCTGCTGCCACCATGCCTGGCTGCTCATTACCCTTCTGTGGGAAGGTAATTTTTGTTCCTTTCTTCCACCCAGGTTTCACATCAATTGTGAGTATCTCATTCAGCACCATTGTCTTCCTGCACAACACCCCCCAGAACCCAAAGATCCATCAAGTAACACAGAAGTTACTTTTCATCCAATTTCTTCCGCTCTTAGTTTTTACAAGGGGCTTGAAAATAACTTGGAAAAATAACCAAATGTTTGATTGAGTCTGGAAGAAGGCTTCAGTTACCCGCTGGTATCAGTGACATTTCTAGAAATTTTCATTTTTCTTGTGGAGCCCTTGTAAAGCTCCTCAAGAGTGCACTGAAGCTTGTTCTCAACAGGGGCAGCTTTCCGATGTCCATCAGGTTTCTGCTGTCCACCAAATGAATGGAAAGAATTCTGAGTGTCTGAAAAACCCCCATACATGCCATCGCCAAATGTACTGTTTCGGCTCCTGCCATTAATACTACCCATCCCTGGAAAAGGGCTGGAGGCACCAAAGAATTCAGCAAAAACATCTTCTGCATTTCGAGGGTTGAATCTGGTGGAGTTTGTTGCAGAGCCACTGTTGGTGAAGCCTTGTGTTCCTCCATTGGAATTGGGAGCTGGAATATTTCCCTTTAATCCCTCCTCTCCATACTTGTCATACACACTTCGCTTTTGGGGATCACTCAACACCTAGCAACACATATCATTTGACTGTTTCAAAGTTTCCTCCACAATTGGAAGGTCAATAGCATGACAAACTTTACCCACTGTAAAGAGAAAAAACCACAAAAAGAAGAATAGACAACTGCTTACTTCATATGCCTCTGCAACCTCTTTGAATTTAGCCTCTGCTGCTTTCTTGTTGGTGGGATTCTTATCAGGGTGCCATTTCATCGCCAACTTCCGGTAGGCCTTCTTAAGATCATCATCAGATGCACCCTTACCAAGTTTCAAAACATTGTAATAATCTACACCCATTCCGTTGTATTTATGCAATTTTGCCCATACAATGTCAGAGACCCAGTGTTGTTGGCCTACAACACATGCTGCCGCCCACCATAACCAAGGTCACTACCAACATTTTGCAAGTTGCATCTTGTAAGATGTCACATCAGAAACTCAGCAAGCTCCTGCAAAGATAAAACATATCTTTGTAAGTACTAAATACCAGAATCTTTTTAAGTACTATCTCCATACATACACATGATTGAATTGAGACATGAGCCAATAGCAAGGTCATAGAGATTTCAAATTGCACAACATATCAGTAAACAGGGAAAAGAAGAAAACCAAAACTAAGAAACAGAGAATAAAACAAAAAGGAACCAAGGAGGAGTTTGACAACAGAAACAGTCATGCACATGCTCAGAGACTCAACATTTATGGTAGGGAGCAGCTACCATAACAATTTTCCATTCACTTTGTCAGCTTCAGGCAGCCAATGGAGGTCATGGTCATACATTAACCAAAATACTGAGTTTCTGTGACAAGACTGACAGTAATGGGAAGACTCAGTCATAACGCTGGCTAGGTCAACAAAAGTAAAAGAGTTGGAGAAGACAAAAGAGACCAAGAAGAAAGAGGAACACAAAAAGACAAAGACAAAGAAAAAACCCAACACTGAAAGAGGAAGAGGAGAGAGACACGCATGCACACACACACAAGACAGAAATTTTAGAGCACAATCTTTTAAGGACAACATGGGCTTTTGAAATAATCTTACTGAAGACTTCAAAGCCAGAAACATGAAACAAAAAGCTTCCTGTGTTAACCAAACCCCCTAGGTTGATATAATAGTAACTTTGAAGAGTAACCTTTTCTACTCAGAAGACTAATTAAGCTTGCAATTTGAGCTACAAAGCCTCAAGAACCTATAGAATGAGCCATTGAGTACTTCAAATATGGCAGAACCTGAAATATTGGAATCCATGTGAAACATATACATCATGTTAATAGCTGCAGACTCTGGCTGAGAATACTTGTCAAAAATGTAGATAATTACAACATTTCACAGATTTTGCTCATCCAAGAAATAGCAAGAGAAGCCATCAGAAGTACAACTAGGCTCAAAAAATATTTTATCCTATGTGCCACCACTGATAGAGTCTTTGTCTAATCAATGAAGTCGGACAAAGGAGGGATACCATGAACTCACAGATTTTCTTCGAAATAATTCTTATTGAGGATAAATTAGAAAGAGAAACAGGACAAGAACTTAGATGCAATAAGACAATCAAGTGAAGAAAATACAGAAGTTGGCTAAAAAGACTGCACAATCAGCACCTGTTCAGATACCAATTGACTTCTTAGAAGAGACTGGCTGACCAAAACATGAGGAACAAATTATCTAATGAAAGAAATCTAAGCGAGAAGATAAAATCTGTAGCTTTGCTACCTTGAAGCTACAGAGATAATCTATAGAGACCTTACATCATCCTTATTTTGAAAACCAAGGACATATATAGACGCATGCCACTATAGCTGTAAAGTTCATACCATCAGCATTCAGGACAATTGGTTGGGGCAAACGCAAAAAACAAGCTTTAGGGTTAGATCTTTTGCAAGTTCAGGTGCATCATCAGTCTAGATGCAAATCCCATATGAAATGCTGCAGTGGGGAAACTGGACACATGAATCTGAGCAATAGGCTCGGAGACTCTGTAACATATCTCTCCCAATATCCATCACCGAATACATCATGCATCCTCTGTCACGAAATAAGCACTAGGACAGAACACTAGTTCCCTCACAAAAACCGCAACATCCAGCCCCCTCCTCATTTTTCGCAACCCTAATTAGGGTTTGATAAGAAGAAGCCTTACAGGACCAAAGATGCCGCGGAGAATGGCTTCCAACAGTTTCACTAGCGGCAACTATAGAGAGACGTATATACTCCCTACAAGAATGGCTTCATTCCTTTTGACACCGATTTGCATCGGTCAGGTCGAAATCTTTTTCCATGTCTAACAAACCTAGTAAACCAGAAACAAAATCCTTGCCATAACGAATCAAACTGTCTGGAAGGGAAACAAAACCGTAACCTGACGACATGAGAAAAAAAAAGTCAATGAACTCGAAACGGAGAGAGAGAGAGAGAGAGAACCAAACGAAAGTCGAGCTGCATGCACCCGTTCTACTGGCACATTTACTCTCTAGGCTCTTTTTTCTTTCGCCGTTTCTTTTCTAAAATCTTATTACCTGCAACACACTGGCTAGTCCGGCATCCATCGCGCACACCGTATCTACTTAGGCACAATAGGAGCAACAATGTATTGAAAAGCGGCAGCTTAAGGGAGAACTCGCAGCAGCAGCAGCGGCAGCAGCAGCACGACAAAAAAAACAGCAAAACAAACAAACAAACAAACGGAAGCAGACGACGACGACGACGACGACGACCGTCTGTCTGTGTGTGTTGGACTGTGTATTGTTCCCTCCATGCGCATTAACTGAATCAAATACTGCCCTCGTGGATGCACAATCAAGTCCCTTCTTCATCCATGAAAACTTTTTTATTTATTATGTATGTATGTATGTATGTATGTGTCTTTTTTCATTTCCCCACATACCGTACGTTTTCCCTCCAATTTTGTGGTTTGGAAAGTATGGTGATTTTTTTTCATTTTTAAGCAATTTTTTTTTCGAATTTACACCCCCCCCTCCAATAAAAGGAAAAATTTCCCAAATCTTTTCCAAATTTTTTTGGTTCCCACAATGCAAGAATTTGAAGATTTCATGTCAAAAAATAGAACCTATAGATTCTCTATTAATTAATGATAGAGTTTTTTTTTTTTTTTTTTTTTTTTTTTCTCCCAAACTTAAAGTTTTTTTTATTTTTTTTTTTT
>Ga0116227_10003941_pt1 | contig 32567 bp, 21 predicted proteins | sample S1TSphgellanicum_FD_89693 | JGI IMG/M metagenome (GOLD analysis project Ga0116227, IMG submission 89693) | Host-associated microbial communities from peat moss isolated from Minnesota, USA - S1T2_Fb - Sphagnum magellanicum MG | ecosystem: Host-associated > Plants > Peat moss > Unclassified... | reverse complement strand
AGTTGAGCGAGACTGGTATGGGTCCAGGAACATGAAAGTTGTATTTGTGAACTGTATTGCGGCATTAGTGAGTGAGTGAGTGAGCGAGCCCACCTCTTTGATTTGTGTTCAAATATTGATGACGGTTTGGCTCAACTAGTCAAGTGGAGCCACTTACTTTGCTAGGGGTTGAGAGCTAGTGAGTGAATAGTTAGATTTCTAAGTCCAAAACTGTTGAATAGCAAATCAGGCTTGAAAGAGCTAGTGAGTGAAACAGTTCCTCCAAGTTGAAGAAAACCGTTGAATAGCAAATCAGGCTCTTGTCCCCATTTGAAGGCAGCTTCAAAGAACTGCCCTAGAGATTGTGCTTGCCAGAGGACAACAAGGTTGTGACAATTTCTCTTTTCACATGATTCAACCCATTTTTGCTCTCGTACTCTTCTCAAACGTTTATCTAGTTTTCACTCTAATGACAAAAGCTACCAATCCAGCTACCAAACCCTAAACCCTGAAAGTACACCCATTTTAGAAGCTAGTCTCATTTACACATTCTCTTTTATAAATCGGACTAGCTTATAAAAACAATGTGTAAAACAAGAAAAGTGTGTGTGTGTAGTCTATCTGCTGCAGAGAGGGCTTCTTCTATTTCAACTTTACAAATCTCACTTCAAAATAGTTTCATAAATATAGTATGAAATTGTCAATGATGGTCAATTGTTGATTGAGTATTTTTGAGTGATACCATTAGAAACATCACACCTTGATTTTATTGGATCCATCCAACCTCTGTCTCCTTCACGATCAATTGTTGATTCAATATTTTGGAGTGGTATCGTTAGGAACATCACACCTTGATTTTGCTGGACCCATTCGACCCCTGCCTCCTTCCAGTCTTCAGTCCTTGCTAGTGTGGAAGAAAGGGCCAGTATTTCAAGAATTGCATCAAACCCCTTTCGGGTATCAGGCCCGATATCAGAGTTGATGCTCATGGTTATCAAAATATCAAATATTCGATTCTGATATATAACTGTGCTTATCAAAATCAAACTCATGGGCCCTTATTATGTATCACCATGGTTCTCAAACTTTTGAAAAATCAAATGACTGCCTACAAACTGGAAGATATTTGCCGGTTCTTTCACGAAACCTGGTGGCTCTTTGAGGTTTTTGAAATACCCAGAACCAGCAGTTCTTTGATTCTGATTTTTTTTCACATACCCGGACTCAGGTGGTTCTTTGATTCCGAATTGTTTCAAATACCCACAACCAGTGGTTCTTTGATTTTGATTTTGATTTTTTTCAAATACCTGGAACTGGTAATTATTGAAAAATTCAAACACCCGTCCCACACTGGTCTGCACCGGTATTGCTCTTGTATATAGATATAGGTCTACACCGGGTATCAATACTGGTATGAGTACTGGTAACAAGGAGCCTACCGGGCTGGGATGGATTGAGGCAAATACCAGCCTGATGATACCAGCACCAGCCAGTTAGGGACCTGAAGTAATAATACCAGTCTTGTATCAGTTTGGGTACATCATTTTAAATACCCGGGATATACCTGCTTCATACTAGCCAAAAATTTGTCTTGTACCTGGACCAGGCTGGTATGAGTCTTTAAAAAAAAGTACCCAATTTTGAAAATTGGTATGAAAATTGGAAAAGCATCCAATACCTGGACACTAGTAATAATAGCAACCCACCTAGACTAATCAAACCGTCTAGCCAATCAACAGCAGGTGTTAGGCTCCGCTGTGCCTTGTACCAGCCAGCCTCAGCAAACTATAACAAAAATGTTGGGCCAAAACCATTTTGCTGAGCCAAACTGGCATGTTTTGACTTTTTGTTCATCCAATTCACCTTTGCTGGACCACATGCTGAGAGCTTGGTCTTAGTGCAAGACTTTTGTTTAGGGGGCTTGCACAGTTATGGGGTAGAAGAAGTGCAGCACCCTAATATCTATCCCCTACCTGCACTATGCTGGGATGAACATATTGAAAATAAATAAAATTCAACAGCATGGTAATAAGAGTTGTCAATACCGACCATGCCGGTTATCTGTTCACATTTGGACTTTGATTTTTATTTTCGTAGCATTTTTTGAACTAGTTTTTTTAAGTATACAGATAGGTTCTAAGAACTTCTCATCATTTAATGGTAAATTTCTCTTGGGATGCTAGCCAATGATGCAACATCAGAAAATTGAAAAAAAATTCATTGTTGATAATTATTGATGTGAAGATTTAGCCAAATTTCATTATAAACTAAAATATGAAAGGAAACAAGCAACTTATCATGTAATAATGTGTTTGCCCTTTATGACAAGTTCAAACTTCAAAGTGAAAGCTTCCCTTACTCGGTCTAGAACTTTCATCTTGATGCATGCACTTATATGGAACATGCCCATCCATCATATGCACATGTAATCCTCTAGATGTCACTCCGATATTGGGTCAAGTTTGAACCAAAATTTTTTATGCCCAAATCCTACACTAATTATGGTGCATTCACACTTGATGTCAAGTCAGTGTTGAATGGAAATCTAGGTGGCATCCTAGGTGGCACCCATTGTTAAATGAGTGATAACTTAATGTTCAGTGAATGTTAGCTTAACATAAAATTTTCATAGTAAGTTTAAGTCCTAAATGGCTAGCATGGTGTTAGGGGACTCAACACTAGAGTCCCTAACACCAAGTGTGAATGCACCTTAATACATAGTCTCTTCCTTATGGGCAAAGGAAAAAAATATTAAGCATCATTTGATAATTTGGTTACTTTTTGGAACCTATTGTAAAAAATTGGTAATTTGGTAATTTTCTTTTTGAAATTTGGAAAATTTGGGCCATTTTTTTTTCCATAAAAAAACCTTTGTAAAAGTTTCAAATCAGATTTTTCCAGCTAAAAATTTGATGAAAATTGTCCACCAAAAAAAAAACCCTTTTGATGTTATTTGACACCTGAAGTTATTTGACATGTTCTTGGGATTTTTGGGGAACAATGGGTTACATATCAGAATTGGTTCTTAGGTTGTTTGAGAACCATGATTACATATCATAACTGGTTATTTGTTGATTTTTTGATGACCAGGGTTATAATGCTTGGTTATGTTTTGCCATTTCTAATAACCATCCAACACTGGTGCTTATGATGAATTTGATGAAACACTAATTTGAACCACATCTTGACTCTGAAAGGCAGCATAGGCTATCAAATCCAATTGTCAAATATTGAGCCAAAAAAGGTGTTAACTGGAACACCTCTAGTGATCAATGTTTCATTCATCAACAAATTTTGTCATTTTTCCAACAAGAAAATTGGGAAAATTTGGAATTTGTTAATAAAAAAATTCTAAATTCTACTAATTTTTTCTAATTTTTTGGGAAAATTTGGAAATTTTCAATGTCAAAAAAATATTGAAAAAAAATAAAATCAGATCTAGATCTTAATTGGGTTTCTTTTGTTGGTAATTTGATGGGTCACTTTTGTATGCTCGACATTTTAGGGTGGGAGAAGGTTAGACTAGAAATGAAAGGAATGAATGAATGAAGAACCTCCAAAGCAACTCATTCCATTCCATTCCATTGCTCTCTCTCTCTCTCTCTCTCTCTCTCTCTCTCTCTCTTTTATGGGCCCGTTTGAGGATTTGCAATTTTGGGTGTTGTCTCTTTGAGTGTCGTCTCTTGGTTGGATGTTGGTTCTCTCTTCTTGTTGTTGTTTCCCTTTTTTTTGCATCTTCTTTGTTTCTTTCGGGTAGGTGCTTTTTAATTTCATAAAGCTCGGTAAGGTTTCATCATTACATCTGAAGTCATGTAAGGATCTACAATGAAATATCAAAGATGCAGTCTTCCATAGTCAATCAGGGGACACATTAGGAGGTCCCTCTTTCTTTCACCACACTTTTAGTTTTAGAGGGCCTTTTTGTCATCTAGCACATCTCCACCCACACTCCTTATTTGGGCCTTTTACCAATGTTTTCCACATGCAACATTTTGTGGTGTTCATCAATTATTTCCCCCCATCTTCATTTATAAACATGAAAAAATGGATAATATGTTTAATTATGCTATGTTCACAGAAAGGTGAGTAATTTTTCAGTGATTTCAATGCAAGTAAGTAAGTTACTGAAAAGTAAATAAATGAGGGTTTTGCGGTAAAGAAGGAAGGAGAGAAACAGAAATTTTTTTAAATTAAATTTTTTTTCCCCCAGTATTCAGCAAAGTCAATATAAAATTAAATTTATTCTGAAATATTTCAGACATATCTAAAGAAAAAAAATCCCCAAAAATTTGAACAAAGAGAAAAATTTGAATCAATAATATATGTGTTGAATCTGACATCAATGTAGGGGATACCAGACAAACACTGATTTTCCACACTCAACAAAATAGAAATAGAAATAGAATTTTGCTTGAGTGTCTGTCCACATGCTGTCTTGCTCCTGTGCCTGCTGCTGCTGCTGCTGCCCCAGGCTAGATAGAGCCCCCAATCAACAAGAAGATCTAATAATAAGTTGGGGAAACAAACTTGTGAGCTACAAACACACAGAAGGGAAGGGAAGGGAAGGGAAGGGAAGGGAAGGGAAGGGAGAGGGGAAAGGGTATTCATTCATTCCAGCCACTGATTTGCAATGCTCTCCATATTGTTTCTTTTGCATGTTTTTGCCTCATTGTGAAAATGATTGCTTGTTTGTTGTGGACCCTTTTGTTGTGACAGTCAGAGTCAGTGTTGTTTTCACTCATCATCCAATCTTACCAACTGTATGAATCTATGAATGAACAAATGGTCGCCGAGCCAATGAACCAAATCATCTCTGACCTTCCCGTACTCAACTGGGATGGTACAGAATTTGGTGGTTCTTTCAAGCCTGCCCCTCCCCCCTTACCTTTTTTTTTAAAGAAAAATTAAATTTATTTATTTAATTTTTTAAGCCTTAGTTCAACTAAAATTGATTTGTAACCATTCACCGAAAGGAATATATGATGCAGAAGATGGGAACATGTGCATTCCATGTACAACTACTACGGAAAATCCCTATTCCACCTAGGAACATGATGATTCTGGTAACGTAACATGCCATTCCGTCAGGTGGTAACTGGCTGGTAACAGGTTCTAGCAGAGTCTGTTCCAGCACATGCTTTCATAGTGCCTAGGCTGGTTAGGCAATAATTAATTTATTTTTAAATTGCCAAAAAATCTGAAAAAAATAGTTTTTGCCATGCCAAAAAGCTGAATGAAGCTCTCAAGCACAATATAGCCTCCATTATTTGATAGTACAATATTGAATTGTAGATTATTATTATTATTATTATTATTATTATTATTGGCGAACATAGCTGACAAAAAATAATAATTATTAGGAATCTTGCTGTGGAACTAACCTGAGAACCAGCCTAGGTACCACCCCTAGGTCCTAGGTACTACCCGTAGTACCTGGGATGGTTTGGTAGCAAAGTGCCTAATACTTATTATTATGTTTTTTTATCATTTACTTTTGCCAGTAAATAATAACAATAATAACAATAATAATAATAATAATAATAATAGTGTACAGAATTTAGAGTGCATGATTTTTCACCATCACAAAAAGCACATGAGCACACCATGCCATGTAGTGCAAACAAAGCTTATGATGACCCATCTTCTACCATCTTATACCCAAAGATCTCTTCACACTAGGTGGATCATTAAAATACACAAGGTCCATGCCTCTATGCCATAATATTTACAATCATTCTATTTGGATTTAGACATAAGTGCAGTGCTTTTAAAATAAAAATAAAAATAAAATATTTATTATTATTATTATTTTGGTGTGAAATTTCGAAATATTGAAAAAGAATTCATATTTTTTCATTGCAAATTCAATGATTTTTTGAATTTTTATTGCAAAAAATTCAGATAGAAAATCCCCAAAATCTAAAAATTCACCAGATTTCAATACATGGTTCAAGTAGGGTAGCAAAAAAAAAAAAAAAGGGTATTCAATTTTTCTGTTTCATATTTTTCTTGATAGCCAAATTTGGCTAAATTGATTTATGGATGTTTGCCACCCCAACTACATCACACAATTGGAAAAAAAGAAGAAAGAAACAAAAAAAACATGGAATTGCACTTCAGATTACTTCGTTTATTTTATACATAACAAATTGTGTTCCATAACATAACATAACAATGTAGTTAAATCAAAATTGCACAAGAGCAAAATAAAATGAAATGTATAATAATGGAGTGCCCATAGATCTTTTGCATGAGTTGAATATTAATTAATTTGCCTTCCTTTACCTCCTCCTTCTAAAGTTCTCAGTTCCTAGTAGAGGAAATGGTCCATTACAAATTGAGGGAATTAATATTAATTATCCCAATCATCTCGTTATGGCGAATGAGATATAGTAGTGGTAGTGGTACGTCTTAGCCTTTCTTTTTATTCTTGAAATTTCGCCAAAAATAGAAATATAAATAAAATAAATTGAAAATAAGTGACTTCGGAGGGTTTTAATGGCTGAAAATGAGAATAAATAAATAAATCTATATTTTATTTTCAGTGTGTAGTCAAAAATATTGAAGGATGACTAAAAGTTTATGTTTCATATTTGATATATAGCCGGATTTGGCTATAGCTTCCTAAGGATGATTGCTATTTTGGCTACAAACAAAAATTCCTCAAAAAAAGCTTACAACCATAAACTATATAACGTTTCACTCACAATTGCATCTACAATATCCTAAACAATTGTAGGAGCATGATATTTGGAATGATTGAAATTCTCAAAGATGGAAGGTAACTTGGAATTTGTTGAGTCACCCTCTCGTTCGATAAGGATGTCAAAAGCCACAAGGCAATTTTATCTTGTGGTCTCACCTGAAATAAGGAAAGATTGTATGAAAATGTAAAGGATGAGATAATGTTAACTAATCCTTTTGTTGGCAAGGCAAGGGGGGCCAACCCGGCCAAATTTTAGCTTGACTTGGGGGGGGTGTCAATGGCTTGTCATGTTGGGTTTGCCATTGTGCTTCAAAAGAAAACAAAGAAAACAAAAAAGTTCATTGTTGTTGTTGTTGGCGTCGTCATAGTCCCCACCATTTAGTTATGCTTCAAAGTTCACTTGGTGGTATTATTCCATTGCAAATGAAGCACAACAAATAAATAGGTTCCAATCATTAAATTGTTAGAAATTTAACAAAATTGGCACACCCATTGGTGTGCACGGTACAAAAGATGACACAATGGGCCATACTACAAATCTCAATACTAAATATATACCAACCTCATATTAACTAACTAATAATTAATCGTATACCCTAATACTAGTACCGAGTTGGTATGGAACCTTTAAAAAGGATTTGATACCCGTTCTAGGCTGGTAGGTATGAAATGAAAAAAAAGATAAAGATTCATCAACAACAGTACTAGCCAATATGTTCAATACTAGATACCCGCCCCATGCTAGTCGATACGACCTACCAAAGTTGATGATCTCCTCTCATACATAGTTCAATGGGGAAGGGTATATACTATATACCCGTCATGCCTCTCATCACTTGTGTGCACTCTTGGGGGTTTTTTCTCACTTGGCAGAGCCAATAAAAGCTCAATTGGTGAAAAATAATAATTTAATTAACCCAATTTTGGACCTCATATTATTGGGTTGTGGCATACCAATGATTTGGAGCAAGTTTGGCTGGGTTAGATCGGGACCCTGGTGTAGTATATCTGTGGTTAGTACTTTTGGGGATCAATACACAGACTTTTTTCTGCCTTGGCTGAATGAGCCACCTACAATGGTCCAATAGATAGTTTAAGAAAACCCTAAATTGTAAAAAAAAAACCCTAAATTGTTGTTTTGGGGGGTGGAGGAAGGGGGGGATGATTGTAACTAGGAATATTAGAAATATCCCATCTTCAGAAGTAAAGAGTAAAAAGACGTGCGGAAATATTTCTGTGTGTTTTTGGAGGCCATGTTCTAACTAGTAAATTCTCCTTTCCTACGGGGTATTGGGGGTTGTTTCACTCTTGAAGTGGGTTATTTATTTCAGGATGGATGGCGAGTGATCAGGAAACGGTTTTCCGTTTGGTTGCAGTTCCCTAACTAACCATGGTGGTTAGCTCAGTTGCTTTGTTTACTTCCTATGGACTAGGTAGGTTTAATGAAAACAACCCTTACCTACTAGGTATAAACCCTACAAAATTTGTTACCTATTGGCCTATATAAGGATGGGTTTAGGGTTTGGGCAGCTTCTAAACATTATAGATATATAAGGTTCTTTCATAGACAAAATCAGGGTCTTGGAGGAGTCCAAATTTCACATTTCCGAGGACAAATATGGCCTTTAAGAGGCCTCACTCAAGAAGGTGAAGAAGGTACACACCAGTGGAGGTAGTGTGGTTCTTGCCCTGACCTCACCCTGGCCAACTTTTCTCGTTGGGGTGTCTGGTTTCAAAAGCTGATTAGTTGCATCAACTGAAACGGAGTGGACTTATTGCTTACACACCTAATAAGGAAGGGGGTGAGGGCCCCCCAAAAGAAGAGAATAGAAATAAACAAGGGGTGTGTCACACTTTGGCCTTGCCATTTATATTAAAAAGTATCTTAAGCCAAAAGAAGAATTATGGAAACACTCAAATATATTTCACCATGCAAAAATATAATCTTCAAAAAAAAAAAATCCTCTAAAAGAAACCAAAATCCTTCAAGATATTATTATAACTCTATAATTAATTTCAAGTTTCAACACAAGCCAAATTATCATCTTTCAAACAATCCTCATATAAAAATAGATAGACCTATTTATTATTATTATTATTACCTAGGGGCCAAAATCCGTTAAGCTACTATATATACTCCATAATGAATCTAAACACAATTCCATCCTTGCCTTCTTGGTAGGCAAGGCCAATAGAATGACTGGCTTATAGTAAATAAATCTAGCAAAGGCTTGTAGTCCTTGGGCTATGATTTTACAAACAGGCTAATCTTTCAACTAGGTCTCTCTAGACTCTTATAGACCTACTACTTGTATGATTTGAGACAATGGGTTGCACAAAAGAAGAGTATAATAACTTGTGACCAAAGGAATAAGCTAGTCAAATCTGACAAGAATTGCACAATCAGATTGTTTGTTGGTGATTGTCAGAACTCATGCACACATAACACACACACACACTCTCTCTCTCTCTCTCCCTCCCTCTCTTAGGGGGCGCTTCATGATGAAATGATATTTGTAATGTTTGATAGCCATGTTCTCAAGTGCCACCGACAGCTGCAATTCATGCAGTTCTTATGGAAAAAATCGTGTGAACGCCTTCTTGGAAATTTTTGTAGTGTAACTGGAGGGCATGTTACAGTGCACAATTATTCCTGCTCTTCGCTTCACTCCACTCCACTCCACTCCACTCCAGGAGTTCTGTTTCCACAATGAGCTTTACAAAAACAAACGGAGTAAAGTAAAGTAAAGCAAAGCTTCGCTCTCTCTCAAGGTTGCGTTGTTTTTTACAATGCATAAAATGTTTATGGGTGAGAGCATTATCAAAATAGTGCTTGTGCTCACTCGATTCTCTCACCTCCCTCACCCTTATTTCTACAATTTCCTCACCTTCAGGATTTAGCAACGACTTTGAAGAAGAAGAAGAAGGATGTCAAAAGTCACAAGAAAAGATATCCTCCTCTCAACATCAACATAAATGAAACGGGTAGTTCATGTAGGGCTTGAAATTGAGACCTTATCGTCCTTTGAAGGGGTCCTAACCAATGTTGTGCAAGTACGTGATTTTCAATATATCCTTGGGTGAGGATATGCATATTCAATTTATTTCTCCATTGAGGAAGGGTATATTAGCACTTTGATGTCCAGTTATGACTCAACAAATTTCATCAGGTTAGGGTTTGAGTATATAAAAATTATATTCAATTTATTTACCCATTGAGGAAGGGTATATAGCACTTGATGTCCAGTTATGACTCAACAAATTTCATCAGGTTAGGGTTTGAGTATATAAAAATTAAGGTTTTTAATAGATAGGTTAGGTTTGATTGTGCACCCATTTTATACCCTTATATGGGGTAAAAAATGGGTGTGCATTTTTGATTTAATTAAATTAAAATGTAAAAAAATTTCCACATTTTTGAAAATTTCAAAACAATTTTGAAAGGCCAAAATCCAATGTTAGAATACAAGAATCCAAGTGTTTGATTCATCCTTGACTAACATGTGCACTCTTTAGCATAAGTTAGCAGTCCTAAATGGTAAGAGTGCACATGTTAGTGCCTATTGTCCAAGTGCCTGTTCAAGAAATGTGATTACAAAGAGCAATTCACCAGTGTTATGTGGGTACCAGGCTATGGTGAGTCAGAACCGCCCGTTCTGGTTACTAAGAGCCAAACTGGAACTAGGTCTCAAAATTTCAAAACTGGAATGAGATTGAATTTTCTTAAGAATCGGACCCAGAACTGGGCTCTCAGTTCTATTCATATGTGGAACCAGAACTGAAATACATGTCTTTGAGAAGACCAATGTGATTAGAACCAGGCTTAACCGGGGTTTAACCGGCAGTTTACCACTGTGTCTTGGAGTCCACTTTAGTTAGTAAGAACCAGACTGGAACCAGGTCTGATTTTCAAAATTGGAACTTATCAAAATTGATCTCATTGAAGGATGTTCAAATGCATTTCACTTTCATATCTTGGTTGTAGCCAAATTTTGCCAAATGGTCTTACAAATGATTGTCACTCATGCTAGCTACATCACAAAATTGGGAAAATAAATAAATAAATAAATAAATAACATATAAACACTCTACCTCTATCAATCCAAGGATTCAAGCCTTGAACAATAAATGCTCCTGTTGTCTGTTTTATAGCTGAATAGAAACATGGAAGCTGGAATATGCTGAAACACAATCAAATAAATTCCTCCATACATCCTCCTCCCATCTCAGCAGGTGTACATAAAACACCCTGGATCTTACATGCTGACACTAGTGCTGTTGTAGTGATTGATTAGGTATATGAATCAATCATGCAGTTAGCACTCTATTGTCATGGAGTATCCTCTGACCCATTTAGAGCCAGTCTAGTCTCAAAATCACCACACACTCACTAAGACACACACACACACACCAGTTGTTTGTAGTTGGGATGGATGGTGGTGGGTGGGTGGGTGCTGGTGGTGGACTCAAGACACCAACCAACCTGCATCATTGCTCAAAATGAAGGCCCTTCCTTCCTTCCTTCACAAAGAGTTATTAAAAAAAAAATCCTTTTTGTTTCTTCTTGTTCCTTTTCTTTTCTGGACATGCAAGAAGAGAAAGAGCCTGACTGACAACACCCCATAAATTTTCATCTTGACTACTAAAACTTCCAACAAGTTCAACTGGTTCCAGCAAAAAAGAGAACATATGTCATAAGAGCAACTCCACCAGTGCTCTCAGTACCTGACCCTGATAATTAAAAATTAGATAATAAAAAGTCAAAACATGTCGGTTTGGCTCAGCATGATGGTTTTGGCCAGAATTGTTGACTAAGGGTCGTCTTCCGCACAACAAAGCCTAACACCTGCTGTTGATTGGCTAAATAGTTTGATTGCTCTGCATGGTTTGCTATTAGTAGTCTCCTACCTATTTGCAGTCCAAGTTTTTAGTTTTATGGGTGGGGTTGGAAAAAAAGTAAATAACTAAACTTGGATGTGAGAAGTGTTTTTGAGCACCCCTGGACAGGGGTTTAGTGAGTTTGCCATTAAAAAAGACCCCCTATCTAATACCATCCATGCACTAAGATATCTTAGAATTTTATAAGATGTGCCCAAGTTCACAAAGGATTCTTTTTAAAATTAAAATATCCATTTTCTCATACCACTATATTGGCAATCATTTTTTAGAATTATTTCACCACTACCTCAATGTATTCTTTCTTCAATATATGTGGGATTCAGCTCCCACATCTGCCACCTCTTAATATTTCCATACAAGAACCTCATGCTAATTACTGAGGTTTCACAGGATAAGGAAGGAGAAGTCGAGGCCAACAACAACAGAGAACACCCACAGATGTGAACCTCAATAATTGTTTTGTATTTTTGACCTTTCCAACTCTGATATATTTCAGGGCCTCATGACTACAACAAAACATGGGCACATTCCGTATTGCTGTTTCACAACATCTTCATTCCAATGAAAATAATAGGATGGACATTTCACATGACAACAGCAACACATTTGTATCGAGGTACACTGTAGCTCATTTGGTCAATAGCATTGGTCCTACTTCACTCAATTGATCAAGTTGTTGTTCACATATCCAATTGTGGATTCATTGTAATGAATTTCTATGAAAGTCATTACAAAATGAGTGACATGTTGAGCGAATTGGGCCCATATTTCTTTGTACCTGAGTTGACCGGTGTTGGTTTGGTATCAAATATATTACATATCACTCTTGTCCGGTGGTATATCAATGTTTATACAAGTGATATATTTATACAAGTGAAACACTAGAAAGAAACGCATTCAAAAGAAATATTGTATTTTATATCACAAATAATCTAAATAACCCATGCATTATGAATTTGATGATGCAATAGATACCAATAGAAGTATGTGTAACACGTATATTGAGCATCTCTACTCCGAGCACTAAATTGATTTTTTATATTAAGATAAATTAGTGATCAATGTGATCTTGTCCTCACCAATAAACATTTAATGATACAACTTCAAGACTTAGAGATTACTTATTAGTTTACACACAGGCCAATCATGAATATTGACAAATTCACATTAGTTATTTGTTTTGAAAGGGTTGGTTTTGATCATTGCATCCTAGCAAATTTGGTGCATAATTGAAGCTTTTATGCCACCTTGCTGCCCAATTCATCCATATTTTAAACATGAACATGTTCAAAAAAAATTATATATTACATATAATTAATTAGGTAATACTTCCATATTTTGAACATCAGTTGTACATACGGTATATACCATCTGCCATCACTGATGCATCTCAGTCCATCCATCCATCAAGGGAGGTAAGAATTTTACCCACGAAATCAAAATCATAAGACATCTTTGTAGGAGGAGATGGAGAAGGAGGCAAAAACTGGTACCATGGCAAAATCTAAATTCAGGGTTGTGAATCTTTAAAATTTGAAGTTTTTGCATGTTGCCAAACAAAGTAGGAATCCTCCAAAACTTTCTAACATCCTTTTGGATGAGAAGCCAAATTTGTTTAAGTCCTCTTGTGGATGACTATCAATCCACCTTAGACCTGACAAATTGAAAGAAAAAACCCATATATATATATATATATATATATATATATATATATATATATGAGAAATAATTATTTACTTAATTAATTTTGAGATTATCATTTTAAAAATTAAATATTCATGAAGATTCAATAAAGTTACTTTCCTTCGCAAAAAATTAATTCTTTGCAAAAAATCAATGTTTGAAAATTTCAACATTTCTGAAAATAGTACATATATAATTAGTGTTGAAGTTGTGGCCAAAGTACTATAGTAAAACCGGGCCTGACTCAAGAAGGTGAAGGTACCACCAGGGTGAACCGACACGCACACTAGTACCTTCTTCACCTTCTTAGAAGCTATATTCAACTTGGGGAAATGTTAACTTTGAACTTCAAGGACCTGAGTTAATCTAGGGGTCGGATATTAATAATGTTTAGAAGCAACCCAGAAATTTTAAGGGTTTTAACCATGGTACTACTACTAATAAATTAGGTGCTAGCTAGTTCACCCAAAGCCTTGGCAAAAAACCAGCACCCACATTGGCAACCATAGTAAAATTCCCAAAATCAAATAAATTTTTTATTTCTAAATATTACAAACAAACCTTGGCTCAGACTAAATACCACGTTTTCCCTTGAGGCTAATATGGCAACTAATAAGAGGCTGCACTCACTCATTCAAAGAGGTGAAGGGACCAACATGGGTGCTGGTTAATTTTCGAGGTTAATACAGCCACTAATAAGAGGCCGCACCCACTCATTCAAAGAGGTGAAGGGACCAACATGGGTGCTGGTTAATTTTCGAGGTTAATACGGCCATTTAAAAGAGGCCACACTCACTCATTCAAAGAGGTGAAGGGATCAACATGGGTGCTTCTTTAACCCCCCGGTCCCACCAGCATGGGGTTAGCGGGGCGGGTGTAAGTAGTAACTGAAAAAGTGAGAAGGTTGTTGCTGTTGTTGCAGTCTCTAGGGTTAGGTAGGGTTTTTAGGTAGGGTTTTTTTATTTGGGGGGGGGGAAGGGGTGGGGCGGTAGAGAGAACAAAAAGGCCAAGGCAAACTCACTTATTATATAATTCATTCCAGCAGCCAGACTACTACTACTACTACAGGCCTATTTCATTCACTCATCATTTAAACTACTGGGACACCGTATTTGGTTTGTAGGCAAAGAGACGAAAGGCATCATCAAGAGCTCTCTCTCTCTCTTTGTCTCTCCTTGTCTCTCTTTCTCTTTACTCTCTCCAGCCTTGAGAGACATATATCAACTACTAGTATCTTTCTCTTCTTCTCCACACACACACATTACTTGCAGAGACACGAAGGATTGGGTAGCTAGCAATAGATTTGACACCCACTCAGAGGAAAGACACGAATTGGGTACACCTAGATTTGACACACAGTTGCAGAGACACACACATACTCACAAAAAGACACGAATTGGGTAGCTAGATTTGGCACACACTTGCAGAGACACACGAACTGGGTAGCGTACAAGATTTTATCACAAGCTGAGCTGAGTTGAGCTGAGCTCATCAGGTCATGTCTCTCTGGCTGGTTGCACAGCTAGATTATTTGTTAGCGTCCTAGAGGAGGTGCCCTGGATGTGCAGCATACATTTCTAGTTGCCAGCAAGAACAACAACATTGATTGCACATGAAGGTTAATCGAGTGTTGTGATCATCCTAGCTAGGAGCTAGCGGTGGGATTTTTAAAAAATAATATACTAGTCGTGTACTGCAATAGCTGCTGAGCTAGATAAGTAAGCGGATGATCAATGAGGTAGTGTGCTCAGATTGCGGGTGATCAGGAGGAGCTGGAATTAGCCCAGCTGCTTTTGAGGTTCTGCAAGTGGGAAAGCTAAGGAGGCGGAGGAGAATTTACCAGCCCAGATTAGATCATGGGTATAGTGTCAGAGGCATTGGTTCAAGATGGGCAGGGATTGTCAGTCGTGGTTGAGCAGCTAGTGCATTTTTGGTTGCTGGTGCGAGCACCCATAGTGGCACCGTTGCTGCAATTCGCAGTCAATGTGTGCCTGGTGATGGTCACCATGCTGTTCGTGGAGCGCATCTTCATGTGTGGAGTGCTGGTGGTGGTGAAGCTGCTGGGGAGAACCCCCAAGACCACTTACAAATTTGAGCCCATGAATGACTCCTCCTTGCAGGGAGATGTGGAGCTAGGGACCAACTCCTCTGCTTCTTATCCCATGGTGCTCGTCCAAATCCCCATGTACAACGAAAAAGAGGTAAAAAAACTACTTCCTTAGAGCATCTATCTTTCTTCAGCTGTGCTTGCTCAGTTCAGTATTATGTGAACATTTTTCTCACATCCAAGTTCTGGTTACTTACTTACATTTCTCTTTTTCCTTTTCCAACCTCACCCATAAAACTAAAACTGGGACTCTGCAAGCAAACAGGGTAGTGAGAGACTACCAAATAGCAACCCACCTCGACCAATCAAACTATCTAGCCAATCAGAAACAAGGAGTAGTCAATAAATACGATTTCACTGTATACCGACTACTACTACTGCTGCTGCTGCAATGTCTCCCCCTCTTTTGCATCTCAAGAATTCCCAATTTCATAGACTCCTTGGAAGAACAACAGTCCCACCTGCATCATTGGCTGCTGTAGTAGTAGTTGTAGTAGTAATCAAAAGGCAGCCCTTGGCCAAAGGACCCTAATTACAACCCACCCGGAGTAGACAATTCTCTGCACCTCTAGAAAGATTATAATTTGGTGGAACACATGGATGGGTTTCTGAAGAATTTTGGCTTTGGATTGTGTGTGTGTGTGTGTGTGTTTGTGTTTTTCTTTCTTTTTTGCAGGTGTACCAGTTGTCCATACAGGCGGCTTGTGGGTTGCTATGGCCGGCAGACCGCATCGTAATTCAAGTGCTAGATGATTCCACAGATCCTTTCATCAAGGTAATAATGTACTGCACTCGGCTCCTCCTCACACAGGCCCTTATTATTCTGGTAAAGCCTGTGGCCTCCGACTTTACCCTACAGTACACTTAAGAAGAGCCTGAAACAATCAGGATGTGTGGGGAGGGGGGGTTTTGGACTTGGCCAAAGATTTTACTTTCTCTAAGTTGGTGGCAGACTAATGGAGCTTGTAAAATTTGATCTAAGAACCCTGTGGGTGGCCCCGGGGAAAGCTCTGGATTAATCCAAGGTTATATAATGTCAATTCAAAAATTCGATAGTTAAATACAACTCATAAACTTTTTAGAATCTATTCAAATATATTATGATTTCCACTTGCATTGCATTAGCTCCTATTTTGGTGAAATAATTTATTTTGAACTGCTACCTATTGTCAATATGTGCAAGGTTTAATTCTTTGGAAATCCAACAATGTGAGGTTAAATTTTTTTTGCCCCCCTTACTTGCTCTTTAAAGCTCAAATTTTTTTGCTCACCTTACTTGCTCTCTAAAGGTCAAATTTTTTTGCCTCTACTTGCAAGCTAAAGGTTAATTCCCGAACTCCTCCCCATCCACCCCACTTGCCTTCTGAAAGTCAATTTTTTTCCCCTACTTGTCAACTAAAACTACTAAGTAATGTTGAACATCAGTGCGTAGGTACTGTATTATGACTAGCTGAAAAGGTGATCTTTGCAATAGTCAATGAAGAGCATGGAAACTTTCAAGAAATAAGTTCCAGTTCTACCATCATATTCTAGTACTCATGAAGGGCAATTGATGATATTGTTGTGCTTATAATGAGTTGTACAAAATTTCAGGAGCTGGTGCAAATGGAGGTCAAGCGATGGTCGAGCAAAGGCATCAATATCCGGTATGAGATCCGTAGCAACCGCAATGGTTACAAGGCTGGTGCCTTGAAGCAAGGAATGCGGCATGACTATGTACACGAATGCGATTATGTGGCCATCTTTGATGCTGACTTCCAACCAGAGCCAGATTTCCTGCACCGTACTGTTCCATTCCTTGTCCACAACCCCGAACTTGCTTTGGTGCAAGCACGCTGGAAATTCGGTAACTTAACACCCTTTTCTCAACCCACCCAAGCATTTTCCCTAATCCCCACTTCCCCCATTATAGTTAGAGTTTTGAGGCTAAACTTTAATCTTTACTACTATAATTAGCTAAAATAGGTAAGTCCCCAACTTTAGGGGGTAGAGGGGGGAGAAGGAAATTTAATCTTAGTGCTCTTTTTCAAACCAAGATCAATGATCCGTTGTATCTCTAATGAATTGTTCCTTTGTCATTTGTTGTGAGTACCTAATAAGTAGGTAACATAGTTAGCCTTGGGACCGGGCCCAAGAGTGTTCCCACCATTCAGTTATTTTCTTTCCCACCTTAGCTTTTGTGACTATTCTTTAGGCCTTGACTAGAGTTAGGGGTACAGAGGACTTGGCTCCAAAGGAAAAAAATTCCGGGTCAAATTATACAAATTGGATATTCCCCTCTTCCTCCATCCTAAAATCTCCACCCCAACCCCCAAAAAATAAATAATAATAATAATAATAATAAGAGGAGGTAGAACTAGGTCACCTCTCCATTATGGAGAGGAAAGTGTACTCGCCTGGAGTAAGTAGAACTGACAAATTCAGCTTCGACTCTCAATAATGGAAGTGGGGTCATCCATAGACGAATTCAACAAGATTGAAATTTGAACATAGAGGGTAAAGCCCATGGGTGGACACATTCCTGAGATAAGGGGCCTAGGAGGAAGTTGTGAGGCCCCTTACTTAGGGAACGTACCAAACCCATGGGCTTTACCCACAGTACTAAAGCACAAGATGAACATTATCATAAGTGTAAACATATGTAGATCATAAGGACCGCTAAACCCGTAAGACAACCCAGTATTTTGTGTAGGGTAAAGCCCGAGGGTGAGGACATTACCAAAATAACTGTGCGCAAGGTGAGAGTCAAGCACAAGCTTGATTTGGCACCAATGCCCTTGCCCTTGGGTGAGAGTCAAGCACAAGCTTAATTTGGTACCAATGCCCTTGCCCTTGGGCTTTACATGGAGGCAAAAAATTGATACAATCAATCAATGAAGGGGAAGTGCAAGGGCTTTGTGGTTTTCAAAGGGTGTCACCCTTACTCACCATAAAAACAAAGGCTTACTCATAAGATGGAGCTTGAATAATTGCGCACAATAATGTGCCCTCCAGTTAATTAGACTACAAAAAATCCAATGAAGATGTTTTTCTGTGTTGAAAGACTTTGGTAAATCATTGATTTTTGGGCATGTGTCTTTTGTATGGTTTTTATGCTTGTGATCACAGTGAATGGTGAAGAGTGCCTGATGACCAAGATGCAAGAGGTGTCCCTGAACTACCACTTCTCTGTGGAGCAACGTGTTGGGTCAGCTGCCTATGGCTTCTTTGGCTTCAATGGTAAGCAAGCAGTTTACAAATGGGTCCACTTGTACCACTTGTACTGCAATTGATCTCTCTGCAAAAAAAAATTTCATTGCTTGAAATTGGTTTTTTCTTGCATTTGCATTGCATTATTATGGGCTTGCATTGGTTGAAATTACCACAGTATCTACATATATTGTTCTTTTATTGGAAGCTTGTCTTTGTACATTACTATGGCCTCCAGTCCTCTAAAAATTTCACCAAGTCCCAAGGGTGATGGCTCAGTGGTATAGCCCTTGTCTGGGACCCCTGGGACCTTGAAAAAGGTTCTGTGTTCAAACCCACTGGTGTGCAGGTGAAAAAAGCCTTGCTATCCATCTGCCTCTGGCTTGACTTGCGGGGTGCCACCAATGGCTTGTGGGTTGGGTCTGCTCTTGTGCTTCAAAGAAATGAATTACCCAAGTCTTTAAACATGAGCTTGCCTAGTTGGTGAGTGAGCGAGCAAGTGAGTTATTTTGAACTGGCTGTTTACAACATGTATGTATGCAGGGACTGCTGGAGTGTGGCGGATTCAAGCTATGAATGAAGCTGGAGGATGGAATGACCGAACTACAGTTGAAGATATGGACTTGGCTGTTCGTGCCAGTATGCATGGTTGGAAATTTGTTTATCTCCATGACCTTGAGGTAACTTTAAAAACAAACTTAATTGTGCAGCCCAACTTTGCTACATCACAGAAGCATAAATCAATGTTTAATTTTCTGCTCTTTTCTTACAGCTTTTTCAATGCAGGACCGTTTGTTCTGTCTTTGAATGGAAAATCAGGGAAAGGGCATTTGCACTAAAGGATATATAATAACTTTAAAAAGGAGAAACAATTGGATCCAACATGAATCAAATGAATGAACATCTTAGGGCCAATGTAAGTAAATGATAAATTTCTTAAAGTTTTTCTGTACTGAATCAATCACCCATGCATCATTGTTGCATGGGTTTTTATGGAACAGTGCAAAAATGAGTTGCCAAGCACCTTTAAGGCCTACCGATTCCAACAGCATCGTTGGTCATGTGGCCCAGCAAGCCTTTTCCGCAAAGTGTTTCCCCAGATTTTGAAAAACCAGGTACGTAAACCTCCTCCTCTTACCCACATAGAAGAAATAAGATACCGAGCTTCGGTTGTCATTTTTTGTCATGTAAACATTGTTCATCATCCACCCATGGTATATAATAATGAAGGCTAGGAAATCTAATTTCCACTCAACATTTGGATGGGCTGCAGAAAGTGAAGCTGTGGAAAAAATTGCACATGCTATATGCATTCTTCTTTGTTCGCAAGGTACTTGCACATGTTGTTACATTCGTGTTCTATTGCGTCGTCATCCCTGCCACAGTCTTGGTGCCAGAAGTGGACCTGCCGCTCTGGGGAGCTGTGTACATCCCATCCATTATCACCATCTTGAATGCCATCAGCACTCCCAAGTATGGATAGATCTCTCCCTTGCCTCAACAAGTTTTTTGCTTCTGTAATTGTTGTGATTTTCTCATGGTTAGTGATATTTAGAGCATCTCCAGAGGTGCTCAGTATGTGACCCTGCAAGACTGTTTCTCATATCCCAGTTCTAGTTATTTACTTTTTTCCAATCCAACCCATAAAACTAAAACTGGGACTGCAAATAGGTGGGAGACTACTAATAGCAACACACCTGGACCAATCAAACTATTTAGACAATCACAAACCGGAAGTAGTCAATAAATACAACTTGATTGCATTTAGTACTCTTCCAGGACTCTTGGAGGGCCCTGGAAGATGTGCATTCTTCAGGGTCACATCAGTCTTCCAGAGAACCCATTGGATGTAACTGCTGCACCTCATCCAAGCTTTCCAGTGCGGGGCCACATACTGAGCACCGCTGGAAATGCTCTTAGAGATGGGAAATAGGAGGATGCACTCAAAAGTACCCATATGTAGTGTAGCTAGCTGTTAACTACAAGATTGGGGTTGCAATCATATTGGTGCAGGTCTTTGCACCTGCTGGTGTTCTGGGTCCTGTTTGAGAATGTCATGTCACTGCATCGCACCAAGGCCACTTTCATTGGGCTTTTCGACCTTGGTCGTGTCAATGAATGGATTGTCACAGAGAAGCTTGGAAACCTAATGAAGTACAAGATGTCCTCCAAACTCTCAGGAAAGAGGTCATTGCAACGCCTTGTGAGCAATGTACTTATCAAAGGCTGGAAACTGGGCGACAGGTGTGTGTGTGTGTGTGTGTGTTGTTTGATATCCTTCCTCCCCATGCTTCAGTTCTTTGTACATACCAATCCAGTGAACTATAATTTTCCTTTAACATGTTGCTAAGATAAAAAATGGCTTTCAAACATCGCTCTTTCTTTCCAGAAGGCCATGGCTTTGGAAATCCTTAAGAAGTGATCCTACGAGTACAAAGAAAGCAATGGAAGCTGCACTGGTTCTTACAATAACAACTCAAAACTTGTTTCTGTCAGGTTAAACATGTTGGAGCTCTGGACAGCAGCATTCTTGTTCTTCTGTGCAATCTACGATTTCCACTATGAAGGGAAAAACCACTTCTTCATCTACCTGTTTTGCCAGGCTGTTGCATTCTTGCTCATGGGTGTGGGATATTGTGGCACTTTTGTGCCTTCATAGACTTTTATGTTTGCACAGATGATTCTTTCGCACCCACCCTACCCCTCCGCTCTGCCTCCACCTTACTTGTTCCTTGAGCTATTTGGTCAAAGGAATGTACTAGTCAAAGCACATTTGCTTTGTAAGAATACTTAGTTTCGGCAAAGTGGTGGGATCTAATCCATTATTATCCCACCCAGCTTCTGGAAACCTTCATGGCTTAGACCCCAGAAGGCTGATTTCCCCATCAATTTGCTCTATTCCCCCAGCCTGCTAACATTTGATTTAGCAACTATAGATGTACCTACCTGTTATATGGTAGACCTCATTCATTCATCAGTCAAAGAGCAACATGGCCCCAAAAATGTCAAAATTCATTCTTGAAGGGTTTTCAAACGCCAGTGTGGGTGTTTGATCTAAAGACTAGCCAGCATTATGATAAGTTGCTCCTTGCATCTACTAGAACAGATGACTGAGGACCAAAAGAAACGAAGTTTCGAGATATAGTTTTACCTATTTTGCATCTTGAGATTCAGGATGAAAGCCTATTGGGCTTAAAGACGGTATATATATTGTATCTATGTTGAGAACCTCCAGTAACTGAGTGTCAATTTCCATTGTTTTTATCAAGGCCTCTTCTGTCATTTCAACTCTCTCTCTCTCTCACACACACATGCACACGCACACACAAGAATCAAGATTCTCTAAACAACAACAGATGAAGAGAGAATATGAAGGGAAACCAGAGAAACCAGTTGCCTTAAAATCTACACAAGATTGCATTATGAAAGTTCTTCATTCATGCACACACTAGCTGGCTCACTGAAGGGTTGAAAATGTACCCAGATTCAAAGAACAAATGTTCAGATTGAAAAGCCTCTGGGCCATTGTGTTACTTATGGCTACACCTGGAGTGGCATTGCAGGAACCCAATGCTTCCAAAACTAACATGTTCAACTTCTGATGCAATTGGAGCATTGCATTCCATTGTGAATTCTCAATTTGCCTTCCCACAGAATTGAATCTCCACAAATTGTAGTATAGGAATGAAAGGAAGAAGGGTCTAAGTTTTGGAATACCAAAAAAGGCTCCAAGTAGAAGTGCACAGTGTCCCCCACCACATGGTACTACACATAACTTCTTTCCCACTGTGCTCCTGTGTTGACAAGTTTAAGATATGCTGTGGAAAAATCTTCAAAGAATCGCCCTTGGTCCCCCGCATAAACTCTAATCCACCTGCATTGGTCATATCACCCTCATGAAATCTGCATGTAACGTCATCAGCATTCATTCAAGAAACCCAGAAAAGATCTACAGAAAGACAACTACCTTCTTTGTCAAACAACTGTTCTAAAAAAGGTCCATAGCAAGTAGAGCATTTTGCACAAGTGGAGGTCAATAATTATGAATTGCAAGGTAAGATTCAGGTAGGGGCTGGCTGAGAAATTACTGTATACACTCATCATCATCACTGAGTGCTCTATCTGTTGGTAGTCCAATCATTGCAGTCATCCCCTCTCCACCATCTGCACATAGGGTGCAAGTAATCTAAGCATGCCATGTAAATTCCTATATCATGCAGGGAAATTCAAATCAACATCCTGCATGCTTAAATATAAGCACACACTGTGAATCTTGAAACTTGTTATCTGACAGCAGAAGGTTTCAAGCCCTGATGGTGCCACATCTGATAGCTGTGAAGACACCTGGGAACAGCATAAACTCATACCTGGAGCTTTCCAGGGCTTTTGTAGAAGTATCTGGAAGTATGAGTTGTCAAAAAGGTTTGGGTTACCAAAGCCCTTTGCCCCTAATGTGTGTGCACCTGATAGCACCACTAGTTCCTGCGTCCTACCCATGGCCTCCCCTCCCCTTTTGAGTATTGTGAGCAGAAAAGTCTTCCTATCCAGAGCTTTCAAAAAGTTGATGAAACAAGAAACCAGCACTAAAAATGACCCAAACCTTTTTGCTTCTACAATCCAGCAAGTTGAAATAGCTAAACAATACATAAACAAAAAAACGTGACCTACGTGAATCCTTTTCCATGAAATGATTGCTTGAGTGCACTTGCACTTAGTGTTTCCTCTGGCATCTCTCCTTCAGGATCTGGCCCACTGTTATGACACACAGATCACTTCATCATGCTCATCTCTTTGACTGTATGGACATCAACCTGATTTTGTGTGCAGACAAAACCTGCAAATGCAAACAACCTTGACCTTGTGCAAACAGTGCAGAGAATATACTGAGAAAATGAGTCTTACACAGAATCATGGCGCCCAAGTCTGACAGGTATGCGAGGTCCATCACATTCTGCCACTGCCTCTGCCCCAGCCACAGCTATTAAATCTGCCCAAGACACTGCCAGGCCAGCAGAAGCTTTAGTGTCCATTTGTGTGTGTGTGTGTGTGGGTGCATGTGGGGGATTACAAAGATACTAGCACTCCCTGTTGCCAAATCTCCCAGATATTTGCCATTGTTATTCTCTGAGGACATTGTGTCAAACAAGTGACTGCAACAACTAGTGAAATTGCAAATGACAGGTCCATAGAAAGGGAAGAAACAACCCCATGAGAACACACCAGAAATTACCGGATCCAGCTCAGCCTTCACTTTTTGCAGCACCTACAATCATCACTATGTCACTCTTACACATGGAAACTACAAAAGAAACTTTGATGGGGAAAATGAAGCTATGCCTATCCTACAAAGCCCATGTCAGAAAACAGTGAGGCTAGCTCTCTAGCATCAAGTGTAACAATTTGCAATCATACAAACCACAATGAAGAATGTTTAGAAGACCTTTATTGAGCGTTTGAGTCCTGCATTTTCAGGCCTTTCAAGCTCGTATATGATGGAGCCATTCATACCCCCTGAACCCAAACCATTTCCAAATGTTGCCAGATATAAGGATTTGATGCTTCTAATGGAAGAAATAAAAAATGCATAAAAGCCAGTGCATAAATGAGACTCCAATCCCCATTGGACACACTTATGTCTGAACTCAACTACTAGCAATTACACAAGAAAAATCTGACATGCAAATAAAACCCCAAAGCCTATAGAAGCTAGCACAGGCATACGCAGACTGTTTCATAAATTCAAGCTATCACACAATACAATGCCATGCAGAAACAAAACATTGTAGCACATCAAATGCATAACTGTGAATCCTGCATTTTCCCATTACTGATTAAGATGATGAATTATGTGGAGAGCGGGATATGGAGTAACGACATCTTTCCATTAGGCTGTTGTGGTCACAGATTTTGTGACCACAGCAGCATTCCATTCCATATATTCAAGTAGCTGTGCTCACAGCTCTACCGATCAAGCATTGACCAATTACAGGAGCTGTGAGAGCTGTGAGTCAAACTGTGACCCACCTTACAATGACATCTGTCCTTTTATTCATGAGAGCATGTGTTCTCAGAGTTTCGTAACATGTTTAATTACAAATTTTCATAACAGTTGCAGCTCTACAATAGAAAGCAATTGTCCCAGCGGCAAGTAACAAGGCCCTATGTCAGTGGCTTTCTATTAGGCTGCTGGTCATAGCACAACACTGTGTGTAACTGTGATCACAGAAGCCTGATGGAAAGAGACCCTCAGTGCGCAGAGTACCTGATAGTTTGGTGATGTTAAAAGTGCCTGCATCATGAAAAGCAAGGCGCAAGACCCCTGGAGCTTTGCCCTTTGAAATAACCTTCCGCAGCTCAGTCTGTATCAATTCAAGTGTTGAGCTCTCATCCCTGTTTCAAGAGGACAAGATAAAACACACGAAGACAATTCTAAACAAATCTGCTGAAAGTTCAAAAACAATGAAAACAGGGCAGTAGTGACAGGTGGGGGGGAGGCATCAAACCCTATTGGAACAAGAATAGACAGAAAGTTAGAACTGGAGATACATAAACTTGAATTCAACAGAAAGGAAAAAAGACCATGGCTTGCTTACAAAGCTGCGAGAGCTTGAAAGCCTGTCTCCTGTGACTGGAATACACTCAAGTCAGGAAGTGCAGATAGCAGGGGCACTGCAGCTGCTGCCACTGCTACCAATGCTGCTCTTCTCCTTCCCACAGTCGGCATCTTGACACTACCTGATCCTCCTCCATCTACCAAAGTGGAACAATGAGAGTCAAACGCTGCTTCTGATCTGATTGACAGAATTCACATGGACTGGACATTGGAAGCGCAAACCCTATGCAAGAGTAAGCTTGTCAGGGAAGAAAATGCAGTAAATACCATGAGGATCTGGAGACTCAGTCGAGCAGGCACGGATTGTTGTGCAAGCAGACCAGAATCTCTTTGATTGTCTGCTACTGCTACTAGTAGGCAACAAACATCTCCAAGCTGCTGCAGTAGGAGATTGTAATGAGCAGTAGAGTGAAGCTGAAGTGGAAGCAGCAGCAGACGAAGAAGCCATGGGCACACTTGCTGCTGCCTTGTTCACTCCACAATGAAGCCAAAATTCTTCGGAAGCTTTTCCTCAAATACTAAATACCTATTTCTTTAAAGGTCTCGCTCCCTCGTTTAACTTTCTCCACTAAAAAATTCAGAAAAAAAAAATGCTCTTTCCTCAAATGCTGAAAATGCACTTCTTCTCTGAATCTCTTTTGCTTCCTAGTTTTATTATTTACTTTCTCCACAATAATAAGGTTTTCAGAAAAATGCACTTGTCCTCAAATACTACTTAATGCTTCTTCTTTGAGCCTCTTGGTTCCTTGTCGTCTTATTACTTTCTCCTCAAATTTTTCAGGGAAAAGATGCACAATTCCATGGATTGCACAGTTCTTCACATGTGTTTTCTTCCAACAGAAAAACCCACAAAACTTTGGTGCAGCATCTCCGAATCCATAGTTTCAAGTGAGACAACCGACCTCGTAAAAAGCTCTTCGGGTTTAGTAGTGAATTGTGGCTCAATCCTTCCAAACCCTAAACCCTTTTTCCTCTCAGTTTCAACACGATCCTTGAACAGCGCCAAAAATTGGAGGACGGAAAGGAGTTGGCCGTGTACGTTTTCTGTCCATGAGGATGAGCGAGAGGTGGATGAAAAATAGCTGCGACATTCATTTGAGATTTGTTGGTAGAATCTTTACTGGACTGCATCGTCTTGTTAGAGATAATTATTTTTATTTCGAAAAATGTCGGAAAAATTCCCTAAAAATCACAATATTTTCTCTTTTTGTTTCTGAAAAGAAAAATCGCCAAGTTGCGAAATTACTGTACATAAGTACATTGTAGCTCAAGAGATTTTGGCCCTTAGGTAGCCTAATAGATCTATTTTCACATGAGGATTCTTGAAAGATCATATTTTTATTAGAAACCTGCAAAGGTTTATTAATAAACACATCGTAGATTTTTTAAATGTGTACAAAGGAGTAAGAAAAAGGAAAAGGGAGAAGTTACAAGATGTCAAGTTAGTTCAAACTATTTTGACTTGTGTTCAAACTTGAGATTACTTATCGAGTTATGATATTTTGAAGGATTAACTCCAAGTTGTTAGGCCTTGTAGGAAGAAGAAAGAGTATCATCATCATCTCCCATCCTAACTCTACAAAAGACAACCTCAAAAGTAATGAAGAAAACCAATGGCTTGCTCAACGGATCACATAGGCAAATTGTGCACATTTGGGCGTTATAAAGTTTAAGTGGGTCCGGCTATAATAGTGATGGGGAAGTGGTAGGAATAGTAGCGCAATAGCAACAACATCCACAACAACAACATTCGTACATAGTGGAGAAGAAAAATCATGCTAGCTTAGATTTGGGAACCAATGGTAGCCAGTGGTAGTAGAAGACATATGGTGTTCAAGCTTTCTAACTATAATAAAGTTGGCTAAGGGAAGTAATATGCTCCAAGCTCCACATGAGTTGCTGAGTAATAAAAGTAAATAAGTATTTGGGATAGGGTTTGAGAGAGGGGCAACATCAATTAAGAAAACAATAGTGAGTGAAGTTATTAGGGTTTGAAAGTGTAGGAATAGTGGTAGTATTACTAGTAGTATTAGGTTTAGGGCAAAGCAAGGTTGAACACATAGGGAAATAGGGCAACGCAAACTGAGACAAGAGCAAGGCAAAGCAAGTAAAAGCAATTGAGTAAGGCCCTTGAGCAATAGCACATGAACAATGGTGAATCCGTAACTAGGTCCATTTGCTATTTTCACCCATTCTTTGGGTTTTCATGAATTTACTGCCATGTGTCTTCTTTTTGTTTTTTCGTGTTATTTGTAAATACACATCTTTTAAAGCAATAGTTTTAGGGTTTGAAGGGGATTAAGGGAGTTTTTGAGGTTTAGGGTCCTAATTTTAGACTAGATATGTTAGGTCGGGGATAGGCATGGTAAACCTTGTGGATTTTCCATCTCCGAAGCATCATTGAGCATCCGAGCTATCCCAACAGGCACTCGATGGAGAGCTAGGTGTTAGTTTTACCCTTATGCCTAAATGTGCTCTAACTTCCATCCATTTGCACATCAGTCCCATCCCTTTTAGTTTACCTTAATTAGTCCCCTCACCCTTTTTGGGTCCATTAGCCCCCTTTCCATTTCGCTTACCACACCCACTAAGAGCTTTTTTCATATCTATTGTGTAATCCTTTCCTTTGTGGCCTCACATTCTCTATCCTTCTTGTAGTCATTTATTCAGTGTAAGGGGGGTTTAGCATGGCATTAGCTTTCATGCATCATTCATGGGTAGTCATGTGTTTCAGGGGGAATGTTATCCTCAACTTTGCCATGTTCTCCTCCTTTTTTAGCATGGACATGGATTGCATCCATAAACATCATTGATGTTTTCCATTTGGATTTATCATGTCCTTGTTCTTACCATCATATCCCATATGCGCTTCAAATTAATGTTCAACGGGCTTTACATATCTTTTAATCTTCAGTAGCATCTAATCCTTGTGATGTTATAGCATGGCATGTTTTTTTTGTTATTCCTTTTTTGGTGTTTGTCCTTTCCTTCACGAGGTGGTGAGAAAGGCCACCAAGAAAGTCACACTTGTTTATGTCAATACATGGGTGGCAACTAGGAAGCATTATAAAAGGAGCACATGATTAGAACATTTATTCTAATTTCTTGCAAATGTTTAGAATTGCTTTTAAATTCTACTCCATTTCCATCAGCATGATTACGTTACACATAGGCCTTTGCTCATGTAGGGAAGTACACTCGAATAGTATGTGATTAGCTCCAAGCACACCCTCCAACCCCATCTAACAAAACCACAAGAGTCCTTCACTTTTTCCACCCACTTATTGAAGTTGATCTCCCCCCTTTTATTGATGATTTCCATCTTGAAACAAAGGTTATTTTAGATTAGGATACATTTGTTTCAACCTTGGTTTGTTCACCACATCTTTCTTCCGGTGGTCATTCAAGTATGGTGTATAAACTTTTATGAAATTGTTTTGTCTCAAATGATTTTACGAGTGGCTTCAATTTTTTTTTGGAAATATGTGGGCACATTGTTCGAGGTCATGTTCAACCTTTAATATCACATTTGTTTTTTACATTTTGATTCTTAGCATTGGAGAAGTAGTTTCGAAACATACGTCCCATCGCGATCAATGAGGTGACGTATCATTTAGTTGCCCACACTTTAGCTATTTAGTTTAGGGATACTCTTGTGGAACATTTTAATCCTCATCAATTTGATGTAGCAATTTGTGGTAGGTGTGAAATAGTAGTTCATGATGTTTGAACGATGTTAAATTTGCACCTAGATTGGGTGGTGCTATAGGTGGATGTCCATAATGCTTTCAATTTGGAATCATGGTTAAATATTTTTCAAGAGTTACAATTTTTATTTGGTTTTTAAAATTAGTTTTTCCCTTTTGTTGGACGATTTTACGCACACTCATCCCCACTATATTTTCCCCAAGTTTCTTAACATGGGGACTTCATAATCATTTCATCAAAATGAGGTACATGACAAGCGATAGGGGGACCCATTGGGAGGAGTGTTGTTTGCTCTAGCTCACTTTCATGTTCTTTGTTTTACAATAGTATTCCACCTTACTTGTGTTTTCCCTTCCTTGGTGGATGATACACATATAGTAAGTCTCATATCACATGTGGTTCTTGTGTTTTTATGATTTTAGGAAGAATTATCAGCATTATATTTTTCATGATTTTAGGAAGAATTATTAGCATTATGTTTTTCATTGCAGTTAACCAATGTGTAGCTTAGTCTCTTCAAGGGTTGGACCATTCTATATCACTTCCTCCTGATTTTTCTTATTCCTACTTCAAGTTTTCATATTTTGGGTGCATCGATGGGATCCACATCATTTGTTGAGTCATTTGTGGTTGAGGTTCTCCATGAGGATCTTGGGACAATATTTAGTCTCCCTATGTTTATAAATCTTTAGGTGGCTTTTGTGATGTTTTAATCGTGTTACATTCAACGCCTGAGTTATTTGCTTCATACAATGTTCCCATCTTTATGTATTTTGTAGCATTATGTTGAGTTCAATATTTGTACCATAATTATGTTGGAAAAATTACTTAGTGAGAGATCTTTTGATGGTTATATCGATCACCTAGCATGTCATTAGGCCATTCTTCTTATTTTTTTGGGTGAGTTTGACCTCCCTTTTGTGGTTTGGTTTGCTACCCTCGCATTCGTGCGGTGTTGGGCATTGATCGTGCTTGGATTTGTCATTCGTTCCTAGTAGGATGATTGCCCTATTCTTCAAGATGCAATAACACATGTTGAAATTAACATTTCCCTATTCCAAATGGCACTACGAAATGTTCGAACCATGTTACCCAAAGGCGTCTACTCTCATGTCCCACCCTTTGAGAGTTTAATGGTTTAGTCTTATCCTTAGTTGTAGGCCTTTTTGGTGGATCACTTACACGAGCAAAAGTTGTTTCCTTTTTAGTAAACATCCATTCAAATATCACACGAACATGTTTCTACTCATGTTCGGGTTTAGGAGTAGGCACTTTGTTATTAGCTCGTCCTACTAGACCATCATTTTGTTTATCATTGGCCCATTTTTTTACAACACTACATACTTGTCTTTGCTTGCCACATCCTTTAGTTGCCCACCTTTGACAGTGTCAATGTGGTCATACCATTGATAATCTAGGTACCCATTTGTTTCAATGGTTTAGCGCATAGCCTCAAATCTAGAATGCAAGATCATTTTAAATATTTACATTTCAAGAATTTAATGGTAGAAAGAACATTTGATTTGGATAATGTTCCCTCGTTGAACTTTCTTGTCAAACAATTAAGAACATGTTTTTTAGGCAACTTAATCCCCTTCTCCTTGGGAAAAATTATTCCTAGGGGGAAAAAGGGGACTTCAAAAATTAAACTCTCAACTTTTTTTTTCAACATAACTTTTAAATTGTAACTTCAAATTAGGAATGCAATAATTTTAGATATCTTTGTTTCAAGAGCTTTCCAATAATATAAAAAATATTTGATTTACACAAAGTTTACCTTTTTATATTGACTTGTCAAACTTTTGGGAAATTGCTTAATCCCTTTCTCTCAAAGAAGTTGTTCCCCATCTCTTGGGGAACATGGTGGGGATTATCATTTTGTCTTCTCCTTGGGAAACTCTCTTTTGTCTTGAGAACATTTAGCTTGAAGAAGTTGTTCAATAGTTTTTTTTTCATCCATTTCATTCATGAAAGGAAAAAAAAATTTGAAAAAAAGATCGAAATCTAAACCCTTGGTTGAAAGAGAAGATTCTAACCATTAGATCATTTTCTTTCCCTTAGAAATATTGTGTAAGAAAGATATTTAAAATGTTAACCATAGTTTGGGTACAATCAAAAAAATTTGAAAATATTTTTCTTATTTGGCATTGTCTTGCAATTACATTGAGATTGCTTTCGCATTTAATTTGTTACTCTTGTGTAGTGTCTGATCAGTAGGTCACATGTTTTTGTATACAATGGGTTTCAAGGAGTGGTATTTTCTTGATGTGCACACCAGTTTCTCTGCAGGGTTCATGGCCACAAGCTTTCATGTGGGGTGTGGGTTCAAAAGGCAACACAATCAAAAGTGTGTAAAAACTCAGTCGTCATAAAGTGTGAAAATTCATTCATTTGTTTACAACAATGATGATATGTACAGAAACAACCAAAGGAGTATGTCATCACATCTCTGTCTCACCCTGAACCCATGCAGGGGTTTGTAATTGTCACTAAGAAGAAATTCCACTCCTCACACTAAGCTCCTTAGGGTTCAGGTCATCAGCTTATTCAAATCCATGCAACTGACAGACTAGACCATCCTGAGGACTAGCAAATAGTCTATGGAGGTTTTAATGATGTGGCATTTGATCTTCTACTGCAGATTTGTGTTCTATAGCAGATAAAAATTTGGCTGTGATTTTTGAAAAATGAGGAGTTTTGGGTAGCTGGCAATGTTGCACAGCTTTCTTTCTCTCTGTGCCACAATGATGACAACTTAGTTAGCCTATACAGCTATACTTTTGTAGAGTGGAAAAAAAATTTCAATGAATTTTAGTTTTTCACATGAGTCTGTGCCATGTGCTTCTCAAAGTTTTCATGAATTTGGTGAGTCTTCAAAGGACCTCTGCATAATAATATTAGACTCAATCTGCAGGTGGCTTGCTGCATCACAAGAACTGGGTTTGGTGATAATTTCAAAAGTGTAGAAGAACACTGTAGATGTGTGATATCTGAAACCCATCCATCTCTCTAGTAGATGAGCCAATTAAGCTTGTCTAGATGTCTGAAAGCCCATCTTGACATCTACATATACTTCATTTCAGTATGAAGAAAGGAAATCTAGAGCTGCTTGTAATTAACATTTTGCAGACTGGGGTCACTCTTTCTTCATCACATCTAGATAGTCTTTGATCTGAGTATGAAGAATTAAGGAAAGAGAGATCTGCTTGTCATAATTTTGACTGGGGCTGTCATTTTCTTCTTTGTCACAATTACAAGTGGCAAGAAATTGCTGGGTTTTCTTTGAGACACTTGTGTGTTCTTATGAAGTCTTGTCTTGGGACATTGGAAAATCATGAGGATTGTGTTTTTCTAATGGGTTACTGCAACAGTTCTTAGATCATCACATAATCAGTTCTGGGTTTTACCAATGGCTGCAGAGCTGGGGTGGCTTGGAAACATAAGACAACCTTGAAAAGCTTTTGAAAGGTTTTTACTGAGAAATCTCTACTGTTTTTGTGTTCTGGATTTAAATCCTCAAACTGCACATTATCTTTTCAAGTTGTCATGAGATCCACATCAATCTTCTTACATTTCCATGAGAGCAGATATAACTTTGCAATGCTCTAACAAACCTTCATGTTTTGATTTTCCCGTTTTTTCTGTATTTCTTGCCACTACTAAGTTCTAATTCACTTGGTTGT